>Ga0209536_100004904_pt1 | contig 21035 bp, 20 predicted proteins | sample DeeMarSeWOR28_12_FD_187461 | JGI IMG/M metagenome (GOLD analysis project Ga0209536, IMG submission 187461) | Marine sediment microbial communities from White Oak River estuary, North Carolina - WOR-2-8_12 (SPAdes) (version 2) | ecosystem: Environmental > Aquatic > Marine > Intertidal zone >... | reverse complement strand
ATTGGAGCGCTGGGTCTCGAGGAGGGACGCGAAGCGTTCCCGGGCAAGGGCAACATCAGCCGGGTGAAGGATGGAAACGAATTCCCGGCCGATCAGGTCGGTGGAATCATACCCCAGCTTCTCCAGGGTGGCGGTGTTCATCCAGCGGAAACAGTGCTTGGTATCAAAAAAGCAGACCAGGTCCGGGCTGTGGTTAAGGGCCTGGCCGTCAATGCTCTTGACCTCCATAACCCTGCGCTTTTCCCCCAGCTTTAGCCGCAGGCTCTCCAGCGGCAGCTTTGAGAATTGCTGCGGCTGCCTTGAAACAGCATTAAGCAACCCCACGGCCCGCAGGTAATTGAGGTGGAGGCGCCCCAGAAGGTTGAGCCCGGTATCAACGAATTCCAGCTTGGCCCTTTTTCTGAAGCCAAGCTTTATCTCGCCCAGCCCGGTAAGGGAACCCCACTGGCGGGAGATCTTGTCCTTTACATAATATTTGATCGGCGCGATCTGGCGTACTTGCATGATAGTATAACCCAAGGTTTTATCGTCGCCATATCATGGAAATTTCACATTATTTCGGATAAAATAGCGGTATGCCAAAAAGAGTGGTCCTGGCCTCGGCCTCGCCCCGCCGGGTCCAGTTATTAAGAAAGATCATCCAGGATTTTGAGGTCTTCCCCAGCGGCGTCGATGAGTCCGGCATCCGGGCGGGCACCCCAGAGGATTTTGCGGTCAAGGCCGCCCTGGCAAAAGCACAGACCGTGGCCAAAAGCTTCCCGGGCGCCGTCATCATCGGGGCAGACACCATTGTGGTGCTTGGCGGCCGGGTCCTGGGAAAACCAAGGGACGGTCAGGAAGCCATCCAGATGCTCGAGGCTCTCTCCGGAAAAACCCACCGGGTAATCACCGGCCTGGCGGTCATCGACCCCGGAGAGAACGGCGCCCGGACAGCCCATGAGATCACGAGCGTAAAAATGAGGAAGGTCCCGCGCAAAGACATCATTGATTACGTTAGAAGCGGCAAGCCCATGGACAAGGCCGGCTCTTACGGCATCCAGGAAATTGAAGAGGTTTTCATCGAAAGCATCGATGGCGACTATGACAACGTGGTTGGTCTGCCCCTGGGCAAGCTGCGGGAACTCCTCAGCAGCTAAGCATCTCTTTGAACTACGGCCCGCTCCAGCCGGCCAGACGGGCCAGCATCCACCAGAGCGCTTTCCCCTTATTCAGGCAGTTGGCCTGGTTGGTATGAGTGCCGTCATAATCACCATCATAGTCAGAGTGACGGACAGGATAGGTGCCGTCGCTATCGGTTTCCGTCGCCTGGACCCCGCCCGACCAGGACTCAATGTCGGCAAAGTCAAAAAGGACCTTGTCATGGCTGTTGCAATACTGGCGGATCTGCTGGTTGCGCTGGTAGCGGTTCCAGCCGCCGGTCCGCGCCGTCCCTGTCATGTAGATGAAAGTTACGGCCGGGAACTCGGATTCCAGCTGGTTCATGGCGGTCAGATAGCTGTCAACCTCTCCGCTCGTCCAGTCGTCCAGCTCGGTGCACCAGGACCACATCGAATACTTGATCTCGGCGTTGTGCTCCAGTATGTAACGGGTGTCGTCCAGGCCGGCCACGGTGCTCCAATATAGTTCCGGCGTAATGTAATCCTCGGTCCTTTGCCCGTACCAAACCCGCAGGTTGGGAACCGGATCAGGCAAAGCGCAATATGCATCACTGTAAGCATAGGTGGAATCGGCGGTCTCCAGGTCGCGCGCGCCGACGAGCACAGAAGATCCGTCGGAGCGGTGGGCGTAATGGAGCACTTTATTGTTGTTCTTGACCGTACTTATCCAGCTGGCCGGAACACTGGCCAGGTTAACGCAGTTATGGTCGATGATCAGGGCCGATCCGGTCCCCCCGCCCGCAGTGGTGGTGGTCGTGGAAGTGGTCGAGGTCGCGGTAGTGGTCGCGCAACCGGCGTACAATCCCGCCGCTACAATCAGGGACGCAAAAACGAGAATGATACCCGCGTTCGTTCTTTTCATGTTAGCCTCCCGTTCTTCAATGAGGCGGATTATAGCAGGCGGCGGGAAAAGAGGCAACTATTTACCTGTTCTGCAGCAGGCGCGGATCGTTCTCCGGCAGATAGGCCACATATATCCTTCCCGCCTCATCCATCAACCTGGTCTCTATCAATCGGGGAGGCTCAGGATCTTCTTCTTTGGCTTTCTTGGTGATGGGTATATACACGTTCTCATCCGAAGGCTCGTTCGCAGTCTTGCGGGCGATCAGTATCCCGGTATTCCTGATCAAAGCACGCGCTTCTTCCTCGCTCTTGCCCAGAGCCTTTGCGGACGCAAGCAGCAGTTTGGATGTTTCCATCTGCGCAGCCGGGACGGTCAGCACCTTGAATCCCAGCTTTTCGATCGCCTGTATAGCTTCATCCTCAAAAACCATTCTGGGGCCGCTCAGCACAAGATGGCCCTTTTCCTTGAGTTTGTACCAGGCCTGCCTGATGACCTCCGCCCGTTCGATCGGATCGACATAATAAAAGGAAAATTCCGCCCCTACCACGTCGAACTCCCCCTCAATGCCCGCGATCTCCGCCATTGAGATCTGATGTTTATGCGGATTTTCCCCGGCCTCGTTCATGGCCGCGCTCTGGTCAACATCAACAACTTTTGGTGCAACAGCAACTATCTTGAGATCGTTCAACCTCCCCCACGCTTCGTACACAGTAGAGGGCCCTGCCCCCAAGGAAAGCTCGTCCTGCCATTCTTCAAGCCCCATCTCCCTCATCATGCCGATGCGCGCGATGGCGCTCCAGAAGCTCTTTAATTCCTCAAGATGCTCCTTGTAATAGCGGGCAATGGCTTCGAAATCGCCCCGGCCGATCGCCCGGTAGAACTCGGCCGTCCTGAGCTCTTCCGGCATCTCCTCCATATACTCTTCGGCCATGGTCCGCATCAGCCTGCGGCGCTGGCTCATCGCAAGCAGGCGCTCCATGTTCTGCTCGGTCAAATGCCGGCGGTCCTTGGCCCCTTCCACCACCTCCCGGAAATCCTGCCACTTGTTCCGCTGCAGGCTGACCATGTCCACATCGATCGTGTCCTTGCTGATCAGGGAGATCACCCTCAGTTCGCGTTCCTTTCCGCGGTCCAGGCGGTAGCCGCGGTAGATCGCCTGCATCCTTTGAGGCGTGTTCCAGGGCTGGTCAAAAAGGATGATCTCATCCGTTTCAGGAAGATTATAGCTTTCTCCGCCGATCTTATAGCTCATTATAATGGTCTTTATCCTCCCGGCCTTGTAATCCTCGATGATCTCGTCCCGCTCTTTCTGAGAGGTCTCCATCATGATGGCGCGGGCGGCCGGCAGGGTTTGGGAAAGATACTTTACCGGGATCCGATTGTGCACAAAGATCAGGCGCTGTTTTTCGGGGGCGGCCCCGATGAGCTCCGCTACCTTGGCGTATTTTCCGCCCTCTCCCGCTTCTCCCAATTTTAAAAGCGCCAGATCATCCGCCGCGTGCAACAGCCAGGCTACCAGGCGCAAGCGGCTATACTTTCTACCGTGCGCGTGAGCCCAGCGCATCGGGTCCTCTGCGATCTCCTGGTAGACCCGGCGCTGTTCCGCGGTCATTTCGACCTCCACCGACTCCTCTACCAGCGGGGGCATTTCCACCCGGTAATCCCCCATTTTCCTTCTCAGCATCAGGCCTCTCAGCCGGTTGTGCAGCAGGGCACGCTGATACATGTTCGAAGCGTAATTTCTGACAAAGCCTTCGGAGGCCGGGAATTCCTCGGGCAGCAGGAAGTAGAGGATCGGCCAGAGCTCTTTGGCCTCGTTCAGGATCGGCGTCCCGGTCATAGCGATCTTTCTGGGAGCCTTGAGGTCGCGGATCCGGTGGGACTGCTGGCTGTCCTCATGGCAGAGGGCATGGGCTTCGTCCAGAATGATCATATCCGGGTTCAATTCCTGGATCTCCTTCACGTGCCCGCGGGCGTACTCATAGTTGATTATCACGAACCTTTTTTTCCGGGCCTTTTTCAGGCCGCGGGCCGAGCGCACCACCACGTAACTTCGGTCCTCCCCGCGAGCTAGTTTACGGCGAACTTCCTTTTTCCAGATCCTGCGGCCGCTCGGACGGCAGATAATGACGACCTTTTGGCAGCCGCTGTTCACGGCCACCATCACGGCCTGCAGGGTCTTGCCCGACCCCATCTCGTCCGCCAACAAGGCCTGAGGATGGTCCAGCAGGAACTGAACACCCAGGCGTTGATGCGCCCTGAGTTTTATCTTTGCATTAAGGCCAGACACAGCGAACCTGCGGTCAAGGCGCTCGACCGCCGCCCTGGCCGCCCAGTAGAGCAGCGTTCCCTCCCCCTCCAGCTCTGCCGCTTTCCTGCGAGCATGCTCGCGCGCCGCCGCGATATCAAATGTGTGAGCGCTCAAAAGCTCGTGCAGGTATTTTTCCTGGACAATGGACAGGATGCCTTCCAGGCCCTCCTTCTTGAAGACCGCGGCAACCAGCGCGCTTTCCAGCTGGTCCAACCTTGGCTCCTGCCGGCCGTTGAGCCGCAGGTCCTCGCCCCCTTTGCCGCCGGCCACATTTCTCTGGACGTTGGCCGAAGCCGGCACGCCATCCAGCACCCTTTGCTTTCTTTCGACTCGCTCAGACAGTTCCAGCAGGATGTCCTCCCCGAATTTCTGGCTGTAGAGCATAAGGAGGAAATCTATTCTCAGGTCCGCGGGCAGGTTCTCAAGCAGCGCCCTATGCCGCCCCTCGTCGATCAGTTTCTCCAGCTCTGCCAGCTTTTGCCGCTGGATCTCGTCCCGCAGCTCAATTGGCTCATAAAAGACCTTATCTCCCTTCTTTAAAAGATAGGCATTGGCTAATTCGCCTGACGCTTCATAGATCTCGACCCGTTTCTCGTCCCCAACTTCAATGAACTTCTCAGTTATTTTCCGCCTTCGGCCAGCTAGGCCCCTTAAAAAGACCGACCTGCCATTCAGCAGACATAGAGCAAACCCGAGACCGGTTTTGAGCGACCTCTCGCGCGCCGGGGGCACCTCGGCATCCTGGCTGAGCCACCGGCGGATCATGTCCCCGTGCCACTTGGACATTTCCCTGGCAGTCGGCTCAAGCGGCACTGCCCGCCAGTTGGTATCAGGATCTTGTTCGACCCTAAATTCCCGGACCAGGGTCTCGCCATCGGCCTCAAAGACCCTTACTCTTTTCTCTCCCTTATTCTCGACATATTCGACCAGCGCCGCCCTTTTGCTTTTGCCAAGGCCGGCCATTCTAATTGCTTGCCCATTCCAGGAACAAAGGAGCGATTCCCCATTTGCAGAGATCTTCCCTTGACGCTCAGGGGGAGGCGCTCCTTCTCCGCCAAGCCACCTTTTGATCTTTTTGCTGTGAAAGTTCGCTTTCTGCTGAAATGAAAGCTCAAGCGGCCGTGCGCTCCATTTCCCCTTCTTCCCTTTCCCCAAGGCAAAGGATTTTATGTGGGTCTTGCCGTCCGCCTCGAAAACATCCACGACCTTTTCGGCCGCTCCATTGCCAGCCACATTCTCACTGTAGGACACCATGACATCCCGCTCACTGTTGCCTATCCCGGTCAACGTTATCCTGTCGCCCTCGACGAGGAGAAGGCAGGCGCCCCCGTTTTTCTGTATCTTGATCTTCCCCCCTGCCGGTATTTGCCCTCCTTCCAGGAGCCAGCGCCGGATCTCCCGGCCCCGGACAAGCGCCTGCTTTTTCTGAGAAAGCTTCAGGGGATTCGCCTGCCAGATTCCATTATTCCTTTCCAGGCGGTAGGTGTTCAGAAGGGTCTTGCCGTCAGCGCTGTACGCTTCCAGTCTCTTTTTACCCTTAAAATCCTTGAACCTGAGCAGGACTTTATTTTTCTGCCCGCCGCCCAAGCCGAACAGACTGATCCGATTCTCTTCGACCTTGCCCAGAATGATCGCTCCTTTATAGGCATATCTTAGCCGGTCCGGAGGCGGGGAATCCCCTTCCAGCAACCACTTGCGGAGACTCTCATTATAGATATTCGATTCCTGCTGGGAGGAAGGTTCCAGCGTTATGACCGCAAATACGCCCTGCTCGTTCCTGGCGATCTTGAATTCATTGATCAGGCTGGAGCCGTCCGCTTCGTATATGCTCAGCCGCTTCTCTCCGTCCGCGTCGCTGAACCTGATGATCACCTCGCGCTGCCCTTGCCCCAACGACCTTATCATAAGCTGCCGGCCCTCAACATGCGCAAAACTTATCCCTCCCATATGTGTCGTATTGGCCCTTTTCTCGGGAGGAAGCGGGCCATCGTTCGTGACCCATTCCCGAATGACCTGCCCCTGCGCCATCGCCTCCCCGTGCGGAAGCATCCACCAGCTCAGCTCCTTCAGGGGAAGCGTTTCGCCAGACGCAGTCAGTTCGAGATTACGGACAAACCTGCCTCCACCATCCAATATATGCGCCAGCCTGCTGCCCTCTCGTTCAGAAAACCGCAGTTCATGCATGCCCGGTCTTACCGGCGCAAAGGGAAGAGAGACCACCCCCATTACGGTCGAGAACATGGTGCCGTCCTTGGCGATATGAGCGGAAAAAGAAGGAGGAAGGGTCGAGGTCAGGCCTTTGGCCCAGTTCAGGACCTGGACATATCTGGCCCGGGACCCAAAAGCGACCCTCATTAACAAGGCTACTGCCGGTTTTATGGCACTTGTGCGCACTCTCATTGCCCATATATCGCTGTTTCATAAGTAAAATTTCAAATATTAGCAATAAAAACGATCGGGGGTTTATGGTTTAAATCCCCGGAAGTATAAGGTAAAATATAGTTGTGAAAAGCTCGAACATCCAGGTCCTGCCCGAAGACCTCATTAACAAGATCGCTGCCGGCGAAGTGGTGGAGCGGCCGGCTTCGGTAGCCAAGGAGCTGATCGAGAATGCCATCGATGCCGGTTCCACCCGGATCGCGGTGGAGGTCCAGAGCGCGGGCCGAAAGCTCATCCGCGTTTCCGACAACGGCTGCGGTATGAGCGAGCAAGAGATCGCCCTGGCGCTGGAGCGCCACACCACTTCCAAGATCGCAAAGCTCGAGGACCTTTTCAATATCCAGACCCTGGGCTTTCGCGGAGAAGCCCTTCCCTCCATCGCCAGCGTTTCCAGAACAAAGATCGACCCCAACCCCTCCGGCGCCGGCGTCACGGTCACGGTCAAGGACCTCTTCTGGAACACCCCCGCCCGCAAGAAATTCCTCAAGTCCCCGTCCACGGAAATGGGGCACATCGGGGATATCGTTTCCAAGTACGCCATGGCAAAGCCGGAGATCGCCTTTGAGCTTATATCCGACGGCAAACCCCTGCTTTCGTCACCCGGCACGGGGAAACTCAAGGACGCGGTTCTGGCGGTCTACGGGATCGACCTGATCAGGGAGCTGGTCGAATTCAGCTCCGACGGCGCCATCCAGGTGAGCGGTCTGGTCAGCCGGCCGACCCTCACCCGCATCGACAAGTCCTATGAGAACTTTTATGTCAACGGCAGGTTCGTCCGCAACTTCCTCCTCAACCGCGCCCTGGAAGAGGCCTACCGCACCCTGATCCCGAACAACCGCTATCCGGTCGGCATCGTCTTTATCCGGATCGACCCCCAACAAATAGATGTCAACGTCCACCCCACCAAGCGGGAAATAAAGTTCGTCAGGACCCAAGAGGCGATGGACGCGGTCAGGAACGCCGTCAGGAACGCGCTATCGGCCATGGCTGGGGTGGGGAGCGGGGAGGTGGGTAAGGATGTGGGTATGGGAATAGGGACTGGGGAGTGGGGGTTGAATGACATTGACCAACTCCCAATTCCTCACGACCAGACCCACATCCCATCCCCACTCCCCACTCCCAACATCGAGGAGCTTAAGCTGGAAGTTACTGCTGTCCAGCCGCTGCTGCCCGTTTACCAGCTGAAACAGACCTACATCGTGGCCACGGACGGGGAAGAGCTGGCGCTCATTGACCAGCACGCCGCGCACGAAAGGGTCCTTTATGACCGGCTCGGCAAGAGCCCTGACGTCCAGGGCCGCCAGGCATTGCTGCTGCCGGAAACCATCGAGCTGAACCCCAAAGAGAGCGCGGCGCTGCAGGAAAACCTTGCATACCTTGCAGGGCTGGGATTTGACCTGGAAGAGTTCGGCAATGACTCGTTCATCCTGCGCGCGGTGCCCGCGGTCGCCACCCGCGCCGCGGCCAAACAGCTGCTGGCCGACATCCTGGCTGAGCTGCAAAGCCTGGGGAGATCCGCCCAGCTTGAGATCAAGCGCGAGAATATCCGCAAGCTCATCGCCTGCCACAGCGCGATCAAGGCCGGGGACGCGCTGACCGCCCAGGAGATGAACCAGCTCATAAGGGATCTCTATTCAACGGATAACCCCCTCACCTGCCCCCACGGACGGCCGACCATGGTCCGCATCGGCCAGGAAGAGCTCAAGAAGCGCTTCGCAAGGTGACGAGATTCCGTCGGCTAAACTCCGGGATGAGGGATGAGGCATGTGGGATGAGGATTCATTTATTCCTGTCTTATCACATATTTCTTTGACCCACATCCCCCATCCCACGCCCCTCACACCCCTGGCAATAAGATTGCTGCTATTTGACAGGAAAAACCCCGTCTGCTAATATGCACTTTATTCGGGAGGCGGAATTTTGGCGAAAAAACTGGTGATCGTTGAATCTCCGGCCAAGGCCAGGACCCTGGAGAAGTTCCTGGGCAAGGATTTTTCAGTGGAGGCCTGCGGCGGCCACGTGCGCGACCTCCCCAAAAAATCCATCGGGGTCAAGATAGAAAAGAACTTTGAGCCCAACTACCAGACCATCAAGGGCAAGGAAAAGATCATCAAGAACCTGAAGGCCGCGGCGGACAGCGCCCAGGTCGTGTTCCTCGCCCCGGACCCTGACCGCGAAGGCGAGGCCATTGCCTGGCACCTCAAGATCCTGCTGGAAAAAGAGGGTAAGGTCAAGAGGATCGAGTTCCACGAGATCACCAAAGAGGCGGTGACCCGGGCGGTGAACAATCCCCGCGAGATCGACATGGCGCGGGTCAACGCCCAGCAGGCGCGCCGCATCCTGGACCGGCTGGTAGGATACAAGATCAGCCCCCTGCTCTGGAAAAAAGTGCGCAAGGGCCTGTCTGCGGGCAGGGTCCAGTCCGTGGCGGTGCGGCTCATCTGCGAGCGCGAAGAGCAGATCAAGAAGTTCAAGCCCGAGGAATACTGGGACATCCTTGCCCGGCTCTCGAACGCGGAAAGTTCGGAGTTCACTTCCCGGCTGGTGGCCAAGGGTGAACAGGGGCTCGGCGTCCGGCCCAAGGAAAAAGGCAAGGTCATCTCCTCGGAAAAAGAGGCCAAAAAGATCCTCAAAGAGCTGGAAGGCGCCAGCTATCTCGTCAGCCGGATCACCCGCAAGGAGCAGAAAAGGCACGCCGCCCCACCATTTATCACCAGCACGCTGCAGCAGGAAGCCGCCCGGAAGCTGGGGTTTTCCGCCAAACGCACCATGGTCATCGCCCAGAAGCTCTATGAAGGGGTGGAGGTAAAGGGCGAAGGCCGCATCGGCCTCATCACCTACATGCGAACCGATTCGGTGCGCATCGCGGAAGAAGCGGAAAAGGCGGTCCGCAAATACATCGCGGAGACCTTTGGCAAAGAGTTCCTGCCCTCCCAGCCGCACCGCTACAAGAAAAAAAAGCAGGCCCAGGACGCGCATGAGGCGATCCGGCCGACCTCGGTCTTCCGCCATCCGGAAAAGGTAAAGGACGGCCTTAAGGCCGACGAGCTCAAGCTCTACGACCTGATCTGGAAAAGGTTCGTCGCCTGCCAGATGAGGTCCGCGGTCTTTGACCAGACCTCGGTCGACATCTCCGCCAACGACTACACCTTCCGGGCGAGCGGCCAGGTCCTCAAGTTCGAGGGTTTCATCAAGGTTTATATGGAAAGCGAGGACGACGAGGAAGAAAAGGAGCGGGTCGGGACCCTGCCCCAGCTGCAAGAGGGACAGGCGTTGAAGCTCCTCTCTCTTTCCCCAGATCAGCACTTCACCCAGCCGCCCCCGCGCTACAATGAGGCCTCGCTGGTAAAAGAGCTTGAGAAGCGGGGCATCGGACGGCCCTCCACCTACGCGCCCATCCTCTCCACCGTCCAGGAGCGGGGCTACGTGGAAAGGGAGGGCAAGGCGCTCAGGCCCACCGAGATCGGCACCACCGTCAACGGCCTGCTGGTAAAGCATTTTCCCCGCATCATGGACATCAAGTTCACGGCGCACATGGAGGACGACCTGGATGATATCGTGGCGGAAAAGATCGAATGGGTAAAAGCCCTCAAGGAATTCTACGAGCCGTTCTCAAAAGCCCTGGCCGAGGCCGAGGTCAAGATGGAGAAGGTCAAGAAAGAGATCAAGACCAAGGAAAAATGCCCCAAGTGCGGCAAGCCCCTGGTCATTCGGCAGGGCCGCTACGGGGATTTCATGGCCTGTTCCGGATATCCAAAATGCAAGTTCACCAAGAACCTTCTTGAAGAAGAGAGCAAGGTGGAAGGCGCCCAGGAAAAATGCGAAAAATGCGGCAAACCCCTGGTCTTAAAGCACAGCCGCTACGGCAGCTTCCTGGCCTGCAGCGGGTACCCGAAATGCAGGAACATCAAGCCCATCCTCAAGGAGATCGGCGCCAAGTGCCCGCAATGCGGCGGGGAGCTGGTGGAAAGAAGGACGCGCAAAGGCCGGCTATTCTACGGCTGCCGCAATTACCCCAAATGCAAGTTCGCCACCTGGCAAAAGCCCGGCGAGAACAAAAAGGGCTCCGACAAACCCGGCCCAAAGGAGGGAAAAGGTGCTTAGGGAGTTTTTCACGCGCAATATCGTGCTCAAGGTCATGGCCCTGGTCCTGGCCGTCATCCTCTGGGCCATCGCCCGTTTCTGGATCATAAAATAAACGTCCCGCCCGGGACCGACCATGAGGATCATAAAGAACAGCCAGCAGATGCGCTCCTATTCCCTGAAGCAGAAAGCCCGCGGCAGGACCGTGGGCTTTGTCCCCACCATGGGGGCCCTTCACCAGGGGCACCTTTCTCTGGTGGAGGCGGCCAGAAAAGGAGCGGACCTGGTGGTGGTGAGCATCTTCGTCAATCCCCTCCAGTTCGGCCCCCGCGAGGACCTGACCCGCTATCCCAAGAACCTGGGAAGGGACAAAAAACTGCTGCAGGACAGGAAGGTTGATGTTCTTTTCCTGCCGACGGCGGGCGACCTTTACCCCAAGGGATTCAGCTCTTTCGTGGAGGTCGAGGGCCTGTCAAACAAGATGTGCGGCAGGTCAAGGCCGGACCATTTCCGCGGCGTCACCACCGTGGTCGCCAAGCTTTTTAACATTGTCTGCCCGGATACCGCCTTTTTCGGCCAAAAGGACTTCCAGCAGCTGGTGATCATCCAGCGCATGGCAAAGGACCTGGGCCTGCCCGTAAAGATAATCGGCCTCCCCATCGTCAGGGAGCCCGACGGCCTGGCCATGAGTTCGCGCAACAAATACCTCAACTCCCGCCAGCGAAAGGCCGCCGCAGTTCTCTACCGTTCGCTTTTGCGCGCCAGGGAAATGGTCGAGAGCGGGGAAAGGGCCCCGCGCAAGGTGCTGCGGCAGGTCCGCTCCATCATCATGGCTGAACCGCTGGCAAAACTGGATTACGCGCTCATCCTTGACCCTAAGACCCTGGAGCCGGTCAAAAGGATCCGGGGCCGGGTGCTGACCGCTCTCGCCGCCAACGTGGGCAGGGCCCGCCTCATCGACAATTTGCTCATCCAGGCGAAATGACCATGCTTAACCGGAAAGCCTTTACCCTGGTCGAGACCGTGACCGTGATCGGGATCATAGGCGTTCTGCTCGCCCTTTCGCTTCCCCTTTCCCGGAGCTTTGCCTCCGCGCTCCACCTTAACGCCTCTGCCCGGGCCGTGGCCTCCGAGCTCAGGCTGGTCCAGGGCCGCGCCATCCTGGAGCACAGGACCCTGAGCCCTGATCTGAGCCGGCTCGATCTCGCGCCGGGCATAAAACTTGTGCCCCGGCCCATCTGCTTTTCCCCTTCCGGCTGTCCCCCGCCGGGGGGGTCCGGCACGCTGTTCCTCAGCAACCGGCTGGGGAGCGTCAAAAAGGTGATCGTTTCCTCATCCGGGAGGGTGCGCGTTGAATAAGAAGGGCTTCACCCTGGTCGAGCTCCTGGTCGCCACCACCATTTTCCTAGCGGCGACCATCGCCTTTGGCCATCTGCTCAAGGTCAGCCTGGTCTCCGTCAACGCGGCCGCCCGCCTCAACCAGGCGGCCTGTGAGCTTCAGGACAAGATGGAGGGCATCCGCTCCCTGCCCTTTACAAAGCTGCGCGGACTGGACGGCGACATCTTCGCGGATGGCCGCGGCCGCGTCGCGGTAACACCGGTGCTGGCAGACCTTTTGAGCGTAAGGGTGGAGCTCACCTGGGATGCGCGCCGGGCCCCCTTAAAGATGATCTCCCTGAGGAGCAAATATCAATGAAGCGCCGCGGATTTACCCTGGTCGAACTTCTGGTTTCCATCGCCATCCTTTGCTTGATCACAGCAGGGATGTATTACGCCTTTGGCGCGCAGCTGCGCATCTGGGACCGCATCGTCGTCACCAGTGAAGAGCACGAGATCGCCAATCTGGTCCTGGGCCGGATCTGCCGGGATACGCGCGGCGCAGAAGGGATCCTGGCCGGCTCCGACAGCGCCCGGCTTATCCTGGTCGTTGCCGGCCAAAGGATCGAATACGCGTTGTCCGACGCCAAGGTCAAAAGGAAGATCGATCACTACACTACCTACCTGACGGACAAGGGACAGGTCAGCCACCTTTCCTTTGCCTATCCCGCCGAAAAGCAGGTCAGGATAAAGGTGGGGGACCTCGAGACCCGGGTCTGCCTGAGGAACTAAAATGGAACACCCCAGGAAAGGATCAGCGCTGTTGCTCGTGATATTCATGATCTCCGCCTTTGTTTTTCTGGGTGCAATCAACGCCCGAATCGTTTATAATTATTACGCTTCTGCCAATGCGGCGCTGAGGCGGGAGCAGGCCTTCCACCTGGCGGAAGCCGGCCTGGAAAAAGGCAAGGTCGAGCTGGTCCATAACCCGAACTGGTACACGGACCTTCCCCATCATCCCAAGGACGACGCGGAATGGCTGGCGGCCAAGGCGGTCGGACAGGAGACCCCCCTGGGAGAAGGGTTCTTCAAGATCGTGCGGGAAAAAGGCAGGCAACGGCTCTATTCAGTGGGGGTCAGGGGCAGGGGCACGGTCATCCTGAAGCTCGATTTCTCGACCCCGCCCTTTAAGACCCTGGCCTGGAAAGAAATCTAAGAGAAGGAGAAGAGAAATGACCAACTATATCATATTAGGGATCTCGATCCTGCTGGCGGTAGCAGGGCAGCTCTTGATGAAGAAGGGCATGATGGTCTTCGGGACCTTCCCGGCCAGCCAGCTGCTCATTAAGATCATCCCCATATTCATGAACCCTTACGTTTTCTTCGGGTTCGCCTGCTTTGGCCTGAGCTCCATCTTCTGGCTTGTGGTCCTCTCGCGGCTTCAAATAAGCCTGGCCTACCCCATGGTGAGCGTGGCCTATGTCCTGGTGGCTATCTTCTCCTGGATATTCTTTAAAGAGGACCTGACGTTCGTACGCTGGCTGGGTATCGCAGTAATTATTTTTGGGGTCTTCCTGATCTCGAGAAGTTAAAGCGGGGGTCAATCCTGCTTGTAGTACTTGGTGAAGTCCTCGGGCTTCATGTTATCGATGAAATCCTTGAACTTCTTGGTCTCTTCCGCGTCCTTTTCCGCGTTGACCAGCTTGGCCTGCATCATCACCACTTCTGAAACAAAAATGGGGATATGGGCGCGCACCGCCAGGGCAATGGCATCCGAGGGCCGGGAATCTATCTTGAGGGGCTTCTTTTCCTTTTCCGCCTCGATCACGGCGTAGAAGGTGCCCTCCTTGATATCGCTGATGACCACGCGCTGCAGTTTGCCTCCCAGCTTCTCGATGAAGTCCTTGAGCAGGTCATGGGTCATGGGGCGCGGGGGCTTGACGTTCTGGAGCTCCATGGCAATGGCCGCCGCCTCAAAGATGCCGATCCAGATGGGAAGGAAGTTCAACTCCTCCTGATCGCGCAGAAGCACCAGCGGGGAAAGGTTGCGCGGGTCAAATCCCAGGCCGCCCACCTGCATTTCGATCATGCTTTTTTCGCGACCTCCACCAGTCGGGCGAAATCCTTGGGATGGTTCGCGGCCAGGTCCGCCAGCGAGCGGCGGTCAAGGCCGACCTTCTTCTTATTGAGCGCGGCCATGAAGCGGCTGTAGGTCAGGCCCGACCGCCGGACCGCCGCGTTGATGCGCGCGATCCAGAGCCGGCGCATGACGCCTTTTTTCTGGCGCCGATGGCGGGTAGCGTGCGTCCCCGCCTTATAGAGCGCCTGCCGGCGGCGCTGCAGCTGGGTGCGCAGCCCTCCGCGGAAACCCTTGGCGCGTTTTCTAAGCTTTTTTCTTTTTCTGCGGGCCGCGAAACCTCTTTTTACTCTGACCATCTTATCCTATCCTCCCGGGAGCATGGCCTGGATCCGGCCCATGTCCGCCGCCGCGACACTGCCCACGCCGCGCAGGCCGCGCCGCTTTTTGGGGGACTTGCACGCGAGCAGGTGCCGCATCTTGGCATGGCGGCGCAGGACCTTGCCCTTGCCGGTTATCTTGAACCGCTTTGCCGCCGCTCTTCTGGTCTTTGTCTTTGGCATGCCTTTCACCTACTTGGGAGCCACGATCACGATAAAATTCTTCCCGAACCTCCTGGGCCGCCCCTCGGGCTTGCCCAGGTCCGCAATATCCTCGATCAAACGGTCCATGACCTTCATTCCCAGGTCCACATGCGCCATCCACCTGCCCCGGAAGAACATGGAAACCTTCACCTTGTTCCTTTTCTCCAGGAATTCCCGCGCCTTCCGCAGCCGCACCTCATAATCATGCTGTGCGATCTTGGGAGAGATCTTAACTTCCTTCAGTCCCCCGCCCCGCTGCGCCTTGCGCGCTTCTTTTTCCTTTTTGTTCAGCTCGTACTTTAACTTGCCGTAGTCGGCAATGCGGCAAACTGGGGGCTTGGCTCCCGGGGAAACCAGCACCAGATCGAACCCGCGCTCGCGCGCCATCCTCAGGGCATCGAGGGTCTGCACCACGCCGAGCTGCTTGCCCTCCTCGTCAATAAGCCGTACTTCTCTGCCGCGGATGCGCTCGTTGATTATGTAGTCCCTAATACCTTTTCAACCCCCGGCCTTCATTATACTATGACAAAGCCCGGCTGTCCATCTCTTCCCTCAGAGCGGCCATGAGCTCTGCGGGCTTCTTCGCCCCCAGGTCCCCCCGGGCGCGGTGGCGCAGGGATACCAGCTTTTCGCCGGCCTCTTTGTCACCCAGGATCACCATGTAAGGCACCTTCTGCATCTGCGCGTCGCGGATCTTTGCCCCGATCTTCTCGCGCCTGAGGTCGAGCTCAACACGCAGCCCGTTCTCCCGGAGCATGGCCGTCACCTGCTGGGCATAATCGTTATGGCGGTCAGCAATGGGCATGACCGTGAGCTGGACCGGCGCCAGCCAGAGGGGAAAAGCGCCGCCGTAATGCTCCACCAGTGCGCCCAGAAAGCGCTCAATGCTCCCTAGGATGGCGCGGTGGACCATGACCGGGGTCTTCTTGGTGCCGTCATCGGCCACATAATTCAGGTCAAAGCGGGCCGGCAGGTTGAAATCCACCTGCACGGTGGGCCCCTGCCAGAGCCGGCCGATGGCGTCCTTGAGCTTGATGTCGATCTTTGGGCCGTAGAACACCCCCGCGCCCGGATCGACCTCAAAGGGGACGTTTTTATCCTTTAGGGCCCTTTGCAGCACCGCGGTGGCGTGATCCCAGTTCTCCACCGTACCGGCGAACTTTTCCGGCCGGGTGGAAAGGTTGACCTCATATTCAAAGCCAAAGACCTTCATCACGTAGTCAACGAACTCCAGCACCGAGATGATCTCTCCCTCCAGCTGGTCAGGCATGCAGAAGATGTGGGCGTCATCCTGGGTGAAGCCGCGCACGCGCAGCAGGCCGTGCAGCACGCCGGATTTCTCATAACGGTAGACCGTTCCCAGCTCAAAGAAGCGCAGGGGAAGGTCGCGGTAGCTGACCGTCTTTCTCTTGTAGATCAGGATGTGGCCCGGGCAGTTCATGGGCTTGATCACGTAATCCTGCTCATCGATCTGCATAAAGTACATGTTCTCCCGGTAGTAATTGGTATGGCCGGAGGTGTTGAAAAGGTCGATCTTGGCGATATGCGGGATATAGACCAGTTCATAGCCGCGCTTCAGGTTCTCCGTTTTGAGGAAATCCTCGATGATGTTGCGGATCACGGCCCCCTTGGGATGGTAGTAGACAAAGCCCGCGCCCGCCTCCTCGTGCTGGGAGAAAAGGTCGAGTTCTTTGCCCAGCTTGCGATGGTCACGCTTCTTGGCCTCTTCCAGTTGATTGAGGTAGTCGTCCAGCTCTTTCTGGGAATTGAAGGCGGTGCCGTAGATCCTCTGCATTACCGGGTTGGTCTCGATGCCGTGCCAGTAGGCCCCGGCAATGGAAAGGAGCTTAAAGGCCTTGATCTTTCCGGCGGTCTCGATATGCGGGCCGCGGCAGAGATCGATGAACTCGCCGCTCTTGTAGAGGCTGACCTTCTGGTCCTCGATCTCATGCAGAAGCTCGACCTTGTACTTTTCGCCGCGCTCCTCCATGAGCTGAATGGCTTCCTCTTTGCCCATTTCTATGCGCTCAAATTTTTGATTGTCTTTGATGATCCTCTGCATTTTCTTCTCGATCTTGGGGAGGTCCTCGGGGGTGAGCTGCTCGGGCATGTCAAAATCATAGTAGAAGCCGTTCTCAATGGCCGGGCCGATCCCCAGTTTTACCCCGGGAAAAAGCTCGATCACGGCCTGGGCCATGATGTGGGAGGTGGAATGCCGCAGTGTCTCCAGATCGATCTTGGCTGTCATGACGTGAGGTAGTATATCACAGGAGATTTTCGCGGGCAAACCGGTCCGCGGCCAGGACATCTTCCAGGGAAGGGTCTGCCTTTAATTGATGCTTGTCCATGACCGCCCTGATTTTCTGCGGCAGCTCAATAAAATTGATCTTGCCTTGCAGGAAAAGCTTGATCGCCTCTTCATTGGCCGCGTTCAGCACCGCGGGCAGCGTGCCGCCCTTTTTTCCCGCCTCATAGGCGTATTCCAGGCAGGGAAATTTCTGTTTATCCGGCTGCAGGAACTCAAGTTTAGAGAGCTTGGCAAAACTCAGCCGGTTCCAGTGGTTGGCCTGCCGTTTCTGCTCCAGCAGTGCGTACTGGATCGGGATGCGCATGTCCGGCGCTCCCAGCTGGGCCTTGACCGACCCGTCCACAAACTCCACAAAGGAGTGGACGATGCTCTGGGGGTGGATCACGACCTCGATCCGGTCATAATCCAGGCCAAAGAGGTAATGGGCCTCCATAACCTCAAAGCCCTTGTTCATCAAAGTCGCAGAATCAATTGTAATCTTAGGCCCCATTTTCCAGGTGGGGTGCTTCAGCGCCTCTTTGGCGGTCAGGCTGGCGAATTTTTCGATCGGGGTTTTAAGGAACGGCCCTCCGGAAGCGGTCAGAACGATCTTCTTTATGGTCGCCGGCTCCTCACCCTGAACACACTGGGCAATGGCGCTGTGCTCGGAGTCGATCGGATAGATATTAACTCCAGCCGCCTTGACCTCTTTCATGAAGATCTCGCCCGCCGCCACCAGCACCTCCTTGGTGGCCAGGGCAATGTCCTTTTTGGCCTTGACCGCCTCCATCACCGCGGTCAGCGCCAGGGCACCGGGGATGGCAACCACCAGCATTTTGGCGGTGGGCTCGGTGGCGACCTTGAGCAGCCCTTCCTGTCCGGTAAGAACCTGGGCCTTGGAAGCGCCCAATTTCTGCTGGACCTTCTGCTTGACCTCTTCGTTCTCGACCGAGACGACCTTGGGGGAGAATTTCTTGACCTGTTCGACAATAAGATCGACCTCGTCCTTAGCTGCCAGGGCAACCACGGTCAGGCTGCTGGGGAAAATGGAAACGACCTCTAACGCCTGTCTGCCGATGGACCCGGTCGATCCGAGAATAGCTATGCCTTTTTTCATGATAAATTATTATATCACACCTCACCCCCTATCCCCCTCTCCATCTTCGAAGGAGAGGGGGCATTAAAGAAGTCCTAACACTATTATAAAGAACAGGTCGGGGGTGAGGTTTTATAGTATAATATCAATGAGGTGATCCCAATGAAAAAAGCCGTTAAATGGATCGCGATCATTGCCGGGGCCATATTTGTTCTATTGGCCGCCGGCGTCGTTGCCCTGCCCTTTATCATCCCGCTGGAAAAGGCCAAGGACATTGCCACCGCCCAGATCTCCGAGACCATCAACCGCGAGGTGAAGATCGAAAAGATCGAATTCAACATCTTTAGCGGCATTGAACTAAAAGGCCTCTCTATCAGCAACCGGCCCGGCTTTGCCAAGGAACCCTTTGTCTCCGCTGACGCCATTGCCCTGCGTTACGCCTTCTGGCCGCTTTTCAGGCGGCAGATCGTTATCAAAGAGATCCGGCTGGTCAAACCCGAGATCCTGATCGAGAAAAGCAGCCGCGGGGACTTCAATTTCTCGGACATGACCCAGAAGAAGGCTGCCCCAAAGAAGAAGGAAAAGGAAGAGGGAAAGGATAAGGACCAGGCTTTTTCGATGGTGGTCGACGCCTTCTCCATCCGCAATGGAAAAATAACCTATAAGGACTACGCGACCAGGACCAGCAGCGAGCTCAAGGACGCGGATTTGACCCTTTCCGGCATCACCCTGGCGCTGATCAGGCCCATTGGCCTGGATTTCAGCGCCACCGCGGTCTATAAGGAAAAGGACATCCCGCTTTCGCTGGGGGCAAAGATCAGCCTTGACCTGAAAAATGAAAAGGTAAGCATCCCCGACCTCACCGTGGGCGTGGCCGGAGAAAAGGCGAAGATCTCAGCCACGGTCTCCCGCTTCAAGGCCGGCCCAGAGATCGATTTTTCCATCACCTCCGGGAAGCTGGAGGTCGACCCCCTGCTGGCGGTCTTCACCGCGGGCGCGACCGCTCCCAAGAAGAAGGAAAAACTCCCGCGCGGCGCCCTCACCAAGACCGTTGACGGCCTGACCGCCAGCCTTCCCTCAGCGCTCAAGGTCAAGGGCGATATCGACATGGCGAAAGTGACCTTCCTTAATTTTGAGGTCGACAAGGCGAAGCTGGGTCTGTCCCTGGCCAACAAGCAGTTCTCCGCGGACATCAGGGAGATCCGGTTCTACGACGGGACCCTCTCGGGAAAGGCGAACGTGGACCTCAGGACCTCGGGCCTGGGCTACAGCGGGCAGGTCAAGCTGGACGGCTTCAACGCCTCCCCGTTCACCAACGCGGTAGTGGAGACTTTCCTCGCCCGGCTGGATAACCACAAGGACCTGACCGACAAGGTTTACGGCAAGCTGGACGTTTCCCTCTCCGTCAGGGGCAGGGGGGTAGAGGTCCAGGATATCATGGCCAATGCCGTCGCCTCTGGCTCCCTTTCCCTCAAGAACGGGGAGATCAAGCGGCTCAAGACCATTGACGCCATCGCGGACAAGATCAGCACACCGGCCCTAAAGCAGGACCTCAAGATCTCCGAGCTTTCCGCCTCGTTTTCCATGAAAAACCAGGTGGTGGACGTAAAGGACATGAAGCTGATCGACCATGACATAAACATCCTGTTCAAGGGCGGGATCGACTTGGGGGGTCTCAAATTCGTCTCCGGCAATCGCCTGACACTTAAGGGCTCCCCTTCCGTGACCCAAGGCCTTTCCAAGGAATTTGACCTGCTGAGGGATGAAAAGGGCTGGCTGGAAGCGACCTTTGAGCTCAGGGGCGCGCTTAAGAAGCCGGTCCCGGTGCCGATCCTCGAAAAGCCTGTGGAAAAGGCCGTGGGCAAGCTGAAAGTGACGGTCGAGGCCAGGAAAAAGGAGCTTGAGGCCGAGGCACAAAAAAAGGCCGAGGCCGAGAAAAAGCGCCTTGAAGAAGAGACCAAGCAGAAGCTTGAGGAAGAGGCCAAGAACAAGCTCAAGGATCTCATCAAATTTTAGCATAAAATTGCCCAAATATTAGCCTTCTTAGCCTTCTGGGGCCATCTTACGCCCTCTATTTCCGCGCAAGTTTTCCTCGCCAGAACCCGATATATATAGTAGAAGGAGTGAGCAACATGAAAAAATGGATTGCCCTTATCCTTTTAATATCTGTGGTCTTTGTGAGCAAGGCGGCGTGGGCGGGGCAGGACCCGCTGGACCTGGAGGTCAAGAACCTTTATTCCGCCCCCCAGGAATACTCCAACGAGATCTATTCCATTCCCATTGAGGTCAAGCTGCTGGACATATCTGAGGACGGCAACTGGTACAAGGTGAAGATCTCCTTCTACCTGGGCCCCTTTGGCTACACCTACGTGGGTTGGGCGAACATCCCGGTGGCCAGGATCCTGGCCGAGCGCGAGCAGGAAAGGGAAGCCGCGGAGATCGCCGCCCTTATGGAAGAAACCCCGTAAATCCGCTTGCCTAGCTGACACCCAACTGCTATAATTCCTCCAACCTGAGCAGAAAAGGAGGAATTCCATGCTTGGAAAACTCATCAAGGTGGTCATCGGCCTCGCCCTCATTGGCCTCGGCGGCTACTGCATTTACCTCTGGCTGCCGGACCTGCTGACCCTGATCCGGGGCAGCGTCGGCTTGTTCCTGATCCTTTGCGGCCTTATCGCCTTCGCGCTCGTTGCTGACTAAGAGAGCCGGCATATAATCAAGCGGTGGTCTTGCGGTCTAAGCCGCAATGCCACCGCTTTTTATTGGAAAAGGTCTCGGCAAAGAGTAGAACACAAGGAGGTGAAGAAGCATGGACATCGTAGGAATGCTTAAGCAGCTCT
>Ga0209536_100004903_pt1 | contig 21039 bp, 17 predicted proteins | sample DeeMarSeWOR28_12_FD_187461 | JGI IMG/M metagenome (GOLD analysis project Ga0209536, IMG submission 187461) | Marine sediment microbial communities from White Oak River estuary, North Carolina - WOR-2-8_12 (SPAdes) (version 2) | ecosystem: Environmental > Aquatic > Marine > Intertidal zone >... | reverse complement strand
GGTAATGTATGAAATTGATGATGTAGTTTTCCAAAAGCAGCAGTTATCCATCCTCTATTTACAAGGGTTTGAGTAATTGTAGGAACATCCTCAGATAATCTCATCCCATTACTCCTTACCCCATGAACATTAGGATATAATCCTGTGAGTAGTGTCGCTCTATTAGGCATGCAGTAAGGACTAGTGCAAAATGCGTTAGTAAATCGAACTCCTTCCCTCGCTAATTTATCGAGGTTTGGCGTTTTTAAAATAGGATTTCCAGAACAGCTCAAATGATCCGCACGCTGTTGATCTGTTATTATGAACAAAACATTCATTTTTTCACTAATTTTCATCATCCCCGAATATTACTACTATATATGTGTTTTATCAGTAATTCTAATAGCTTTATAAAAAAGCAATTAGTTATACCAAATTAACCAAGATATTCAATCTCTCCTTTTAATCTAATATCTCGTGATGAGCTTCCGATGAGAATTTTGAATAAACCTTTCTCAGCGATCCAACAATTACTATTTTCGTCAAAGAAGGAAAGATCTTCATTTGTCAATTCAAATTGAACTGTTTTCTTCTCTTTCGGATCTAATTTTACCTTTTTAAATCCTTTAAGCTCTTTAAGAGGTCTTTCTACACTGCATTCAACATCTTGGATATATAATTGGATAACTTCAGCCCCAAGCTGCTCTCCAGAATTTGTAATATCTAATGATACGTAAAAAGGGTCACCACCGGATATTTTATCAGAACTTATCTCAATGTTCTCGTACGTGAATTTAGTATAAGATAATCCATGACCAAAAGGAAATAGAGGTTCTATATTTTTGGTATCAAAATGACGATATCCTACAAATATCCCCTCTTTATAAAAAACTTTCTCATCACCAGGATAAGTTTTCTCAGAAGCATGTGCGGGTGAATCTGAAAGCACTCTGGGAAAGGTAACTGGTAATTTTCCTGAAGGATTTACATCACCAAAAATGATATTTGCTATGGCGCGACCCGATTCCATTCCACCATACCATGCCTGTACCACAGCAGGTACCTTATCAATCCATTCAATCATTGAAATTGGGCTACCACCTGTAAGAACTAAAACTGTATTCGGATTTTCCTTCACAGTGTTAGTAATAAGTGTTATCTGTTTTTCTGGTAATTCAAATAAGTCTTTATCATCCCCTTCCACATCCATCCCCCTCTTATGCCTTAATCCTGCAAAAATTATTGTTATGTCTGCTTCTGAAGGTTCCTTAATTACTTCCACTTTTTCTTCACACTTTTCCATTATTCCTTCAATAGGCTTAATTTCATAGGGAGGAAAATTCGTAGAACTACCAGCACCTAAATATGTTCTTTTATTTGCTGTTGGTCCGATTACTGCAATTTTATTAAGTTGTGTTATATTTAATGGTAGTAAATTTCCTTCATTCTTTAGTAGTATAATCCCTTCTTCCGCGATTTCACGAGCTAAAGCTTGATGTTCAGGAGTATTTCGACTACCTTTTGGTAAAGCACTTTCGTCATCAAAAAGCCCCACCAGAAACATCACCCTCAATAATCGGCTGATATTATCATTAAGTGATTCTTCTGAAAATTTTTTTTCTTCATAAGCTTTGGATAAACTTTGAATTTCATATTTGATCGCCAATGGCATTTCAAGTGTTAACCCCGCATTTATACAGCTTTCTGGGCTCATAATATATCTAGTAGCCCCCCAATCTGAAACAACAAATCCTCTAAAACCCCATTCATCCATTAATACCTTTCTTAGAAGATATTCATGTTCTGAACCATAAATTCCGTTTACTTTATTATAGCAACTCATTACTGACCATGCATCTGCTTCTTGAACTGCTGCTTTAAAAGCGGGATAGTAAATCTCTTGGAGAGCTCTTTCACTCACTACTGAATCAACTGTGAATCGATTTCTTTCTTGATTGTTACAAATGAAATGTTTTATACAAGCAGCTATTTTTTGACTCTGAACTCCTTTTACAGTGACCACAGCTAATTTCTTATTTAAATACGGATCTTCAGATTGGTATTCGAATGTTCGACCACACATAGGAGTTCTTTGAATATTAATTCCAGGTGCGAGTAGCATATGTGCTCCTACGTCCAATAGTTCTTGAGCAATTGCTACTCCAAATTTCTCGGATAAATCAAGATTCCAAGAGGCGGCTCGACAGATAGCTGAAGGGAAATAAGTAGCCTTTATTCCATCTTGTCGTCCTACTCGCAAACCATGAGGTCCATCATGCATTTCAAAAGATTTAATTCCTAATCTTTCTATTGGTTGAGTCCACCAAGAATTAATACCTGAAGATAGGGTAAATTTTTCTTCTAAAGTTAATCTACCAACCAAATCTTCTACTCTCTCTTCTAGTTCAAGATTAGCATCCATAAATGGTAAGTTCAATAGATCAGAATTTTCTAATTCTTTACTCATTTCAGCGTCCCCTTTTTTATTAATAAAATATTATTTAACAAAATAAAGATTTTGAAATTAAAGAAAATTACTAAATTCCCTATTTTCAGACCCTAACATTTAAAGGTGTTTATATATTAAGAAATACTCAAACATCTTAATCCCATTTGTTTTCATTATTCTCGGCTTTTTTGCATTTTTCCTACCGTATTTTTCAAAGGATAATTTGACAATTCAAAATGTTGAAGTAGATCTATCTTTTAATGGCGATAATGCGTATCAATATATTCAAGACCAATTGGATATTGGTTTTCGCATCCCTGGAACTCAGGAAAGAGTTAATTGTGCGAATTACTTTATTACTAAGTTTTTAGAAATAGATGGCAACTTCTCATATATAGAGCATAATTTTACCACCCACCTTACTGATTGTCAAAATATACTCTTTAAATTAAACGAACAGCATGAAAATATTATTATCCTTGGTGCACATTATGACACAAGAGCAAAAGCAACCCGAGATCCTATTCCTTCCAATAGAAATAATCCTGTACCAGGCGCAAATGACGGAGCAAGTGGTTCTGCTGTCCTAATTGAGTTAGCTAATGCTTTTTATCAGAAGCGGGATAAACTATCTGCTCAAATCTGGTTTTTATTTTTTGATGCAGAGGACCAAGGATATGACAATGATTATGGAATAGATGGGTGGAGTTGGGTTGAAGGCTCCATTAGATTCGTAAATGAAATAGACAACTTTTATAACTCATTATCACAGACGTTAGAATGCATGATTTTACTTGACATGGTTGGGGGTACGAATTTACAATTTATCGATGAAGGATTCTCAACTTCTTCTTTATTGGATGAAATCTTTGCCGTGGGTAGAGGGTTAGGATATAAGGCACAATTCCCTTCCAATCCAACTACGGGTTCAATTCTTGATGATCACAAGGCTTTTGTAGATATAGGTGTTCCCTCGGCTGATCTGATCATTAACTTCTGGAACAATCCTAACTGGGCATATCATCATACCGTACAAGATGATCTAGCAAATATTGCTAATAGTAGTCTTGAAATAACGGGTAGAACTATTGAACAATTCATATATAACAATTATTTAGAGCCATTAAATCAGTATTATGAGGGTAACTATCCATGGAGAGTAGACATAGATAAAAAACAATTAGACATTCTGGTATACATTATCATAACTATAGGTGCAATATCGATAGTGATATTAGGTATTAATTATGCAAAATCAGAACGGTAACCAGAAGAATAAAAAAGCTGATTATGACTAATGATCACATTCCCAATAGTAGTGACCATATTTTGATTTGAATTCTTCTGCAGCTTCATTTATTTCTGGTCGAATAAATTCATATCCATCCTTTATCGTTTCATATGTAATGGGTAATTTTCCCAACATTTCACCATCAACCTGACATAAATAGGGATCATCCTCAGGGTTCACCATCTCAATCCTAACATTCTTACTTTGGTGTTCGATAACATTCGGATGGGGTAATAATGAGCCACTATACATTCTTTTAAATTGAAGTAACAATTTGAGTTTTTTAATATCTACTATACTAATATCAAACATACCATCATCAACCATGGCCTTTTGACATACATACATCCCACCTCCATATGATCCACCATTCCCCACTGCGACCAAATTAGCTTTTCCTTCGAAAGTATCACTATCCATTGTAACTCTAATTTCTTTGCTTCTCCACGCAAACAATGCTTTTAGGACAATGGCATTATAATTTTTCTCTTTGTTCTCATTAGCTCTTCGAGCAACTTCTGCATCAAATCCCTGACTTCCCACACCAAGGAAATATCTTTTAATCCCATCGTCCTTGAGTGCTAAACCTATATCCGATTTTCCAGTGAAATCTTCAGCAATTATTTCACAAGCCCTTTTAATATCCGGTTTGATACCTATTACTGCGGGAACATCATTTCCCGATCCCATCGGGATAAACCCAACCAATGCACCTGAATTAGAAGTCACTGCTCCGTGAAGAACTTCATTACAGGTTCCGTCACCTCCCGCCCCGATCACACGAAATCCTTCTTTTGATAATGATTCTGATAATTCTATAGCATGCCCCGCATATTCAGTTTTAAATAATTGGTAAGAAATTTGTAATTTATTTAATTCCTCACTAACAATATCTATAGGGTTCTTCCCTTTTTGAGGCTTTCCCGCAATTGGATTGTAAATTATTGCATATTCAACCATTTTTATAAGCCCAGTTTTTAGATAATTGATTTCGAAATTTTAAATAATTATGATAAGACTTTGTATAAGAATATATTTAAGGCTACATTTTTAATAGGATTTTTAGTTTTTGTTACTTCCACTCATAGGCACATCTACAACAGTATTTCTTTTTGCCGTAAATTCGCGGGTAGTCAAGAATTAGAACAGTTTTATCAGTTACTTCTCGAATTGATCCCTTTTCTCCACAACTTGGGCACATTCTGCGTCCAATGGTGGATTCAATAATATTTTTGGTAATACCTTCAGAATCGGATTCTGAATAATCTTCTTTTTCACCGGATTGTAGATCATTCTTTTCTGAAAATGGTTCTATCCCTTGAAGAACACTCGTTTTCTCCGTAAGATAATCTTCATTCACCATGATGATGTATCCTTTACAAATAGACTCAATCTCCTCATTTCTTGGTAATCTGTTGTATTTTGCTTGAAAATTCTCAAGAAACTGTTGTGCATCTTTTTTTTCGATCATATAACCCTTTAAATTAATGAGTTCTATGATATTATGTATTATATCTTCTCTGATTGGAGCATTTACCTTTACATGAGTTCTCTCAAGCATTTAGAAGGACCAAACCTTACAATAGTTATTGATTGAGATATATAGAATGATAATAATCAATTATCTATTGTTTAAAATATTAATGCAATTTTCTTTAAAGATTTCAGACATTAATCAGAAAATCATATTCTAAAAACTTCGTTAATTGCTTTTAACCACGAAATTACGTAATATAGTAAAAATTAAGTAGAACATTTAAATTTGGCTTATTATTTAATAGTCCAAAAGACATTTTGTTTTATTCAATGGTAAAAAATAAAATTAAAGCCCCAACCGAACAAACAAAAGAGCACTCAACAAAAAGGAAAATCATTGTAACTGCAATATTACTAGTTCTTGCCTTTTCTGGAGCGTATCTTGTTTATTTTGTTATGCAAATAGCATTAAACACTAATACTCCTATGGTTGTTGTTATTTCAGGAAGTATGGAACCGAATCTCCATAAGGGAGATCTGTTATTCTTAAAAGGAAGGGATGCTGAGGATATAAGGAATGGTACCATTGAAGGAAAAGAGGGGGATATAATAGTTTTTGATGCTCGAGGTATCCCAGGATGGATCCATGCACCTAATGATCCCATTGTACATCGAGTTATTGACAAGAAATATGATAATGGCTGGTTTTTTCTCACGAAAGGTGATGCTAATATCAATCCAGATAGCGAATGGGTCCCAGAAACCAAGGTTATTGGGGTTGTGGTAGGTAGAATTCCATATATTGGTTGGGTAAAAATAATTTTAACAGATTCAGGATTACTTATCCCTCTTCTCGTGATTGTCTCGTTTCTCTTAGTCATAAGTATAGTGTGGGATATTGTAAAAAAAGATAAGGAAAATGGGGATTCTAAAGAAGACAAGAAAATCTATATTAAGAAAAAAATAAAGCGAGAAATTGAACTCGATTTCACTCAGACTGAATCTGAAATGATTTAACTTAAAATCAAATTTAGAATCCCAACTCAATTTTTCATACAATTAAAAAGCAAGAATCCCTTTTAGAATATATTATATTTAATTAAACAAAATGGTGAGAAAAAAATAGCGTGGACTCCACCAAGCAAATTTACAGTAATTCTATCCTTTCTATTTTTAGCTGGGGGCTTATTTATACTCATCGAATTAATCTTTGCGGTATTTGGATTAACATTCCCCACAATTACCCTCGGAACAATTATTTCCAATGAAGTTTGGGTAATCATAGGATTGATTTTAGTCTTTCTTGCTTGGTTTTTAATGTTCTTAGGTGTAAGAGTTAAAGGTATGTAAAAATCAAAACATCTTCTTTTTTTTACTTTAAATGATCAAACCCATTTCTAAACTCTAAATGTTTTATAATTCATAAAATAAATTCGCGTTATTAATTGGACAATAAAATTTAAAATATTTCTAAAATTTCTAAAAAAATGTAGTTGCCGTAATTTAAAATATTAATTACGTTAAAACTTCAATACGTTATACAAAAATGCAAGAATGCTAAAAACGTAAGGAACAACAATAAAAAATTAAAAAACAAAAGAGGAAAATAATATGTCAAAAGAAGCAAATTCTGTCTTTGTTGGTCGTCGCCCAACCATGAACTATGTGATGGCCACTATGATGATCCTTAACAAAGGTGAAGATTGTACCGTGAAAGCCCGAGGACGTGCAATTTCCCATGCAGTTGATGTGTGCGAAATTTTAAGGAATAGATTCTTGAAGGGTACTGAATATAAGGACATCAAACTGAGTACTGAACAGTTAGAAGGAGAAAATGGACAAAACAACAATGTTTCAAGCATTGAAATTGTACTTGCACCACCAAAGTAAATTGATTTACGTTTTCTCTTAGATTTACCTAATAAACTACAACATTCCTTTTTTTTTATACATTTTTTCTTTTATAGTTCCATTAAGGTAAAATTTTAATCTAGTTCCTCTAATTTTTATACTTAATACCTTTGGATTTATGGGGAACTCTGTTTAGGGTGGCTCTTTTTCACTCTTTAATATCTTAAACTTCTACCTCATTTTCACTGGAAAAAAGGGAAATTAAAAATTTCTAGCCAAAATTACAAAGATTTAATAATACAAATAGAAAATAAATACATAACATCAAAAATATATTACACTCAATTTAAAACCGTATTTTAAATACAATTTTAAAAAAATCTTAAAAAGAGGAAGAAATCATGGCAAAGAAAAAAGGCGGCGAACCTCTCTACGTAAAGTCAAAAGTGAGGGAGTTTATTAAGAGTAAGGGCTGCAACACGAGCAGTGGCGTTCTCGATGGAGACGCGTTAAATGCTATTATTACAGACCTTCTTGACAAGGCAGTAGCACGCGCCAAAGGTAATAATCGAAAAACTGTAAAGGCACGCGACCTTTAAGCAGTTTTTTAAACCCAATTTTTTTTTTTATTATATTCTATATAAATAATATTTACATTTCTTATTATTTCTAAATGACCAACTCAATTCATTCGATGGTTGCCCTACGCTTTCTAATTAAGAGTAGTAGATCATGAGATTGAGTGTTAATTAGCGTAATTATAAATTATCATAGATTATTAGGATTTAAGGTAGAAACCGCAAAAATTTCCCACACTGGCATGCTATCAAGGTTTACTTTTTGAATAGCTCTTTTTAAGAGATAATGGTACGTTTTTGGGATACGCTTTATAATATCGACTGCCTTACCTTGACCTACTTCCTCAATCAATGGAAGACACCATTTTTGAGGTACTTTTGCATAAATAGATTCAATTAGTATTAACTTTTGATATAATTCGTTAGACTCTTCCCCGTATTTGTTAATTATAACATCTACGTCCTCCCAAAAATCGCTAAATATATTAGATTGGAATTTATTAGAGTTTACCTGGGTCCCTAATGGAATTTTATATTTATTTTCGAACCTATTAGTTATTTCCTCGGCAAGTCCGCTCAAAATGGGTTCAGTGGAAGAACCAAGAGGCATTTGATAATCAATAATCAATACTGAAAACACATGTTCCCCTGGGCTAAATCTAGCCTCCAGTGATCCAGATCGAATAAGGGATACTCCCGCGGGAAAGTCAACTTCTTTTGCAAAATTATTGAGAGCAGTTAAGAATCCTGACATTAATTGATCCTTATCTGTTTGGCCAAAATCAACAATTGAATATTTATATAATAATAATCCAGCATCTTTAGCAATAATATAAACTTCTACAGGATTCATATTCTTTCAATCCCAATTTAATACTTATCTTCTCGATTTTACGCTTTTATACCTATACTATTGATACTAGTACTCCTTTATATATTTCTATACATCGGAAGTAGATTAAAATCGTAGAATATTATAAATCGACTGAATTTTCCCCTTACTAATTGATTTTAAAGGCGCGAATTATTAAAGGAAATCCCCCAAAATATTTTGTGAAGAAGATTTTTAACTCAGAGGAAGTTAACTTTCTATGTAATTCACCAGATAAAAAGGAATTTATAATAAATTGAGTAAACTCATTTCGCAGTGTTTTAAAATCTCTATTAAATTGGTCGATTTCTCGATAAATAAAAGCTTCCTCAAAAAATCCCTTAATAGTGTTGAAAATTGGATTATTTAAGCTTTCTAGTTGTTTCTTTATCTCAATAAACGATGTGTGTTTAAAATTTTGTCCAAAATATAAACAGCAGTAGAACCCTATTTTGAATATGCTCTTTGTAAACTCTCGCATGGCAATATTATCTTCTTTTTCCCGTAAACTCTTTTCAATATGGTATATACCCCTTGCTATAATATCATCAAAATCAAAATTCAGACGGTCAGAAGGGGGCAAGCGATCTCGGATATCCTGACCACATAATAATTCCGAGTTTTCATGATTAGCGAGTTCAATAAGAGCCCACTCATAATTTGCGACTGAAAACTTCTTAAAGTTTTCCTTATTTTGGTACATCTTTATAGTATTATATCCTAGGAATACTTCAAATCCGTGAAAAGATCGAGAATAAAATCGCTTTTTCCAATCTTCTTCGGGAATATCCTCAATAGACTTCACTATTAATATCAGGTCTATATCTGTTTTTGTCCATGAACTAGGGAGATTTCTGTCAAAAAAGCTTCCAATTCCATAGATCGATATAAGGTTCTCTGAATGATGAGATTTTAGATCTTGCACTATTTGCAGTAAGAGGGCTTTTTCATCGATGATCAGACCTTTCTTCTCCAAAACCCAAGTTTCAAATATGAACAACTGAAAATCTTTCATATCTGGTTTATGTTGTGATTTGAGGGTTGATTTTGGAATCCATTCTTCCTTTCCCGATTTAAATTTAATTAATAACGCTTTTTCAGTTTCTGCCACTAATGTTCCTTCTATTTTAGTTACCTTCTTATTATTCATGATAGCTAAATTTTTTCGTCTAAAATTTCTTAAATCAGTTTAGATTTTAAGGACATGGCTTGAAAACATATCAGCATTATGTATGATTGTGGTAAACCCATTTATGTGTATTGGACGATATTTACTCCATCCTCCATGATGGAATACGATTGCTAGATACATCTCATCATCAAAAAATGACTGATGGTTCCGAAGATATTTCCTTATTACTGCAATTGCATTTTCCACATGCCCATCCTCTCCTGTTACTCCATACTTTATATGAAGCTCAGAGCGTATCGTTTTCATTTCCTGAAACTCAATCTGGAATGGAATGTTATTTAGTTTAAGTTTATAAATATAATAAGGAATTTTCCCAAAATCGTGACAAATTGCTGTTAGAATTAGTCTTTTTAGTAAAGATGTATTTCTTAAGGAATTAGCTAAGTAATAAGTATAATTAACAACAAGAAGAGTGTGATCATAAAGCCCACCATCATAATACCCATGAAAATCACCCAATGCTGCTGGTAGCTTTCTTGTCGCTTCCAAAATCGAGGACAAATCTTCTTGTATTGCTTTATCTAATTGTGCTTTCTCAAAAAAAAAATCAAACCCATGTAGCTTGATCTTAATTAAATTATTTATCTTTTGGTTAATGAATAAGTTTGGAATCCCAAGAAATTTCATTAGAGACTTATCTTTCTCGTTGAATTTTTTATCTGGCATGTCAATATCATTCCCGTTCTCTTATTTAAAATAAAAGACGCTTAGAGTTTTAAATCTAAGAATTAACCAGAAAATAAAGAATCAAACCATTTTTCTTTAAATATCATGAATTCAATAAGCTATTAATAAAAAGTTAAATATACGTCTGAAAATTGTTAAATCTGTTAAGTCTCTATGGTTTATTAATAAAGAAGATATTTTAAGAATAACAAACACCCTTTCTCCTACGATGAGTGGTGATAAAAGAAAAAATCCCCTGAAAGAATGTGTAGAGTTTATTGAAAATAGAAAATTGGGGTATTCAAAAGAAGAAGAGCCCTATTCTCCAAGTCCAGACGATGATGTGTTTGAGATTCAAGAAGATAAAATATTTGAAATCCCACATTGCGATAACGTACGAAAAATGGGTTTTGTCGATGGGGGAAATGGCCCTATCTTAAGGAGTGCAGATTTTAATATCAGTTTAAGTCGTGTAGCGGGTGTGCTTTTTGTTTCTAATGAATGGGCTGAACCTTCAATAACACCTGTTAAAATTGAGTTTTATAGTGCGACTGTCTTGGATGTTTCTGATAAAAATAAATTATGTTATATTACACGGTTTTTTCCTCTTGAAGACAAATTTTTAGAATATCTTCCCCAAAAAGAATTAATTTTTCCGATTAATGATCCTTCCATTCGGGAAGGAGGTTTCGGGTTTGCGGATATTAATGATTTTGGGGGGATTGCAATGAGATTTGCTGAATGGACTTACGCAACCAAATTTATCAATGACGAATTAGATGAAGAGAGTATTTTCATTAGAGATGGTTCACTTCAGTCAGGTTATACAAATGAAACTTCTTTAGCTGAAGAATTATATAAAACTGCAATCAGAAAAAGAGTAACAGTCACAGGTCTTTCGAAAACGTGCAGATTGTTCACTCAAAAGGGAAATTCATTAAATTCATTAATTCACTATATTGGGAATAATAAATACCCAAATAGCCCTTGGTATTACCATCCAATATACAGAATTACAAAATCTCAAGAAAGTGCCGATTTATATTTTGTAAAATTACATAAAAACTCATTTTATTCATTTAGATTTGATATCTTGTTAGATCAGGCAAAAAAAATGTCAGATGATGAATGTGAGAGCGTGATTTCAAACCTTGCTAATAATTCTAATGGTTTATCTTACCCGGGATATCCTTATGGTCTTATTAAGGCAGATCAGCTAGCAGCGGTGAGATATAAAGAATTAGAACCCCAAAAGATCCAGCTACTTGCTGAATTTAATCAAGACGATTATACCAAATTTATCTTACCACGTTTACGTGCTGTAAATGCCCATGATTTATTAAATATAATAAGAAAATAAGTATATAGAGTGTGGAATATGCCAAAATTAGGAAGAAAAATTGGAACATTTGTAACAGGTACTTCCCTTGTAAAATTAATTTTAAGACAAAAGTCAGATCAAGAGTTTGAGTTAGGTCAACTTTTTGTTGCCGGTAAAGATAGAAACGATTATAGTATTTATCAAATAAAGGATTTATATTATGGAAGTCAGATTCCCGAAAACGTTCTTGAATTAATGGCGGGTTATGGATTAGAACGTGATAATTCTGATTTTAAGGTTTATGAACCAGAATTGAGGAATTATGCTTTAGCGCTTGCACGACCGTTAATTCACGTTAAGGGTAATCAACGATTTATACCAAAAAAATTACCTTCTTTCTTTTCAGATACATTCGAAATTGATGATGGACATTTGGAATTTTTCAAGGAAGAGAAACTTGAGAATCCTTTAACAATCGGAAAGATACGTTCTGGTTCTAAAGTTTTAGAGACTGAAGTGAAGCTTGAAGCAGCCCAAGTATTAAGTCATCACGTTCTTATACCCGCAACCACGGGGAGGGGGAAGTCTAATCTGGTAAAAACAATCTTATATAATTTAATGGAGAATGAGCAATGTGGAAAACTCGTATTTGATCCTCATAATGAATATTATGGTGCAGCTACACAAAAAGGACTTAAAGACCACCCCAAAAGCTTAGAATATCTTAAATATTTTACAATTAGGGATTTTCCTGGAAAATTGGATTTAAAGTTCAATTTTAAGGGATTATATCCCTCCCATATAGTTGGAACTCTGAATTTTACCCCCCCTCAAAAAGATGCGCTATTTACTTATTACAAAAAGTACAGAAAAAATTGGATAGAAAAAATCTTTGACGAAAATACAACCACTCCTGAAGGAGTTCAAGAAGTTACAATTTCTGTAATTAGAAGAAAATTAACACTATTATTAGATGTTGAAACTGACGAAACGGGTAAAGTTGTGAAGGAAAGAGGTACTTATACACTCTCCACACACGAAACTACAATAGATTCCATTATTAATTTCTTAATGGAGGGAAAAACTGTTGTTGTTGATTCTTCATTATTTAGTAGTTCTGAAGAAATTTTTATGGCAACTATAATCGTTGATGGATTATTTAAAAAATATAAAAACTTAAAATATGAAGATAAGTTAGGAGATAAACCAGTAATAACTATCGTTTTGGAGGAAGCTCCTCGGGTGATTGGTCAAAAAGTTTTAGAAGCAGGAGAGAATGTTTTCGGGAAAATCGCTCGTGAAGGAAGAAAATTTAAAATTGGACTAATAGCAATAACACAGCTTCCGAGTTTAATCCCAAGAGAGATTCTTGCCAATATGAATACCAAAATAATTCTTGGAAATGAGATGGGTCCAGAAAGAAGAACCCTTATTGATAGTTCAGCTCAGGATCTCTCAGATGATTATCAGACAATTGCGAGTTTGGATATTGGGGAGGCAATTCTTACCTCAAATTTCACAAAATTCGCAATTCCAATAAAAATCCCCTTGTTTGAGCACTTGGTAGAAGATAAAACTGCTACTAGCATTACTGATAAAAAAATTAAAACAAAGTCTCCTGGATTTTGATTAAATTATGAATGTAAAAATAGCTCATGTTTCCGATGTTCATTTGGGTGCTTGGCGAAATGAGCGTTTAAACGAGCTTGGATTTCGAGCATTTCAAAAAACGATAGAAGCCATAATCGAGGAAAAGGTCGACTTTGTTATAATTAGTGGGGATTTATATGACGTGAGTAACCCAAACGTAGAAGTAGTAGATCTTGCAACCAAACTACTCAAAGAACTCAATGATCATGATATAGCTGTCTACGGTGTTATGGGATCACATGATTTCTCTCCCTCCAACAAATCAATGATGAGACCATTAATCACAGCAGGATTATTTTCGGATGTGTCAAAAGGGATTATGACAAAAGAAAATAAAATATCACTTGAATTTACTGTGGATCCTAAAACTAAAATAAAGTTAACTGGCTTAAGAGCCCGAAAAAGAAGTCTCGAGATAGAAGATTATCATATTTTAGACAGAAAAGCTCTGGAGGATGAAAAGGGCCCTAAGATATTTGTCTTTCATACTATGATGAGTGAATTAAAACCGAAAGAATTTAAAGATATGATATCCGCTCCAAAATCTTTATTACCTCAAGGATTTGATTATTACGCTGGCGGCCATCTTCACAAATTGCTTCCAGAAAGATTAAAAGAAAAAAGTTTCAAACTCAAAATTAATCAGAAGAATAACATAATATATCCTGGAGCAATATTTCCTACCGATTTTAGAGAACTTGAACGAATGAAATCTGGAGGTTTTTGCTTAATTTCAGGTGATATGATAGAAAATAATTTAACCTTGGAAGCGGAGTTCAAACCCATCAAAGTTATTGATATAGAAAATATTTTATTAGATTGTGCCAATAAATCTGTGCTTGAAGTAAAAGGCTCACTAGAACAAGAATTATACAATAGAGAACTACAAGATAAGATCGTGACCATTCGAATTTTTGGCCAATTATCTTTTGGGAAATCTTATGAAATAAAATCCAATGATATTATTCAGATGTGTAAAGATAAAGGTGCTTATGACGTCTTAATTAATAAAAATGCACTCACCACTGAAGAATATGAATCAATAAGTATCCCGGTAGGGAAAACTAATGAGGAAATTGAAACCGCACTGATTAAGGAACATGCAACAAAAGTCAAAATCTCTAATTTTTCATCGTTAACAATGGAAGATAAAATTCATCAGTTACTCAATAACCTTGGAGAAGAAAGGCAGATTGGCACAAAAGTTTTGACTTACAATAAGGATCTTGAACAGACTGTCCGGAATATATTTGAAATCCCAAAATCTAAGGAGTAAAAACAATGATACTTAATTCTATAGAAATCAAAAACATAAGAAGTATTAGGGATGAATTTATTGAGTTCCCCTCCTCAACAATGCTCTTTTTTGGAGATGTAGGAAGCGGGAAGTCTTCTGTCTTAAAATCTATAGAATTTGCATTATTTGGTACTCTGATTCACGGAGATTTAAGCGGAGATTCTTTACTGAGGCGAGGGAGAAATAAAGGCTCAGTTAAATTACAATTTTCGGTTGATGGGAAGGATTACTCGATTTTCCGCAGTTTAACTAGGGATAGAAAGGGTAGAGTCTCGCAAAATAATTGTCTCTTCATTGATGAGGATGATGGATCCAAAGTAACACTAGCTCCGACAGATATGAGAAGAAAAGTATTATCTTTACTTTCCTATTCAGTTTCACGTTATGAAAAGGCAAATAAACTACCTTTATTCAGATATACCGTTTACACACCTCAAGAACAAATCAAAGAGATAATACAAGCAGATCCTGATGAGCGATTTGAAATTTTAAAAGAAGTTTTTGGGATAGAAAAATATGAAGTGGCTCTAAGAAATGTAGATACCATAAAAGATTTCTTGAATGATTATTTAAAGGAAATCAAGACAATTATTAAACAGATTGGGGACCCTGAAAAGGAAATTGGACTTAAAGAAAAAGAAATAGAAGAGATAAAAAAAGCTATAAAGAAATCTGAAAAATTTATATTTAAAAAGGAACAAGAGATTACACGTAAAGAAAAAGATGTAGAGGCTCTTCAAAAGGAATTAGAACTCCATACCAAAAAAATCCTTCAAATCAATAATAAAGAAAGTAATATCCAAGAAAATAAAGCAAAACAGAAGAAAACTATGTCTAAGCTAACAAAAATTCAAAAAGAAATCGCGGTCAAAGAAGAAGAGAGAGAAAAATTAAAAGATGTTAAAGAGCCATCAGATATTAATGAAAATGAATTAGAGAAAACGATTGAAAAATTAAACAATTTAATACTCAGTAATGAAAAAGAAAAAGCCATCATTAGTAAAAATATAGCCGATATTAATGATCTCATTAAACAAGGAAAATGTTCTCTATGTGGGCAAGCAATTCATGAGAAAGAACGATTTGAAAAGGAATTAAATGAAGCTTCCTTAAGATTGAAAGAACTTTCTACTAAGATTAATAATCAAACTAAAAAAATTAAAAAGAAACAAGCTCTATTGAAGGAAGTACGAGAATTTCAAAAAATTATAATAGAAAGAGAGAATATAACCCAAATCATCTCAGAAAAAGTTGAAAGAGCCAAAGATTTAAACAACAGTATTGAAGAGCTTTTCAAGTCAATAGAAGAAAACCAAAATGATATTCTCTCTATTCTCTCAGAATATAAAATACCAAACTTACAAGAATTCAAGGACTTAGAAAAAACAATAAGAAATAATTTAGATAAAGCAAAAAAAGATCTCACGTCTCTAAAATCTCAGAAAGAAACCGCAGGAAACGAGCTCAGTGGTCATAAAAAAAGTTTGCAGTATTCTGAAAATGATTTGAATAAGATTAGAGAAAATATTGAGAAGATCAAAAAACTCCAAACCGATTTAATACTTTATTCTCAAATTAAAAACTGGATAAGTGAAGAATTTCCAGTTCTTATTAGAGATATTGAAAAGAAAATAATATCATCTAGCGCACATCATTTTAATTCCTATTTTAAAGAATGGTTTCATGAATTAGTGGAAGATACGAATATCGAAGTAGAAATCAGAACTGACGATTTCCAACCTGTTGTGTATGTAAATGGTTATGAATCTCCATTCAAGGATTTATCGGGAGGAGAAAAAAGTGGACTCTCATTAGCCTACCGCCTAGCTCTAAATAAAATCATAAATGAGAGGTATCAAGAAGTAAAAACTAAAGATCTTTTGATTTTGGATGAGCCTACAGATGGGTTTAGTCAACAACAGATTAATCGAATGCAACCGATTTTCGAGAAGTTAGATACCGCCCAAATGATAATAATTTCTCATGAAAGGAACCTCGATTCGTTTGTAACTGATATCTTCCATTTTGAAAAGGAGAATCATGTAACGAAAATTAAAAAAGAAAGCTCCTAGGGATAGATGCAGAAATATTCTTACCCTAGATTAAATTAGAAATCGAAGTATGTTTCGTGTTCTAATTTATAAACGATGATACTTGGATTTAATTTCCTTACTTCCTCTTCGAACTGACCATAAGCGTCCCATGTCATTGGAGGGAAAAAGTCGTCATAATGATGTGGGATAATCATTTTAGGTTTAAAGAGGCTAGCCATCCTTGCAATAATTTTATCAGCATCTCCTCTCCCTGCCACAGGAGCAAGAAAGATATCGATATTTGAAGGTAATTTTCTTAATTCTTCTTCGAAATATCCCCCACTCCCAAAATGCACCATTTTTTTACCATTGGAAAACTCCATTAGAAATCCGAATACATCCCCCATAACATATTTACCTATTTCAGCAAACTGTAGCCGTGCAGTTTTATCAAAATTGGTATTACGCAGCAACTCGCCTCTACTCAGAGCAAACTCATCAAATTGAATGTGTTGGCTTTTAATTGTAGTTACCTTGAGATCGGGTTCGAATTCAATAATTTGACCAGGGCTAATTCCTATAAGATTTTCCTCCTCAACCTTAAATTCTTCAATAAACACCTTTCTTATTTGCTTCGAGCAATACACCTTAGTCTTTGTGTTTTTAACGATTTCTGGTACATCAAGCGAGTGATCAAAATGACCATGTGTTAGAAAGATAGCATCACAATTTCTTATATCACTTATTTTTGTTTTTAACTGCCATGGGGCATTTGAGGGTCGTGAAATCCATGGATCGATCAAAATTTTGAAGTTGTCAGTTAAAAGCTTAAATGCCGCTGTTAACAACCATCTTAATTTCATAGATTTTCAACTCCTAGAAACATTAAAGATCATTTTCAATTAAAATTACTCGTTTCACAACCTTAATAAAAATAGTGAGTTAAATTCTATTCAAGATTTGTTCCGCTTTCTTACAAAATATATAACAATAACTACAATTGATGCTCCGATGAGTAGAGTTAAGCTTAATGTTATTTCCCATATTTTTACACCGTCAACAGGAAATTCTCCTATTGCTGAAAGAATGTAATTTGAAACTAAATGAAAAATATCAATTTGACCATTGAGGTCGGTCGCAGTAAAAACAATCACTAGATTATTTTCTCGATCTATAATGATCCATTGATTATGAAGCCCACGCGCCTCATATGTACCTAAATTCAGGTTTTTCCACCATTGGTACCCATATCCTGTTCCATACCAAGGAGATACGATTGATTCTCGTGATTTATTGATCCACCATGCGGGAACAATCTCTTCTTCCTCCCATATACCATTGTGAAGGTAAAGGAGTCCGAATTTCGCCATATCACGGGGCCTGAGTTGTAATTCACTACCCCCATAGTTTAAACCTTGTTGATCAGAAGTCCAATATCTTTTGGTTATACCTAAGGGTTTGAATAATGAATCACTGGCATATTGGAGTGGAGTTTGCCCTGTAGTTTGTTTAATAATTGCAGCTAGAAGATGCGAGGCACCAGTATTATAAAGCCATACTGTTCCGGGCTCTATAGCCATAGGTCTATCCAACATAAATTGAACGCAATCACCACTATAAATCATTTGAATGAGATCATTACGTATATCTGTATATGGATAGCTCCATTCATCCCATTCCATTCCTGTCATCATGTTAAGCAAATGCTCTATTGTCATAGCTTGTTTCAACGCATTAAGATTAGCTATGGTATGGTTAGGGAAGAAAGAGACTACAGTCTCATTAACATTGCCAATATAACCTTCTTTAATTGCAATCCCAATAAGAGCAGAAGTAAAACTTTTTGTCACTGAATGCAGAATATGAGTATTATCTTCTCCATAAGAAGGGCTAGGGTAATCTTCATAAACAATATAACCGTTCCTGACAATTATCACCGAATCTAAGGGTAAATTTTGGTCTCGAATGTAGTTATGTAATCCTCGCAGTTTCGTAGAACTCATCCCTTGACTTTCGGGTTTGGAGGTTTGCCAACCATTAGTTGGCCAGTAGTCTGGAAGTGTTGCTCTTACGTCAACTATGTAGTAGAAAGGTAAAATGAACGCTGAGAGAAATAATCCCTGAATTATATATAACTGAAGGAGGTATTTTGACCTCAGCTTTTTCCCAGTTCTTAGCTTTTCTGAAATCGAAATTGGCATCTTGTTTATAATCTATCGAAATTCTTCCATTAAGGTAATTACTTCATCCTCTACTATTTAAATTTTTCAGAAAACAATCAAATTTCTATCAACAAGAGAAGAATCATTTTTGATCTCTACTCTTTTTTTTCACTGCATTATCCTCTTTTAGTAAATCATCAGCTGTTTGAAAGAGAGGTTTGTGGTATTGATTAGAAGAAGATTTCTTCTCAATTTTATTAGATCTAAACTGAACAGAAGATTTTTTATATACTTTCGGATTTAATTCTGAAATAAACGGAGAAATTCTTGTTATTTGGTCTCTCCCAAATCCTTGAACCATTGATGGGGATATCAGGTATAGCTGATCCTTAGTTCGGGTAACTGCAACGTAGAACACTCGTCGTTCTTCCTCAACTGCGTCAGCATCTCCTTTCACTCTGGATGATGGAAAAGAATCTTCGCATAGCATCGGAATAAACACAATTCTCCATTCAAGGCCTTTTGCACGGTGGATAGTGGATATAATTAGGGGTTTCTCTTCTTCTGATTTGTCACCTGCCAGTACCGTTTTAGACTCAATATTTGATGAATTTAAACTCAAATTTTCGAGAAATTTACGAATTGAGGGAAAATTATCAGCATAGATACTTAATTGCTTCAAATCATCGATGCGATCCTGCCAATTTTCGTATTTTGCTCTCATATAATCTTCCAATATGGATATCAAACGAATAATTGTTTCAGCGGGATCATCTTCGGCAGTGAATCCATCTAATTTCTTAGTATGGGTGATAGTGTTCTTTATACCTTCCTTAGCTATCTTTGATCCTGTTAATTTCTCAGTATAAAACATTTTATTACCTAAAGAGCTAATAGGGTTTTCCGTCTTGGAAATTGCTTCAAAAAATTTTACGCCTGATTTTGCACCGATACCTTGAATTACGGTAAACACTCGAGACCACGAAATTTCATCATATGGATTCTCGATTATCCGTAAGTGTGCGAGGATATCCTTAATATGAGCCTTTTCAAAAAACGCTACTCCTGCGCGTACTTCGTAAGGTATATTTTTCGCGGTTAATTCGAGTTCTATTCGCATAGTATGGAAACCTGCTCTCACTAGAATTGCCATATCATTTAATTCATATCCTTCTGATCGTAATTTTAGTATTTGATTAGCAATAAAATACGCTTGATCTCTATCATCTCCAACATTTACTTGGAAAGGTATTATTCCATTTGGACGAGTAGTTCGCATCGCTTTTTTAAACTGTTTTTCATTAAATTGTATCGAATTGTTGGCGAGATCTAAAATCTGCGGAACACTTCGATAATTATAGGTTATCGTATATCTTTTACATTTGTCATACTTTTTCTCGAAATTCAATATATTTTGGAAATTTGCTCCACGAAAGGCATAGATGCTCTGTGCATCATCCCCGACTGCCATTACGTTGTGCTCCGGGTTTTGAGAGACAATTTTATAGATGATTTCATCTTGGATGTAATTCGTATCTTGATATTCATCAACGAGAACATACTTTATATTCTTAGCAATTGATTGAGCAACTGACCTTTCATCCAATAGTTTATTCCAATAGACTAAAAGATCATCAAAATCCACTAGATTGTCATCTGCTTTTTTCTGATCGTAAATTTTGAATACTTGGTCTAATTTTTTAATTAACTCTTCATTATCAAATTGAGGGTATTTCCAAAGAATAACCTCTCTAACAGATTTATTACAATTAATAGAATAAGATAAAATTGATTTGGACATTTTAGAATTTGGAAACCGTTCTTCGAGCTCTTTTACATTCGCCTTGTTAATCGAGATTTTCATTAATGCTCTTGCATCTGCCTCATCCATTATAGTGTAATTTGCCTTCAGTCCCAGTGTTTTTGCATAAATTCGAATAAAACGGTTAGCTATAGAGTGAAAAGTTCCCGCCCAAATTCCTTTTGGACGTTTACCTAAGAGAGTTTCAACACGTTTGATCATTTCTGAAGCTGCTTTGTTCGTGAAGGTTACAAGCATAATTTGGCTAGGTTTTACTCTTGATGAAAGTAATTTCGCAACAGAATATGTAATAGTTCTCGCCTGGGATAAACCAGCAGTAATATCAAGAGATACAACTTCAACACCATCTGTTGATGTAGAGGTAAGTTTTTCAGTTACCTGTGTTGGAGCATTTAATTTAA
>Ga0209536_100004902_pt1 | contig 21044 bp, 15 predicted proteins | sample DeeMarSeWOR28_12_FD_187461 | JGI IMG/M metagenome (GOLD analysis project Ga0209536, IMG submission 187461) | Marine sediment microbial communities from White Oak River estuary, North Carolina - WOR-2-8_12 (SPAdes) (version 2) | ecosystem: Environmental > Aquatic > Marine > Intertidal zone >... | reverse complement strand
GGGGGATAACCAATCCATTAAAATAGATATCCGGGTTATGGCGGCCACCACCAAAGACCTGGCAGATGAGGTGAAGGGTGGTCGTTTTCGAGATGATCTCTATTATCGGATTAATGTTCTCCACATAGCAGTACCGCCCCTCCGTGAGCGACAAGAGGACATCCCCTTGCTGATTAAACATTTTATTGATAAAACGAGCAAGCGGCTTAACTCGGAGGTGACCGGAGTCAGTCCTGCTGCCGGAAGAGCCCTGCAAGCCTATGCGTGGCCTGGAAACGTAAGGGAGTTGGAAAACATCATCGAACGGGCTATGGTTATGGCTAACGGTTCTACCATTGGGCGAGAGGATCTGCCCTCTTACTTGCAGCCCCAGGAAGAAACGGTGGAATACTTCACCGATGATGAAAACCTCTCCATAAAAGAGGCCAGTCGGAAACTGGAAAAAGTGCTCATTCGGAAGGCCCTGGAAAAAACTGCGGGCAACCGGACGCAAGCTGCAAGAATACTGGAAATCAGCCATCCGGCCCTACTCTATAAGATGAAGGACTATGGGCTGGAGTGATTCAATTAAGAGAGTCCGGTCTCTTGCGCCAGTCCAAAACGTTTAGGGCACAAGGTGCAGGGCGCAAGGCATAAGGGGAGGGTCAGTTTATTTTATAGTTTTTTCCGTGTACCCTGCGCCTTGAACCTTGCGCCTTCCCCTTGGGGATGGTTTTGGTGCACTAAAGAGGTACATAATGTTCCGTAACGTAATGATATTCTTGATGGTAGTGGGTATTTTCGCTTGCAGCCAGCAGGCAGAATATGGGGACGAGAGGGCAGCTTCCGAATCTGTGGGCGACGGAGCCGCCAGAATCGGGTCTGTGGGGATTGAACCGGCAAATCCGGCCAGCAATACTAATCTTACCGCTCAGGTGATCGTCCGTGGCGAAAGCGGATCTCGGCTGAGCTACCAGTGGCTGAGAAACAACGTTCCCATACCTGGAGCCATTCGACAGAATCTTCCCAGCGAACAGTTTAGCAAGGGAGATTTTGTCTCGGTGCAAGTCCGACTTGCTCAGGCTCGAGGCGACAGAGGCCCGGTGACCTCCGATGCGGTCATCATCGGCAACACGCCCCCTGCAGTTGCCTGGGTAGCCATCGGGCCTGCAACGCCCACTTCCACCACCAGTCTCGCGGCGGTGGCGAAAGGCAGAGATCTGGACAATGACGAACTGAGTTTCTCTTACCAATGGACAGTTAATGGAGAGCCTGTGGTGGGCCAGGAAGGTCCATCCCTGGTCAGCAATTATTTCAAACGTGGCGATCAGGTAGAAGTAACAGCAGTGCCTTTTGACGGCACTGACTGGGGCCAACCTCGCAGCTCGATCAAGGTGACTATTAGCAACAGTCCCCCGATTATTAAATCCACTCCGCCAGGAGAGTTAAGCGAAGGGACCACGTACCACTATGAGGTTCAGGCAGAGGATGCCGATGGCGATAGCCTGAGTTTTTCACTCCAGGGCGAGCCCCCGAAAGGTATGGTGATCGATGCAAAGACCGGAGTGGTGGAGTGGCAGGTAGTGATTCCTGAGGAGCCGGTCACCTATGTGTACGAAGTGGTGGTGGAAGATACCGAAGGAGCCAAGAGCATGCAGAAGATAACTCTCAAGAGCGCGTCCTGATGACCCCGAGCCTCTTTCAATAGTGTGGCCATCGTAGGCTCCAACTCAACTAAGGGATAATGGGCGATAAAAGTTATTTGTTATACGTTATAAGTATTCGTCAATTGTGCCTGGGAAGGGTGGTCTACTTTCAGCTCACAATTGATCGAGTTAAAAAATAGCTGTCCACCTCCTTCCAGGTGTTGTTGTTCCCTGTAACGTATAACTGATAACGGATAACATCCATCTGGGTTTCGTCTCCATTAGGTTTATAGCATTGCCGAGGTGTACATAATGACTTTCCACAGTTTTCTGAAATGGCAGCTCGTTCTTCTTGTTGGTCTCACCGCATGCTTCTCCTCAAGCTTTGCCCGGGCAGATGCATCCGAAGCCAAGCCGGTTATGGAAATACCATCCCCCCGCCACGACGCCGGCACCCACTGGGAAGGAGAGGTAGTAACCCACGCTTTCGAGGTCAAGAACACCGGTAGCAGTGAACTCAGCATTCTCAGTGTGAAACCGGGGTGAGGCTGCTCGGTGGTCCGCTACGATCGGACCATCCCACCAGGTGGTGTGGGGCAGATCACCTTACAGGTCAATACCAGTGGTTTTCAGGGCAGGATCACCAAGAGCGCCCGGGTGACCACCAATGATTCCAGGCAGCGGAACAGCAAGATCTACCTTTCCATGGATGTCCGCGCCCAAATAGTTGTGGAGCCGGGGCCCAAGATAATGCTTCAGGGAATTGTTGGCGACGACATTCGAAGTGTGGTCCATATCCGCTCTTCTGAGAACCAACCATTTGAGATCACCAGGATTGACACCGATCTGCGATCAGTGATCGACTATGAACTGAGCCGCAAGGACGATAGTAACGAGTACAATCTGGAAGTGGTCAGCAAGGCTTCAGACCTGAAAACCGTGAGCGGCTTTCTGACACTGCACACCAACCATCCCAAGAAGAAGGTAGTGAAGCTATCTATCCACCTCCGGATCAAGCCCGAGATTCAGGTCTGGCCCAATAGGGTGGACTTCTATGAGGGATCCAAGTCCGGGAGCAAGAAAAAGGAGAGCAAACGGGTCATCATCGTAATGAACAACCGGGGAAAAAGCTTTCAGATCAAAGAACTGAACTATAACAAAGATTATTTTCAGGTGCATTCCTTGGCAAAGAATGACGACCCTGCCAAGAGATATCAATTTGAAGTAGAACCGTTGGTGGATAAACTGCCTGCCGGAAGGTTAGAGTTTCAGGACACCCTCACCATCAGGACGGACAGCGTTAAAGCCGGGGAACTGAAAGTACCCCTGAGTATTAGAATAAAAAAGTAACCCAGAGCGCATAGAGTAAAAGGCGCAAGGCGCAGGGCACAAGGCACAAGGTTAGATTATTTCGAATTGCGAATTCCTCAATGTTCAAAACCAAAAATGGATAATGTAAAGGTTTTCCGTTTGGAACATTGTAATTTTGGTGATTCGGATTTGTTTCGTGCTTCGGATTTAGGATTTCGAATTTGATAGCAGCTACGCTGCCATGTGCCCTTTGTGGTTTCACTCACCCTAGGTTGTACCCACAAAAAAATCCCCCCCTCTTATGAGCGAGGGAGGGATTTTTAATGGTTTATCCTTCTATTATGAAGGAGAAGGCCTAACGGTTAGTATTCCATCCAGTATGCCCTTCCAGACTTCACCGCACCCGGGTTTGTCTGTTCGATGACCAGGATCGCCCCCGTACTCGTCTGGACAAAGGCCTTGGAGCCGCTTTCCCGTCCGGTGTGCATGGCCGGGGAAACGGCAAGTCCCTTGCCCAATGACTGCTTCCTCAGTACTTCACTGGATCCGGCATCTTGGACGGCCCCATTTACGCCGATCACCGGAGTGCTGAAAGCGGTGCCGGTCTTGTAGAAGGCGGCATAGAGATAACTGTCACCCTCTTCCTGACAGGCGTTGGGATCGGGAGCGTAGGTGGTAAAGGTCAACACGTCTCCCAGCAGTGCGCCCTGGCCCAGGTTTCTCTCTCTGGTCTCCGAGAAATCGATCTTCCAGCCGCGAGGAACTGGGTCTGTTTCCATATAAGACTCCAGGGCAGAGAACGTAGGGATATTGTTCGGCGGGGAAGCTAGATCTGTTACGGGCAAAAAGGTAACTCCGTCATTATAATCTTTGATGGTTCCATTCTCGAAGACAAGAATGGAGGTGGCATCCATCAGATCGGTGGAGGAGACTTCCGCCCAGGTCATCTCATTTTCCAGGTCATCGATGCCGTCGTTATCAGCATCCGTATTTACGTCCACCCGGTAGTTCTCACTGCCGATGGTTTCATAGGGTTCCTTGATGCCGTAAAAGCTTTGCTGGCTGTTGTCAGCAATGTCCTCTTGACTGGCGAATCTCCCGGTGCCGAAGAACACCCAGGTCCGCTTTTTCCAGTCCATGGCTATGGTGGGAGCAGTGGTAATGGGCTGGCCCGCATCGAACAAGGTGGAATATTGATCCCAGCTAGCTGGTGCAGTCGGCAGAATGTTTGTATCAGGGTCGCTCAACACGAGGCGCGCCAGTTTGCCTCCCAGACCGGAGTCAGTCTGGGCGACGGTGCCGAAGTACATGGCGTCGGTGGCGTAGTCCAGATCCAGGTCCACGGTGATGAAGTCGGATATTTGAGAATTGTCGTCCAAATTATAATCGGTGTCACTGGTGTCCAGAAAAGATACAGCATTTGAGGCGCCTGTGTTCCAGGTTCCGTTGGGGGCCAATGTTTTGAGGCTCGGAGTGGACGCCGTCAAAGAATTAAGATCGATCACATAGATCCTGGCCCTCTGGCTGCTGAGGCCATTTTTCAAATCCGAAACGGAGGTCGCAAGATTTACGACTATGCTGGCATCCGTAGTGCTGTTGTACTGACCAGCAGTTGCTACGTCTTCGTATACTGTCTCACCGGTTTCAAACCAGCCCACAACGTTCTTGACGGTGGCGATCTTGTCGCTGTTATCGATGGAGACAAGCTCAGCCCTTGCTCCCGAGGTCAAGCCGATCAACTGAGCATTGGCACTGAAGGTCCGGTTAGTGGTTGTATACTGAAGCCTGGCATTGTTGGGGCCGGAGCCGAGGACCAGGTACCAGTTGTTAGGAGTCGTCTCAGAATTCATGCTCTTCACCACGATGGCCCCCGGATAGCTGGTGGTAAAGCCGAGATCATCAAAGGAGATCTCTGCCAGCAGCACGGGTGCTGTTTCGGGATCTGTTATATCGAGGACCATGTAAGCGGACTTGAGGATTTTATCCGGGTTGCTGGCGTCATTGGGCTCGTAAACGCCGTCGTGGTCCTTATCTGTCCTGATCCTGCCGCCGCCAAAGCCCATGCCGCATACCAGCACGGTGCCCCAGCCGCCGGGATGCTTGGAACTGGGGCCGGTATCGGCATCATTGGTGAAGATCTTGGCATCGAAGATCTTGGGCTTCATATCAACGTAGAAGATGTGCTCGTAGTTGGGCTGAGTCAGCCAGTAGAGGTGAGGCAGCAGGTTGAAGGGGACGTAAGCCCACAGTTCCGCGCCAAGATCATAGGCAGTCTCTGATCCACCCAAACTTTGGGTGTGAAACTCCCATCTGCTGTCTACGTGGTCGTAGTAAAAGAAGCCTCCGTTGAAGGCGTGCAGCATGCCGTCGTTGGCACCGGTGTAGATCACCTTGCGCCTGTTCTTGTACTTGAGCCAGAACTGCCGGTAGGACTCGTCCGTGTAGAGGAGGTCGTAGTTTTCCGCCGGTGTTCCCACCATGGTGGGGGTGGAACCGATGATGTCCCCCAGCCGGTAGGTGGTGTCCAGGTCGTCATCGACGTCGTCGGAATCGAACTTCCGGTTTCTCAGGCCGCCCTGGTCCTTGCCGCGGATGAAATCCATCTGCGCGGTGGCCAGGGTATTCGCCTCAGAGTCGCTGAGGGACGTGGTAAAAGGTAGTGCCAACTGCAGGTACGGTTTGATGGCATCGCGGTTTGCAGTTGGGGAAGAGCTAAAGGCAATCGTCTCACCGCTGTCGGCCAGCATGTCGTTGTCCGCGTCGATAAAGGTGAAGATGTACCTGGCCTGATCCGAGGCGGTGTAAGCCTTGTTCTGCAAAATGGCGGACTCACTCAGCGAGTTGAGCCAGTCGGCGGCAGACCACAGGTATGCTATGTCTTCCATGGACCCTTCCACGGGACTCTGCCCGCTTTTTTCACTTGCGGAGAGCTCACCGTCACAATTGGTATCAGTGTACTTGTAAACCACTCCCGGGCTGAAGGCGTCGAATTCGATGATCTTGTCGGTAGAGGCAGCGATACATTCACCAGGATTCGAGGGATTATCGATATATACATCCAGGGAATCGTTGGAGTTGCTATCCTCCCGCAGCTCTCCGTGGGCGTCAACCAGGAGGGCGTGGACATTACTCACCCAGGTCACACTTTTGTACCTGGGATAAAAGATGGACTGATACACCGCGCCCTCACCCGAGCGGGAGGCGGAGAGCACCGAGGCGGCGGTACCGGAGGTGGCCCGCTCCAGGATGGAGATGAAGGCCTGGTTCAACTGCCTGTCCAGTTGGAGGGGGTTCTGGACGTAGAAGTAGTTGTCCGGGGTGCCGTCCGAGTCCTGGTCCCACTCGGCAGTCAGATCCGGAAGGTTGTTGTTGTTGTGGTCCCGGAAGCTGCCCCATTTGGCCGCATACCACAGGGGGTCTTTCAGCAGTTCCGCTGCGGCACCGGTGCCGGGGGTAAAGTCTCTCGTGGCAGTCAGAGGTAATGCGTAACTATCATTCCAGCCGGTATTGTTCGGGTAGGGGGATAAAGCGTTGGTGCCGCCGGAGCCGGACCGGGTGTCCAGGAAATAGGGCATACCGTTATCCTCAGTCTCGGTCGCATCATAGTCCCTCACTTCCAGGTAGGTACCGTCGGCAGTGGTTCCCGAGATGATGTAGCCGTGGTGCATGACCAGACAGGCAGAGCCGGAATTGCTCGTAAGGGTGATCCTGACATAGGTCCCGTCCGCCGGATTGGTAATCGGACCGCTTGAACTCATCACCCGATAGGAGTAGGTGACAATGGAGTCCTGGTCGTGGTCGGCGGCCTGCTCCACGTCCTCGTAGTTGATGCTAAATTCACCTTGGGTGGGAGTCAGAGTCTTAACGTAGAAGTCCACGATGGTATTGGTGGGCTGAAATGCCCCTTGGCTGGAGTCTACATTCACGTCAGCACAGCTATCGCCCACGGTTTTGCCGAAGGGAACCAGGGTTATGGTCTTGGTGGGGTTGCCCAGTTTGATCTCGATTTTCGGCAGGGGTGAGGCCAACCCCACGGTGTAGGTCAAGACGTTCTGGTCGCTGGTGGCCGAGTTGATGTCCTCCTTGCGGCCGAAGTAAGCCACCGGGGCGGAATAGTAGCTTCCCTGTTTGGTGGGCTCCTCCGGGCAGAGGCCGCGGACGTCTTCCAGGCTGGTGAGGGTCTTGGGCGAGCAGGAGCTGTCATAGGTGCTCCCACTCTGGCCGATGTAGTAGTCACCCGAGATGCTCTCGTTGGAAGAGATGGTACCCAGAAGACTCTCCACGTTCAGGGTGCTGCTGTCCGCTCCCAGGGTTACCTCCGTCCAGGAGGAAAAGGCGGAGCCCGGGAGCTGGTCCGAATCGTAGGAGGGGTTGACGTCGCTCAAAACCAGCATGAAGGGTTGGCTGCACCAGCGGTCCGAGTGGGTAGTGAGGTCGTAAGGGTCGTCCCAACTGTCCTTGGGAAGGCCAAGAGAGACGTCATCGCCGCTGCTGTAGTCGTAAGCGGAGGTGGCGGAGCCGGCGCCGGAAAAATACCGCAGCCCCTCGTACATCATCTCTGCCGTGGGGTCGCCCCATTCGGGGAACTCCCACTCGTTCATGCCCCTGTCGATCAGCCAGGCATCCGGAAAGGTGCCGTAGGCATGGTTGCTGTAGTTGAAGTTCTTGATCCTCAGTTTGTCGATGGTCTTGATGATGCCGGTCGTACTGGTGAACTCGCCGGTATCGGCGTCGATTTCGTCCGAAATGAGGCTAATCTTCTTCCGCAGCACCCCGCCGGAGGTGTTCTTGGCGTAGGAGCCGCTGATCAGGCCGAAGAGCATCTCCTCGGTCTCGCCGTAGCGTTGGAGCAGACCGATGGGCTTGTAGGAATCCTGCCCTATTCCGAACTTGCCGTCCGTGCCCGCATAGTGTTTGCAGTTGTCCTCCAGACCCACTGTGGAGTCGCAGACCTTTACCTTCACCACATAATCTGTGGGTGTTCCCAGGGAGTTGTCTATAACCGGGTTATTTTTGGAGACCCACTCCCAGATCCTGTTGGCCTTATTGGTCAAGACCTTCAGCTTCGGGTCGCCGTTATCCGAGGTGGCGGTGGAGGCGAAAAGGTGGTAGTTGCCGCTGGTGGGCAGGGAAGCGATGTTGGCGTATTCCCTGATGTCGTAGCCGTCGGTGGCCACGTCCTTGTATTCCTTGCCCCAGCCGTGGGCATCCTGGGGCACGTAGGCCCTTTGCAGGACCGTGGTGGTGGCATCGTCCGTGGAGCGGAAGCCGCCGTAGAGCACTTTCCTCAGGGCATCCATCCGGGACGTGGTGACGTAGTTGAGGAAATCCCCGCTCCACTCGCCGGCGCCATGGCACGCCTTGGTACTGGGTTGGTAGTTGTCTGCCGCACTCACTGTGGTATTTGCCTCGGTAGGTCCGGAGGGGTTGAACCGGCTGCTGCCGCTATCGTAGGTGTAGCACTTGTAACTGTCGAAGTAGCCGTAGTAGTCGATCTGGGCAGGCTTGTAGCCCACATCCAGCTCCCCGTCCCCATCCAGGTCGGAGGCATCGTTGTAGGCCTCGTAGTAGAGCTTGTGACTCCGGGCCAGGACCAGCATCACCAGTGGGGGGGCAGCCGCGGTGAGAAAGGGGGGGGTCATCTGATAATCGTCGTTGTCTTCATTGCCCGCCGGTTGCGTTCTGTTGGTGCCCGATGAAGAGCCCCAGCCAAAAGCAGTGGGAGGACCAAAATAAGGCTCAGTAAGCGTGCAGAGTATCCCTGCCAAAAGGAAAGCCAAAAGGATGACCAAGGTAATTTTCCTGAACATTTTCATGCTCCTATGTATGGCTGCCGATGGTGGTGGACGGCTGGATCATGCCACACCACCATCACAGCACGTGTCTCCAGCCCAGAAGGATCGTGGCTTGGGTGTTGCGCACATCGTTACGATTAGCCCGGACGTCGTAGGTGATCCAGGCGCCTCCGGCAGAAGCTCCTTTTCCTTTTCCTTCATAGCCGGCTATCAACTGGACTGCACTTCCGGTGGACAGTGTGGTGTTGCCCACGGCTTTCATGCTGGTGTGGGCAGCACCGGTCAGGGTCCAGGTGCCGGTATCAACCGCAGTGAGAGGGTAAATCAGGTCGTAGTTGTTATCGGTAGGAAGACCAGAAACTTTTTCATTGGTGGTGCTGTCGGGTACCACGTCATCGTCCCGATTCATATACAGGTTTCCGTCTGCCAGATCCTTGAATTGGCCATCTTCATTTCTGGTCCTTCTCCAGACGGCCACGTTCCCTCTGGTTATTTTATTAGCCCAGTTCCGGTCTTCGATATTCTGTTCAATGACCTCACCACACATCTCAGTGGCCCCATCGGCAGCGTAGAAGGCACTCTTGAACAGTTTGTCGTTCGTAGCAATCTGGAGCTCGAAGGTGGTGGTTGTTGTTGCTGAGATCCCAATGAGAGTGAGCACAACCAGCATCAACAGGGCAACAACCAGGGCACTTCCTCTTTGGTTATCTATGGCAGATACGGGTTTCATGCCGTCTCCTTTTAACTAAATAATTTGCGCCTTCATGAACTCAACAGTGGCGGTTTTTTGCGTTCCTCTATACGTCCAGACAACGATTACCCGCACGGTTTTGACATTGTTTACCGGCTGGTTCTCGGCGATGTTCCAGTAGACCGTATATCTTGGGTCGACTGCGACTTCTGAACCATCTGCGGTGGTCGTATCATTCAAGCCCACGGTTCCATCAGCGTCATCGTCGCCAAGATCTGCATGGTCGTATGCCAGGCGCATAAATTCTTCCACTTTATCCTGGGCCAGGGTCATGGCCTCAGTGGTGTCAATGGCCTGGGAATTCCCTTTAATCGAAGAGGCCTGCATGGTGGCGATGGCCAGGAGCCCGAAGGCCAAGATGGCTATAGCAGCGAGAATCTCAATAATTGTCAGCCCTTGGTTCCCTAGTGGTGTCCACCTGGAAACTGCCCTTATCCATGTCACTGGTCTCATTTTCAAACCTCGTTCATTCTCACCTTTAAACATCATCTCAGGTCCCCATGTTGCGGCAGAATACGGTGGTGGTCAGCAGCCGCCTCCGGTAGTTGTCGCCAGGCGCGGTAAAACTCCAATAATACCCCGTCTCACCAGGATCCCTTTGATTTGCATATGTCTGATTGTTGGTAAAATCTCGGGTAATCCTGCCGGTCCTGGCCAGGATGGTAACCTGCACCGACCTTATCAGCGGCAGATTGGTATCGGTAGCCGGATCAAGGGGGTTACCGTCTCCGTCCAAGTAAACAAAATTAACACCCTCGATGCTGTCGGCCACCGTTTGCCAATCCCAGGTATCGGTTGCGCTATCGTACATGAACTTCTCGAGGGTAAGACTGGCGCTGTTAAATCTGTATGCCAGTTGTTCTGTATGGTCATCTGCATTTATGGAGCCATCCATGTCCAGATCTGCGGTCATGGCCAAGCTGGTTGCGCTGGTTGAGGTCTCAGGACTTCCAGCCGACTCCTCCTCGGGTATTTCCGTGCGAAAACCTTCGATATTCGGATTTTTGGCAGGATTGAATCCTGCCGCCCTCATGTCCCTGGTCAGCTGATAAAGGGATGCCCGGAGGTTTTGCTGCATTTCTACCACCTGCTCCTGAACAACATAACTGTCCTGTTGTGATTTGTAGGTCGAGTAAATGGCGCCCATCACTATTCCGAAAATTGCCATGGCAATTAGGAGTTCTATCAAGGTGAATCCCTGCTGTTGAATCAGTCGTCCTTTTTCGTGCTTGAGAATCATTGGTACTGTTCCTTTACCTTCAATAAATGCGAGCTTATAGTGGTCCATTCAGGCTGATTGCCCCAGCCGGCGATAGCACGACATTGTACGTTCTGGGTCCATTGGTCAAAACCACCGTTCCTCCGCCTCCAACCGGTATGCCTCTGGTATTGATCTGAAAAGTGGTGACGGGTGTGGTAGGAGGAGTCAAAGTAACCCCGGCAGGCATGGTCATCTCTCTTATGGTCTGGCCACCAAAGATGACCTCACATTTTCCAACGCCCTTTCCTCCCTCGGTGAGCTGTATGGAGGATGTAGCATTGCGCTTGGCCGCCTCCAGTCGGGCGAACTGAAAATGGGAGACCACCTCCCTGGCTGTGGTCTTAAGGGTTGTGTTAGCTCGCCAGCTCGGAATGCTCAGGGCGGCGAGAGTAGCCAGGAGCCCAATAATCGCCACGATGACTACGAGTTCAATGAGGGTGAAACCTCGGGTACAGTGATTATGATCAGTATTTGCTAGTAATAGAGCCTTGGGGAAGAATTGTTTCACTTCGTAGCGCTCTATAATTGCCAAAACAACTGTTGTTAATGCCATTGCTGTACCCTCCGGCGAGTTATTCGAGCAAATTCTGTGCCATTGAAAAGAAATGTTAGGTGCGAATAAGGCAGAAATAAGTAAAGCAATTAAAGAAAAAAAATATTATGTAATAACAAGATGTTGCGAAGTCATATCCAAGAAGATGAAATTTGTCTTTGCCCCGGCCTTTTTGGGAAAGCAAGGTGTTTTTTACAATAATTTAATAGGTATTTAACTTTTTTAATAGTGGAATCTGTGAAAATTCCCCTTTTATCGCAAGCACAGCTTGCTCCTACACGAATCGCTTAATCAGGTCCTGTAGGAGCAGCCTCCTGGCTGCGATGTTAGTGCTTAACCACAAAGCACACAAAGAACACAAAGAGTGGGAAGTTCAGAGTGCTGATTGTAGATTGCAGATTGTCTCAATTTTGTAAAGGGGACTCTTGGTGGTTGGGGGACTTTTATCGAAGCGGATATTTTGGAGGGGCGGGATTTACCTCCCTTCGGCTTTTGTAATTCACCACAAAGTACACAAAGACCAAGAAGATTTGCTATTATTTTACCTTTGTGTCCTTGGTGATCTTTGTGGTGTATCTTCCCTTACGGTGGGCGATGCCCACCCTATGTTCTGGGATAATGGGTTCCAAAAACGGATTCCCAGTATTCCACTATTCCAACATTCCATCATTCCAGTAGCGCCGCTAGTCAACTGTTCTCCAGGAACCAATGGACCAGAGCTTACCGGTGAGAGTCACGGTCTCAACAAGTACGGTAGTATCACTCTTCTGCACCATGATGCTGGATAGGCCGGTGCCGAAATCCCTGTGAAAGACTGGTTTCGAGGGAAGACCGGCGCCCAATTCCTTGTATCTTTCTGTGATATTGCCACCACCGTCAGCCGACAGGGTGGTGACGTCACCTGAGGTGGCAATGAAGCCTGTCTTGTAATCCACTGCATACAATCTGGCATCCCCTCCATAGCCACAAATGTCCTCGTTGGGATAAAAAGAGGTGAAAAAGGCAACACCGGCAACCACTACTGATTCCTCCAGCACTCTCTCCGCTGGCTCACCTGCTGGATCATCCAGGTCGAAATACCAGCCCACACCATCTCTTGTGTCGTTGAAGGCCTGCTGTTTGGCTGCAGTAAGCCCAGAGAGATAATTGCTGAGTTCTCCCTCGGTTCGCAACGAGGTAATATCCGCCAAATCACTTGGTCCAAGGGGTGTTAAGGGAGCGATGGTGTAGTGTCCAACATTCAAGCTTCCCTTTTCCAGCTTAGTGGTTGGTTGGAATTTCTTCTCAATGATGCAATAATAAGTATTTTTGGTGGTATCACCTTTATCAGGCCCAATCAGGTACTTGCCGGTGCCAAAGAATATCCTCAGGTTTTGCTGGTCATCGAAGGCCACCGTGGGTTTAGCCGTGAGGGGTTGGCCGCCGGTAGCGAACAACTTGACTTTCTTCCAGAGGGTATCGTTGTAGTCATAGTAGAACTTCCACAGTGCACCTTCGGTGTCACCTGCATAGATCAAATCAAGATAGCCGTCGTTGTCCGAATCCACCGCAATCGGGGAGGTCAGGGTGTAGTAAACGTTCGGACCACTCTTGGCCTGGGTGGCTAACTCATTGCATTGCGAATTTTCCTCTTTCCAGATCGTTTCCTTACTGCCGTCGGTGAAGTTTACCGCCGCTATTCTTCCTGTCCGGCCTGCGTCCTCATCATAGCCGGAGGTGACGATGGCCAGCCATTTATCTATTTTGTCTTTCTGTCCTTCACGAACCTTAACCTTACCTACAAAGGGTATGGTCGAGGACTTTTGCCCTGAAAAGACCACCTTGTCCCAAAGTATGGAAACGGAATCTACAGCCGGGTCAGTTATGTCGAGGGCGAAATATTCCTCTCCGCCCAGTCTGTTTCCGCCTAACAAAACAGTTTTCCAACCGGTCCATACCTTATCTTTAGCAGTACTTTCCCTCCAGGTCTCATCCCAAACATCAAAAACTGTTGGAGACAGATCCACATAGTACTGGTGACAACCATCGAGAGTTAGATTCGTCAGGTCAGGACGTATGTTTTCCGGAATAAAGGCCCAGGCCTCTGAACCGTCACCACTAGTGAAAGCGTGGAGCATACCGTCGTTTGCCCCAAGGTAAATCATGGTGACTCTATTGAGATTATTGCGCTTGAAGGTCTGATAGTCATTCTCCAAGAAGAAAGATCGCGGTGGTCCCACAATGCTTGGGGTGGAGTAAATGATGTCACCCAGGAACCACCTGTTTCTGTCCCTGTACTTACCTCCGTCGTTTGTGGCATCACCCCTGACGAAATCTATCATATCCTTGATTTCATCGTCGGCGATTTCATCGCCGTTGGGCTCGGACCATTTCGTCTTCAGCTCAGCGATCAAGGTGGAGTCGTTTGATCTGAATTCCCGCTTCTTTATATCTTCGGAGCCCATATAGGTAAATATCTCCCGGTGAGAAGCACCGTTGAGAGCTATGCTATCGGCCAGGACTTGGCCCGCTTCCCAAAGTACCGTTTCCCCCTCCACATAAGGCAAAGCAAACGCTTCCAGAAAACCCTTCCAGGAAAGAGGCAGAAACTTGGCTCTGGTTAAGTAACCTTCCGATTCGGCGGAGGTGGTTATGGTTGAAACCGCGGTACCCCCAGAGATTCTGTCCAGAATATCCGTTATAGCTCTATTGAGTGAAGAGGTAAGGGCATCGGCGTTATAGGCGGTAAAATACAGGCCTCCCCCTTTGCTGGCGGCGTTGGCCAGCAGGGTGTCGTTTATGAAAAAACCAACCACGTAGGTAATGAGATTCTGCTTCCCGGGGAGGTCCGAACGCATATCATTGTCGTACAGGTACTTGGCCACATCATCCATGTATCTGTCGTTGCTGTCCGCCCCGACATGGTCGTAATCGCCGATGATATTTGTCACAATGTTCCAGTCACTGTCATAGTTTGCCAGGCCGTCGGTGATGAAGATGATAAAGGATTGCTGACATTGGTTTGTAATGGGACTTGTTGTGTCCAGGTATCTGCCTTGATCGTCCGTATTGGAGGCGATACAGTCGTTAATGCCGCCTGGCAGACCGACGAAGGCAAAGTAGGTAGAGTCTGCATTGCCACTGCCATTCCGGTTCCCCCCCAGGGTAACAGTACCGGGAGCAAACTCTTTTTTGTAGACTCTGAAGGTCTTGCTATTGGAGGTACCAATCGTATCGCTTGTGCTGGTGTAGCTTTCAAGCCAGGTAGGAAGTGTCTTTCCGTCCTGGTAGGCCACATACACCGTTGCGGGAACTGGGAGACGCAGGTCGATGAGCTCCGCAGCTGTATTACTGTAATCACTGAAAGTATTCTGGTAGGTTCTGATGGCTACGTAGGTTTTGAACCCCTGAGGAAGCGTTGAGTTTATGGTATGGCTTTGGTCAATCCATGGCTCGGCACCTTCTTGGAGTTTACCTGTTACATAGTGACACCTGCTGTATTGGTCATTAGGGTGATAACTGGTGCCGTAATACCCGAAGCGTGTCGGACCTCTGCCGGTTTTCTTTACGGTGGTGTAGGTATCTTGGCTATCCCAATTATTGTCAGTGCCGCCGGCCAGGGGGGCGGCTACCGTCGTATTGGTGACAACCGTGATGCTGCCGTAGGATCCGTCCGTGGTGTTGAAAATGAAATCTCCTCTTCGTATCCCGTCATCATAGAAATGAGCGGTGTTATCTATGAGAAAAGAAGAGTCGTCCTCACCGCTGTGGAAGCCCGCTACTTCGACGGTGGCAAAATATTGGCCGGCTGCGGCCAGGGTTTCGGCAAGGTTGGTCCGGGTCTGGGGATGGGCGGCTTGATTGCCCCAGGTGTCGATATACGCTCGTATTTCAGACCCCGAGGTGCCAACAGGCTTCAAGAGCTTGCCACCTTGTCTGACGTGGGAATTCTCAATGCTGATGATCTGATAGCCGTCTGATTGAGAGCCGTCCATTCTAAACAGGCCAAAGCGCACGTTGGGAAAATCATCGATGATGTCCTTTACCACCCTGCGCGCAGTGTTCCACCGGGACTCCGTAGCGCCTCTGGGAACGTCATCCATGGAGCGGGAGTGGTCCAGAATGATAAGAATATTGGGTCTACCGGTTTCACTGGAAGCAAATGGCGGATGGGGGCAGTTGCCCAGTCCTTGGGCCCGTGCGCTGTGGAATCCAGTGACAACCAATACGCAAAAGAGGCCCAGCAGGACGGGAAACAGCAGGTACTGTTTCCTGGGAGAAATCATGTCACTAGCCTCCCGTATCGAAAACTTTGCCTGCGGTTACTTCCACTACAGATCGGGCTTTGCCGCGATGAGTCGATGAAGGGGTGACCCTGCCTTCGGAGCTAACCCTGTAGTTTACTCTTCTGAAGTTCGTGTCGTAACCCGGTACAGGAGTTGTGCCTACGAATTCTATGGTTACGTAATACTCAGTGTTGTTATCCTCCGCCAGAGGGAAACCATTTGGTGCCTCGAAGTGATCTGCAGTATAGGTTTTTGCGGTATCGTCCCAGCCCAGGTTCTCGATAGGCCCGGGGTACTGACCGTCCAGCCAGTTCAAGGCCCTCTGCCAGCCGCTCTCGGCGGAGTAAAAGGCCAATTCGTAAAATTTTTCGCTGCCGGCCATCTGCACCTCGATGGTGCTGGTGGTGGTGGCAGAGATGCCCATGAGGGTGAGTAAAACCAGGATGAGCAGAGCGAGCAGCAATGCAGAGCCTTCTTGGTTCGCGCCGATTGAAGTAATGTGTTTCATGTCCTTCAGCTTTCTCCCCCCTTTCTTGACGGGAGGGGCAAGGTGGAGGGTGAAAAATCACATCAAGCAGTTCTTCCGAATTACTTCCAATACTCCGTCTATATTCTTTAAAACCTCGTTATTCCAAAATCTAAGCACCCTGAACCCATTTTCTGAGAGAAATCTATCCCTTTCAATGTCTTTGTGTCTTTCTTTAGCATGCTGTCCGCCATCTAGTTCAATTATCACCCGCTTCTCAAAACTGACAAAATCAACAATAAAATTCGCGAATGGCTGTTGTCTTCTGAATTTTATCCCGTCTAGCTGCCTGCCTCTAAGTCTCTGCCATAAAAGAGCCTCCGCATCAGTGGAGTTTTTTCTCAAGTTCTTCGCAAAGTTTGTGAGGCTATGGTTCATTTTATCTAATCCCCCCAAAGACAATTATTTTCCCCTCCCCTGGCGGGAGGGGAAAAAGGGGAGGGGGGAACATTAAGTATTTAAAAATACAATTATTTATTTCACCCCCACCCTAACCCTCCCCCCTCAAGGGGGAGGGGATTAATTATCAGGTTGTCGGACAGCCTAGCAGGGGGATTTCCCCTAACTAAGATCCGTCTTTACGAAATCCAAAGAAATGCGTTTGTCCTTTCCCCTTTCGGTCCAGATTACAATGACCCGGATGATCTTACTGTCAACGACAGGTTTATCCACCGCAATGTTCCAAAACAACCGGTATGCCGCTGTGCAATCCCAGGGATTTGGCCAATAACCATCTGATACCGGGTCGTTGCACTCGTCTAAAAGGTCAACCGTATTGTTCAGACCAAACCCATCGTCCTCATCGGTTCCATCGCCGGTAATATCGATAAGGGCGCTATACGAGAGGTTCATCAAATCTTCTGCCTTGCCTTGGGCCAGGGTAACTCCCTGAGACATGCCACTGGCCCTGGCGTTGGCCTTTATGGCTGTGACCTGCATGGTGGCCACTGCCAAAAGACCAAAACCCAAAATGCCCAGGGCAACGAGCACCTCTATGAGGGTGTAGCCATCGTTTTTCCACTTAAGCATATTCTCTAACCCGTCTCATCCTTACCCGACACCTCGCTCGTACCGTCCAGGAGCGACTAAAATTTTCACCACAAAGGACACGAAGAGCACAAAGCAAAAATAGTTTTCTTTGTGTACTTTGTGATCTTTGTGGTTCCCCCCCAGATTGGTGTTGAATAAATGTGCTTGGCAGAGCCACCTAAACTAATTCTTATCCAAACCTTACCCGGGCAATGTCGAGGGATTTTGCAACTCCTAAAGTGCCATATTTCTGCACTTGACCGTGGTTGTGATCAGTAAGCGTCTGCTACCGTCTGCCGGAGACTCTATCTTGTTTCCTAGGACATACGTCATGGAATCCGTATACCTGCGATCTTCTTGCCCAGATCTGGCAAGGACCCAAATTCTCACGGCTCGTATATTTTCAATAGGTACGGCGGGTGTAATGGCCGTACCATCGAGGATTCCATCATTATTAGCATCATCAGAAACGTCTATTTTACAATCGCCGTTGGTATCCAGATTTAGATCCAGCAAGTCATCTCCATCGGAATCAATTGCCCATATCATGTCACTGCCGCAGGTCTCAATGTTTCCGTCATTGTCCTCATCATAAGCATACCCAAAACCAATGGCTTCGATGTTTTCCACTACCGTTAGCCATGCGTTGTTGGCTACGTTGAATCTCTGGAGATTTTCACCTGCTACCCTGTATGCTATTTGTTCATCCAAGCTTGCATCTAGATAACCATTTCCATTGTCGTCGAGGGTAAAGGCAATACTGTTGGAGTCCGTTGAAGTCCAGTTTGGATCGCCCTCTGCAAGGTCGTCGTCTGGTAATCTTGCCACAAAACGTGTTACAAAATCTCCCGCATTGAGCTTCCTTGTGGGGTTATAGCCAGCCATCCTGATATCTCTCATGAGTACATACTTTGCTATCCGGGCGTTTTGCTGCATTTCCGCAACCTGCTCCTGGAGAAGATAGGAATCCTGTTGGGTAACATAAACCTTGTAGACTCCTGCCATGACGACCAGGGTAATTGCCATTGCCACGAGAAGCTCCACCAGGGTATAACCGTGGTCATAAAAAAATTCTTTGCAGCTATTGCATTTCTTTTGCAAGGCTGTCTTCATGAGGCATCCTCAGGTGAAGATTTCAACAACTGGCACTCCATAGATTTATTTTTTTTCACCGTCATCTCTTAGTTTAGGGTCCGCCAGTTTCAACCCTCCAGAGGTTTTTCCCAATATCACCTGACAACACAGCTCAGCGTTGGTAAGCGTCACTACACCTGTATCCTCACTAAAACTGGAATCAACTGGAAAACCACGGGCATTGTAACCAAATGCATTCATTCCCCATGCATTGTCAGGAAAGGTTGTGCCTTCCAGGGTAACATCGTCAACCATTGCCATGTCTAGCAAGGTGATTTCGTCTTTTGCGCTATCTTGAACCCTTTTGCCCGGAGGTCTCCCCTCTGATCCCTGATCCAGAAAAATCCTGTAACCTTCGGGCCCCACGTCCTCGTCAGTGTTGAAGGTAAAGGCTATATGTGTGCTGCGCTTGATCGCTTCCAAACGAGAATACTGGAGGTGGGTGACCATGCCCCTGACCGCACTTTTCAGCCGCTAGTTGCTTGCCCAACCTGAAAGGTTAGGAACAACAATGGCGGCCAGGGCAAAGAGAATAGCGAGAACAATCAGTGCCTCAGGCACAGTGAAGCCCCCTGGCTGATGACCTGTGCTGTAAACTCTGTCCTTTGTCATAATCATCTGGGCCACCAGCAGAGATAACATACCGAGATTAAAGCTGTAAAGCAACCAGAAACAGGAGAATGGGTGTGCAAATTCAGAGTGTATCATGTGCAGGCAGCGAGGTTCGTTTCCATCTCGGGCCGTTGCTTTATGTCAATAGAAAGCCTCATACTATTAAAAAATTTAATAGTAGTTAATTTTTTTGTATATTCGCTTTCTCCTGAAACCTCGATTTATACATTCCGAAATCCACCAGGCCCGCCTGCGGCGAGTAATTTTGAGATAACGATAGCTTACTGGATCCCGGATCTCGTCCACCGGAGGCGGACTTGTCCGGGATGACGGTCAGGGATATTCTCGGAGATTTCAAAAATATCCTGCAGAATAGTTTAGACTTATATAGCAAGCTTCGAACACTGTGAAATTTATAAACAATAATTACAAACCAATTCTCTATATATAGCCATAGCAGGTAAATCATCTTGACCGTCGCCATGGTTTTGAGGACAATGGTTTTGTTTAGAGGGCTAGGAGAGTATGATCTCAATGAGTCGAAGCCGGCTGGATTTAGACTATTTGATCGGTGTGCTGAGCAGACGGGGTCTGATTAGTGAACGCCAGGGGAAAGTCATTTCTCAAAAGGCGCCTGCCCAAAAGGAGAAACTCACCCAGCTGTGCAGGGTTAAGAGAGGGGGATTGTCCTCTCTGAGGTACGGAGATGAGGTCACTCCAGTGGATGTTCTGGCCTCCATGGGATTGAAATTGGGTAAGGGAGCTGATGGCCGTCTCGATGAGGAGACCATCATGCGGATGGTGGCAGCTGACCTGGGGATGACGTTCAAAAAGATCGACCCATTAAAGCTGGATCTGGAGTTGGTTACCCTGACCATTCCCAAGAGTTTCGCCCTCAAACACATGGTGCTTCCGGTGGAGACTTCTCTGGAAACGATCACCGTGGCAGTCTACGATCCTTTTAACCGTCAGGTTTTGGAGGACATTGAGCGAGTTACCAAAAAGCGAGTGGAAGCTCTCATCAGCACCAAGAGTGACATCGTCAAAACCATCTCTGAGTTTTACGGGTTCAAGAGCTCAATTGTTGCCGCAGACACCCAGTTGAGTAAGCCTTTAGTTGACCTGGGAAACCTGGAGCAGCTCACTCACTTGCAGGCGACAGAGGAGATCTCGTCGAGTGATCAGCACATAACCAACGCGGTGGATCACCTGTTCCACTACGGTTTTGATCAGCGGGCCAGTGACGTTCACATCGAGCCCAAGCGGGAACAAACCATCGTAAGACTTCGCATAGATGGTTTGCTGCAGACTATTTACCGGATACCCAAGAGTGTGCACCCGGCAATTGTTTCCAGAATCAAGGCTCTGGCCCGGTTGGACCTTGCAGAGAAGCGCAGGCCACAAGATGGACGGATCAAGGTTGAACGCAATGGCAAAGAGGCGGAAATTCGGGTGTCAACCGTGCCGGTGGCCTTTGGTGAAAAGGTGGTGCTGAGAATCTTGGATCCTGACATTCTCTTGCAGGACATTGAAGGACTGGGATTTTCATCATCCGACCTCATCAAGTACCGAAAACTCATTGAGGTGCCCCACGGAATTGTTTTAATAACCGGTCCAACAGGAAGCGGAAAGACCACAACCCTTTACTCCAGTTTGCGCTTTCTCGCCCATGAGGGCAACAACATCACCACGATTGAAGATCCCATCGAAATGGTGCACGAACAGTTCAACCAGATTGGCGTAAAACCACGAATCAACCTTACCTTCGCCAATGTCCTGCGCCATATTCTCCGTCAGGATCCCGACATCATCATGATCGGAGAACTGCGAGACCTCGAGACAGCAACCAATGCTATTCAGGCCGCCCTCACCGGCCACCTTGTTCTGAGTACTTTGCACACCAACGATGCAGCCAGTGCCATAACCCGTCTCATGGATCTTGGGGTGCAGCCCTTTCTCATCTCTTCAACCCTCACTGGTGTGGTGGCCCAGAGATTGGTGCGCAAGATTTGTCCCCACTGCCAAGAGTCATACAAGGTAAAGGTTGCTGATTTGGCTCCCCTGGCCTTGGGCAAGGACCCGGAAACCGAACTGGAACTCAAGATGGGCAAGGGTTGCCAACAGTGCCGCAACACCGGCTACCTGGGACGTAGCGGCATATTCGAGGTGCTGCCCATGAGCG
>Ga0209536_100004900_pt1 | contig 21048 bp, 20 predicted proteins | sample DeeMarSeWOR28_12_FD_187461 | JGI IMG/M metagenome (GOLD analysis project Ga0209536, IMG submission 187461) | Marine sediment microbial communities from White Oak River estuary, North Carolina - WOR-2-8_12 (SPAdes) (version 2) | ecosystem: Environmental > Aquatic > Marine > Intertidal zone >... | reverse complement strand
ATCGCGTTTCTGGCCGGCGGACCAGTATCAGGTCGGTATCAGTCCACCGAGCTTTGATAAACAGTATGTGCGTGATTATCTCGAGACACTGGACTGGGACAAAACCGACCCGGGCCCAGAGCTCCCGGCGGAAATTGTGGAACAGACCGCAGCAAAATACCGTGAGGCGCTGGAGCGTCTGACAAAATAACTGATTATTGGACTGTGAACTTACCAACTGTGGATAGGTCATATCGTCGTATGAGTACTTCTCGCCTGATCTCAACGGGGAATATTGCTAGTCTGTGAGCATGAAACGCCGTCAATCCTTGCCCCTTGTGATTCTGCTCGCATCCGCGCTAGTGTGGATGCCGATTGTATCGGCCGCGGCCATTAGCCAAATGGGTGCGTTGGCGGGTTACGATCATTTGCAGATGATTGGCGTCAGCGATCCGTCGGATAATCACTGTCAGCATTCCACCAACGGCGCCGGCGATGAGCAGAAAATGAATCACGAAGGGTGTGATTATCAATGCTGCAGCGGTTGTATCAATGTTTTCTCTATCTCTTCGATTCACGGTGTAAAACCGCTTCGTAGAGCCGGTAGTTTGCCTGGTGGATTATCGTCACCAGTGCCGGGCTTTGAGCCTGAGTTGCGTGATCGACCCCCTCGATTGATCCTCTAGTCTTTTTCTCTTCTTTTCTTTAGTTTTAGCGATTTGACGGCTTCGGTTCAGCCGTCGTCGATCATGAGACGTCCGGAGGTCATGTATGTCCGAGAAAAAACCGTTTCCGCCTGCTGATGTCAATGCATCTGCTAGCGAGGAGTCCGAAAAAGTCGTGAATTCACGTCGCAGCTTTCTCAAGAAAGCAGCGGTCGCCACAGGAGGTGCCATCGCTGCCGGCAATGCCCTTGCCGCAAATACGAAAGCTGTCGATCACAGTGCCATGGGACATGCTGCGATGGGCCACAATATGGATCAGTACGGCAGCATGATGTTTATGCAGGATCATAGTGGCCACATGGTGGGCGGCAAGATCGAGCCACCGGGGTCGCCTGCTGACCACGAGGTGAACTACAAGGAATTTGATATCGATATCCGTATTGTCGAGCATGAAATTCTGCCTGGCATCAAGGCGCACATGTTTGCGTTTAATGGCCAGGTGCCGGGACCCGAGTTCCACGTGACTGAAGGCGACTGGATCAAGGTCAACTTCACCAACAATACGGAAGAGATGCATACCATTCATTGGCACGGCATTATTCTGCCGTACACCATGGATGGTGTGCCGATGGTGACCCAGGATCCGGTTCACCCGGGCCAGACATTTGTCTACCGATTCCAGGCCAAGCCAGCCGGCACGCGCTGGTACCACTGCCACTGGGGCACGCCGCTTCACGCGAATCACGCCATGCATGGCGCTTTTATTATCCATAAAAAGAAAGACCCGTTGAGAAAGCGATTCCCCTACAAGCGCGAATACACGCTGATGCTGGAATCTTGGGATATCGACATGCTGCGTGAGGAAATGAACGAGATTCTGCGCGGTATGAAAGAAGTCAATTCGCTAATGGCAAAGGGCAAGCTCGACTACATGACCCATGGATTCTTCAGGAACTACGAAGAGTTTAAAAAGGCAGTGGAGACCAAGCAGTATATCGCACCGTATTTGCAGAGCCGCTCCAATGGTCTGCATGTTAACCCTAATTTTTTTGGTATCAACGGAAAGTCCTATCCGGCCACCAAGCGCCTAGGCATCAAGCAGGGTGAGTGGATCCGCATTCGTTTGATCAATGCCAGTGGCAAGCCGCACCACATGCACTTGCATGGTCATGATTTCTGGTGGGTGTGTCAGGACGGCAACGATCTGGCAGAGCCTCGTCATATCAATACCGTCCACGTCGAGCCTGGCGGCACCTACGACATTATGGTTTACGGCGACAACCCGGGGTACTGGACATTCCATGATCATGCCACCACACGCGTGACCAACAACGGGATATATCCGGGCGGCATGCTGACTATGCTCGAATACGAAGATTTTACGCCCACCTACACACCATCGGTGTCCGTGGACCAATAAAGAATCTGGAGAGGTAAGCCATGAATCCAAAAAAAGTTCTCACCGCGATAGTTGCCGGGGCCATCGGCTGCAGCGGATCCGCCATGGCGCTGGAGGTCGATCGGGAAGTGATGCCTCGGGTTACTCTGAGTGGCCGCCTGATCACCACGCTTGATAGCGATTACGAGGCAAGCGGGGACCCCGGTATTAACATGGGCGATAGCAGTTTCTCGGCACGTTTTGACAAACGCATGTTTGAACAAGGCGTAGCGGGCGCGGTGCTCGGTGTGAAGGAAAACGAAGGCAGTGTTGCCTTTCATCAGATGCACGTTTTTTACTGGGATCGGGATGTCGAGGTAAAGGCAGGCCGAACCCAGCTACCCAATACGCTGGTCGAATTTCCGCTTGTTCGCGACCATGACATAACTTCCATGACACATGTTGGCAACGGATCGAGTAACGAGGAATTTGATCAGCTGTACGGCAAGGTATTTACGGCAGACTGGGTACTGGATCGCAAGGCACAGAAACTGGGTGTTTGGGCCGGCACGCGTCGAAACGAAAACGCGTTTGCCGGTGCACCGGATGGCTTCGACAGCTACGGTCTTGGCTATCGCTATGAACCATCTGAAAAATACATGTACCTGAATCGCATTCGCCATGCCGGCATCTTGCTCGATGCCCAGAAAGATCGCGCTGGCAGCAACCCGTACTTCCAGTCGATCGTCGCCGGGGGTGAGATTAATCTGAATAACAGTCCGCGAAGAAACTGGTCCATGGGCATTCAGGGCATCGTTAACGGTGGCGTCAGCGGTGTAACACTGGTCGATCTCAATAGTGCGACAGATGCTGTTTCAAATCGCGCCCGCGCGAAATCGAACGCACTGGTTGCATCGCTGCGCTATACCGACCGACCCCACCTGCTGACCCGGCTGCAGGCAGGCTTGACGGTGGGTTATAAAACCTATGACGCAGGCGGAACCGAGCTGAGCGTTATACCGAGCCTGAAATATCGCATCGGACAGGGAGTCGATGTCGTCGCCCAATATCGCAACACGCAGTATAGCGACGGCCTGAATGCAGTCGACAGCACCAACCTGGTACAGGTAGGCCTTAGCTTCAGTCTTGATGCAAAATACAACGATTCAATTGGTGAGCGTGATTCCATCCTGAACCAGGAACACGGATACATCCAGTAATCAGAGGGCAATGCAATGAATACAATGAGAATAGTACTAGCAGCAATTATAATCTCGCCTGGCTTTGCCGGCGCGACCGCCATTGCGGCCGAAAATGACCATAGCGGCCATGACATGCATGGCCCTGTCGTCGCGCAGACCAAATCCGGAAAGTCCCAGCGTCTGCAAAAGTTATCGACCATGCCGCCGAGTGGTCAGGCGCGAGAGGCCGGTTCCGACGGCCGATACGTGATGGAGTCGACGTCCGTTGAGCGCTCACTCTCCACGAAGTGCGCACAGGCGAGTCGCGGGATCGTGATGCTGGACAATGCCACGTGGCGGAAGTGTGGTGGTAAACCTGTGGGGGCATCGATGGGGAGCGACAAGGATGTCGGCCAGCAACATCAGCACATGCATCATTAGAAATTGCGTCTATACCGGTTGGACTTGTTGTTCGTGGGAAATTATATGAATCGATTAGCAATGTTTTTGATGCTGGCGACGCTGTTATCGGCCTGTGGTTCGGGCGAACAAGATACAGCCCAGAAGTCGCCCCCCATCACTGCAGATTTGCGGCGCTCCAGTGATGTTGCCACGGTGCAAAAGGGTTTTCGTCTGTACCAGGAAAATTGCGCGACCTGTCACGGGAGCGAGGGACAGGGAGCGCCAAACTGGCAGCAGGTAGGTGCAGATGGCAAGTACCCGCCACCACCACTGAATGGAACTGGCCACGCCTGGCACCATCCTCAAGCGGCCCTGGTCCGGACGATCAAACATGGAACCGTCGCTATTGGCGGTAAAATGCCCGCTTTGGGCGAAAAGCTTGATGACGAGGAGATTGCTGCGGTAATTACCTGGTTCCAGTCCCGTTGGCCTGATGAGCTGTACCAGGCGTGGGCGCGAATGGATCGACAATCGAGACAAAACTAGCCCGTTTGGTTGATAATCGGTCTTCGGCCCCTATCTAAGTTTACGTCAACCCTGATTGGTGATTGCTATGACGAAATCGCTCCTGACGATCGTTCCCCTTACGCTGACTTTTGTCGTGCTCGCTTCAATTAGCGGGTGCAGTAAGAAGGATGAGGAAAAAACATCAGGCGCGCCAACTTCATCGGCGACCGAAACCGAAGCGGAGCGCCTGTATGATGTAGAGCGAATTGCGCGAGGCGCCCGGCTGTTTCAGGAGAAGTGTGCTCAGTGCCATGGCCCGGATGCTCAGGGCCATCCGGACTGGGAGCGGGGCCGGAAAGAAGGTTTCGCTGCGGCACCGCCTTTAAATGGCACCGGAACCGACATCATACTTTCCAAGGCAAAGATGATGGAGATCATTCGCAATGGCGTTAAACAGAAAGGCGTGCCGGTTATGCCTGCGTGGGCCGGGCGGGTCAGCAGTCAGGATGTTGAAGACGTAATCACCTGGTACCAGGCATTATGGCCGGCCGACACCTATCAGAAATGGCAGCGTGCCTATGCCCCGGATCAGGTACCGGACAAATCAGGAAAGGTAAAAGGATAATTGATACCCGCGTGCATACCGTACGGCGGACCGTAAACAATATATGAAATGGTGAATACGATGTATGGATTTAATATCGAAGTAAAAGGAAATTTTGATGAAGTGCTTGAAAAGGTTGTCGAAGCATTGAAGGTAGAAGGCTTCGGCGTTCTGACCGAAATTGATGTGAAGTCGACGATGAAAGCGAAGCTCGACGTCGACATGCGACCCTACCGGATTCTCGGGGCCTGCAATCCGCCGCTGGCACACAAGGCGATCAGTGCCGATCCGGACATCGGTTTGTTGCTGCCATGCAATGTCGTGGTGCGCGAGGAAGAAAACGGGAATATTACCGTTGCGTTTATGGACCCGGCATCGGTGTTGGGTTTGGTAAATCGTGCCGAAATTACCGAGTTGGGTGGCGAAGTAAAGCAACGACTGGAGCGGGTTCGAGACAGCCTTGCCTGATGCTTGCATGTCGAATTATCGCTGAATAAAACCTTTTTTTGGCGATTGCGCGAGGGGCGGCCAGTCATGGCCTGCCCCTTTTTATTTGTGCAGCAGAATATTGGTAATTGCTTATATAGCTCCATAACTAACCTGAACACACTCGCCGTTGCAGGACTGCAGGCCCGAGTCAAACCGCCCACAATGTATATATAATAAGTTTGGGCGCGCTGTTAACCGTTGTTTCGATTGCGGTGGCTGTCTGCAAAATAATAAAAATCCGTCATCTGCGAGACATATTCAGAACGTGACTACACAACACCGGGTGAGTTTTTCAATTCTTGGTTCGCTATTCGGCGTCACAATGATTGCCGCACACTCGACTGTTTTTGCCGCCGAGCAACAGGCAGCCTTAACGGAAGAGACGTTTCTGGTCGACATTCCAGTAGTGTTATCTGCTACCCGACTGGCGCAATCGCGTAGTGATGCGCCTGCATCTATCACGGTAATTGATCGGGAAATGATCAAGGCGTCCGGTGCGGAGGAAGTGCCGGACCTGTTGCGGCTGGTTCCCGGTTTCCAGATTGCCCACGACAAGCAGGATATCTGGATACCTGATCCGGTAGGGGCCACTTATCACGGCCTGAGTGATCCATACGCACGAAGAATCCAGGTGCTGGTTGACGGTCGATCGGTCTACGATCCTGCGATTGGCGGCGTTCGCTGGGATCAGCTGGCACTCGAGATTGACGATATTGAGCGCATTGAGGTGATTCGCGGACCAAACGGCGCCGCCTACGGCGCCAATGCATTCCTCGCAGCTATTAATATTATTTCACGTCACCCGGCTGATGTGCCCACCGTGTACACCAAACTTGTATCGGGCAGTGGTAATTACATTAAGGGTGTTGCGCGGTATAGCCAGAAATCACAATCCTTTGACTACCGCTTTGGTGTCAGTGCCCGATCAGATGATGGTCTGGAAGGAGAATATGACTCCCGGACAACGGTCAAATCTAATTTCCGTGGCGAGTACCGCGCTGATAATGGCGATATCCTCGAGTTTCAGTTTGGTCTAAGCGGCGGTCCTCATCAGGCAGGCGAAATGGGTACGGAGACCGAGCGCAGTACGAGCAGCAACAGTAATTATCAGCAGCTGGTCTGGCGCCGCACAACAAGCGTTGATGAAAGCTATCAGCTTCAGTACTACCGCAATTATTTTAGTGCGTCAGACAGCTTTAACGTGACCTTTCCTCCAAGCCTTACTCCCGATACCAATATTAACCAAAGCATGGTGACCGAGCGCAACAACGTAGAATTCCAGCATACCAAACGATGGGGTGAAGCAGTGCGCACCGTCTGGGGGCTGGAGGCGAGGCGAGATGTCTCCAGGGCACCTGATGGCTGGTTTTACGGCATCGATCAGGTGAGCAACGATCTCTATCGTGCATTTATCAATGCTGAGTGGCGTTACTCGGAGAAACTGGTGACCAATCTCGGTGGCATGATGGAACACAACGGCATAACCGGAACAGGGTTCTCCCCCCGCGCTGCGATCAACTATCACTTATCTGCGCAGAACACGGTTCGTGCCAGCGCGTCGCAGGGCTTGCGCACACCATCGCTGTTTGAGGAGTTCGCTAATGGACGAGCGGATTTGTACGGAAATCCAGCTTTCCCCGCCTATTCTTTTGTGTCACCGGGAGGTCTCGAGTCTGAGCGGATAACTTCCTATGAACTTGGTCTGGTATCAAGATCAAAAAACTCCAAACTCGTGGCGGATGTTCGGTTATATCAGGACTACATAGACAACATGATCAATTATCCGGAGAACGCCAACCCTCCGGCTGTACCGCCGTTTGGACCACAGTACACCTATGTAAATCAGGGAGCAGTGTCGATCAATGGCGTTGAGCTGGACGTCAATTATCGACCAACCCGCTCAAGTCGATTTGTATTCGCTTATGCGTATGCGAACCAGGCCGGTAGCTATCCGCGTTATTACAATCCTGATGAGGTGCGCCCGACGGATCCGGCGACGCCGACTCACACTGCCAGCCTGCTAGCCATACAGAAATTAGGCCGCGATGTCTCCGCCAGTATCGGTGTTTACTACGTCGGGCGCATGGGATGGTTCAACAACCTGTCGCCGGCTCCGCCTTACACGGAAGGTGAAATCCCTGAGTATACGAAAGTGGATTTCAGATTAGCCAAGCGCCTGCGTGGGAGAAACTTCAAAGGCATTGTCGAGCTGGTTGGACAGAACCTGGCCGGTACTTACTACGATTACACCAGTTCGGTCCCGCAGGATCGTCGCGTTTATATCAAGCTCAGGATAGGGGCTGACTAGCCGCAAGGCTGGTGGTGGAAAGGAATCCAGTGAGAATGAAATTGATTCGGCGTTTTCGGAGATCTATTGCTGCTTTGTCCGGGGGCAGCCAATATCGAACTCAAGTGCGAAGCCCGGGCAGGATCGTTTGCGTCCCGTCCATGCTGATCGTTGCATTCCTGTTCGTCGCGGCCGAGACAATCGCATCCGACACGATTCTCGTTGTTCCGACCCGGGACAGCGGCGCCTATCAGGAATTTATCCAGTCTTTCGAAAATTCCCTTGCAGCGGGCAAGGGGGGAAAGAACGTCGCAATCAGGACTATTGAATCGAGTTCGCTGACCAAAGCGAGCTACGATGAGCTCTATTCACAGTTGCGGTTGATTGTAACAGTCGGCGCCGACGCAGCTCAGAAAGTGCTTGAGCTAAATCCGTCAGCGCCAGTTCTCAGCACACTAATTCCAAGAAGCAGTTACAGTTTGCTGACGTCACGCCGCGCCCAGAAAAAAAATAGCGCAATCTACCTGGATCAGCCACTGGCGCGTCGACTCGACCTGGTGGAGGTCTTGTTGCCCCAAAAGAAAACTATCAGTGTTGTCCTGGGCCCCAGTACCAGAAACCTGGAGACTGAACTGAAAGCCACAGCGTCGAAGCGAGGTTTTGTGGTAAAAATAGAAACCATGAAAGCCAGCCAGCGACTGGTGGGCCCGCTGAATCGGGCGCTGGAAGATTCGGACGCCTTTCTCGCCGTCGCGGATCCCGTCGTGTCGAATAGGCGCACGGTCCAGAATCTTCTGCTAACCACCTATCGTCAACGTGTACCGGTGATTGGCTATTCCCGTGCCTACGTGAGAGCCGGCGCGCTAGCTGCCGCGTTTTCGACGCCGACCCAGATTGGCAAACAGACCGGTGAAATGGTCGGAGAACTGCTTCGCCGTGGCAACTGGTCATTACCGAAACCGCAGTACCCGAAATACTTTTCGGTCGAAGTGAATGACCAGGTAGCGAAATCGTTGGGAATCTCGGTGCCTCGCGTCACGGATATTGAGGGCAGCCTGAAGCGATCCCAGGGAGTGTTGCCATGATCGGCGGCATTCGCAGACGCGTTTTGCTGGTCGCAGTGATACCGGCCGCTGCCATTGCAGTGCTGCTGGCATTTTACTTTATCCTGGCACAACTCTCTGATCTGGAGAGCCGGCTCGAAGATCGGGGTATGGTGATCGCACGCCACCTCGCCCCGGCCAGCGAGTTTGGTGTCTTCTCGGGCAACCAGGCCATTCTGCAGTCGCTCGCGGCCAGCGCATTGCGTGAGGCCGATGTTCGCGCGGTACGTATCACCCGCCCCAATGGCGATGTCATCGTGGCTGCCGGGCCAGGATTCATGGATCAGGAATTACCCGGCGTAACAAAAGAATCAATCGTTGTTATTTCTTCAAAGGACGAACGTTCGATTGTCTTTCGTGCGCCCATCGTGCAGCAGGAGATGGAGATCAGCGATTTCCCCGACGTGGAAACGGAGGCGGCCTCCGAGAACACCGCGCAAACCCCGATGACCATCGGTTGGGTTGCGGTAGAACTCTCCAAGGAAGCCATGTTGCGGCAGCAGCGCGCCGTGATGGTGCAAAGTGCAGCAATAGCGCTTGCCGTTTTAATCTTGAGTCTTGTCGCCGCTCTCAGAATGGGGCGGTCAATTATCAACCCGGTAGAGCAGCTGACGGATGCGGTAGACAAGCTGGAGCAGGGCGCTCTCTCGACAAGGGCAGATACCGGTGCGGATTCCGAACTCCTGGTGCTGGAGAAGGGTATCAATGCCATGGCCTCCGCATTGCAGGAGGCACAGAAGAATCTGCAAGATGAAGTGCATCACGCGACGGCCGAATTGCGCGCCGCGCTGATAGAGCTGGAACGAAAAAACCAGGAACTTGATATCGAGCGGAGCAAGGCCGAGAACGCAAATCTGTCCAAGAGCCAGTTCCTGGCAAATATGAGTCACGAATTACGCACGCCACTGAATGCGATTATGGGCTATAGCGAGATGCTGGAAGAGGAGGCCAAGCAAGCGGGGCATGACGCCTATATTCCTGATATTCAGAAAGTGCACACCGCAGGCAAACACCTGCTGGCACTGATAAACGATGTGCTGGATTTGTCCAAGGTCGAGGCCGGCAAGATGACCTTGTATATGGAGACGGCCGAAATACCGTCAGTACTGAAATACACTGCATCGACGGTTCGACCACTTGCCGCGCAAAACGACAACGAGCTGGTGCTCGACTACGCATCCGAGATTGGTTCGATGCGCATGGATGTTACGAAGGTACGGCAGGTGCTGTTCAACTTGCTAAGCAATGCCTGCAAGTTTACCGAGCATGGCACCATAACCCTGTCGGCAAAGCGGGTAGATATGGCGGGGCGTGACTGGGTCGAGTTTAAAGTTTCCGATACCGGCATTGGTATGACTGCCGAGCAGATGCAGCACTTGTTCGAGGCCTTCTCTCAGGCGGACGCCACCATTGCCAGAAAGTATGGCGGCACCGGCCTCGGGTTGACCCTATGCAAACGATTCAGTGAACTCATGGGTGGCGAAATCAATGTCCGCAGTCAGCCCGGGGCGGGTTCCACCTTTATTATGCTGCTACCCGCCGAGCCTGCTGAACCGGCTGCAGGCGGTGAAAAAACCGTCTCAATCGAGCCAACGATGCCTGCTCTGGCAGCAGAGTCGGTGAGGTTGCGGGCGGACGAAGCGACTGGCGAAGACCGCCGAAAACGTATCAGCAAGGTTCTTGTAATTGACGACGATACGCTCGTGCACGATATGTTGCGCCGGATGTTTTCCAAAGAGGGTTTTGAGGTCTATACAGCCACCAATGGAGAAGAAGGCATCGAGCGCGCCAGAGACATCAAGCCAAGTGCGATCGTGCTGGATGTGCTGATGCCGGGTATGGACGGCTGGAGTGTTCTTGCGGCCCTGAAAGAGGATCGCGAACTGGCCGGTATTCCGGTAATTATGCTGAGCATGGTCGATGATCGTACGCGTGGTTATGCCCTGGGCGTCACCGAGTACCTGACCAAGCCAGCGGACAAGCAGCAATTACTAACCATCCTGCGTCGCTCGGTGCGCGAGGGACCAGTCGCTCCGGTGCTGGTCGTGGACGACGACCAGGATCAGCGGGAACTGCTTCGGCGCACGCTGGAGGGTGAGGGCTGGGAGGTTATTGCCGCTCACAACGGACAGGCTGCGATGGAGTCGGTACGAGCACGTCGACCGGCCTGCATCATACTGGACCTGCTCATGCCGGAGATGGACGGGATGCAGTTCGTCAGTGAACTGAGAGCCAACCCGGCGTTTCGGGATATCCCGGTGGCGGTACTGACATCCCGTGACCTGTCGGACGCGGACCATGACCTACTGCACGGACAGGTGCAGCGCATCATGCAGAAGGGCGCCAGCCGCGAGGACGTGCTCAAAACAATTAAGGAAATAGTCGCTCTCAGGGCTTAGCGGCCCGCTAGCCATGGAACCAAACCCACGTTGCCTGCACGCACCTCTCGCGTTTTCTGCAAATTGATAACTAATTACCCGATCCAGTGTGGCGGATTGATTGACACGGTTGTACACGACAGGGTGTATCATAGTCATCGGTACAGGCCTCGCTAATTCCCGGTTCGCATAATCCTGGTCTGAATCTAGTCACTGATTTCTGTAAGGAGGTTTACGTGAGTGATACCCAAACCGAATTCTACGTTACCGGCATGACCTGTAACGGCTGTATCAAGAAAGCGACCGACGCGCTAAGTCATATTCAGGGATTCGAGTCTGCCAGTTTTGATCTCGAACAGGGTACCGGAATCGTCATCGGCGATATCGATCCGCAGACCGCTACCCAGGCCCTGACCGAAGCCGGCTATCCCGCGGTCGTAAAGAGCGCGTGACAACAACATCCACGATGAATACCGCAAAAGATCCAGTGCGCCTGTCTATTTCCGGGATGACCTGCGCTGGCTGTGTCGCAACTGTCGAACAGGCATTGCAGAACACGCCGGGGGTCGAGCAGGCCAGCGTCAATTTCGCTGAACACACGGCAACGGTCTCCGGCAGTTTCGAGGTTAAAACCCTGATCAAGGCGGTAAAAGATTCGGGTTACAGTGCGGCCGAATTGCGCGGTGCGGAAGATGAAAAAGAAAAAGAAGCGGCCGAGTTCGCGCACTATCGCAAGCTGTTAAGGCAGGCGATAGTTGCCGGGATAGTCGGCGCACCGCTGTTCGTGTCCGGCGTACTCGGCCGGATGCCGGGCATGGCCACGCAAAACGAGAGATTGTTCTGGCTGGGCGTCGGATTGGCGACGCTGTTCGTCCTGATCTATTCCGGGCGCCACTTTTACATCGGCGCATGGAAAGCGTTTCGCAATCACAATGCCAACATGGATACGCTCATTGCTCTCGGCACCGGAACCGCCTGGGTGTATTCCATGTTGATTACGGTATACCCCGACATCGTTCCGAGCCTGGCCCGGCATGCCTACTTCGAAGCGGCAACCATCATTATTGCTCTTATCAACTTCGGATCAGCTCTGGAGATGCGGGCACGAGGCAAGACCTCCGAGGCGATCAAGCGTCTCATAGGCCTGCAACCCAAGACGGCACGAGTGATTCGCGACGGCGTTGAGCAGGATATCCCGATTGCAGATGTGGGTCTGGACGAGACTCTGCGCGTGCGTCCCGGCGAAAAAATCCCGGTCGACGGGCATGTGATTGATGGCCATTCCTCGGTCGACGAATCGATGTTAACGGGCGAGCCGTTGCCAGTAGAGAAGAAAGTGGGAGATGAAGTGGTGGGCGGCACCATCAACAAGTCGGGCAGCTTTCTTTTTCAGGCAAAACGAATCGGTCGCGATACTGCGCTCGCACGTATTATCGAGATGGTGCGACAGGCACAGAATTCAAAGCCGGCCATTGGTCGCCTGGCGGATAAAATCTCGTCAGTGTTCGTGCCCTCGGTGTTAATCATTGCAGTTATTACGTTTATGGTCTGGGCAAACTTTGGCCCGGAGCCGCGTCTGAGCTACATGCTGGTTACAACCATGACCGTGCTGATAATTGCCTGCCCCTGCGCACTGGGGCTCGCGACCCCCATTTCGGTGATGGTGGGTGTCGGCAAGGCGGCGGAATATGGTGTGCTGATACGGAATGGCGAGGCATTGCAGGCGGCTGGCAAGCTTACGACGGTCGTGCTGGACAAGACTGGCACTGTTACCGAGGGTAGTCCGACAGTCACTGACATCGTCACCGCTGATACCTGGCAGGAGAACGAGGTATTGCGATTTGCTGCCAGCATCGAGGGCGGCTCCGAGCACCCGCTGGCCGAAGCCATTGTCGATGCCGCCAGGACCAGGGGCCTGGAACTCGACTCTGCATCTTCGTTCGAGGCCGTCGCCGGACACGGTGTAACCGGAAGCGTGAGCGGCAAAACAGTAGCCCTGGGTAACGAGAAACTAATGCTTGCCCACGGCGTTGGCATAGATGAACTGGCCACTGATGCCGAGATCCTGGCCCTTACCGCGCAGACGCCGATGTTCCTGGCAGTGGATGGCAAGCTGGCGGGATTGGTCGCAGTGTCTGATCCGATCAAGAAAGACTCGAAGGCAGCCATTGATCGCCTCCATCGAAAGGGTATCAAGGTGGTGATGCTCACCGGCGACAATCAGAAAACCGCGGATGTGGTCGCGGAGCAGGTCGGCGTGGACGAGGTGATTGCGGAAGTCCTTCCGGAAGACAAGGCGGGCAAGGTGGCGGAATTGCAGGAGCGAGGCGACATCGTTGGTATGGTCGGTGACGGCATTAATGACGCGCCGGCGCTGGCCCGGGCAAATATTGGCTTCGCCATCGGTACCGGCACAGACGTCGCAATCGAAAGCGCCGATATCACCTTGATGCGTGGTTCACTGCACGGTGTGTCCGATGCAATCGACATTTCGCGCGCCACCGTGAGAAATATTAAACAGAACCTGTTCGGTGCCTTTGTTTACAATTCGCTTGGCATCCCGATCGCCGCCGGCGTGCTGTTTCCGTTTTTTGGCATACTGCTCAATCCCATCGTTGCGGGCGGTGCCATGGCGATGTCATCGGTTACGGTCGTGAGCAATGCCAACCGGTTACGCTTTTTCAAGGCCGGAGGCAAAAAGTGAATATTGTTGCAATCAACTCATCTGCCTTTGCATTTATCGTCCTGATCATCTGGTGGTTCTGGTTGTCACGCCCGAAGGCCCGCCGTGAAACCGGGATCAAGCCGATCGAAGTGCTGGTCGATAACGGTGTCTATACACCGTCGCGGATTGAAGTGCCGGTGGGTCGGCCGATCGTTCTTCGGTTTTTGCGCAAAGATGCCAGCCCCTGTGCGGAGAAAGTGCTGTTTGACGACTTTGGTATTTCAGCGGATCTGCCAGTGGGTGAGCCGACCGATGTGGTCATCGTTCCGAAGCAGGCGGGTGAATATGAATTCACATGCCAGATGCAGATGTATCGGGGCCAGCTGGTTGCCACTGCGGCAAGCTGACGGGTTTAGCGGCTGGCGACGCCGAGATACTCGGCCTCGGTCATCTGGTCTCCCGACAGCGCCTTCAATCGCGACAAACTCAGCAGATCAATACCGCCGCGAGGGGATTCAAGGATTTGCTCGCGACGAAATTCGGCCATGATGCGACTGACTGTCTCCACGGTGAGTCCCAGTATCTCGCCGATTTCCTGGCGCGAAAGTGGCAACGGAATGTGCGTGGATTCGTTTACGTCTGCCGGAACCAGCGACAGGATAAACGATGCGACCTTTTCGGTTGCACTCTTCAGTCCAAGGTTGCATATCATCGCCTGTGATTGACCTAGCTCCTGGCTGAGCAAACCGATGACCTCCATCGCCGCTTCCGGGTTCTGCTGCAATACCCGGTGCATGTCCTTGTGGTCAATGCTGCAAGTATTGACGTCCGTGAGGGCAACCGCTGTCAGCGGATAGGCTTTTACCTTGCCACTGCAGAAACCGACAAGCTGCCCCACGCCACGGGGGCACATCACTTGTTCGCGTCCGTCTGGCAGGCTCTTGCTAAGCTTTATCATGCCCTCCTTGACGACGAACAGGCGAGTGCACGGGTCACCTTCGCGAAAAATCACATCACGCTTCTGGAATGTTTGCTTGTTGATGATGCCCTTGATGTCGCACACCTGGTCGGACGTCAGGCCAGAGAACAGCCGTGCTTCGCACAGGATGCAGTCATCCACGCGGCAGATGCAGGCAGCCACCGGCTCAACAGGTTTCATCGTATGTCACACTTGAATCGTTGATTAGGATGGCAAGTTGTCTCATAAGCGCTCATGCCCAGTAGGCACCACCGGTTGCGATTACAACCGTAATCAGACCAAGGACTAGATTGATTAGGATCATTTGCCGCATCTGGTTCAGCTGCTTGCCCGCTTCGGGCCAGTCGCCGGCTGCCACGGCACGATTCAGTCGCTGGTAAGGCGCGAAGAATACGTGCAGAAAAATTGCCATCATGGCTATGCCAATTCCTTGCATAATATGGACATAGGGGCGCACATTTTCAAAACCGTCGAACGCCGACGGCGACAAGATCATCCAGTAACCGCTCGCGGGGATGACGATGACCGAGGCCCAGACCCACGGAAAGAAGCGCTGAAACGTGGCCGCCCAGAGCGGCAGGCGCTGCGGTGGCTCAAGCACGGATGCCGCTGCCGGCCGCAGGGCCATGTAGGCGAAAAACATCCCGCCCACCCAGATAACGGCCGCCAGGATGTGAAGTGTCAGTGCAGTGCCCATGGAGTCTCCGGTTCGATTTACGCTTTTTGTTATTGTGGATTTGTTCCAAGAATATCGGCCGCTTGAAGCAGGGTAAAGGGCTGATCTACGGGCAATTCAGCTGAATTATCGGCCAAAATGGCCAGAGTCGGCCGGAATTTCAGTGTTTTCAGGGCTGCAATGCCTGGCCGCTTCAGGTAAATTTCGCGTTTCGATTTTATTGATCCCGACGCCAACCAAACGCTATTTCCAAGGAACCGATCATGTCTGATTTCAAAATTGCCCCTTCGATACTGTCTGCCGACTTTGCACGTCTTGGGGAGGAGGTCGACAATGTCCTCGCTGCCGGCGCCGATATCGTGCACTTCGATGTCATGGACAACCATTATGTCCCCAATCTGACCATTGGTCCGCTGGTCTGCGAGGCGCTGCGCAAGCATGGCGTTACCGCCGATATTGATGTTCACCTGATGGTCAAGCCGGTGGATCGCATCATTCCGGATTTTGCCAAGGCAGGTGCTACCTATATTACATTCCACCCGGAAGCGTCGGATCACGTCGATCGTTCGCTGCAACTGGTGCGGGACGAGGGCTGCAAGTCGGGCCTGGTGTTCAACCCGGCAACGCCGCTCGACTACCTGAACTATGTGATCGACAAGGTTGACATGGTGTTGCTGATGTCGGTCAACCCGGGATTCGGTGGCCAGAGCTTTATTCCGACGGCGCTCGACAAGCTGCGCGAAGCCAGAAAGATTATTGATGCCTCCGGCCGTGACATTCGCCTGGAGATTGATGGTGGTGTGAAGGTCGACAACATTCGTGAAATTGCCGCAGCCGGTGCCGATACGTTTGTTGCCGGTTCCGCCATTTTTGGTGCCGCCAACCAAAAAGACGCCCATGTCTATGACACGGTTATCAAGGCCATGCGCGACGAGCTGGCAAAGGCCTAGGGCAGGACAATGACCGGACACGCAGCGCGTAATTCAAAATTTTCACTGCCACTGGCAGTGAAGATGGTGATGATCGATCTCGATGGCACGCTGATTGACACCGCCCCGGATCTGGCGGCGTCCGCTAACCGGATGCTGCAAGCGCTGGGTATGCCGACTTACGACCAGGCCCAGGTCGCGCGGTGGATTGGCAATGGCGTCAGTCGCCTGGTAAAGCGCGCGCTCACCGGAGAAATGGATGCTGAGCCCGATGTTGAACTTTATAAGCGAGGCTATGCGATTTTCCTGGCGGCTTACGCCGAGCTTGTATCAGACCAGAGTCGGCCGTATCCGGGCGTGGTCGAGGGCCTGGAAAAATTACAGGCCGCCGGCTTCCAGCTGGCGTGTATCACCAACAAGGCCGAGGCGTTTACCCTGCCGTTGCTTAAGGATCTCGGGCTGGACAAGTACTTCAAGCTAATCATCTCTGGCGATACGCTGGCGAAGAAAAAACCCGACCCGTTGCCACTCTTGCATGCCTGCGAGCATTTCGGCATTACACCTGAGCATGGGGTGTTGATCGGTGATTCCATTAACGATACCCAGGCAGCGCGCAACGCCGGCATGCCTGTTATTCTGGTTCCCTATGGGTATAATCGGGGTCAGGACGTGCGTGAACTGGAGCCGGAAGCGGTGATCCCGTCGCTGGAGCAAGCAACCGAACATCTCACCCTTTATAAGTGAGTCTGACCATGAGAATCGAGTCAACAATATGGAGCAATACCGGCTGGCGATGGTGCCAGTAACTGGTATGCCCGTATTTCCTGTTGATGAATGAACCCTCATGGTGACTCATGTCTCTGACAAAAACTGAATTTGACCGATACGCAGCCGAAGGCTTCAACCGTATCCCGTTAATGCGCGAGGTCCTGGCGGATCTCGACACCCCCCTGAGCGCTTATCTCAAACTGACCCGTGATGAACACGGCGGCCAGCGTTATTCCTATCTGTTCGAGTCGGTACAGGGTGGCGAGAAGTGGGGCCGGTATTCGATGATCGGTCTGCCCTGTCGCACCATACTTCGTGTCGTTGGTAATGAGATTACGGTCGAGCGCGATGGTGAGACTACCGAGAGTACACGTCATGACGATCCACTCACCTATATCGAGCAGTTCGCAGAGCGCTATCGTGTACCGGAAATCGAGGGCCTGCCCAGATTTACCGGCGGCCTGGTGGGTTACTTTGGTTATGAGACCATTCGGTACATCGAGCCGCGTTTGGGCGACCTGCAAAAACCGGATGAGATTGGTGCGCCGGATATTCTGCTGATGGTCTCCGACGAGGTGGTGGTGTTCGACAACCTGCTCGGGAAGCTCTATGTCGTTATCCACGTGAACCCCGAGATTGATGAGGCCTTTGACAAGGCCAGCCAGCGTCTGGATGAACTGGTGCATCGTCTCGCACAAGGCATGCCGTTGCCGCCCGCACACACCGCACAATCGATTGATGAGAGCGATTTCGTGTCCGCGTTTAACCAGCCGGAATTTGAAGCAGCCGTTGAACGCGCACGCCAGTATATCCGTGACGGCGACATCATGCAGGTCGTGCTGTCGCAACGCTTATCGATACCGTTTACCGCGCAGCCGCTTGATTTGTATCGCGCCTTGCGCACGCTGAATCCCTCGCCGTACATGTATTTTGTTGACCTCGGCGATTTCCAGATCGTCGGTTCGTCACCGGAAATTCTCGTCAGGCTGGAGGATGACGAGGTTACCGTTCGACCCATCGCCGGTACCCGCCGGCGTGGCCACGATGAGGCCGAGGATCGTGCGCTGGAAGAAGAGCTGTTGGCCGATCCGAAGGAGCGCGCTGAGCATTTGATGCTACTCGATCTCGGGCGCAATGACGCCGGCCGCGTGGCCGAGGTTGGCAGCGTCAAGGTAACCGACTCCATGGTGATCGAGCGTTACTCGCACGTGATGCACATTGTCTCCAATGTTACCGGTAAGCTGAAGGCGGGCATGGGTGCCATTGATGTGCTGCGTGCGACCTTCCCGGCGGGTACCGTCAGCGGCGCGCCGAAAGTGAGGGCGATGGAAATAATCGATGAGCTAGAGCCAACCCGGCGCGGCGTCTATTCCGGCGCGGTGGGTTATGTCTCATGGTCTGGCAACATGGATACCGCGATCGCCATTCGCACCTCGGTAATTCATGACAAAAAATTGTACATACAGGCTGGTGCCGGCATCGTTGCCGATTCCGTGCCTGCGCTCGAATGGAAGGAAACCATGAACAAGGCAAGAGCGACATTCCGGGCGGCGACGCTGGCCGCGGTCGGCCTGAACAAGGAATCGGGGGTGTAATCATGTTACTGATGATTGATAACTACGATTCCTTTACCTACAACCTGGTGCAGTATCTGGGCGAGCTTGGCGAGGAAGTTTGTGTCTATCGCAATGATCAGATCACGGTGCAAGAGATCGAGTCACTTGCGCCTGAGCGCATCGTGATTTCGCCTGGCCCGTGCACGCCGAACGAGGCCGGTGTGTCGATTGACGCGATCAAGGCCTTTGCCGGTCGGCTGCCCATTCTCGGTGTTTGTCTTGGCCACCAGAGCATCGGTCAGGCCTTTGGTGGAAAAATTGTGCATGCGCAGGAGCTGATGCACGGCAAGACCTCGATGATCTACCATAACGATGTCGGCGTGTTTAAAGGCCTGAGCAATCCATTTCAGGCCACGCGATACCATTCATTGGTGGTCGAACGAGAATCGCTACCGGATTGCCTGGAGGTGACTGCCTGGACCGATGACGACGAGATCATGGGGCTGAGGCACAAGGAATTTGCCGTCGAGGGGGTACAATTTCACCCCGAGTCGATTCTTACCGAACATGGTCATGCCCTGTTGAAAAACTTTCTGCAATTCAGGCAGAAATAGCAAAAAAGGAATACGTCATGGATATGCCATCCGCCATTCGTGCAGTTACCGAACATCACGACCTGAGTGCCGACGACATGTACTCGGTCATGCAAACCATCATGACCGGTGAGGCAACGCAGGCTCAAATCGGCGGTTTTCTTATCGGGTTACGCATGAAGGGTGAATCTGTTGACGAAATCACGGCAGCCGCGAAAGTCATGCGTGAACTGGCGGCCCATGTCGAGGTTGCGGGCCCACACCTGGTCGACACCTGCGGCACCGGTGGAGATGCAGCCAGTACCTTCAACGTCTCCACTGCCAGCGCCTTCGTGGTGGCGGCGGCAGGCGGAAAGGTTGCCAAACACGGTAATCGTTCTGTCTCGAGTAAGTCCGGTAGCGCGGATGTGCTGGAAGCAGCGGGTGTCAGTCTCGAACTTTCGCCGGAGCAGGTTGCGCAATGTGTCAATGATATCGGTGTCGGTTTCATGTTTGCGCCGAAACACCACAGTGCAATGAAACATGCCATTGGTCCGCGAAAGGAGATGGGGGTGCGCACCATTTTTAATGTGTTGGGACCGTTGACCAATCCCGCCGGCGCCCCGAACCAGGTATTGGGTGTCTTCAGTAATAAACTGGTAGAACCGCTGGCGGAAGTTTTGCAGCAGCTGGGCAGTGAGCATGTTTTGGTGGTGCATTCACAGGATGGCATGGACGAAATCAGCATTGGTGCGCCGACGTTTGTCGCGGAGCTGAAAAACGGCAAGATCGAGACCTATACCATTGCGCCTGAGGACTTTGGCATTGAGCGCAGCAGTATTGAAGATCTTGGGGTCAATAGTGCCGAAGAAAGTCTGGCGGTAATCAAATCCGTGTTTGAGGGCAATAAAGGTCCCGCACGGGATATTGTTCAAATAAACGCTGGTGCAGCAATCTATGCCGCTGGTATTGCGTCAACGCTGGTCGACGGTATTGTTAAGGCAGGTGAGACTATTGATAGTGGTGCGGCCATGGGTAAACTTAGCGCACTGACTGAAATGAGTCAGCGACTCGCTGAATAGCAGGAGGTCTCTTATGACCGACACGCCAGATATTTTGAAGCGCATTATTGAGCGCAAGCGCGAGGAAATTACCGAGCGCAGGCGTCACGTTCCCTTAAGCCAGCTTGAAGTTCGAGTTCAGTCGGTCGAGCCCTCGCGGGGTTTCGTCAAGGCACTGCAGGCAAAGATTGCCGAGGGTAGTCCCGCTGTTATTGCTGAAATCAAAAAGGCCTCACCCAGCAAGGGCGTATTACGGGAAGACTTCGACCCGGTCGAGATTGCAGAAAGCTATGAGGCCAACGGCGCTGCCTGTCTATCAGTTCTCACTGATGTCGATTTCTTTCAGGGCTCGGATGAATACCTGAAGCAGGCCCGTGCGGCGTGCTCACTGCCGGTATTGCGTAAGGACTTTGTGGTTGACCCCTACCAGATCTATGAGGCCCGGGCTATCGGTGCCGATTGTATCCTGCTGATTGTTTCCGTGCTGGACGAGAAACAACTCTCGGATCTATACAGCTTAACAAAACGACTGGGTATGGACGCACTGGTTGAAGTTCATGATGCTGCCGAACTGGAAGTCGCCCTCAAACTTGATCCGCCGATGGTGGGTATCAACAATCGTGATTTGCGCACCTTCGAAACCAGTCTCGATACAACGATAGGTTTACTGGACCAAATACCGGAAAGTTGCCTCGTTGTTACCGAAAGCGGGATTCGTCAATCGGCCGATGTGCGCCTGATGCAGGAACACAACGTGAACTGCTTTCTGGTCGGGGAAGCCTTTATGCGTTCAGAAGAACCCGGCGAAGCACTCGCAGAACTGTTCGCTTGAGGTAACCATGGCGATCCCGTTTATCGAAGGCAAGGAG
>Ga0209536_100004899_pt1 | contig 21049 bp, 19 predicted proteins | sample DeeMarSeWOR28_12_FD_187461 | JGI IMG/M metagenome (GOLD analysis project Ga0209536, IMG submission 187461) | Marine sediment microbial communities from White Oak River estuary, North Carolina - WOR-2-8_12 (SPAdes) (version 2) | ecosystem: Environmental > Aquatic > Marine > Intertidal zone >... | reverse complement strand
ATCAAACTCTGGTTCAGGCCATGTGATATTCCGCCCCTGATGCGTGCGTATCCCACAGAGGTATGTGAAGAACACTATTATCTCAGAAATGGCGAGCTTTGTGACACTTACGAGCCAGGCAGTTTCTGTTTATTTGCCTCTGGCGACGTGGTCTGGCGGTCTGATTTGGAGGTGGTGCGTTTGCAGAGTCAGAATGCGTCAGATGCTCCAAATCTTGATACCGTCACTGCGAAGTATCTCATCAATAGGAATCCGCTGGACTATTAACCATCTTCATTTTCTGACGATGCTACTTTAGCTTCCGTCCATGATATCTCCCGAGCCCTCGGCATAGACAAAAAGCAGAGCAATTGAGCAACAATACTTGTCTAATGGTGATGTTACACTCTTCAAACATTCTGTTTAGATCATCTCATGCTCTTTTCAGTGCATTTTTTCATAAATTACATAATCTCCACACTTGACAAACTTAGCTGGTTTACGCATAATAATTATTACTTCTCATTATGCGTGAAATAAGCTTTTTGGAGGAGAAACTCCATGTGGCTTGCAATCAGCGGTTTCTGGTCGTAATAAAACTTACCGAAAAAGGTGCGCATAAAACGTGCTTGAAAATATTAACCGCTCCCTGCTGGAAAAGGGAAAATTTTGAAAGGACGGCAAGATGAAAAAGACAATTTTATTTATGGTTTTTGCATTGATTGTTGTTACCAATAATGCGAAGGCGGATTTCACCTTTGGTGAACCCACGAATCTCGGGCCGCCGATCTGGTCCCCAGGCTATGATCCGCAAGGGTGTTGCTTCTCACACGATGGGCTGGAGTTGTACTTTGCCTCCACGGCTCGACCCGGTGGGTACGGAAGTTGGGATATATGGGTAGCCACGCGAGAAACAGCAGACGCCCCCTGGGGAGAACCAGTAAACCTTGGTCCCAACGTCAATAGTTCAGAACAGGAGGTTACTCCAGCGATCTCACCCGACGGGCTTGAGCTTTATTTCTCATTGTACCACAGCTATAAGATACAGGTATGCAAACGTCCATCCAAAGACGCTCCGTGGAGTAATCCCGAAGTTTTGGGACCGCCAATCGGTGACCATCCGGTTCGTTATCCTAAAGTCTCGCCCGATGGGCTTTCACTCTACTTTGCATCCCGCCGGCCCGGCGGATACGGTCTCGAGGACATCTGGGTGTCAACTCGTGCCACAACTTCCGACCCATGGTCAGAACCCATTAATCTTGGTCCGAACGTTAATACTAGGTTTATTGAGGTTGGTTCGAGCATCTCCTCCGATGGCCTTTGCCTTCTCTTCGACTCTAATCGGACCGGTGGATACGGCTCGGTCGACATATGGGTAGCGACCCGAACCACAACAGACGCCGAGTGGGGCCCAGCGGTTAATTATCCCAGCCTCAACGTTTTCAATCGGTTTCCCGAGGACTCCCCTGCGATTCAGAACTTCGCCCCTGCGATATCACCTGATGGCTCAGTGCTGTACTTTGACACGCCCCACACTTTGTGGCAATCGTCAATTACTCCAGTCGTTGACTTGAATGGAGACGGAATCGTTGACGCCGGCGATATGTGCGTAATGGTCGACCACTGGGGCACAGATAATTCTTTGTGTGACATAGGCCCGATGCCCTGGGGCGACGGTGTTGTCGATGTCCAAGACCTGATCGTCCTGGCTGAACATCTGTTCGAAGGACTGGTGGCATACTGGAAATTGGACGAGACGGAGGGTATCTTCGCTGCTGACAGTACCGGTGACAACGATGCCGTAGTTTTAGGTGGCATTGAGTGGCAGCCTTCTGGTGGACAAATAAATGGTGCGCTTAAGTTGGACGGCGTTAGTGGTTATGCCATAGCTGATTTTGTCCTGAATCCGGCAAATGGTCCCTTCAGCATTTTCGTCTGGATCAAGGGCGGCGTGCCGGGACAGGCCATTATCTCTCAACAGATCGTAGCCAATTGGCTCGCTACAGATGAAAATGGTAACTTGGTGACGGAATTAAAAAGCTCCGATCTGCTTGCCGGCCCTCTTAATTCCGATACTGTTATCACCGATGGGCAATGGCACCGCATAGGTCTTGTATGGGATGGCTCGAATAGAATCCTCTGTGTTGATGGAGTCAAAGTAGCAGAGGACGCACAGCACGGTTTGGAAGGTTCTCAAATGGGTTTATACATCGGCGTCGATAAGAACTTTACTACCGGCACTTTCTTCTCCGGCCTTATCGACGATATCCGTATCTACAACCGAGCTGTCAGCCCATAGTGAATGGCGGCCTTGGTACGATTGGCCGATTCATAAGAAACAAAACAAATGAGGGTCTGTGAGTGTCGGGCTTACGGCCCTTTTTATGCACTGTCTGCCGGCGGGATCACTCTGCTAAGCGCTTCTATAAAACGTAGCGCATTCAACTGAGGATTACGAAGCGAATCCGAAAAATAAGCTGTGTAATCAGCCGAGTTCGTATTCGTAATATCTTTACTTACCTTTTCGTTACGTTTCCTTTCCTTAGCGTCAACAGTGCTGTCAGGAGACCTTATAGCTGTGCGGGTGCTGTGCTATCTCTTTTTAGCTTCTCTAATTCCTGATTTAGTAAAGATTTACAAGTATGGCAGTTCAAACACATATATTAAACATGTCGTTTTCGTGTTTGACAGGCATTTGCTTGTGTTGTATATTACTGCCGGTTTAAATTTGAAAGGTGGAAAATGAGTCTGATTTCAGAATACAGAAGACAGAATACAGAAGACAGTTCTTCAATCTCCGTTTTACGGATGTGGTATGTGTTTGTCTTTGTGGCGAAAACGGCGATAATTTGCTGATCCTTGCGTTGGGATTATGGTTCTGGTAACATCCTGTTGTGTTTGTTAGGCTCTTACATCTTGAAATGGAAAGGAGTTACCATGACCATGCGAATTTTAAGAAAAACATATCTGATTACTCTTACAGCTTTTTTGTTTGTCTCTGGTAGCGTTATGTCCGAGACTAGGGCCCTGGGATCAGTCGGGGAAATTGATGAAAAGCGTATTCATGAAATCTCGCTGATGCTTTCCGAGAAGCCGGCGGGATTTGGCCTGCCGATTGGCGAACGAAGCAACTGGGGTGATCTGTCTGAGAAAGATTCGTTCAAGCGTGTTATCTCTGAAGCTGAAAAGCTTCTGGAAAGCCCTGTTCCGGAACAATCCGACGACTTGTACCTGGATTTTTCGCGCACCGGAAACCGCACGCGCTGGCAGCGAGTCAGCGGCCGCAGGCGGGGCAGAATCCGCACTTTTGCTCTGGCTGAGTGCCTGGAAAACAAGGGGCGTTTTGTGCCGGCATTTGAAGAAATCGTTCGCGTGCTATGCTCCGAACGGATCTGGGTCATGCCGGCCCATGACAGGGACCTGACTAATTTTCACGGCAAAAGTATCGATATCGATCTTGGCTCCTCGGGACTGGCCTGGTCGCTGGCTACAGCAGATTACCTGCTTGCGGACAAATTAAGTTCAGAAACACGCCGGCTGCTCCGTGATAACCTGGACCGGCGTATTTTCCAGCCTTACCGTGACATGGTATCTGGCAGGCGAGAGAAAAACTGGTGGATGACCGGGACAAATAACTGGAACGCAGTGTGTCTTGCCAGCGTAACGGGTTCGGCGCTGGCCGTAGTCGACTCGGCGGAAGACCGCGCTGTTTTTATCGCGGCGGCAGAGCACTACTCGAAGAATTTCCTCGAAGGTTTCACTGACGATGGTTATTGCTCCGAAGGATTGGGCTATTGGAATTACGGTTTCGGTTATTATATTATGCTCTGCGAGTCGATCTATCAGGCCACAGGCGGCAAAGTGGACTTGCTGAAGGATGCCAAGGTTCAACAGGCCGCAACTTTCGGTTCGAGAATCGAAATCATCAACGGCGTCTATCCGGCCTTTGCTGATTGTTCAATCAGAGCGGAACCCAGTTCGCGGTTAATGTATTTTATCAGCCGACGCTTTGGCCTGGGCCTGCGCAATTGGGAGCAGTTTGATCCCGTTACTGCCGGTAGTTCTCTCTATCAGAGCATGATGTATAGTTTCCCGAATTCCGCATCCCGCAGTCTGCCGGCACGAAATGCTTCTGGGGAACCCGGCATCAGGTCCTGGTTTGAAAACGCGGGTGTCCTAATCTGCAGGCCGGCACGTGGTTCGGTATCGAATCTGGCTGTTGCCCTCAAGGGCGGCCATAATGCAGAGCATCATAACCACAATGATGTTGGCTCCTTCGTCGTAGTTTTAGGTGATAGACCACTATTGCTTGATCCCGGTGGGGAAGTCTATACGGCCCGCACATTCAGCGGCCGGCGGTATGAAAGCAACGTTCTGAATTCATTTGGGCACCCTGTCCCCCTTGTTAACGGCAAGTTGCAACGAACCGGCAGGCGGGCCAGCGGCAGAATCGTTCGTAATGAGTTCACCAAAGATACCGACTCCCTGCTTCTGGATATCTCATCGGCTTATGATGTGCCGGAACTCGAAAAACTTCAGCGTAAGTTTGACTATTGCCGCCAGGATTCGGGTTCTTTGACTGTGACTGACGAAGTAGTCTTCTCGAAGCCCTGTGATTTCGGCACGGCTCTTATTACATTCAATGAGTGGCAGCAGCTATCAGATTCATCGCTTGTAATTCGCGATAAGGACAAGGCCCTGCGTGTTGATATTGAAGTTTCAGGCGCTGACTTTAAAATCAAGCCTGAGACAATCAAAGAAGATCTAAGCGGCCGCAGGCTACCTACTCGATTGGGCATTAACCTGACTAAGCCAGTGCTTCATGCTGTCATCAGTCTAACAATCAAACCGGAGTAATAATATTGTTTAATGGGAGAAGAAAATGGAATCTATAGATCGAAGAGGATTTTTGAAAAGCTCGGTGGGTGCGGCGACGGCATTTACCTTATTGCCGGCAGGTGTAACTTCAGCGGCGGCAAATAAGGTGGTCCTTGGGATTATGGGAGTCGGCGGCCGGGGCCGTGCCCTTCTGACAAGTCTCGTTAAAAGATCAGACGTTAAGATCAAATATATTTGTGACGCTGATACCAGGTGCTACGGACCGGCGGCGGAAATTGTGATGGAAGGCCACGACTATAAGCCGGAATTTGTTCAGGATTTTCGGAAGATGCTGGAAGATCCCGAGGTTGATGCGATTATAATCGCCACTTCCGACCGCTGGCATGCGCTGGCGACGATTATGGCCTGCCAGGCAGGAAAAGACGTTTACGTGGAAAAGCCGCTGTCGCTGAGTATCTGGGACGGCAGAAAAATGGTCGAAGCGGCACGCAAGTATCGCAGGATTATTCAGGTCGGAACTCAAAGCCGCAGTGCTCCCTATACTGAAAAAGCTGCTGAATACATCCGCAGCGGAAAGTTGGGAGATGTCCATTTGGCCCGTGTATTTCTAATGCAGGAATCAGGCCCGATTCAGGTAGCAGATGTTCAGTCAGTACCGGAAGGTCTGGATTATGATTTGTGGTGTGGCCCATCGCCTATGCTGCCCTATCGTCCGGGCAGGTGGTTTTGGGGATTATGGGATTTCTATGTCGGTTACATTATGGCCGATATGATTCACCAGATCGACCTGGTGCGATATCTGATCGGCAAAGATTATCCCCAGACGGTCAGCAGTGCAGGAGGAATTTACCATTTCAACGACGGCAGGGAGCAGCCGGATACGCACTTTACGACTTTCGAATTCAACAAACTGACGCTGCTTTTCGAAGCGTCGCTCTGGTCGCCTTATATGCATCGGATCGTTCACTTGAAGGACCAGAGCAAGTTTCCCGAATGGCCGTTTTGTGCTACAAAGGTTGAGATATGTGGCACAAAAGGATTTATGTGCTTCGGCAGGCACGGTGGCGGATGGCAGGTGTTCGAAGGAGATGCCCGTATTCGCCAGAGCAAGGCGGTTGTCTCGGAGCCTGCCAAGCTGAAATTCGGCAGCATTATCGATGCGCATTTTGAAGATTTCGTGAATTGTATTCGTACCCGCAAAAAACCGAAGGCCGATGTAGAAGAAGTGCACCTTTCGATGGTGTTGTGCCATCTTGCCAACATCTCATATCGTGTTGGAAACCGCAAACTGAAATATGATGGTGCTGTCGAAAAGTTTGTAAATGATGCCGAGGCCGATCAGTATCTTAAAGCCAACTATAGAAAACCTTGGGTAGTGCCGGATCAGGTGTGAGGTCAATGTATTTTTTATCAGATTTATTGCTTTTGTTACGAAAACGGCCTCATATCTGAGGCCGTCAATTATTAATCTGTATGGATTCTTTGAATCTTCTGATGCTTGAGTGGTGTGGTTTTTGTTATGTTCTATTATTCCGATTTACCTGCCGTCTGTAAATTGCTGTTCTCCCATTGATGAAGAATACATTTGAGAATATCTGATCTGCTGATGACGCCTGTTACTTTGCCGTTTAACGTGATCGGAACTCTTCTTATGGAGTTGTCTCTCAGGCAGTAGCATACATCCAGCAGTAATTCATTTTCTTCAAAGTGAATTGCAGGTTGTGTCATAAAATCGTTCACAGTTCTGTCTTTTTCATCATCATAAGTATGGAACAGTCTCAGGACATCCTGTTCGGACAGCATTCCAACCAGGGTTAAATCGTCTTCTACCACAGGGATGCCTGTGATATTATTATCTGCCATCATTCGTATTGCTTCGAATATCGGAGTATCTTTCCTTATGCAAACAACTTGCTTTGTCATAATGTCTTTAGCTTCGAGCATAACTTTGCCCCCACATGAAAATCTATTGGATTACCCGGCGATTGCTTTCCAGCTTTGATTTAATTCTTCCATCAGTTCGATAACTTCGCGAACCATTTTAGGATCGCGTTTGATATTGGCCTCCGAGAGACGATTGTTCATAAAACAATATAGTTTACGAAGATTGGTAGCGATCTCACCGCCGGCGTTCATGTCCAAAACTGCATTGAGCTCATTAATTATGTCCTGGGCTTTGTTTATGTATCTTCCTTTTGCTTCGTAGTTTTTAGCTTCCAATTCCTTGATAGCCAGTTTCATAAATTTGATAGCGCCGTCGTAAAGCAGGACAATAAGGCGGCCTTTACTCTGGGTTGTAACCGCACTATCTTGATATGCTGCAAATCCTTTCATTGTATCGCTCCGTTATTAATATTTATGAGTTCTAAGCTCAAGGTGCTTAACCTATGGGGATATGACTGAGAAGTTTGTGTTACAGCCATCCCCCATAAGTTATTTAATATTTGAATGTCGCAGTTTTTATCTAAGCAGGCTCAATGCCATCTGAGGCACGATGTTGGCCTGTGCAAGCATGGCGATACCAGCTTGTGCCAACACCTGTGTTCTGGTCATTTTAGCCATTTCAGTTGCCACATCGACATCTGAAACGCGTGATTCGGATGCCTGAAGGTTCTCGACCTGCACGCCGATTACATTTACTGTATTCTCGAGACGGTTCATTTTTGCGCCGAATGTTGCACGGGTGGTATTCGCTGTGGCAATTGCACTATCTATAGCCGTCAAGGCCGCCTGCGCACTGGCCGCGGTACCGATATTAAGCGTGTCAATAGAAAGTCCGCTCTTGGTCACATCCGCCGTATCGATGGTAACTGTGTCCGTCGAGCTTCCAAACACGACCGAGACACTGCCAGTGGCACTGTTAAGCAAACTAACCCCATTGAATTTGGCTGATCCTGAAATACGCTCAATTTCATTGGCCAATTCATCAAATTCGTTGTCCATAATTGTCCGTTGCGCCGAAGAGTAGGTCCCTGTACCTGCCTGCTCAGCCAACTGTTTCATACGTACCAGAAGGTCGTTGATTGTTTGCATGCCGCCCTCTGCTACCTGTACCAAGCTGATGCCATCTTGGGCATTACGGGCACCTTGTTGGAGCACGGCGATGTCGGCGCGCATCAGCTCGCGGACAGCCAGGCCGGCTGCGTCATCCTTCGCACTGTTAATGCGTAAACCCGACGCTAGTCTCTCGACCGACTGGGCCAGGGCATCATAACTCATGCCCAGGTGGCGAGCTGCGTTTTCCGCCATAATGTTGTTCTTAATTGCTAACATATCTTTGGCTCCTTAAACTTAATTAGTACTAGTACCAGACAAATCTTTTTTTAGCTTTGTCAAAAAGTCTCGAAATATTAATTTAGTCATGCAACGAGCACGTCATAAAATTTGCTTTCAATGGTCATTATCGGCCAGAATTAAAGTGACTTGAGGAATTTCTTTAATGGAAAACACTTCAGAATGGTTGGGCCGGTAATCCGGATGAAATTTGGCCTGATATTGTAGATTCATTGCCTGAGTTGGCAAAAAAGCACGAAGAGTTTTGCGAAATTATCGGGCTATTCAAATGTAAATTTGTGGATGCATAAACTGTAAAGTTTATATGAAATTCTTTTCTGCGAAGGTCTGGAACAAGAAGGATAATTCTTGCCTGGAATTCCATGATGACGTATTATCCGGAGAATATATGCATAACCAGGAAAAACGCAATAACAACAAGACGTTGCTTGTTTTTAATTGCCATGAAGCATGGGTGTATCAGCTTGGCTGGTTGGGTTATGATCTTGACATAATTATAGGGCTTCAGGGGCAATATCATCTAACCTGGGATGAGCGAATGCGTCCGGTGCCGCCCAATTCTCGATTAATTACTTTGCCAGAGGCACTTAAATCTCAGAAAAGATATTATTGTATCATAACGCACAATATAACCGATTTGCTGGACGTTAAATTTAGGCCGGAACCGCGGCTTATAGTCATTCATTCTACTATTGAAGGCCGGACGCTGGAGGAAAAATCAAAAGTTGAGCCGGAAAATATCAAACAATTGCTTCGAAAGTATCTGGAGTTAGTTGGCGGCCACGTTGTGGTTGGTAGTATGCTCAAAGGCGAATCCTGGGGTTTTATGGAAGATATTGTCGTCGCAGGTGTTGAGCCTGATGAATATTTGCCGTATTCGGGGCAGAAGGCTTGTGGTCTTAGGATTTGCAATTTTATTAACAGTAGAAAGAAAATTTTGTTATGGGACTTCCACAAGAAAGCTTTCGATGAAATACCTATACAACTTGTCGGGCATAATCCAGATATATCCGGTGTTACGGCCGCTCAGAGCTGGGATCATTTGAAGAAGATGCTACAAACACATCGGTTTTATGTTCACACCGCTGATCCGAGGTTGGAAGATGGCTATAATATGGCTTCAATTGAGGCTATGACTGCCGGGATGCCGGTTATCGGTAACATTCACCCGACCTCACCTGTCGAACATGGAGTGAGCGGTTTTCTCAGCGATGATCACGAGGAATTAAGGCGATATGCAAGGATGTTATTGGACGATAGAAATTTAGCCGTCAGGATGGGCTCTGAAGCCCGAAAAGTTGCATCGGAGCATTTCTCAGCAACAAAATTTAAAAAGGCTTTTTTTCAGTCGATCGAAACAGCCCGTCACAAATGGCAGAATCGAGATGCTCATCTAACCAGTTAAGCCGGCAAAGTCCTAATTAGGTTTTTGATGTTCAACAGTTGTGGCACAGATTACACATTTGTGCTGAGAATCATAAAAAGACTGCTGCTATTGTTTTTCATATCAGCAGATTGATGGAGCCGTCAGTGATAAGCGCTTCCTGCAATTCGGAAAGGTTATCATAGCTGTTATTGCCTGTTAACCACTCATTGCTCTGGCTGGTGTTTTCATCGTTTTGGGGCGTCCCCGAATTTGATGAGTATTGCTGGTGCGCTCCGCCGCTTTGCAGTGACTGATTTGAAGATGTTCCCTGTCCTGATTGTTGTTCGTTGGACAGCATGACTTCGAGCCGTTTTATCTGGACACCGGAATCTACAAGGTTGCGGATTATCTGCGGCAGCGTTTGCTCGATCTCGAATCTTGTTTGATTCTTGCTGACTTCCATAAGACCGGTTAATTCGTTGTCATGCTGCTGGAATTTTATAAGAACCTTTCCCAATTCGGGTGGATTAAGGCGTATTGTAATCTGCTGTTCGGCGCCCTGCTGGGATATGGATCTTTGAACCGATTCGAGAATCTGCTTGCCTATATCCGCAGAGACGTCTTTAGATGATTCCTGACTCGGTAGGTCAGTTGTTGTTGTGCTCTTTATAGGAGCTGAGGTTTGCTCTGTAATTGGAGTTTCGGAGTGATTATGCTGGAGCATCTGTTCAAAACTCTGAGAAGTGGTCTTGTCGGATGTAGAAGTGCTCTGATCTTTTATTTGATTAGCAGATACCTGCACCGCTGCTGAATTTAATTTTTGGACACTTTGGTTTTCTGGTATATCATTACCGGTATGTATGGTTTCTTTGCTGTTAGGATTCGACAAGTTCGAAATTTTTAGCGAGGCGTTAGCTTTGACATCCTTTTGATCAGTCGTCGCTGGCCTTTCCGTGTCAATTCCAGGAGGTTGAGGTTGCACTTGCGGGATTTTAGCTTGAATGGTCTTCAGGTCGATGTTTTCTACCGTCTGTTCTACAGAGGAGATGTTCGTACTTTTGCCGGTGCTTGTGGGGATTTCGGGCGCCGATTCAGTGGCACTTTTCTTTTCTGTAGCGGTTTTTGTCTCAGCAATTGTCCTGGTTAATACAGAGACCTTATCGGTATTGGCGGTTTCAATCTGCTTCTTACCGATAGTTGTGCTTTCAAATGTATTAGGTAAAGTGTCTTTAAGTCCATTTTCGCCGTTTGATTTTGCAGGTAGAATAGTCTTGAGTCCTAATTGGCCTTTTTCTGTAGCGTGAAGAAGTTTGATTTCGGCTGATTTTACAGCGTGTCCGGTAACAGAAGAGGGCTTGCCGGCTGGCGTGTTAGTGATAATTTGGGCAAGTTGTTGGCTGGCTTTCGCATCAATTTTCGAGGCGGTTCCTTCTTGACTATGTTCCACAGCCACAGAATTAGTATGTTCTAAGGCCACAGAATTTTTAGCCAACAAGCTTTGTATTGGTTTTTTCTCCTTGCTTGGTTGCTTGATTGTGCCGGGAGCCGTGATTTGTTCTTTTGGCTTGGTTTTATTCTCAGCTTTCGAGGTATTTTCGGACTTTGTTTTTTGTGGAATCGATTGTGTTAATTTATGCGGAGATTCATATACGGGCTCTTTTTCGTTCTGAATTTCCTCACCGATGTTATCAGTCGTTGACTTTTCAAGATTGTTGACCTGCGAATACTTATCATCCGGAGGCAGGGAAAACTTTGCGCCTTGGCTGCTTGCATCAGGCTTTGACTGGAGTGAGCTTATGCCGGTTGCCACCGTAAAATTATTGTCAGTTATTAGCAAGTTTACATTCATATAGCAGTACCTATTGAGTCAATTAATATAAGCAATTAATGTGCCAGTATTCGCGAGATGGATGCATGAAGATAGTAAGTGCTTGAAAATATTGAACTTAAAGGCATTGCGAATTTATTTTTCGCTTTAATATTTTTTCTGCTGATTTTGATAACGGAGAAATATTCCTATCGATAGGTAAGAATTTCCGGTTTAGTGTTATTGCGGGATTTTCTTTTTGTATTTAGCTACGACAAAGACAGGAGCAGGAAAACCCAACGGACGTCGTGAAAGCAGAGTCTAAGTGTAAAGATACGCTTGCTGTTGTATAAAATCCTGACATTATCTTTGCAATCCAATTATGTGTATTTTACGCTTAACGGCTTTTTTTGTGCATAGCGTGGAATAACAAGCTGAAAATGACCCCTCACAGGAATTTGGCATGAATATTGCTATTTTTATTAAGCAGGCATGGTTTGTGTATAAATATTTGGGAACTGTTGATGTCCAAAGCAGAAAATATATTAGATATTATCAATGCCGGGATAAAGGCTGAAACTCTTCGCCAGAAAGCGATTGCCAATAATATTGCTAATCTCGAAACGCCCGGATATCGCAGGATCGATGTCAAATTTGAGGAATTGCTTGCGAGGTGCCTGCGTTCATCAGGGGAATTTGACCTCAGCGAGGTCGAGGCGGAAATTTACCGGCCTAAAAATACTCCAGTTAAATTGAACGGTAATGACGTCAATTGGGAGGCCGAAATAGGGCAAATGATAAAAAATACGCTGCGCCATAAAGCCTATATTAGACTGCTCAGCAAGAAGTACAACCAAATTGAGTTAGCAATGAATGTAAGGTAATTTTCCATTTTTGATGCCGGTATTTTCCAGTCGAACCGGCATTGGAAAGGATCGAGAAAAGGAACAACAATAGATGGAAATTGACAACAGCTTCGGCCCTATTGATATAGCGATTTCGGGTTTACGTGCGCAGGGCAAACAGATGAAAGTGATTTCATCGAATATTGCCAATGCCCGCACATCCGATGCCGGCAAGGGCGAGCCTTACCGCAGACAAGAAGTGACATTCACAACAGATGATGATTTGGACGGCGTCAAAATAGACGAGATAGTCACGGACATGAGCGAATTTCTCAAGGTTTTGGATCCGGGCAGTCCTGTGGCTGATGAGAACGGGTATGTCGCTATGCCGAACGTCAGTTTGCCCGTTGAGATGATAAATATGAATATTGCTACGAAGATGTATCAGGCAAATGTTGCTGTCTTGAAACGTTATCAACAAATGCTTGAAACCACACTTGAGTTACTTCGATAGGTCGGAGAATAATGGATGGTTAATATGAACGCAAATGTGGCCGGGCCGCTTCAATCGGTAAAGCCCGGCATTGGTCCGAACTCTGCTGGAATGCCTAAAGTCGGAAGTGCCGATGACAAGGATTCCGGCTTTGCTAAAACTATTAAGGCCGCCGGGGACTACATATCCAGGGTCGATGATCTTCAACAGTCGTCTGATATGTCTATTAAAGATTTATTATCCGGAAAGAACGAGGATATTACTTCTGTGGTCTCTGCCGTGGCCAAAGCTGACATGAGTTTCAAGCTTCTTGTGGGCGTGAGAAATAAGCTAATTGAAGCATACAAGCAGACGATGAATATGCCGTTGTAATCGATAGCGGTCTGTTGTTGATTATCGGTGCCTTCTTAGGCTTGAAATAATCAATGTACGAAGGAATTTCATGGGCGTTATCCAAAAGATAATAGCGGTTTGGGAAAAGATTAGTCTGGTTCAGCGTGCTCTTCTTGTCGCGATTGTTCTGACATTCGTAATTGCCGGTGGCTTGCTTGTCCATTGGGCGCGCAGACCTGATATGAGAATGTTATATAAGGATCTTGCACCGGAGGAAGCTTCTCAGATTACTGAAAAAATCAGTGAGCAGAGCATCGCGTACGAATTACGTAACGCCGGGACGAGTATCTACGTTCCGAAAGAGAACGTTTATCAGCTTCGTCTGGACATGGCGAAAGAGGGATTGCCGTCAGGGGAGCAGGGCGGCTATAAAATATTTGACAATGAGAAAATCGGGATTAGTCCGTTCGTTCAAAGTGTTAACCTCAAGCGTGCTCTACAGGATGAACTTGCCAGGAGCATCCAGATGATTGACGGTGTAAATCAGGCAAGGGTCCATATTGTAAGCTCCGAGCAAACACTTTTCACATCTGAAGCAGGTAAAACGACCGCTTCTGTTGTCCTTCGGCTCAAACCCGGCTACAGATTAAGCTCGTTGAATATAGCCTCCATTACACATTTGGTCTCCGGCAGTGTTGAGGGTTTGACCTCTGAGAATGTAACTGTGATTGATAGCCAGGGACGTCTTCTTTCCAGTGAGTCCGACCAGGCCATGGCCAGCGGGGCCGGCACCGTCCAGGATTACAGGGAGAGGGTCGAACAGAATCTGGAAGACAAAGTAGAGGAGATGCTCACTACTGTTCTGGGACCCGGCCGGGCAAAGGTCAGGATTCATGCTGTTGTTGATATGAACAGTGTTAGCACTATCACAGAAAAATTAGAACCCAAAGGAGTTGCTACAAAAGAAGAGATAACAAATAATTCTGAAACCGGCCCCGGCAGTGAAACGGCTGAAGGGCAGACCGCACCAGGCAGCGAAAAGAAAGATGAAACAATTATTACTGAATATGAGGTCGGCAAGACTGTAACCCAGGAAGTCATTTTGCCCGGCGAAATAAAATCACTGTCGGTTGCTGCCGTTGTTGATTTGTCGCCCCCTGATGCAAATGAGGCGAGCTCAGGCGGGCAGGTCGCAAATATAATGGATCCTAATGATGTGGAAAAACTTATTGAAAATGCTCTCGGTTTGGATCTTGCAGGAGGGGATTCTCTTAAAGTAGTTAACGCCAGGTTTCATCAGCCGGTTAAGTCGTTACTGGATGAAGAGCAAAAGGCCGGTCTTGATTTCGTAGCTATTGCGCGCCAGGCTTCGTTGGGAATTATGGCTGTTTGCGCCCTGCTTGTTCTTCGCATGTTCAGGGGTGCAAAGAAAAAAGTGAAAATGGAAGCAGCACCTGCGCAGCTTTCCGGGAGTGAGGGGATTGGCGGCCTTCTTCCAGGTGGAGGGGGGGGATCAGAGCCTTCAATATTACGCAGGCAGATAGCAAGCGCTTTGGAGAATAATCCCGAACGTGTCAAACAATTATTTACCAGTTGGATTGAAGAAAAGGGGGGGTAAATAATTGGCATTGACAGGTAAACAAAAAGCTGCAATGTTGTTGATGAGCCTGGATACCGCCACTGCTGCGGAGCTTGTGAAAGGTCTCGATGCCCAGGTTGTTCGTGAATTGACGATGGAGCTGGCATATCTGGATGCTGCTGATGTTACAAACAATGGCAAGAGCACTAAAATCATACGACAATTCCACAATTCATTGAAGGTAAGGGAAACATTTCAGTTTGACGGTTTTTTTGGCGAAGTGCTGAAAAGTACAGTAGGTCAGGAAAGAGCGAAGCAGATTCAGGCCCGGATACAACATGTCTTGTGCAATCCTGATCCTTTCATCACTATTCGTTCCGTTGACCCGCAAACCCTGGCATTCGTTCTGGCACATGAGCACCCTGAAACTATTGCTGTAATCTTGTCGGAATTCTCGAAGGAAAAGATGATGGAGGTGCTTGACTTTTTGGATGGAGGTACCAGAGTCAGCGTTGTAGGCAGGATGAACGGTTGCAGGGAGATGGCGACCGGAGCAAGGACATTAATTGCAGAGGCGGTTTGCGAACGTCTTGAAGCTGCTGTTAATAGAAACGGTGCTAAGCCTTTGCTACCCTGGTCTGAACAGTCTTTGAGGAAAGTGGCTGTGATTGTGCGTGACTTCGGTAAAGAGATTCGAGATGGCCTGTTTAGTGCTATCCGTAGCAAAGACCGCTGGGTCGGTGAAATGATTGCAGAATTAATGATAATTTGGGCGGACATACCGTATGTGACGGAGGAGGCACTACAAAAGGTTTTAAGAAGAGTTGATGCAAATCAACTGGCGTTAGCGTTACACGAGGCAGATGAAGCGATTATACAAAAAATAAGGTCTAATCTTTCTGAACGAGACATTGCAGCTTTAGATGAGGAGGCATCACTTATATCGGCTTCCGACAATAAAGATATTGAAAGTGCCAGAGGTCAGATTGTCCGGCTTTTGCGCGAAATGAATGAGAAAAGCAAAAACGTATTTATGGAAGACGGATGTATTTATGACAAAATCAAGGCCGATATTCCCGGGGATAGATAAAAGGCGGACGGTCTTATAATAGAAAAAGTAATAAAAATATTAATACTGAGGTATTGAAAGAGGGATTTTAGTATATGGCATTGTCAGGTAAACAGAAAGCTGCAATGTTATTGATGAGTCTGGATGCTGAGACTGCTGCTGAGTTGCTTAAAGGGCTTAACGCCGAAGAGATCCAGGAGATTGCTATGGAGCTTGCGCTAATTGAAGCATCCGAACAGAACGATGATAAAGAACAAACTAAGGTCGTCCAGGAGTTCTGTAACACACTTCAGCAGGAGCAACATCTGAAATTTAATGTAAGGACTTTTCTCAATGAAATGCTTGCAAATGTTCTTGGCAAAGAAAAGGCCGAGCAAATTCAATCGCATGTAAAAAAAGCTACAGAACAAAAGGACCTGTTTTCGGAGATTCGTCAGGCCGGCACTGACGAATTGGTTCTTGCTCTGGAGGGCGAGCACCCACAAACCATAGCAGTTGTACTGTCGGAACTGCCTCCCAAGAAAAGCCAGGAGGTCCTGTCACTCTTGGATGAAGATGCTCGTATAAAGGCTGTGTGCAAGATGACGAATCCGGAACAAATGGGCAGCGGAGTTAAACAGCGAATTGCATCTACGATTGCTGAACGGCTGAAGAGTTTCGAGGGAGAAATCCTTGCGGAAAAACCGGAGCAGACTTTACGAAAACTGGCTGTTGTGTTAAGTGGTCTGCAACATGATTTGCGAGATCAACTACTTGATGAGATCGGCAAACACGATGAGGAAATCGGCTCAAAGGTAAGGGCTTTGATGATAACGTGGGAAGATATTCTGTCGATTGCGGACAGGTCTTTGCAAGAGGTACTGCGAAGTGTAGACTCTGGTAAGTTAGCTTTGGCGCTATATGGGGCTGATGAAGAGATAGTTCAAAAGATACGCTCAAATATATCTGAGCGTGCTGTGGCTATGCTTGATGAAGAAACTTCACTGATGCAGGAGCCTCTGGAAGAAGAAGTCCTTGATGCGAGAGAGGAACTTGTCGGTCTACTGCGGGACGCCAATCAGGAGGGTAAACTCAGAATGATAAACCGGTGAAAGAATGTCGCAGATACTTACAGTCAATCTTAATAAGCCGATTATCTCGGCCAAATTCCTGGATGATCATGCTGATGGCCTTGGTAATGAAATGTCTGGTTCTGGCCGAGCTGGTTCTGAAACTGATACCGAGCACATTTCAGTACAAGATCAGGATTTAGATGCTCAGAAAGCTGCTTTTTCACAGGCTTGCCAAGCACTTAATGGTGTGATTGCCAGGCTCAATCAGTTTTGTGACAAACTCTATGTGGAGCACAGAGAAGAAATCGCCAGACTTTCAGTTGAAATTGCCAGGAAGATATTAATGCAGAAAGTGGAAAATGGGGATTACGAAATAGAATCCATCGTCAAAGAAGCTCTCAACAATACACCGGGTGGCCAGGAGGTGAAAGTGCATTTGAATCCTGAAGATATCGAGAAGTGCAAGAAAGCTCAACAGAGCGAGCCGGGCAGTGTTTTGACCGGCATAAAATTGATTCCCGATCCGAATATCGGGCGAGCAGAGTGTTTACTTGAAAGCCCGAAAGGGATTATCAAATCGATGATCGACGACAATCTGGAACGAATCGGTAAAGCGCTTGAGAAGGCAAATTGAGTTATGGCTACGAGTGAGATTTTGGACAATCAGATTGATTTTGAAAGATTCCACTCGGCACTGCGCGATGTCAATCTGTTGGATTGTCAGGGTTTCGTGGTGCGGGTTGCCGGACAGATGGTCGAATCTTCCGGTCCGGCAATAGGTTTGGGAGAGCTTTGCAGTATCCGGATTCGCGATGGCCGCAGAGTGACAGCAGAGGTGGTTGGTTTTCAGAACGACCATCTTATTTTATTGCCGTTGGAGCATATAAAGGGGATATCACCGGGCGATACAGTGACCGCCCGAACCACACCACGACATATTACACTAAGCGATAGTATTCTGGGCAGAGTATTAAACGGATTGGGAGAACCGATAGATAATAAAGGGCCTTTGTTAGGGAAGGACAAAAAGGCGTTGGATGCGAGCAGTCCGGCACCGCTTAGCCGGGAGAAGATTACGAGCCATTTGGCTCTGGGCATCAGGTCGATAGATGGTGTGCTGACGTGTGGAAAGGGGCAGAGAATAGGAATTTTTTCAGGCAGCGGAGTGGGTAAGAGCGTTTTGCTCGGCGATATTGCCAATTCGAGTGAGGCGGACGTCAATGTTGTTGCATTGATTGGCGAGCGCGGCAGGGAAGTTCGGGAATTTCTCGATTCGGACCTCGGCCCGGAGGGTCTGGCGCGCAGTGTTGTTGTCGTAGCGGCCTCGGATTCTCCACCGATTCAGCGGGTAAAGGCGACTTTCGTGGCAGTTACAATCGCCGAGTATTTTCGAGACAAGGGGAAAAATGTTCTGTTTATGATGGACTCACTTACCCGCTTTGCCCAGGCCCAGCGTGAAATAGGTCTTGCTGCGGGTGAGCCTCCGGCCACGAAGGGCTACTGTCCGAGCGTTTTTTCACTGATGCCAAGACTCATCGAGCGTTTAGGTTGTGCTGAGAATGGCAGTATTACAGGTATTTTAACGGTCCTGGTTGAGAACGATGATCTGGCCGATCCTGTAGCTGATAGTGCCAGAAGCCTGCTGGACGGGCATATAGTTCTTTCGAGAAAATTAGCCGAGAGAGGCCATTATCCTGCTGTGGATATTCTACAGAGCATCAGCCGGTTAATGCCTGTGGTGACAAGCAAAGAGCACAAGCTTGCGGCACAGAAGCTCAGAGAAATATATGCCATTTATATTGATGCTGAAGACCTGATAAATATCGGGGCGTTTTCGCCGGGAAGCAACCGGCATATTGACGGGGCCTTGGCTTTGATAGACAGGATAAGGGATTTTCTTATTCAACCTGTTCGTGAGAGAACTGATTTTGTGGAAACTGTCGAGCGATTGAGTGTTATAACCAAATCATGGGACGAGCTATTGGATTCAGGTGTGCAGTAGGGACCCCATTTCGTCATATTTTCGCGAAATGGGAACCCGGTAAATAACTTCCGGCGAACCGGTATTCAGACTGAAAAGTTGGATATTAAATGAAACGTTTTGTATGGCGGTTGCAGCGTGTTCTTGAGATTAAAAAAAAGCAAGAGCAGAAAACAAGAGCAGAACTATTTGAGATCACGGAAAGGTTGGCGCAGACGCGAGGTGAGCTTCTCGCACGGCAGAAAATGTTAGAAAGTATTATCGAAGGATTGACCGGGAGAAATCCGAGAAAACGATTGGGTGAGCAGGAATTCTTTTTGCGATATTCGACTGCAAGTGATGAGCAGATTAAAAAACTCAAAGATAAAATTAACGGGCTGGAATCGCAGCAAAGAGAGAAAATCACTGAAGTTTTAAAAGTCAGAAGGTTCAAAGAAGGTTTGGAAAGTTTACGAGTAGAAGCAAAGATACAATTTATAAAGGAACAAGAGAAACTCGAGCAAAAAGAGCTGGATGAGGGGGCGACAATTTCATTTGTCCGAAAGTCACAAAATTGGGAGAAGACCTATGAGTAAGAAAATGATAATAATAACAGCGGCTGCGGGATTGGTAAGTTTTTCCGGAGCGTTCATTTTTGCATGGCTCACCCAACCGTCTCAGGTAAGCCTCCCTGATGAATCAGAGCAACCTGCGCTTGCCGGCAATGAAACTATGCCAGAGCTCGGGCTTTCTCAAGCTGTTGTGGCGGCTTCCGTCCCGGTTACAAAAGCTATGACGGAGCAACAGCTCAAGAATCTTGTCCAGGATGTCCGGCAAAAAATACAGGAGTATAACGACAAGCTGCAGACCCTTGGGATCCGGGAGCAGAGGTTACAGTTGGTTCAGGGTGTGTTGAAAGAGGATATTGAGAACCTCGAGAACCTGCGAATCGAGCTTACTTCAATCATTGCCAATCTCAAAAGTGAGCGTGACAAGCTGCTTAAAAGCAGGCTTGAGATAGGCCAGACAGAAAAGACCAATCTGGTATCAATAGCAGCAACCTATGACAAAATGAACGTGACCGGCGCAAGTAAAATTATAACTAATATGTGTGCAGCGCAGGATACAAGCGGATTGCAGGCTATTGAGGCCGGCCGTACCGTCGGCAGCTTTGATGATGCGGTCAAGATACTGCACTATATGACCGAAAGGACCAAAGCTAATTTACTGGCCGAATTGGCAAATTCTGAGCCGTCGCTGGCGGCGGCTTTATGTAAGAGATTAAAACAAATAGTCGAGGAAGGGTAGCTCTATGGACATTGCAACAATAATAGGAATACTTTTTGGTTTTATAGTCATTACAACCGCAATTGTTGCCGGTGGCGGTTGGCAGATGTTTGTACATCTTCCCTCGATAGCTATCACCATAGGGGGCATGTTGTGTGCCACTCTTATACATTTTTCTCTGCCTCAGTTTCTTGGAATATTCTCAGTGGTCAAAAAAACGATTGTTGCCAAGATTCCCACGCCGTCGGAACTGATACAGAATATGGTTAACTTCGCAGCCATAAATAGACGAGACGGAGCATTAGCCCTGGAGCGAGAGATGCACAGGGTAAACGATTTGTTTTTCATCAAAGGTTTGCAGATGCTTGTGGATGGACAGGAGCCCGAGGCTGTAAGAAACATTATGTCACTGGAGATACAATACCTTCAGGAGCGCCATTCAACCGGTAAAAAGATCTTGGAATTTATGGGTGCGGCCGCTCCTGCCTTTGGGATGATAGGCACACTCATTGGTCTGGTTCAGATGCTCAGAAGTCTGGAATCACCGGAGTCGATCGGTGCCGGAATGGCGGTGGCTTTGCTTACCACCTTTTACGGGGCATTAACAGCAAATTTGATTTTTATTCCGTTAGCGGGCAAGTTGGGGATTTACTCCAAGGCAGAGACAATCTCAATGGAAATGATTGTAGAGGGCATCTGTGCGATAGTAGAGGGTGATACTCCAACTACTGTTCGAGAAAAAATGCAGGCATTTGTTTCGCAGAGCAGGCGGGAAGAAGTAACGGCTAATATATAATGGGACGTGGTAGAAAACAGGCAGAACCGGATGAAGCTCCTGGTGCACCCGAATGGATGGTGACTTTCAGTGATTGTATGACGCTGTTGTTAACGTTTTTTGTCCTTCTGTTAAGTTTTTCCTCTTTCGATGATAAGGATTTTCGAAAATTGAAGGAGATTTTCTGTAAGTCTTTGCCCGGGATTGGCAATCCGGATGAAACAGGCAAGGATGCTTTTATGCTTACCAGGCAAATCTTTCATGCAGAAGAGCTGGATGCAGGCAGCGAAAAACCTACTTTAGTTAAAGGCTTGGAAGACCGCTTAAAACAGGAGACCGAGCCTGTGGATTTCCGTCGCTGGAAGGTATTC
>Ga0209536_100004898_pt1 | contig 21049 bp, 22 predicted proteins | sample DeeMarSeWOR28_12_FD_187461 | JGI IMG/M metagenome (GOLD analysis project Ga0209536, IMG submission 187461) | Marine sediment microbial communities from White Oak River estuary, North Carolina - WOR-2-8_12 (SPAdes) (version 2) | ecosystem: Environmental > Aquatic > Marine > Intertidal zone >... | reverse complement strand
ACCCAACGCCCTTCGTTTCCAAAACTGGCACGATCCGGGCGGCAAGAAGGGTTGGGACCAGAACCTGAAGTAGAACGAAAGAGACCTTCACCGGGCTGCGTAAAGCAGACGTCCTGATCGGTCAAGGGAAGCCCGCTGTCGCCGGCGGCGGGAGCATGATGTTTCTGCCGCAAGCAAGGACGGGGGCAAGAAACCGGACGGGCCCATCCTGTTTCGGGAACCGGTTCCCTATTCCCCCAGCTTCTCTCGTACCGACCGGACCTTCCCCTCGATGGATGCGGCCCGGTCGCGGCGGTCGTCGATCTTGATCAGGGTGGAGACGCGTCCCGCCCCCTCCGCGAACGGCGCCTCGTGCATCCGCTTCAGGACCGGCAGGATCGCGTCGAGGTCCCCCTCGACGATCGTCCCCATGGCCGTGAGCTGGTGGTTCAGGCCGCTGTCCCGGAGAATCCGCTCCACGCCGGCCACGTAGCGGGAAAGACTGGTCGTCGCCGTCCCGAGGGGCGCAACGGTTACAAAGACGATGGCCATCTGCATCCTCCCGTTTCCCGTAATGGTCGAAGCCTTAGAAATACCACGTCCGAACGGCATGAGCAAAACCGCATCCCCGAGGGGCCCGCATGACAGGCGGGCCCCCGTTGTTGTACCGTAGGGGATACCGACGGGGAGACGAAATGGCCGTGATGCCAACGCAGAATGCCCGCAGCGCCGAGGAATACCGCCGCCTCTTCCTGTGGGCTCTGGGCGGGACCATCCTGCTGAAGATCGCCCTGGCGCTCGCCGTCCCGCTGACGAACGACGAGGCGTACTACTACCAGCAGGCGATCCAGCCCGCCCTCGGGTACCGGGACCACCCGCCGATGGCCGCATGGTTCCTGTACCCGTTCCTCCTGCTCGGGAAATCGGAATGGGTGATCCGGCTGCCGGCGATCCTTTCCTCGACCCTCGTGGGAGGAGGGATCTATCTCCTGCTGAGGGAGCACGACGCGGCCCGGGCCGGTGCCATCGCCCTACTCTACCTCGTGTCCCCCCTGAACATCCTCTTCGTTCCCTACACGTCGGACACCCCGCTGTACCTCTTTTCGTTCGTGTCCGGCTTCTTCTTCTACCGGGCGGTCCGGGAGGAAAGGTCTCTCTGGTACGCTCTGTCCGGGGTCTTTCTCGGCATCTCCTTCCTGTCGAAGTACCTCTCCGTATTCCTCGGGGCGGCGTACTTCCTGTACTTCCTGTCCGCCCGGAAGGATCGCAGGCGTCTTCAAGGGGCTCTGCTCCTGTTCCTCTCCGCCGCACCGTTCATTGCGCAGAACCTGTACTGGAACTATACCCACTCCTGGGCGAACGTCCTGTTCAACCTGGTGAACCGGAACGCCGGGGAGCGGTTCGATCCCGGGAATATCGCCCTGCACGTGCTTACGCAGCTTTACCTGGTGACGCCGCCGGTCCTCTATCTCCTCTACCGGGAGCGAACGGGGATGGCGGAGCGGATGAGGGGAAGCCCACTCCGCGTGTTCGCCGCGCTGTTCCTCGTTCCGATGGCGATCTTCACCGCCCTGTCGACCATCAAATCGATCGGGGTGCACTGGGCCGTGCCCTTCTACCCGTATCTCTACCTGTCTCTCTTCGCCGTAACGGGGACGGAGCGGATCGCCGGGGCGATCCGCGGGATGGGCCTGTTCACGGCCGCCCACATCGCCATCCTCGCGGTCCTCCTGGCGCTCCCCCTGTCGGCCTTCCGGCACACCGGGTACTACGGGGACCTCGTCTTCCTGCTCAAAGGACCCGAGGTGGCGGCGGAGCTCAGGCCCTTCGGGAGGGAGTACACGTTCGCCTCGACTTCCTACGCACAGGCCGCGCGCCTGTCCTTCTACTCGGGGAGCCATTTTCTCGTGTTCGGGGCCGGTTCCTACCACGGGCGGGCGGACGACCTGTGGACCGACTTCCGGCTGCTCGACGGCAAGGACATCCTGGTGTTCTCGAAGAATGCGCTCAACGTCCGGGAACTTGACCCCTTTTTCGACTCGGTCGAACCCCGCACCCTGCCGGCGTACGGCGCCACGTTCCACTTCCTGCTCGGGAAAGGATTCCGCTACGAACCGTACCGCGACGTCGTGCTCCGGAAGATCCTCCGGGATTTCTACGCGATCCCGCACGTCCTTCCGAAGGGGCGCAATTTCTTCCGGGAGAGGTACTTCGACGTGTCGGCGAACCCTTTTCCGGCCCGGCGGTGACAGGGTCCGGGGACACCGAAAGGATTCCATATGCCCGTATTCCTCAGCGTGATCGTTCCCCTGTATAACGAGGAACCGGTCATCCGCGAGCTGGTGGAACGACTGACGTCCGTCCTCGGCATCTATCAGGACGACTACGAAGTGATCCTGGTGAACGACGGCAGCCGCGACAGGACGTTGCCGCTCGCAAAGGATCTTTGCCTCCGGGACAGAAAAGTAAAGCTGATCAGCCTCTCGCGGAACTTCGGACATCAGATCGCCCTTACCGCCGGCATGGACAAGGCCTCGGGCCGGATCGTCGTGACGATCGACGCGGACCTGCAGGACCCCCCCGAAATCATCCCGGCGATGGTGAGCCGGTGGAAGGAAGGGTACCAGGTCGTGCACGGCGTGCGGAAGAAACGGAAGGGCGAGGGGATGTTCCGGCATGCCGCGATCTTTCTGTTCTATCGCTTCCTCCGGAAAACGACGCCCATCGACATCACGGTGGACAGCGGCGACTTCCGGTTGATGGACAGGAAAGTCGTGGAGGAACTGAATCATATGAGGGAAAGGAACCGCTACATCCGTGGCATGGTCAGCTGGGTCGGGTTCCGGCAAACCGAACTGGAGTATGTCCGGGAGAGAAGATTCGCGGGGGAGACGAAATATCCCTTCCGGAAACTGGCGCGCCTGGCGGTCGACGGCATTCTCTCCTTTTCCCGGTTCCCCCTGAGGCTGCCGATGGCGATCGGATGCTTCTGCGCGGTCGCCAGCGCGCTGCTCCTTCTGTGCGCCGTTCTCGTCAGCCTCGCCGCTCCGGAGAAGGCGGTTCCCGTCTGGGTGTATGGGTTGCTCCTCGTGGTGTTTCTGGGGGGTGTGCAACTGATCGCCATCGGAATGCTGGGACAGTACGTCGGGCGCATCTACGAGCAAACGAATGAACGACCCATGTACGTCATCGGCGAGCAGGTCAATTTCGAACCCTCGGGAGGAAACGCAGGCCCGGACGGGTGAGAGTCAGGGGTCTCTCTCCGGAACCACTCTCCGTGCCTGCTTGATCCTGCTTCGCTGACGCTTCGACTCCAGCCGGCGCTCCTTCGATTCCCGCGGGGGCCCGGTTTTCCTCCGGGGCCTGACGGGCAAGGCAGCCCTGCGGATCCATTCGACCAGGCGGTCCCTGGCGTCCTGGCGGTTCCGTTCCTGCGTGCGGAACCGGCGGGCCTCGATGACCAGCACGCCCTCCCCGGTCACCCGCTTTCCCGCCGACCGGACCAGCCGTTCGCGCACCTCATCGGGGATGGACCGGGAGTTTCGGAGATCGAAGCGCAGCTGGACCGCCGTCGCCACCTTGTTGATCTTCTGCCCGCCGGGGCCCGAGGAGCGAACGAACCGCTCCCGGATCTCGCTTTCGTCGAGCACGATCGTCTTCGTGACCCGGATCATTCCGTTATCGTATCGCGTGTCCCGCCTGTGAGGAAGCCGTCGGACGCCCTCTCGGCTCCCCCCATCCCGACAAGCGGCAATCCCTGCCCGAAATTAGGAAAGCTTTTTCTCATATTTCTTCCCTCATTTTCCCCCACAAGACCGGGGTTTTTCCTGTAATCGCTATTCCATATACGTACTTGGAGTACTTTTTCCCTTGGCATCGATATTGCTTAATAATTTGGCCAGGAACGGGGTATTCAAGGGACCCCTGGACGCGAAGACCGACTGAACGCCCGGGAGGTATGGCCATGAAAAGGCTCACCGTCTACCGTGTGGACCGCGAGAACCGAACGAAAACCCCCATCGGCACGGTCGTGGAAAGACGGAAAGGGGAGCGCGGCAGCAACCTTGTCGGGCTCCTGCGGACCGCAAGGGAGATCTTCATTGCCTCCCCGGGGGAGCAGCTCCAGGTCCAGGCCGACAACCTGTGGATCGACTTCTAGGAGGAGGGGAAACCATGCATCGGGACGGCGAACGGGAACAGGACGACATGAGGCTGCTGTCCGCCGGCGAGGTAGCGAAAATCCTCAGCCTTTCGAGACTGCACGTCCAGACCCTGGCGGTGAGCCGGGAGCTCCCCGGAGTCTGGCTGGAAAACACGCTTCTCTTTCATTTGCGGGACGTCGAGAACTATCTGCGGGCGCACCGCAAGGAGAGTCTCGTCACCGCGTGACAACGGCGTGATGCACAGTTCCGCCGGACGAAGCCGGAGCAGCGACGTTACGGAGCCCTCCCCCCGTAATACCCCTGCTCTGCCGCTTTCCGGAACAACTTCTGCGCCTCCCCGTCGTCGCGCTCCACCCCGAACCCGTTGTGGTACATGATTCCGAGGCCGTACTGGGCTCTTGCGTCCCCCTGCTCCGCGGCCTTCCGGTACCACTCGACGGCCTTTTCGTAATTCCGGGGGACCCCCTGCCCGTTGGCGTACATCAACCCGAGATCGGTCTGCGCTTCCACAACCCCCTGCTCTCCGGCCTTGCGCAGCCATATCGCCGCCTCGGCGTCGTCCTTCGGGACTCCCTCGCCTTGCCGGTACATCTGCCCGAGACTTGCCTGGGCGTCCGCCACACCCTGCTCCCCGGCCTTGCGATACCATTTCGCCGCTTCCGCGTCGTTCTTCGGGAGATCCTCGCCCTTCCGGTATTTCTCGGCCAGCTCGAACTGCGCCTCGGCCTCCCCCTTGTCCGCCTTTTCGACCATTTCGGTCAGATCCGCGGACCAGGCCGGGACGGTCCAGATCGCAAACCCGAGCAGAAGCACCAGGCCGAACACCCCCTTCTCCCGCAGAAGCCGTACCGCACGGAAGATCGTTTCCCGATGTGAGGTGGCCATTATTTCTTCCATTTGGAGACGGTCTTCTCCAGGGCTTTCTTCAGGTCGTTCATGGCGGAATCCGCTCCTGCCAGCAGATCCTCCCACGCCTCTCCGCCGGCTTTTTTCACCTCCTGCAGTTTCTGCCGGGCCAGTTCCTGCTTGTCGCGCAGCTCCCGGACCTGTTCCTGGTATATCGCCCGCGACTCCGACCCCAGCTTGTCGGCCTTCCCGCGGATCTTCTCGATCTCGGCGCCCCAGTCCTTGAGCTTCTTTTCCATCGTCCCGAGAATCTTCTCCCGTCCCTTCTCGCCGGGATCCTCGTAGGTGACCACCCGGATGATGCCGATCGCCTCCCCTTTTTCCCCCGATGTAACCGTGTCGCTCACCGAGATCACCTTCCGGATGCCGTACGAAGCGACGAAGTCGTTCACAGCCTGATCCAGCTCGAGAAGTTCGTTGCGTGTGTGAAAGATTCTCAGCTGGGACGTGAAAGTCTTCACCCTGATCATTGCGGCGTCTCCTTTCCTCCCCTTCGTTCGTCGGAAGTTGCCGGCTCTCCTGCCCGAATGTTTATTGTACGCCTTTCCCGACCCCGCTGGGAATGCCTGGGCAGCCCGACCCGATCCGGCATGGGAAGGGCCTTCCCGGCCGGAAAAACAGAAAACTGTAAGATCGCGGGCAGGAATAACAGATTTGAACAGGGCCCATTCCCATTACGAAGGGTAAGTATACATTTCCAAAAAGGAAAGAGGACGCCCCATCCTGGCACGGTTTCTGTTTCCTGCAATCCGTACGGGGATCGATCGGATCGGCAGGAGGACGGAAATTGGGCGTGAGATCGGCTCTCGGAATGGCATGCATCGCGACGGTCCTTTCCCTGTCCTTCGCGCTTGCGCAGGCCGGGGAACCGACTTCCCGCGTACCGATCTTTTCCTCCTCCGACGGCAGCAGGGGGTGGGTGGAGATCTCCCAGTCCGGGAACCGGGAGAAAGCGGTCCCGATGATCGAGGTTTCCGGGAAAACGACCCGTCAGGCGGCGGCCGCAGGCGAGACGGGAAAGGAGCTGCTCGCACCCCGCGGGGGGAAAGAGGGAAAGGAAGCGGAGAAGCGGCCCGACATCGGGGAGTTTCTCAAACAGCACAAGTCTCTGGTGATCGAGGAAAGCGCCGAGGGCGTTTCTCTGTACAATGCCCTCGACCTCCTGGGGGAGATCCAGGAAGCCATCCCCAGGAACCGGGACACGCATTCCGACCGACGGAACCCCGTTTCCGATACCGTCCCGTGAGCCGCTGATCCCGAACCGACCGCCGCGCGGAGGGAGGCCCCCGCATGCGGCCGGGCCTCAGCGGAAGCGCTTCCGCCGGAAGAGGTCGGTCTTGATGGAGGAGACCCGGTCCAGGAACAGATAGCCGTCCAGGTGGTCGACCTCGTGCTGGATGGCGACCGCCTCGAACCCGATGGCCTCGAGGATGATCTGCTTCCCCTCCCGGTCGAGCGCGTCCACCAGAACCCACTGGGCGCGCTGCACGTTCGCGGTATAGTCCGGCACGCTCATGCACCCTTCCCGAACGAGCTGCTTACCACCCATGGCGAGGATCTCCGGGTTGACCAGCACAAGCAGGCCGTGGTTCTCCTCCTGGCTGCCGCGCCGGTGGCCCGAGACGTCGACCGCGACGATCCGGCGGGACACTCCGACCTGCGGGGCGGCGATGCCGACGCACCCCGGGGATGCGCGCATCGTCTCCAGGAGGTCATCGACAAACGAGTACACCTCGTCGCTCACCACCGCCACGGGGTCGGACTTCTCCTTCAGGCGGGGGTCCGGGAACTGCAGGATCGGGAGGATCGGCATGCGGACGGCCCGTCAGAGCTCCAGGGTCTCGATCGGGCGCACCGAAATGGATACGCCGAGTTCCTTCTTGATCCGGTCGAACACGCCGTCGAGCTCCTTCCGGTCGACGCTTTCCGGGATGTCCACTTCCAGGACCATGACGTACACCGGCCGATCCTTCGACCCGACAACCTGCGTGTTGAGGTCGGTGATGTTCACCTTCCGCTGGGCCAGCTCCCTGGCCACGGAGTAGACGATCCCCGGCCGGTCGGCCCCGTAGACGGAGATGATATGGGGGTGCCCGGCGAACGACTTCTCGTGGACGACCTCCTCCGCCTTCAGCGGATGCACCGTGACCAGGAGCCCCATCTTCTGCCGCACTTCCTCGAAGGAGGGGCTGACCTCCCCGACCGCCTGCAGCGTTTCGTGAAAGACCACCAGGATCATCGCGAACTGGCCGGACAGGATCGTGCACGTCGAATCCTCGATGTTGAACCCGAGCTCGTAGAGAACCCTGCTCACCTCCGCAACGATTCCCGGCCGGTCCTTTCCCATCACGCTCACCGAGAAATGTGCCATCCCGCAATCCCCCTTCCCCCGGAGGGGCGATAAATAGGAACCCATGATACCACGGGGGCGGCGGGCAAACGGGGCGCGCCGCGGGGCCTTCCGGGGAAGGCCCCGCCGGTCCGCCGCCCGGATTCCCGGAACGCCTGCCGCGTACCCCTACTTCCCGTACCGCTCCTCGTAGAACTTCCGCATCGTGTCCCGCTCCTCCTTGCTGATCCCCTTCATCCACTTGTGCTGGTCCTGGGCGAGGATGAAGCCGGTCGAGCCCGGCAGAAGCTCCTCGGCCTCCGGAAGAAGCTCCATGTAGAACCGCTCCGCGACCTCGAAGAAGCCGTGCCACTGCGTGTAGTCGGGAGCCATCATCGACGCCCCGTGCCGGGCGCGCCTTCCCTCGTGGTGCCACAGGAGGAACCAGGTCCACTCGATCTTCTCGTCGAACTGGGTCGGCGTGAGTTTCCCGGCGCTCCGGAGATTCTTCATCAGCTCCGCGCCCGGTTTGGCGAACTTCTCGTTGTAGAGCTCGACCGTGATGTCGTACTGGGTGAAGAAGGCGCCCGAAAACTTCGGGTTGTGGCAGTTGGCGCACACGGCCTTCATCGTGTCCCTCTTCCTCTCCCAGTTCTCGAGCTTTTTCGAGATCGCCGGCCGTAGCGTCCAGGAGATCCTCTCCCCCGGGTCGTGGGTGACGGGAAGATCGGGGGTCGCGCTCATGTGGCAGGTGGCGCAAGTGGGCGCGGCCGTGTAGTCCTTGCCCAGAACCCACGAGCGGGAGTCGAGGTTCATCCGCTCCCGGTTCGCGTAGAAGGCGATGCCGTGCTTGGACTCGTCGTAGATCTCCTTCTGCGGGTGGTCGGGGCCCAGGTGGCACTTCCCGCACGACTCGGGCGAGCGGGCCACCTTCGCGCTGAAGAGATGGCGGGAGTGGCACGCGGTGCACGCCCCCTTCGATCCGTCCGGGTTGATCCGGCCGATGCCGGTGTTGGGCCAGGTGGTCGGGTCGATCTTCCCGCCGGGGAGGATTTTCACGATGCTTCCGTGGCACTGCTTGCACCCGGAGATCGCGGCAGGCGGCCCCTCGACCACCTCCCCCAGGAAGTTGTCGAGGCTTCCCAGGATGTCCCCTCCCTTGGCGTGATGGCTCCCCTGGAACTGCTTCGACTCCTTTTCGTGGCATTGCGCGCAGTCGTTCGGCGTCACGATCGTGGCCACCAGCTTTCCGTAGTGGTCAAAGGCGTCCTTGTCCTCTTTCTTCGCCCCGTGGCAGTCGAGGCAGCCCACGCCTTCGCTGGCGTGGGTGCTCATCCTCCACTCCTCGATCGCCGTGGCCGCCACCTTCTCCTTCCGATGACAGTCGACGCACGCTCCGCTCTCCCCGGAAACCGGCCCCTCCTTCTGCGCCATCGCCGTGGACACGGACCCGGCAGAAAATGCGATGATGCAAAGCGCCGCCGCTGCCAACCCCCACCGTCTCATCATCCCTCGCTCCTTTCGGGTCGGATCGTTAGAATCGTTTTCCCCCTGGGGTATTTCACGAGGAGACATATCGCAGGCACCACGGGCGGAAAATGACCTGCGTCAAGCCAGGGCCCTGAAACGTCAGCGGGCCAGCGGGCCGAACAGGGAATCCGCCTTGAGAATCCGGATCCGGTTCCCCTTGACGCGGATCTTCCCCTCCTCCTGCAGCTTTTTCAGCGTGCGGGAGAAGGTCTCGGGGGCCGTTCCCAGCCGGGAGGCCAGCACGTTCTTGCCGACGGGGATCTCGTACTCCGCCCCGTCCCGGAGCGGCACCCCCTGCCCCTTCATCTCCTCGGACACGAAAAAGACCAGGCGGGCCTCCACGTCCCGGAGCGCGAGGTTCTCCACGAGGTCCGTCATCCGCTTCAGCCACCGGGAGAGGGATCCCAGCATGCGCAGGCCCATCTTCGGGTACCGCTCGAGGAGCTCGATGAACGGGCGCTTCGGGAGGAAAAGGAGCTCGCTGTCGCCCAGCGCCTCGGCGTTCGCGGGGAAGCCCCCTCCCTCGAAGATGGTCGCCTCCGCGAAGGAGTCTCCCGGTTCGAGGATGTGGAGGACCTGCTCCTTCCCGTCCGCGGAGAGCTTGAAGATCTTCACTCTCCCGGATGCGACGATGAAAAAACCGTCGGCGGGGTCCCCTTCCCGGAAAAGGGTATCCCGCCTGGCGCATCGGCGCAGCATGGATATCCCTCGGATGCGGGACAGGTCTTCGGGGGAAAGGTCGGCAAACAGCCGCGCCTTCCGGAGCACCTCGGGCACTGGGGCAGGCATGGGTTCATTCTCCCGTATTTTCTGCGCCGGTCAAGGACAGAAACCCTTTCCCGAACAGGAGAAAGGACTGGTGCCCGGGGGGATTCGGGGGGGGTGCTGCCTTCTCAAGGCCTCGCGTCGGAGGAAGGGTCGCGGTACTGCTCGAGGGCCCCCAGAACGGCGGGATCGAACCGGCACCCCCGTTCCAGCGCCCTGTCGCAAAACACGATCGCCTGGTGGAACTCCCCGCGCGCATAGTGGGCATTCGTCAGGCCGGCCAGGGCCATCGCATTGTCCGGGTCGATCTCGAGCACCTTCCGGTATTCCCGGACGCCGTCCTCCAGCATCCCGAGGGCGCACAGAGCGGCGGCAAGATTCCCCCGGGTGACGGGGTCCCGGGGAGACAGGGCCATCGCCTCGCGCGCCTCCTCGAGCGCCTCCGTATACCGGCCCTGTTTTGCCAGTGCCACTCCGAGGTTGTCCCGCGCAACGACGAGGCCGGTATCGAGGGTCAGGGCCCGCCGGTATTGCGCGATGGCCTCGTCGAGCATCCCCCTCTTGTGGTAGGAGACGCCGACGTTGAAATAGATGTCGGGAAGCCCCGGGTAGAGAAACGCCGCTTCCCGGTAGAGGCGGAGTGCCTCATCGTCCCTCTTCTTCCGGGAGTGGGTGGCCCCGATGCTCTTCAGGTACACGGCGACCATCTCCTTCCTGTCCAAGGACCGCAGGTAGGGCCGCTCCCCCGCAAGCCGGAACTCGCGGATATACCGTCCATCCTCCCACTCGGCCCCTTTCTTCCCCATCTCGATATTGAACCGCACGCCCCCGTCCTCGTACCGGACGAAGCAGTGGGAGGGAACGTATACCCCGTGCAACGGAAGGGAAAGCCGTTCGCCCAGCATGAGGTACAGCGCGGTCAGGCCGAGGCAATTGCCCCGCTTGCGGGCGATCACGCGGTCCAGGAGATAATTGTCCGGATTCTCCGCGACGGAGTCGTAGGTGAACCCCTCCTCGACGAACAGGATGCGGTTCAGGGAGGAGATGACGTCGCGCGGGTCGCTTTTGTCCCGGAGCGCGGGACGGATCCTCTCGGCGAGACGGTCGATCCACTTGTCGACGGTGGCAGGATCGACGGGCTTGCCGGTCAGGGTTTCCCCCTCCCGGGACGAGATCAGAACGAGGGTTTTTCCGAGGGGGATCTCCCCGTCGGGAAGGAGGCCAAGCTCTTCCGGCGAATCGACTCCGTGCGGTACATAAGGGAGCAGGCCCGTCCCGGAATCGGGGAAAGCGGTTTCCGGGCTGCCGGGGATCCCCAGGAAAGACACCAGGAGAAAAACGGAGAGGAATCTTTTCAATCTGCCGGGCAACGCACCTCCTTCCCTCCTGGAGTTTCCTTCGGGAAAGCGGATTATTGACAAAAAGTTCGCAATAGGTTCGCAGGATTTCCGATAAAAAGCAACCTATCAGGAACCGGTCCCGGAAAATACACCCCGGGGAAGGACACAAAGGACCGGTCCGGAAGGGGAAGCATCCACCCTCTCCCGGCCTGCCCCTTCATCCCGATCATTTGAGCGTGTAGGAAAAGTTCGTCGACCCTTTCTGCTTGCCGGACTCGACGCTCACCTCGAAGGAGTATTGCCCCGGCTTGTCGAGGGTGACGTCGGCGCCGAAGTGCCCCTGCATCACCACGAAACCCGTCTTTTCCGTTTTCTTGTCCGGCCCCGTGATCGACACCGACCCTTTGCCTTCCGTCACGGCCTTTTTCGTTTTCGGGTCCGAAAGGGAAACCGAGATATGATGGGTCTTCATCATTCCCTCCATCTTCATCCCGGAGGCTTTCGCCTTTTCCATCTGGGCCTTCATGTCCATCAGGTGCGCCTCCCCGTGCCAGGGGCCGACCTTTCCCTCGAAGACCTTGTCCCCCATATTCATCATCCCGTGGCCTTCCATGGACTTTTCCCCGGACATGCCGGGCATGGAGCCATGCCCCTTGTCATCGGCTACGGCCAGTGCCGAAACGGAAAGAAATATCAAAAACGCTGCCAGGACCGCCATCTGTTTCATGATCAACCTCCTCCTTCTTCGGATCGTTGTCGGGCGGCGCGATTCCCCAGGCCGCCCGTTGCCCCCGTCAGTGACGTGTCGCCGCCTTCGGCCGCCACTCCTGTACCACGCTCGTTTTTCTTCCCTTCCCGTCCCGGACGGCCAACCGGACCCGGTATTCTCTTTCGGGATCGAAGGCGATCTTCCCCCCGGGGTGAAACTCCAGGCTCATCCCGAAACCGGTCGAATAGACCTTCCCGGGGTACGACGCCTCCCCCCCGGCATCGAAGAAAGCCGCATCCTCCACGAAGACGGGGCGGTCGAAGAGAACGGAAAGAACGCCCGGAGGCTTCCCCTCCTCTTCCCGGACCGCCAGGAGGCCGAGGATTTTCGGGGGGCCGATGTCGACGACCTCCACGCTCCCGGCCTCCGCGCCGAACGTCACCTTTCCGGAGTCGTCGGTCACTTCGACCTTTTCCGCCTTCCCGAACTGGGAGACGGTAAGAGCCAGGGCCCGCGCGGCCTTCTCCTTCTGGACCTCGGAAAGGGATTCCGCGCGGAAGCTCCCCCCGACCGCAACCTTCGCCTTCCCGCCGTCGACGGTCAGCGACGAAAGATCCGACCCGTCGGGGAAGGGATTGACGATTTCCGCGAGGAGGGCGCCCGCAGGCCCCTCCTCCGTCCCGATCCCCCGGATCACGGTCCTGACGACCAGCTCCTCCTCTTTCCCCTGTTCGACGGAGAAGATCGGGACGGGACGGAACTTCCCGGGCTCGAGGGAGGAGGGGAAGTACGCGACGGTGGCGTAGGACGTGGCGGGAAGCGGAAGCTGCGGCAGCTCGCCGAAGATCTCATCGAACGCCTTCGTCGTCTGAATGACAGGCTTCTCCGGGGGGGGCTGCTTCGCGCAGGACGCAAGCCCGGCAAGCAAGATCGTCGCCGCCGCCAGGAACGGCACCAGCCGCCACCTCGTCCCTTCCCTTCCCGGATCCATTACGACTCCGCACCCGGGAACCGTGCCGGGCGGGCCTCGAGCGACGTCCTGTCATCGGTCCTGGAAAGCCCTTTCTGGTGCATGAACTCATAGATGACGGGAAAGACAAGAAGTTCCATGAGTACGGAGGTGACCACCCCCCCGACCATCGGGGCGGCGATCCGCTTCATGACGTCCGATCCGGTGCCCGTGCTCCACATGATGGGGAGCAGCCCGGCGATGATGACGGCCGCGGTCATGATTTTCGGGCGGATCCGCTTGACCGCGCCGTCGAAGATCGCCTCTTTCAGGTCTCCCATCGTATTCATGAGTCCTTTTTTCTTCATGGTTTCATAGGACACGTCGAGGTAGAGGAGCATCACCACCCCCGTCTCCGCGCTGATCCCCGCAAGGGCGATCAACCCGACCCAGACGGCGACGGAGAGGTTGTAGCCGAGCAGGTAGATGAGCCAGAACGCCCCGACGAGGGAAAGGGGCACCGCCAGAAGCACGACGGCCGTCTTCAAAAGCGACCTCGTGTTCAGGTAGATGATCAGGAAGACGATGAACAGCGTGAGCGGGATGACGACCATCATCCGCTTCTCCGCCCGCTGCATGTACTCGAACTGGCCGCTCCACACCAGGTTGTATCCCGCCGGAAGCGGGACCTTTTCCCGGACCGCCTCCTGGGCCTTCTTCACATAGGTCCCGACGTCGACCCCGCGGATGTCTACGTAGACCCAAACCGTCCTGCGGGAGTTCTCGCTCTTGATGCTCGCCGGGCCCTTGTGGATCGCAATATCCGCGAGCTGGCCCAGGGGGACCTGCGCACCCCCGGGTGTGGGGACGAGCACCCGCTTCATCGACTCCACGTTGTCCCGGAGTTCCTCCGGGTAGCGGACGTTCACGGGGTACCGCTCCAGACCCTCCACGGTCTGGGTCACGTTCATCCCCCCCAGGGCAGACATGATCACGTCCTGGACGTCCGAGACGGCGAGGCCGTAGCGGGCCGCCTCCCTGCGGCGGATCTCGAAATCGAAGTAGTTCCCTCCCGTGATCCTCTCGGCGAAGGCCGACAGGGTGCCGGGGACCCCGGACACCGCGGACTCGACCTGCTCCCCGAGCCGGGCGAGGGTGTCCAGGTCCTCCCCCATGATCTTGATCCCGACCGGCGTCTTGATCCCCGTGGCCAGCATGTCGATGCGGGTCTTGATCGGCATCGTCCAGGCGTTGGTCAACCCCGGGATCTGGATGGCCGCGTTCAGCTCCTCCACGAGCTTCTCGTGGGTCATCCCGGGCCGCCACTGGCCTTCCGGCTTGAGCGTGATCGTGGTCTCGAGCATGGAGAGGGGAGCCGGATCGGTGGCGGTCTCCGCACGGCCGATCTTTCCGAAGACCTTCTCCACCTCGGGGAAGGTCCGGATGATCCGGTCGGTCTGCTGGAGCAGCTCCTTGGCCTTCGTGATCGAGATCCCGGGAAAGGTGGTCGGCATGTAGAGAAGGTCTCCCTCGTAGAGCGGAGGCATGAACTCCGATCCGATGTTCCCGATCGGCCAGACCGTCACCGCCATCAGGGCGAGCGATCCGACGATCACGGCCTTCTTGTACTTGAGAGCGATGTCCAGAACCGGATGGTACAGCCGGATGAGGAACCGGTTGACCGGGTTCCTCTCCTCGGGAAGGATCTTCCCCCGGATGAAGAACCCCATCCAGATCGGAACGATGGTAACCGACAGGATCGCGGCCGCCGCCATCGAGTAGGTCTTCGTGAACGCGAGGGGTTTGAAGAGCCTCCCTTCCTGGGCCTCCAGGGTGAACACGGGGAGGAACGACACGGTGATGACGAGGAGAGAATAGAAGAGGGTGGGCCCCACCTCCTTCGACGCCTCCACGACCAGATCCCAGTGTCCCCGCTTTCCCCCGTCGTGCTCCATGTGCTTGTGCATGTTCTCGATCATGATGATCGCGGCGTCCACCATCGCCCCGATGGCGATCGCGATGCCGCCGAGGGACATGATATTGGCGTTCAACCCCTGGTAGTACATGACGATGAAGGCCATCAGCACCGCCAGGGGCAGCGTCAGGATCGCCACGAAGGCGCTGCGGAAATGGAGGAGGAAGATGACGCAGACGATCGCGACGACCGCCGACTCCTCGAGCAATTTCTCCTTGAGGGTGGCGATCGACCGCTCGATCAGCCCCGATCGATCGTAGACGGGAACGATCTCCACCCCCTCCGGCAGCCCTGCCTTGAGGGACTCGAGTTTCTTCTTCACGTTCCCGATCGTCTTCAGGGCGTTCTCCCCGAACCGCATCACCACGACGCCGCCCGCGACGTCCCCCTCCCCGTTCAGGTCGGCGATCCCCCGGCGCAGCTCGGGCCCCATCCGGACGTCCGCCACGTCCCGGAGGAATACGGCAGTTCCCCGGTCGCTCATCAGGGGGATGTCCCGCAGGTCGTCCGGACTCCTGATGTACCCCAGGCCGCGGACCATGAACTCGGTCTCCGCCATCTCCACGAGGCGGCCGCCCACGTCGTTGTTGCTCCGCTGGATCGCCATGCGCACCTTCTGGATCGGTATGCCGTAGGCGGCAAGCCGATCCGGGTGCACCACCACCTGGTACTGCTTGACGTATCCCCCGATGGAGGCGACCTCCGACACGCCGTCCACCGCGGTCAATTCGTACCGGAGGAACCAGTCCTGGAGGGATCGCAGCTGTGCGAGGTCGTGCCTGCCCGTCCTGTCCACCAGGGCGTATTCGTACACCCATCCCACGCCGGTCGCATCGGGGCCGAGCGTGGGGGTCACCCCCTGGGGCAGGCGCTTGGAGACGTAGTTCAGGTACTCGAGGACCCGGCTCCTCGCCCAGTAGATGTCGGTGCCGTCCTCGAAGATGATGTAGACGAAGGAGAGTCCGAAGAACGAGTAGCCCCGCACCACCTTGGCCTTCGGCACGGCGAGCATCGCCGTGGTGAGGGGATAGGTCACCTGCTCCTCGACGATGCGTGGCCCCTGCCCCGAGTACTCCGTGAACACGATGACCTGGACGTCGGAGAGGTCCGGGATCGCGTCCAGGGGCATGCGGGTCATCGCCCAGATCCCCCACGCGGCCAGGAAGAACATGGCGAGAACCACGAGGAACTTGTTCTTTATGGAGCCCTCGATGATCTTTTCGAGCATCCCCTACTGCTCCTTCGGACGTTCCGCGGCCTTCTGGAATTTTTTGAGCGCCTCCTTCAGGCTGCTCTCCGAGTCGAGCAGGAACTGGGACGATACGACGACGTTCTCGCCCCCGGCCAGGCCGGAGAGAACCTGGACGGCCCCCTCCTCCCCTTCCAGTCCCAGCTGGACCTCGCGCGGTTCGAACCGGCCTTCCCCCTTCGCGACGAACACGACGTTGCGGATCCCCGACCGGATGACCGCCTCGGAGGGGATGAGGACCGTCCTCTTCCCCACCCTCGGGCGAAGCTCGATGTGGGCGTACATGTCGGGCTTGAGAACCCCGCCGGGATTGGCGAGCTCCACCCGGATGGTGGCGGTCCGCGTCTTCCCCTCCAGGTATGGGTAGACGTACGTGACCCTTCCGCGGTACGTCTCCCCCGGCAGGTAGTCCAGAGTCACCGCCGCCGGCACCCCGACGGTAAGCCACGGCAGCTCGTATTCGTAGATGTCCCCCTGCACCCAGACCCGGGAGAGGTCGGCGATCCGGAAGAGCTCCATCCCCGGCATCACCTTCGTCCCGTCGAACGCCGCCTTGTTCACGACGACCCCGTCGAAAGGGGAGTGGAGCACCAGCGTCTTGCGGACGGCGCCGGTCCTCTCAAGCTCCGCGATCTGGGCATCGGTGATGTCCCAATAGGAAAGACGCTTCCGTGCCGATTCGAGCAGGTCCTGCGCGCTCTTTACGACGTCGGGGAACGGGCTGTTCCCCACTTCCTCGATGTGCCTGCTTGCGATCAGATATTCCTGCTGGGCGGATACGAGGTCGGGGGAATAGAGTTCGACCAGGGGCGCCCCTTTCCGGACTGCCTCCCCCGTGGTGCTGACGTACAGCTTCTCGATCCACCCGCCGATCTTCGCGTTCACCGTGCGGATGCGCCTCTCATCGTAGGTGACCCTTCCCACCGTCCGGATCGTCTTCACAAGCTCCCCGACAGTCACTGGGGCTGTCCGCACGCCGATCGACTGGATCGTGTTCGGATCCACCCGGATGGTCCCCATTTCGCCCCCTTCCTCCTCGTAGACGGGGACGAGATCCATTCCCATGGGGGATTTTCCGGGCTTGTCGCTCCGGTAGTTGGGGTCCATGGGGGCGACCCAGTACTTGATCTTCCGCTCCTTCTTCTCCCCGCCAGCGGGTTGGGCCGGCTCCGTCGAGGATTTCACCGGCACGAGGGTCATGCCGCAGATGGGGCAGGCGCCGGGCTGGTCGGTGACGATGAACGGGTGCATGGGGCACGTGTACTGCTTCTCCTCCTGCGCCGGTTTTCCCGTCGATGCCGTTTCCGGATGCCCGTGCATCCCTCCCCTTGTCATCCAGTAATAGGTCCCGGCGCCGCCCGCTCCCACAGCGACGAGCACCAGAAGTATCTGCGAAACGATCCTTTTCCCGGTCATCGACCCGTCCTCTCGCTCAAAAAGAGTTCCTTTCCCAGCGCAAGCTCCAGCTGGGCTGCGCGAATCCTCAAGGCCTGCGCCGTCCTCTCCCGCTCGATCTCCTGCTGGTACAGGGCGATCTGTCCGAGGAGGACCGAGGTGAATTCGACCTTGCCCACCTGGTACGAGGAAAGCGAAGAGGCGACCGACTCTCTCGCCTGCGGCAGAAGTGCTGTGTCGAAGAGGGAGAGAGAGGTCTTCTGCGCCGTGATATCCGCGGTAATGTCCCGGACACGGTTCTGCACGGCGTTCCAGGCGTCCTGGTGCATGCTCTTCCGGGACGAGAGATCCCTGACGGCGGCCTCTACTTCCTTGTCCTGTTTCCTCCCGTACCAGAGAGGAAGCGAAATCCCGACGCCTGCACTGAAGAAGTCCGGGCGCTCGGTGCCGTTCGAGGCGTCCTCACGGAACTTGTAGGCGGCGCCGACCTGGAAATCGGGAAGGATCTGCTTGCGGGCAAGTTTCAAGGCGGTTTCCTTCTGTTTTACCGCATCCTTCTCTCTTTTCAGGTCGGGGTTTGATTCTTTGGCGATTTCGAGGAGCTCCTCTTCGGAGTGGGGAATCTCGGGGAGCACGGAGGGGGAAGGAAGGTCCACCTGGGTCCCCACGGGCCGGTCCCGCAGGGTGTTCAGATCCGCCAGCAGTTCCACTTTCCTTTTGCGGAGGGAGATCAGCATGTTCTCCAGCCGGGAGATCTCCACCTGGGCCTTGAACAGGTCCTGCTGCGGCGCTTTCCCCACCGCGTAGCGGGAGTTCGCGACCGCCAGAAGTTCCCCGAGGAGGGCCTTGTTCTTCTCCGTCAGCCGGGTGATTTCCCTGTTCTCCAGGAGGAGGAAGAAATCCTTCTTGACCCGGAACCGGATCAGGTTTTTCATGCTTTCCACCCGGTCCCCGGCCTGGACCGCCTCCAGCCTCGCGACCTCTTGCTTGAGGGAACGTTTCCCGGGGAAGGGAAAGGCCTGGGTTACCCCGATATCCCTCGAGGTCATCGGCTCCTTGTCGAGGGCGAAGTCGTCCACCGGCAGGTTCGAAAACGCGAGGGAGAGCATCGGGTCGGGGAGGGAGCCCGCAGGGAGGATTCGCTGCTCCTTCGCCTCGGCTGTCGACCGGAAGGACTGGAGTTCCGGGTTCCGTTCGAGGGCTTCCTGCACGAGGACGTGGAGGGCTTCCCGCTCTCCGGTCGAATCCCCCGCCGTGGCGGCCGGTGAAAGCAAGGCCAGGAAGAGCAGGACCGCCAAGATCCTTATTCCCGGAATTCCCGGTCCGCTCATCCCGCCTACCTGCCGGTCGCCGGGGGGCAGCACGCGCTGCCGGGGCCGCACCCCGTCGCGGGTTTTCCGCCGTTGATCCCGTACGACCCTCCAAGCAGGAGCGTCGCCGTCACCGAAAGGACGATCGCCGCAACGACGGCGATCAACAGACCCCGCCACGTCGGAGACGAGGATCCGGTCCCGTCGTCCGGATCTCCTTCTCCCGGAGGCGGTCCCTCCCCGGGAAGAGCCTGTTTTTCCCGCACGTCCATTTCCTCATCCATCTCCATCTCCTTCTCCTTGTTCCGCTGGGACGGTAACGCTTCCCGCGCTCAGATCGCACGGCGGGAAACGGAAAGGTCGACATCCTCCGCGACCAGGCCGTCACGGAGGTGCACCGCGCGCGTGGCCCGTGACAGATTGGTGCGGTTGTGGGTCACCATGAGCACGGTTTTCCCCCGGCTGTGCCACTCGGAGAACAGGTCCAGGATCTGCGTTCCCGTCGTCGTATCCAGGTTCCCCGTCGGTTCGTCCGCGAGCAGGAGGGGAGGGTCGTGGACAAGCGCCCGTGCGATCGCAACGCGTTGGCACTCCCCGCCCGACAGTTCCGAGGGCAGCCGGTTCTCCTTCCCCGAAAGACCTACGGACGCGAGAAGTTCTTCCGCCCGGTCCGCCTTTTCCCGGGGAGTCCTCCTCTCGGGGGAGAGGGGAACCATCACGTTCTCGCGGGCCGTTAGATACGGAAGGAGGTGGTATGCCTGGAAGATGAACCCGATGGTCCGCTTCCGGAAGTCTGCAAGCCCGTCGGCGGACAATGCCGGGAGCCGGAAGCCCGCCATCACGACAGTTCCGGATGTCGGGGCCTGCAGGCCGCCCAGGATCGAAAGCAGCGTGCTTTTTCCGGCTCCCGACTCGCCCGTGATCGCCACGTATTCCCCCGCGGCGACCGAGAAGGAGACACCGCGCAGTGCCGCCGCGTGCGTCCCGTTGTTGCCGTAGAGCATGGAAACGTCGTCCAGTGCAATGAAGGGGTCCATCCTTCTCTCCTTGAAGGTCCTAAAGAGCGCGGATCGCTTCCGTCGGGGACAGGGCAGCCGCCCGCCGCGCGGGGGGGATGCTTCCGAGGAGGCCCAGGGCCATGCCGATGACGATGCCCAAAATGGCCGGAGTGGAAGCCGTCTCCGTTCTCGCCATCCCGAACAGGGGGGAGGCAATCCACGCGGCCGCCGTACCGACGGCGGCCCCGGCCGTCGCGGACAGGAGGGATACCCATCCCGTTTCCCAGAACAGGAGGGATACGATGGCGCGCCGCCGGAAGCCGACGGCCCGAAGAACGCCGATCTCCCTCGTCCTTTCCTGGACGCTCCCCATCACGGTGACGAACACCATCAGTCCCCCGATGGAAAGGACGATGGCCGAGACCGCCAGGCCCAGGCGGCGGAACTGATCCACCGCGGCTTTGCGGCTTTCCACGACCTGACGGATCGCCTTGACCCTCGCGCCGGGAAGCGCGTCGCCGATCTGTCCGACGATGTCCTCCACCGGGCAGTCCTTGCACAGGGCCGCCACCTCGAAGAAGGTCACCGCGCCGGGACTCCTCGCGAGGGACTGGACGTCCCCGATATCGGCGATCACCATCGAGTCTTCCTTCTCGCCCGTGGGGCGAAGCACTCCCGCCACGCGGAACGTCCTCCCCCCGGAGGTGACAGCCTCCCCCTCCCTCTTGGCCAGGAGCGCGGCGACCTCGGAGCCGAGGAGGACCTCCCCCTTCCCGCCGGGAACCGTCCCGGTCACCTTCCACCAGGGGCGCGCATCGGCGATCTCCCCGGCGCGCAGTCCCATCCACACGACGTCCTTGCCCGAAGCGTCGGACGCGGCGAGGAAAAAGGGAACGACCGACCGGAGGCGCTCCTGGAACCGGATGGAGCGAATCGCCTTTTCGTCCGCCATCGTCAGCTTCGCGTGGGCGACCTGTGCGCCCCCCAGGGCGATGTCCCCGAACCCCAGGGAGAGCTGCTCCGTCCGGGGGACGACCAGGATGTTCGCCCCGAACCGGTCCAGCTTGTCGCGAACCGCCCCCTCCATCTGCATGGTGAGGGAGGAGAGGGCGACGAAGGTCCCGATCCCGAGGAAGATCCCCAGGCCGGTGAACACCGCGCGCGATTTCCGCCGGAACAGGTTCTTCCATGCCAGTTTCCGGATATTCATCCCGTCCGCCTCATCCGGCCCGCTACGACTTTTGTCCGGGGAAATAGCCGCTCCCCGCCGCGATATCCTTCTTCTGAATCAGGAGGTGGTCGCCATCGACCGCACGGACGAGGGGCGCGGGGTTGCATCCCCCCTTGAGTTCATTGACCTTCACGCTCGGGAACGTCTGCCCGCAGTTGTTGCAGACCATCAGGTCGCCCTCCTGGCGGTATCCCTTGTTCGACCGGAAACAGACGTCGCAG
>Ga0209536_100004897_pt1 | contig 21050 bp, 30 predicted proteins | sample DeeMarSeWOR28_12_FD_187461 | JGI IMG/M metagenome (GOLD analysis project Ga0209536, IMG submission 187461) | Marine sediment microbial communities from White Oak River estuary, North Carolina - WOR-2-8_12 (SPAdes) (version 2) | ecosystem: Environmental > Aquatic > Marine > Intertidal zone >... | reverse complement strand
TCAAGTTCTCCTCCCTGGGTCCGCTTTCGTTCTGAAAGAGAAGGCTAAGACGCGTTCCTCTCATGTCCAGCAGGACCAACTCCGCTTCCAATGCCCCGGTAAGTTTGTCAGCCACCTGGTGTCGTTTATGGGAAAGTTTATGTGCTTTTTCCAGGACCTCCATCCTTAGAGCATGGAGCTCTGCCTCTAAGTCCTTTAACTTCTTTTCCTTTTGATCCAGCCCCTGGATCTCAATGGACAGTCCGTCCTTAAAGGATATGACCTCATCGAGGCTTTGTCCGTATTTCTTCTTTAACCGTTTTAGGAGTTGTAATCTTTCTTCAACCTGCTCCAGCCTAGCGGGATTAATTTGGATTTCATTCTGCAAGTCCCTTAGCATGAGGGCCGCCTCTTCAATTTCAACCTTGGCCGATCCGCGCAAATCACCACCGCCTTTTTTCGCGCCTCCACGTGCGCCAACGCCGGTCGATCGATCGCCGAACGGTGTTTGCGGCACAACGTCGTCGGAATCGGCCAACAATTCCCACGCGGCGTTCCACATTCCCTTTTCGCGCAATTCAGGGATCGCATGGTTCACAATGCGCTTGAAATCCGCATCAAATTCCTTTGTGTCAACAACGATCCCTGATTTTGCCATTATCGAATCCGGATTTCCCAATGGTTTGCTGAAAAATCTTGAACGCGGTTGATTTGCACGATTGCATGATCGCGGCCGTCGATCGTGAAAACGTCGTCATATGTGATCGTGGAATCGAAAACCACCAATATGAGCGCGATCGATGCGACCTCTTTTCCGTAATTGTCGACGATCACCTTGTTTTCCCAATCAACGCGCGCCCTCAAATCGAACGACAATGGTTCGTTCGGTTCGCCGTATTCATCCGGCGCCTTGCCGCGTTTCAATGTGATTTTTTGATTCAAATATGACCGTATTTGTGATGTTGTCATGTGACCACCCCTGGCCGTTGTCCAAATATTTCGCGTGCGCGGATCGCCTCGATCGATGTCGGTCGAATGTTATGCATGCAATTTGGATGGAACGGCGGCCGTTTTTCTAACAATTGAAAACCCTTGGTTTTTCCAAATAACGAAAAAACCTTTCCCTCGTATTTTTGGCAAACATGCGATTCACATTCCGGATGATGTTTCGAAACGCGCACCAAATCATTGTCGTATTTTTCGCACATATTCACGGTCGCGTCGGTTTGTGCCGCGCGGAAAACCGTTCGCGAAACCATTTCCGCATATTTATTTATGCGATAATTCCGGCCGTTGATTTGGATAAATTTTCCGGTCAAAACGATTGTGCGCAAATAATTTTGAATTTGCGCCGTAACCGATGCACGCGCCAATTGGTTTTTGATGGCATAATCAACGACATCCTCCAACCATTCGATTGCGCCAGGAACCCAACCGGCCTGGAATTCGTGGATTTGCAATGTGTCCATTTTCGCCAATTTCAATAGGTTTGAATATTGGTCGACGGTGCGGCGCATGGATGCGTTTGCGCGCAACATGGTCATCGTTAATTCGTCGGCGTTTCGGCGCGTGGCCTCGGCGTTGGCGGCGTCAACATTGAACATTTCCGACGGTTTGGCGCCGATCATTTCCAATTGTGTTTTCGTCACGGCGACGGAATAATCAAACGAATCGGTGACCGTGGAATCCGCCAAACGAACAACGGTTCGGTTCAATTTGTCGATCAATTTATTGGCGCGCGCCTGGATTCGGATCGCGCCGATTTCGGAATACTTGCCAACCGGCAACGAAAATAAAATTGTCGTCAAATCACGCAATGCGGAATCGTACACGTTCCGCCATTGGCGCATGCCACGGCGGTTCGCAACGTTTCCGACATCGGCCATTATTCGCCCAAATCGTCGTATGCATCAATCGATTGGTTGACGCCGTAATCCTCATCGCGTTCAACGTTGGTCGCAAAAAACCGTTGTTGTTTAATAAAACCGGCCTTTTTCAAAATCGCGATCACAAACGGCGGCAACGGCAAATCGTACAATTTATCCTTGTCATATTTTTCCTTGACGATTCCGGCGTCGGTTACCGCTTGCGCCTGTAAACCTTTTCGCCGATCCTCGTCGGCCAAATGGTCGACCAAATATGCGGCCATTTCACATTGCGCCTTGATCAAATAAACGCGTTGCGCGGCGGTTTCCGATCCGGATGCCGGAACGTTCGTGTCGTCGTGATAGAAAATCCGGTTGTACGCGTTCATCAAACACGCGGTTTTGTCCACGTCATTTGATATGTTATCCCATGCGGAACGTTCCAACCTTTCGTCGTTGAAATATGAATCCGCCTCCGGCAAATCAACCAACCATCCAATCGCCATTTTATCACCTCGTTTTATGAAACAATGTTTTGTTCGATCCGGAACGATTCGGTTTCCACGTCATCGACATATATGTGAACCTCATATGTGACCGTGGCCGACCAAACCAATTTCAATGCGCAATAATACCGTTTCGGAATTTGCGTCATTTTTGTTGGCGAAATCGTGATTCGAACGTCACCGGCGTTCGGCGTGTCAACCACAATTTCGGCGGCGGTTTTCGTGCATGAAAATAATGCGGCGCCGGTTTCCGTGGCCTTGACCTGAAATGTGATTTCGGTTGTCGCCGCCAAATCCAAAACCGGATCGCCGTTTCGATCCACGATCGACATGTCAATGATTCCGGTGTTCCCTTTTTTGAATATAAATTCGCTCATCGGTATATTTTCCCCTTGATGGATTTTGGCGGTTGCAACCGGCCAACGATCGTCGCGTTTATTTGCAAATGGCCAACGACGGTTTGTTGTTTTTGCAACCAACCGACCGCCGGAACCGAATAAACCTCCGCGCCGGTATATGACAACGTTGCCGCAAACCCAACGATCACATACGCGCCAGGATCGGCCGCGATCGCATATGTTCGTTTTAACGTTGTGTCCTGGCCGGTCACGGCATATGATCCGGATTCGGCCGCAATCGTGAATCCCTTTGATAAATCCGACGGCGTGCCGGTCAACAAATAAACGCCGGCGCCGGCGACAATCTTTTTGTCATGTTTTAACGAAACGTCCGATCCGGTGATCGCATACGTTCCGCCCTCGGCGTTGATCGATTTGGAACCGGCGCCGGAATAATCCAACGTGGCGTCGAATCCTGTAATCGAATACGAATCGGATTCCGCAACGATTTTTTTGTCGTGCGTCAAACCGGCCGCCGTGCCGGAAATTGCATACGAACCGGATTCGGCGGTAAATTGTCGGCCACGCGTCAATGTTGCGGCGGCGCCGGAAATTGCATATGAATCCGGCTCGGCCGTGAATTGGCGGCCGCGCGTCAACGTTGCATCCGATCCGGTGATCAAATATGTGCCTGGATCGGCGTCGATTTGTTTGGCGCCGCCGGAATAATCCAACGTCACATCGGAACCGGTGATCAAATACGAATCGGCACCGGCCACGATTTTTTTATCGTGTTTTAATGCGGCGGCCGTGCCGGTCAAATTATATGCGACGGTTTCGGCCGTGATTTTTTTGTCATGCGTCAAATCGACATCGGTTCCGGTGATTGAATATGCGCCTGGATCGGCCGTCATTTCGGCCGTTCGCGTTAAATCGGCATTTTGTCCCGAAATCGAATATGAATCCGAACCGGCGGTGATTTTTTTGTCATGTTTCAAACCGACGTCGGAACCGGTGATCGAATATGATGTCGGATCGGCCTCGATTTCCTTGGCGTCGCCAGAATATGACAACGTGACATCCGCGCCGGTGATGGAATAGGAATCCGACTCCAACGGCAATTGTCGGCCGCGCGTCAAATCAACGGTTTGACCGGAAACCAAATACGAATCCGGATCGGCCGCGATTTTCCGGCCGAATTTCAATCCGGCGTCGGAACCAACGATTGAATACGAATCCGGATCGGCCGTCAATTTCGCATCGCGCGTCAAATCAACGGCGGTTCCGGATATTGAATATGACGTCGGTTCGGCCGTGATTTTATATCCGCGCTTTAATGTTGCCGCCGTGCCGGTGATCGCGTATGAATCGGAACCGGCCGCGACCTTGCGGCCCCATTGCAATGTTGTGTCAACCGGCGCGGCGATCGCGTATGAATCCGGATCGGCGTCGATGTTGTATGCGCCGGAATATTCGGACAACGTTGGCGACAATTCGAACCACGCGTTGTATTGCGTGACGGTGGAATCATCCTCCGGCAAATCGGTTCCGGAATTGTCGCCGAAATCCATTGTTGCGGTGTATGAATTCGATTTCGTGTTTTGCGCCTGAAAACCGATTTCCAACAAAATCCGGTCGCCATCCTGCAATGAAACCGATTGGCATGATCCGGCCATGCCGCGATTCGTCAATTCAACATGCGTGATTTCCGTTGTGTCAACAACGGCCGAAATCAACGTTCCGCGAACCGTGCCGTCGTTTTGGATGACCTTGGCGATGATGTATAAATAAAAATCCGCTTGCACGGATGACTCCAAACAACGGATTTGCAATTTCCACGTGTCGGTGCCGGAAAACGAATATGCGTCATACCGTGCGGCGGAAATATATTGCCGCAACAAAACCTCGATGACCGATCCGCTTGTTTCCGAATCCGATTTGGTGGTGAACGCCGACGAAATTTTCGTCGTCACCATTTCGCGGCGATCGGCGGCCGTCGTTTGATCCCATAACGCGTCGAATGACGGTGAAATCGACGGCGTGCCGGTCGATGGTAAATAAAAACGCGTTGCCATTATTTATCCGTTGGTTGTCCGCATTGCATCGCAAAAATTTCCAATTTTACACCGTCGGCCGTTGTTGTGAAAAAACGAAATCCGCAATCCGGATTCCATTTCCGCATGGGGAATTCCGGCGCGCGTGCGCATGAATCCGGTTTTGTTTCGTGGATCGAACACAAACCGTCAACGAAATGTTCGCACGTTGGCGGACAACAAAATCCGCATTTGCGGCACGATCCGACGCGCTGAATTATTATCCGATCGGTTTTCCATCCACGCCGAACAATATCGGATCGGCGTTCATGCGATAATGATGCGCGTTGCAAATGCCGCATTTTTCCACGACGGTTTGGTTGGTTTCGTCGCGGTGTACCACGAATCGATTTTTCGGATTTTTGCAACATGGTTTGACGTTCCCGACGGCGTATGTTTTTTGATGCATTTTTTTCTCGCCCTCCCAATGAATCAAAATTAGGTTAATGTGAACACCGACGCGCCAAACGTCACGGTGAATGTTTCCGTGTCCAAAACCGTGATCGATGAACCATAATTCCACCACGCGATCAACGGATCGGTTTTGACGGCCGTGTTTTCGTTATACAACACAACATATTGAAACGGCCCGAACGATCCCGCGGCGGCCGTCCATTGTTTCGTCGTGCATGTCAACGTTGCGGTCGTGGTCACGCGCGTGTAATCGTTTAATGCATCGGCGGCCGCATAACCGTTTTGTTCGGTGATTCCGGTCAAATCCGCCTTGACCGCATCGTTTTCCGCATCCGGTGTGTTGTTCGTCAAATACAGGTACAAATCATCGCCGCCGGTCGACAAATCATGCACGGCCAATCCCAAATCCAAAACGAAAATGTTGAATTTGTTATAACTTGCCATTTTTCAAAACCTCCAAAATTAAATTCGTTTCCACGCCAGGATGTTCGATCCACGAACATTTTTGCGTCCAATTGTATTTGTCGTATAACCGATGTTTATGAATTGGCGCGGCGTCAAATGCGACACATGGATTTCGTGCGGATTGTCGCGAACCGCCGGTTGGTGGTAAATTCCCCAGGGACAACCGGCCACGATTATTTTGATCGCGAAACGTTCCAACAACCGCATTGTTTTTTCGAAATCCTCCAACGGCACGTGTTCCGGCCCATGCCACCAAAACACGACGTCGTATGACAACAATTCATCCAATTTCCAAATGTCGCGCACGTCGGCATTTATGATATTTCGAAACCATTTGCGACCGGCGATTCGCGTTCGTTCATTGAATGATTCCAATTCACGCACATTCGGCGTGTGGATTTCGACGACATCGATCATCATGTCCGCACCAACGAACACCGGAACGAATTGCATGCGCGTCATGTTGGCGCCGATATACAACACGGATTTGAAACCGAACAAATCCGGAATACACCGTTGAATTTGGCGCAACCGCGCCGACGATTCAAATGGCCATCTTTTATCGGTCAACATGATGCCTCAATTTTGGATCAACGAAATCCTGAATTTCGCCGATGTCGATCGGCATTTTCAATCCGACCGCAATGCACAATTTCCCCAATTCGGTGCGCCAGGGAATCGGCCCCTGGCCGAAATATCCGGCATAAAACGTCGTCACATATTTTCGGCCGGTCACGTTTTTGATGAACGCGTTTCGGTATTTGTGATAAATGTCCATTGCCTCGACATGTGAAATTTTGTTTCGAACCGCCAACGATTCGGAAATTTCATTTGCCGATCGCGCCACAAAAACAACCTGTAAATTGCGATCATGGATCAATTGCCGCCAAACGCCCAACGTTAAACATGCGCGCGGACATTTCAACACAACCGGTTTGTCGGTCGGCCATTTTTCCAAAAACCGCCGCATGCGCGGAACCGGAACGGCCGTGATCGTGGCCGGAGGATTCCGCCAGGAACCGCCGTTTTTCCGCAAAATGTAATCGTTGATCGCCACAAATTCGCGATCCTCAAAATGGCCTTTCGGATTGTCGCGCAATCCGGAAATCAAATTGTTTCCCAAATATCCGCCGCACAATCCCAACAATCCGGCGACCATCGACGTTCCGGATCGGTGCATGCCGGTCACAATGATTTTCATTTTTCGCCCTCCAATTCAACCATACCACATGTTGCGGTCGCATTGAAAAATTGGATCCTGCGCGCCACAATATGTTGTGTGGCCAATTTATTCCCAATTAAAATCGAATCCCATGAAATCATATAATCGCCGATTGTGCGGTTCGAAAAAATCGGCCAACCGGCGGCGCAATTCCGGCGGACATTGTTTGTATTTGGTTTTTTTGAAATTGTTTGGTTTCCACGGATCGTAATATTTAATTTTCGACAACACAATTTCATCGACGCCCAACCAACGGAAAATGGCCCTGCAAACGCCGCGCGAATCCCGATAAAAATCCTCCGATCGGATAAACAAAAATTTTGACCGGTCGAAATGTTTTTGCCATCGTTCGATTTGGTCGATGTAAACCGATTTTGCGACAAACGGTTGCCGCCTCGATTTCGAAATTGCAACCTCTAATTTGTGCGCGTTGACGCGGTTTTTGCAATGGCAAAAATGCGACCACGTGCGATTGATCGGATTTCGCAACATAACAATGAACCGCAATTCCAATGCGTGCCGTTTTTCAAAATCCGAAATCCGTTCCGGCGCGTTTGCATGGTATAAATAATTCGGCGTGGCCTCAAATGTCAATTGAATCCGATTTGTCGTTGGGAACATGCCGAAATACCACGCATCGCCTTTCGCAATGTGGTTGTCGAAATAATGCGGTTCCTTGTATGATGGTTTCAATATTTGCGGATGTTGGCATAAATTCAAAAACAACGACGACGTGCCGGATCGCGACGCGCCGATAATCATAAAATCAGGAAATGGCATTTTTCACCACCGCATATAATTTCGAAAAAAAATGAAACATTAAAATTTCCGGCAAACAATTCCGGTTGAACATGGATCGCGCCGCATTGCCGATCCTCCGCGCGTGTTCCGGATTCGCATCGATGTATTTTACCACGTCGATCAAATCGGAATAATCCGACCGGCATTGAAAATAATGGCGGCCAGGAACCGGCGATACACCATCCGGCAATACGGTCGACAATTTCGGCGAAACCGTCGGAACGCCAAACGCCATCAATTGTAATTGGCCGCGATCCAATATGTCGTTTCGTTGGCCAGGAACGCACACGGCACACATGGCGCCGTATGCATGCCGCCAAAATGTTTTTTGTTCCTTGATTTTCGTGTCGACGCGTTTTCCGAATTCGCGCCGCAACATGTCGTGAACACGCAACCGCCGCGATCGCGCACCGGCATATGGGATTTGGTTTGCCGCGATCCGAACACGCGGATGCGGATGCGACATGAAATCGGTTTCAAATTTCCGACGCAATTCGTCGAATTCGAACCAATTATAAAACGTGATCGGTGACCACGGATGCACATTCGGCCGGTCGGAACAATGTTGTTCGTTCCAATGGTATTTAAAACACAATTTGAAATCGTCGACATCGACCGCCAATGTTTTCAAATCGCCGTGATCGATCAATATACGAACGCCGTTCGATTTCACAATGAAACCGCGCTTGTCACGGCGCGGCATGTCATACAATTGAACGTTCCAATCGGCATGTTTGGCCGCAATCGAAAACGCCATCCAATGCGATTGATAATATTTCGTTGCGGCGCGGTGTGGAAACGCGATCGTTTTATGCATGTCGTACCATTGGCCGCCTTGCGTTCGGCCTTTATATGGCGTTACACGGCGCCGTTTTCATGGTTTTGCGTGGTCAACATGTGTTTTTGGCGATTTTGACATCAATTCGAAATCCAATCCCCATTCGAAACCGCGTTTGCGGCGATCCTGGCGCACCGTTTTGTCGCGATTCAATACCGTGTGCGCCAATCTCCATGTTTCATCGCGCGGCCGTGAATGTTTGACCGTGGCGTTTTCGCAATGCGCCAACCGGTTCAACGCGGCCGCCACGCGCCCCAATTCCGCGTCGGAATAATAATGCACATAATCAGGACAAAAAACGGCGCGGTTCGGGAACCGATCGGCGAATTTTGTTCCGAACATTCCAAATGCCGTCGAACAACCTTTTTCACGTTCAAGGATTTGCCGGATCGAAACCACGCCATCGCCATCCGGAAATTTGTTCCGCATGACGGCCATTGCGTTTTTGATGCAATCCGGATCAAAAATCAAATCATCGGAGGCGTAAACATAAAAATCCGACGGCACCGTTGCGACCACGCGGTTTATCGAATAAATCCAATCACGTCGTGTTTCGTTAAATAACGCACACAAATCCAAATTTCGAATTGCATTGAAAATTTCAACATTGCCGTCGGCCACAACCAACGGTTTCGTGCGTTGATGTGTTTGCGCCATGACCGTTCCGCACGTGCGAATTAACATTGGCAAACGTTCGGTTGAACATGACGGCAAAATAACTTTCACCAAATCATTCATTTGAATTCCCTTTCGATCACGTGGTTTATAATCCATTCGGCATGTTTGACCGGCGCCAAGTATTCGTCGAAATACGTTTGGCCGTTGTGCGCGATCCTGGCGCGCTCATCGGCGCGTTTTAAATAGTATTCCGCGACCGAATCGAAATCCGACAAATCCGGTTTGAAAATCACCATGATTTCGTGCGGATCGGGATTCCCTGGTAATGCGCAATCCGGATCGAACGACATGCACGTTGCGCCGAACGCCCAAAATTCGACATGTCGAAATGAACAATACGGCGCGGCGCGGCCGCCAGGGAGGGCGACGGCGAACCGCGCACGCGCCGCGACGCGACAATGCGCGTCATATTCCAATCGTGGATTGAAATATCGATCATCGGTCACGCGTTCGCCGTGCAAATTGTGAACGCCCATAATCGCGGAATATTTGCCGGAATCGACCACGTGTTTGACCACCGCCAAACGCGATTCGTGATCGTTCCGAAACACTCCGAAAAAATCGACAATTGGAACGTTCGTTGTTGCCATCCCTCCGGCAATCGCGCGCATGTCCGCAATTTTGTCCAAAAAATGCATGCGTGAACCTGAATTCGGCATGACGAAAATGCGCTTGTTTTCCGATAATTGTTTTTTTCGAACATGCGTTTTGAAATAAAAATCATCCGGTTTTTTGAAATTCAAAAAAAATTTATCCGGATTCGGAAATGTGTCAAACCACACAATGACCGGTTTGATTTTACCGGCCACATTGAAATCGATTTGGATCGGATAAATAAACGGCCCCAAATGGTTTCCTGGCAAACGCCATTTGCGATGAAAACCACCACATTTTTTGACGAACAATCCGGTTTTCAGGAAACCATGCAACAAATATTCCGTTTTCGGCCGTTCCTTTAATTTCGGCCATAATATGCGGCGGATTCCAATTTTCATTAAATCAATGTCCACATGCGTTTGACTTGGCCGGATGACGGTTGCCGCATCGTGTACGATCGGACAATGCCGCGTGATTCCAAAATCCGCAATTCGCGGCGCGTGAAAACGTCGCCGGTCATTTGGCGCGGATTGGCATTGAACGATTCGATCGCACGGCCAATCAACGCGCGGATTTCCGACGGTTTCATTTTTTTGTTGTTCACCGTTTCCGCCGCATTTTCCGTGACGCCTGGAAATGTTCGATCACCGGATTTTTCGGCCGGTCGTCGCCATCAAACACGGTGCAATATTCAACCGGCAACCATTTCCAAACCAAGGGATATTCCGAAACCGCATCAAACGCGGCCTCCAAATTCCGTTGTTCCAATTTGGTTGGATGCGCCTTGTTTTCGTCGATCCATGCATTGACCAAAATGCGCGCGGCCTCGGTCGGCCCAAAATACAACGTTCCCGACAACATTTCATCCTTGATCCGGCCACGGCGCCACGTGCGCCGGTGTGCCGCAAAATCAATGCCGTCGATGAACAATTGATCAAACAAAACCGGTTCCGCGCGGATCACCGCATCGGCGTCCACGAACACAATTCCCTTTTCCGGATATTTGATCATCATGCGCGAAATAAAATTGGCCTTGAACAATGTGTTCGATTGCCAATTGCCGCGATCGGATAACAATGAAATGTGATTTGGAACCGACAATTCGCGCAACGATGGTTTCAAATACTTGTCGGCCACGTGCGCATATGACGGCGTGAAATACGATGTGATTACATAATTCATTTTTCGCCCTCCAAATGAATTCGAATTTCAAACGGCCCAAAATTCCTATATTTAAAAATCGGCGGCGACCACCGTTTATTGTGCGGCCATATGCCACGATCGAAACGCCAAAATTTCCGGCGCCGGAATATTTCGCGATGAAATATCAGGATCGTATTTTTGCCGATTTTCATTTCAAAACCTCGTCGATTGTTTTGAACGGAAAACAACGCAATCCCGAATTCGGATTCAAATTGTAAACATGCGTGCGCGCCAAAATCCGGTCGGCCACACGTTCAAATTTATGTCGAAAACGAACAACGGTGATTTCGCGTTGTGCGATCGGATAACCGCCGTGATAATGTGAAACGCCGTTGTCGTGATTCATGTCGTAACCTAATAAATAAATCGGATCGCACCCCAAAACCATCGCGATTTGGATTGCCGCATAACCTGAATTGTTCCCTGGCGGAATTCCATCCTCCAACGAAACCGCCATGTCGCCGCCGCGTTTGCCGACAACGAAATAAATTCCGTCATAAAATGAATTGTTAATGTCCAACCAACATTTGATTCCCTGGAATTCGGCAAATTTTTGTTTGGCGCCGACCATGTTTTTGTTGATTCCGATCCGCAACCAATTATAAAAACGGTGATCCATTGAAAACAACATGTCGGCAAACGGCGCGTCCATGAACGCCTTGTTTATCGCGATCACGCGACCGGCGCCGCGCAAACGTTCGAAATCGAATCCGCGCAATGACGGCCCTCCGCCGATCAAAAAACACGGTTCGTTTTTCCATGCGCCATCCTTTAAAATTTCGATCAATGGTTTTTTGTTGCCGTTCAACGGCCGATTCCAATCTTTCCGGAATCGTTCGTTTTCCATTTTTTTGCGGATGCGTTCGCGAACGGCCGCATCGCCGGTTTGAACGTATCGGTCGGACAATGTTTTTGCCATGTCAAAAAAAATGGGAGGGCGGCGCCGTGGCCGCCCCCCCGAATGTGATCATGCGTTTGTTAGCCGGTTAAAATCCCGACGGCAACGTGGAGTCGATGCACTCGATTTGATCGGTGTCGCCGATCGCGCCGCCAAACCGCATCCATCCGGCCTCGGTGTCGACGTATGATAAAATGTCGAAATCCGAAAAAATGGTCAAATCCATGCGGTAACCGCCTTTCATTTTGATTTTCGGCAATGCGACGATGACCTGCGATGTGTTCGCCAACATCATCGTTGACACGATCCGGAAATTATAATTGATGTGACGTTCCGAACCGGAAAACGCCTGTAAATTGACGTCGAGCGCTTGACGCATCAATCCGGTCAACTGAATCGGAGTTAAAATGACGAACGACGCGTTTTGCGGCGTCACACCGTAACCTTTGTTTCGCACGGCCAAAAGGATCGTTTGCGCGGCGGTGTTTAATGCCGTCGCCCACGCCACGGCGGTTTTGGAACAAAGGTTGTCGTCGCAACCTGGATCGGTCAACGAAATGCACGCCTTGGTCGCGGCGGCCGCCTCCAATAGCGCGTAATAAACCGATGCGCGATGCGAATATGCGGCGTTCCGGAACGCAACGGCGTTGTCCTCGATTGTCCAATATTCCATGTCGTCGAATAACTGCCGATCCCAATTCAGCGCACCGGCGTATTTGTGAAAATACACGGTTTGTTTGGTTCCGGAAAACTGATAAACCTTGGCCTTTTTTCCGTTCGGTATAATTTCGAACGTCAATCCGCTTGTCACGTCCGACATTTCGAAACCGTTTCGACGTGATCCGGAAAAATCGCGGATGTCGAATATTTCCTCATAACCGGTGTCATAATGCGGCGTGGCGTGGAATTTTTCGATGACCGGCAAAATGGATGCCGGAAAATCGCCGGTGGTTGTGAATTCCTGAATTTTCGAATTGATCATCGCCGCATGTTCGGCGGTGTAACCGGCCTTGTCGACGATGAATTCCTGCACCTTCGAAAAACGTTCCGGCACATACCGATCCGGCAACGCACAAAAATATTGCATGCGCGCCGATAACATCTTGCGATGTTCGGTATTTTTCGGATCGAATTTCGACCAATCCCAATTTTTGAATATTGTTGATTTCATTGGTTTTTTTCCTTTCTTTTCGATCCGGATTATGCGCCGAACGCGCCGACCGTGGCCTTGTCACCTTTCAGGTCGGCAATGACCTCGGCGACATCCTCGGCGGCCGGTTCAACCGCGATTGCAATCCAATAATATCCGGTTTGCCAATTCACGGTGACCGGATCGCCGTATGTTCCCGACCAATACAACGCATCGCCAGGATTGGCGGCCTCGCCGGTTCCGACGGCCTTTTCCAAAACGACCTTTTCGATGTGGTAAACCATCACGGCCGTTTCCCCAAAATCGACGTCCTCGAAAATGACGCCAACCGTGTCGTTGTATAATTTCAACTGGCCGGATTCACATCCGCCCGACACGTCGCACGTAAAATCAAAGGATCGCCAATCGCCCATTGGTGTTGATGTTCTGAATAGATTTGGCATTTTTTTCCCTTTTAAATTTTGGTTTTTTTGTTACCGCACAAAACGGCCGTTGTCGCAAACCGTCAATCCAACGGTTTCGTGAATATGTCGTCGCCGGTCGCGTTTCCCTGGTTTGACGGTTCGCCGCCTTTCGGTTCGCCGCCGTCACCGCCTCCGATGTCGACCCCGAAAACGGATGCGTCGGTTTTGAATGTTTCGATTTGATCATCCAAAAACGTGTTGAATTCATCCTCGATTTTTTCAGGATCGGAAACGTCGAATTTTGGGATTCGCGCCTCGATGTATTTTTTTTGTTTTTCGTCGAGTTTACGCGACGTGATCGCCTTGTTGAAAAGGTTGCCGACGCCCAATTTCGCGTTGTCGCGTTTCAATTTCATGTTTTCGTCGGTCAATTCCTTTTCGCGTTTTGTCCACGCCTCTTTTTCCTCGTCGAATTTTTTGTCGGTGCGTTTCAAATTCGCAAACACACCGGCGGATGCGTTTTTCTTTTCGTCGGCCACATAACCGGTCACCACCGGATCGGAAACCAAATCCGACATGCCGAATAAATCCGACGGTTTAATTCCGTTTTCTGAAATCACGGCCTTGATTTCCGCAACCGTGATCGGTTCCGGAAAACAATGAATCCGGATCGTTTTGTTCATCATTTTTCGCCCTCCAATTTAAATTTCCGCAATTGGCCATCACGTGAATATGCCAATTCGTACCGTTTCGAATCGCCGCGTTGGATCGTTTCGACGAACGCGTGCAATTGTGTCAATAATGTCGCGTTTGCGAATCCTGGCGTTGACACGTCCGAATTTCCCAACGCAACGCCGGTCACACGTTGAACATCGACGTCATAAACGCCGTCGCCGCCATCGCCCTGCAATACAATGTCGGCCTCGATCGATGCCACATCCAACGGCACCAATCGGAAATCCGGTTTGATGTACGCCACGGCCACGACCGACAATTTATTTTTGATTGTTTTTAATGTGCGGCCGACAATTTCGCCGATCGCCACGCGGCCGGTTTCCTCGGTCGAATGTCCATGATATACCGGCAATCCTGGCGACATTAAATCCGACAATTTTTTGATCGCCGTTTTCATCCAACGTTTGACCACGTTGATTCCGAAATCGACGGCCATGCCGCGCGAAACGCCTTCATGCCCAACGACGTATGCGCGGAACAATGGTTCGGGATCGGTGCGCTTGATCGTTTCAATCACCGAATCCGGAACAATTTGGCGGATTTCATCGGCCGCCATTTCGTGAACATGCGCAAGGAATTTCATTTCATCATTTATTTGTCGTGGTTGGTTTGTTTTCCGCAACGTCGGCCTTGCGTTTTTTTTGATCCGCCTCCATTTTTTTCCAATCAAAATCCTTTGGTTGCGTGTTTTCATCCATGACGACAACGCCGCCGGTCGGCGGAACAACGGTTTTGTGATCAACCAAATCGTCGGTTGTGATCATCTTTTTTTTTGCCATTTTGCGCCCTCCGTTTTTTTATTCGGTCGGAACGTCGGCGTTGGTCGACCGGTTCCTTTCGGCCTCCAATTCACCTTGTATTCGTTCCATTTCCGTTTGCATTGATTTTTCGCGATCCTCGGCAACCTTGGCCATGCGTTTTTTTTCGGCGTCGATGTCAACGCCAGGGATCATCCCCAACCACAATTCGTTGGAAATTTTGTCGGCCAAGGCCAATGGAATCATCACGTCGCGCAAATGTTCCCACGCCGATTCGGTTTCAAGGGAAATTTCGATCGATATTTTTTCCGGCCGCAATTTCCTCGAATCCGACATTTGGCCAAACATTTTTTCGTTGGCCATTTCCATCGCCTTGCGTGCGGTTTGTTCCAAAACCGATTTCCACGTTTCGCGTTCGCGCGATGTCGCGGCCGCCAAACCGGAAACCATGTCGCGCGACGTTGACCGGTTCGACAACAATTCGGGAAATCCCAGGAAATGAACCGGCACGCCGGTTGTTCCGGAAATGATTTTTGAATTTAACGTGATTTCCTTGATCAACGTTTCGGCGCCGTGCATCGGAGGCGTGGCGAATTCAAATTTTCCGGTGTGTGCGAAAAATTTTCCGATCCTCCAATTTAATTCCTTCACGTCGTCGTTTATTTGTTCCGCCTCGGTGTGTTCCAAACATTCGACGTGCGGCGTCGGCGACGCAAACAACCGGTCGATTTTCCGCAAATCAAACAACGCCTTGTCGAGTCGGTCAATTTGCGTCAAACATTTCATGGTTTTGGCCGTGGCCGCATTTGGATCGTAAACGCGGCCGCCGAATTTCGCATATACAAATTCCGGTTTATTTAATTTCACCGGTTCCGTTTCATTGTCCGGCGTCCATGTGGCAAATTTATAATCCAAATAATCGTTCGGCGCCGTTTCGATTGAATATTTTTTGTCCAAATACGAAACAAACCGAACGGAAATCATTTCGTCGTTTTTCTCAAATCCCAACCGCAATAATATTTTCCCCTCCAATTCGGATTCCTTGGCGAATTCCTGGGCGGCGTATTTGTCCAAATAGTTATATTCGAACAACGCGTTCACGAAATCCAATTCACGTTGCGCGCCAGGATCGGCGACAACCTCCGGCCCTTGGCCCATAATGAACGCGGCGCGTAAATCGACGATGTTTCCGACTTGTAAAACGCCCCATTTCGCCGTGGCGGTGTATTTTGAATTGATGGCGGACAATGCCGCATCATATGAATTGTACGTGTTGCCGCGTGGTTTTCCGGAGGCGTCCAAATCATCCTCATCGGTAAACGCCAGGATGTTGCGTTTTGCCATTTCCTGAATTTTCAATTGCAATCCGCGATTTTGCCGTTCCAACGTTTTCAATCGGCGTGCATTTTCAACCGCATCGCCAAACACCGGTTTTAAAAATCCTTTTTCGAATATTGCCATTTTGACCTCGTTTAAATGTCGATGTTGTCATAAAAATTGGTCGACGCCGACACATAACCGCGCCGCCGCGCCTTTAAATGCGTAAATAAACCATAACGCGAACCGTCGACCGCATGATTTTCGCGATCGACCGGAACCGATAATGTTTCGCCGTTTTTATCGGTTTTCCATTTGTATGATGCGGTTTCATCCTCCAACGGATCGCACGTCAATTCATCCGGCGTGTCGATTATGTGGATTTTTAAACCGGCCATGAATTTCAAACCGGCACGCACGGAGTCGGCGCCCTTGGCCGCCGGTTTGATGTTGATTTTTTCCCCTCCGGCGCCACGGTATGCGGCAATTTCCGCAATCGATTTCGGTTCCGCCGAATCCGCATAAATTTCGGCCGGATATTCGTAACCGGAATCGATGATTTTTTCGGCCAATTGATCGTTCGTCAATTTGGTTTCATATATCAACGTTTGCAACCAAACGTGATCCGCTTTTCGGTATATCTTGACCAACGCGGCCGGATCGACGGAAAAACCAAAATCCAAACCGTACCAAATTTCGTCGAACCGCATAAATTCCGGCAATTGCACCACCGGCCAATCGAATATTTGACCGGCCGGTTTCGCCCATAATCCGAAACGGTAAATGTCGCGCATGGTCGGATCGGTCAATTCATCCAAAATGTCGGTGTATTCCGCGCGCACAACGTCGATCGGATTGTCGGCGATTGTCGATTGATGCACGAATGATCCGCGCCGTTTGCCGTTCCCTGGCGTCACGCCAAACATGTTTTTCAACCATTTGCCGACCGATTCATCCGGATTAAACGTCATCATAATTTGTTTGTAAAACGGCGTTTCGCCGCGCAACCGCAAATTGATTTGTTCGAAATCGCGTTCGGTGAATTCGGTTGTTTCCTCCAACCAAACGTTTGTAATATCCTTGATCGATTTGATTTTTTCTGGATCGTCAAGGCCGTCGAACAACAATTCGTTCAATTTGCCGTTCCGCCGCGACCGAAACGTGATCACGCGATCCGATTGGTTGAATTTATATGCAACGTGGTTTTCGTTCAAAATCGACGTCATAACACGGATCACCGATCCGCCCAACCGGTTGCGGATTTTGCGCATAATCAAAAACCGATGGCCGCCCTCGTTTATGCATCGATAAAATACCTTTCGACCGGCGAATTCAGATTTGCCGGAACCGCCGCCTCCGAACATGATCAAATATCGCGCGGTGTTTTTCAACAATGGAAAAAACGAATCCGAAACACGGATTTTCATCCATCCGAACCGTTGCCGCCGCCGTTTTTCTTTTTTGTTTTTCCGCCGTTTTCGCCGCCGGTTCGTACAATTTCAATTTTGAAATCGCCATCGGCGAAATCGTGCGTGTTGTCCATTTCCATCCGATCGGATTGACCCAACATTTGTTTTCCCAACCAAATCAACATTGATACATTTCCGGCCATTGCGATGTCGAATTGTTTTTGCCGTAACCTGATTTTTCCGTCGGATATTCCGGCCGCGATTTCCGCCTTGAAACGTTTTCGAATTGTGGATTCGTCGCATTTGAAAAAATCCGCCATTTCGCGAACGTTGCAACCGTATGACGCCAACGCCTCGATTTGTTCCGAATCGATTTCGATTTCCTTGCGCGGCATTTGTCCCTCGATTGATTTGTCGTGGAATCACAATGTTTGGCGGCGAACCTTCATGCCGTCGGCCTTTAATTTGTCGAATATTTCGCGTTGGATTTCGGCCGATTCACATTCGATTATGATTTCATAAATCCGCGACAATTCGATTTCCGGTTTGTCGGTGTTTACGTCGCCATAACGTTTCGCCAGGGATTCGATCGAAATCGGTTTGCCAAGGTCGATTTTGTACCGTTTCAATTCAATGTGCCGTTTGTGTTTGTGCAACAATTCGGCCAATTGATCCTCATCGTACATGCCGGAACGGTCGTTGTCGGCCAAGGCCAATTCCAATTTGTGCGCCTCGTTTTTCGGGAATTGCGGCGCGATCCGAATCCGCTTGAATCCCAATTCGCGCATGGCAACCAACCGCATGTTTCCGCCCAATATGATCCATTTTCCCTTTCGTAAATCCTGAAATGCCAACGACGGTTTGAATTGACCAAGGCGTTTCAATTTGTATTTCAAATCCTCGTAATCATCGCCCATGATGGCGCGCGGATTTTTATCCCATAATTCACATTGATCGATGTCGACCATGAATTCCAATTGTGGCTCGTCGTTCATTTCAATTCCTCCAACCACAATATGTTGTGTAAAAACGAGCTGAAAAAATGGCGTTTCCACACAATATGTTGTGGTCAATTCCTCGGTTTAAACCAAAATGTCGTTGACCATCCGCCATCGCGAAACGCCGTTGTCGGCCATCGCAACGAATCGCGGATCGGTTTGATTTCGTCGCGGTTGGAATTGTCGACAATTAAAATTCCGCCGTCGGCCAACCGATCAATCGACGCCTTGAAACATTGCCGCCGGTGTATTCCATCGATGAAAATCACGTCATATTTCCGCCGCAATTTAATTTCGTCGTGTTTGCAATAATTCGGGATCAATCGCAATTCGATTTTTTTGTCATCGTCGCCGGTCATTGCGGCCGCCACGCGATTTCGCCAAACGCGCGAATGTTCGATCGACTCCACGGCCAACGCGTGATCCGCAAACCACAACGTTGAACCGCCGGAACCGAATTCCAAAACATTGTGGTGCGGCCGGATGATTGATTCCAAATATGGGATCGCATGCGGAACGATCCACGGTTTTCGATAAATCAACGATGAAATGGAACCGACGTGCATTGCGCCCTCCGCAATTTATTATCTTGAAATTAGATTGTCCAATTTTCGGTTGATGTCACGCAACGATCGTGCCGCCGTTTCGCAATGCGTTTCAACGGCCGATAAACGTTCGCCGTGATTGATGCAAATGTCGCCACGGCCAGGAACGATTTTCGTTCCGCCGTTGCGCTCATATTTTTTGATGGCCGATTCGAACGCATCGACCAAATCATCCTTTTTCACCGTGTCGCCGTTGGCGAAATGCACCGTGCGTTTGCGTTTCAAATAATATCCGGTTTTATCGATTACAACCAAAAACGCGGAAATTAACGCAACGCCCAAAACCGCCCAACCCCAAACCGGCATTTTGGTCGCCGCCTCCAACGCGGCAATTTGATCCGGAGTCATTGCGTCCGCCTCCGCAATTCCTTGATTTCAATTTTCAGGGATTCGACCCACAAAATGAAATCTTGCGTCACGATCACGTCGCCATCCGCACAAACCGCGATGTCGTGTTCGCCGTCGCCGATCCGCATGTGTTCACCGGCAATTGTGAATCCGACAACGCGCACGGATGCGGCCGGTTGCAACACATCTTGAACCGGTGTCAACGCCGGATTCGGCATGAAACACGACATGTTTGCCAAAATCAGGATGGCGCCGACCGTAAACACGCCGAATTTGGCCGTGTGGCGCCGTTTAAGAGGCGAACGCACATTGGCGCGCATGGTTGGTTTACTTGCGTAAAATTTCATTGATTTTCGCCAAATCATGCGATTTCAATGCGTCGGACAATTTTTGTTTTTCTTTTTCGGTTTGCGCGTTTTTATATGCCGCATACATGGATCGACCGACCTTGAATAATTCAATCGTGATTTCCAATATGATTTTTAAATTCATTATTTCGACGCCTCCAATTCTATTGGTCGTTCCAACGCGCCAAAACTATTTTTCGCAATTGTGACAAACCGTTTCGAATATGATGGTTTGCGGATCGTTCCGTGATCCCAATTTGTGCGGCCGCATCAACAACCGAAATCCCTTGGCAATACACCTTTTCGATTATGTCGCGTTTGATTGGCGGCAATTCCGAAATGTGCGAAATTGCAAAATCGATTTTCCGTTGCATGTCCAACAAAACATCCGGTTCGATCGGTTTTGGTTCCATCAACGTCAAATATTCGTGGCCGTTTATCAGTTTATAATTGCGCCGATAATAGTCGTAAACGCGGCGCCGCATGATGGTGAAAACGACCGTTGCGATCGATGCGTCGCCCCTGAATTTGTCGGATTGAATAAATTTCAATGAATCGCAAATGATTTCGGATTGCAAATCGTCGAATTCCGGCAATTTGTGATCGACCATGCGGCCGACGCGTTTTGCGATAATTGGTATTTGCGCGACTAATTCCGACATTTGATCATCGGTCATAATTCCGCGTCACAAATGTTTTTATGTATAAATCCGGATTTTCGGGAATGTCGTTGATTGCCATGTTTTCAACCTCCAATTGACAAAAACGGATCAACAAACAACACGTTTGATCCGAAATGTTCCATTGGATCGGTTCGCACATATGCATTGTGTTTGATTGCGTCGGCGATGGAATCGGTTGCGGCGCCTCCGCCTCCGGCGTGCGTCACGAAATGGTCGTGTGTGAAAATGCCGATGTGTTTTGCCATCGACGTTTGGTTGGAAATGACGAACAACAAACAACCGGCATATGGTTCATGCACGATATAATTTGCGTATGTGTTGAAAAGGTCGTGCGCCGTTTTGTCGGTTCCGCGTTTTTCCAATCCGGCCGCTTGTAAAACCTCCATGATCAAACCGGAA
>Ga0209536_100004896_pt1 | contig 21055 bp, 13 predicted proteins | sample DeeMarSeWOR28_12_FD_187461 | JGI IMG/M metagenome (GOLD analysis project Ga0209536, IMG submission 187461) | Marine sediment microbial communities from White Oak River estuary, North Carolina - WOR-2-8_12 (SPAdes) (version 2) | ecosystem: Environmental > Aquatic > Marine > Intertidal zone >... | reverse complement strand
TCAAAAATCTCAACATCCAACCCTTCCGACACAAGGCGTATCGCCGTTGCAATTCCCGCGATTCCCGATCCGATGATAATTACTTTCAAATTATATGGATTAATACAGAAAAGATAATAAGTAATTTTTCATAAAAACAATTGTAACGATCAGATGTTTTTTACAAACTTAAAATAAAAAAAGCCGCAGCGGGTGCTGCGGCTATGAATTAAAGGAAAGCATACTTAATTACCTCATTCCATCCTCCAGTATGCGGTGTTATGGCTACTCGATGTTGATAAACCATTATTGATTGTCCTTAAAAGGACAATCATATTCCTCCTCAGGGCAATCAGATAATTTGGCATTAATATCACCGGGAGTGTCTTCAAGGCAATCTATGTATTCGTTAAGGCTCAATAATACGGGTTTATATCCGACACCCTGGTTTTTCAAATGGCATACCATAATATTTAGATGGCATTTGGATGAAACCAGCAGATTATTAAGCGAAAAATGAACCTCTTCATTTTCTGACATTGCCATCAATGCCTCTACATCCTTTATATTTTTTTCTTCCAGGTTAGCAGATGCCAAAAAAGCTTTATTGAGAGACTCACTGCCCAGTTTCATTACATTGTCATACAGGGTCTGCAAATCACTGTGTTTGAATTTTCCCACCTCCTTAATATCGACCAGATTCTCATCTCCCATTTCCTGGATCAATAATTCCATGCATTCCATGTGCCTTTTTTCACTTCGTGATAAATTCCTAAAAGCAAGCACATCCCATTTCACATACATTGCATCATAGTAATCCATGGCAACCTTCTCCAACTCTAGTTGGTACCATAACTTCTGATCGAGTGTTTCTTGCACCCCGGAGGATTGACTCGATAAACATATAATAACCACGACCAGGACGATGTTCATGAACGGTTTCATAAGGCTAAAAATTAAAACAAATAACTCCTATAAGAATAATGATTTTCAGATCTAATTGGTTCCAGAAATCCGGGATTATTTTGTAATTATTTTTCACATTATCCAATTTAAACGGTACTCCGAAGAATTGAGGAAAAAGAATTTCCAAAAGATGTTACTTTTTGATCAAAAAAACCTTAAATAAGGTACATTATTAAAGTAAATCAGTATTATACTTTTATGGAAGCAGCTTCACAAAATTACTGATTATTTCGGATATTGCTTACGATATTATCAATATTCTGAACAAAAACTTCAAGAAAGCCGATGGAAGAGTTCGAGACAGGCCCGGCTGTTATGGTAAGGACATTTCCAGAATCCGGCTTTTTCCTCTCCCGGGTAAGGATTCCCTTCCCTTGATACTCTGGCAAACCATTCACCGTTCTTTTTATCCACGATCCGGTTTTTAATAAAATCCCAAACCCGGAGGGTTTGATCAATATATAGCTGTTCTTTGGTGATCTCCCAGGCATTAACCAGACCTACCATCGCCTCTGCCTGGGGCCACCAGTGTTTATCGGTATCCGTAATGCCTTTTTTGCCTGCCTCATAAAATAATGCACCGTCGTCATCAAATCCTTCTTCCATCACCCGGTCGACCATTTTCACGGCCACCTCCTTCGAGCGGGTGATCAGGTCCTTATCCCCAGTTACGATGGCAGCTTCCTGAAGCAGCCAGCTTCCTTCAATATCATGACCGAAGGAAATAGTGTTTACCCTGCTGTTCCAGTTCTCATCAAAAAACAATCTGAAGTGATAGGATCCGGGATCAAGAAAACGATCAAAGAATAATTGAATCAGGTTTTTCAATTTTTTTAATAATAACGGATCGTCCCAGGTTCGATACAGGTTTGTATACGCCTCCATAATATGCAAATGGGTATTCATGGTCTTTTTTTCATTGGCGTCTTTATCGCTCAGCCGAAGGTCCTCCTGGAGGATCCAGTTTTCATCAAAGGCTTCAAAATAACCATTTCTTGATGCATCATAACTGTACTTTTCAATTAAATGAAACAGATCGACGGATTCTTCCGCAGCTTGTGAAATTCCTGTCGCCCGGTAATATTCCGAAAATCCATAGATCATAAATGCAAGCGCATAGATCTGGTTTTTCTTTTCCAGAGGTTTTCCACGCGAATCAAGCAACCAATAGATGCCTCCATTTTCCCGATTAATAAAATTTCTGATGCAATAATCATAAGCTTTGTTGGCAGTATTCAGATAATCCTCCTCATGGGTTGCATTGAAGGCTGCTGAAAAAGTCCAGAGAATGCGGGCATTCAATACACTCCCTTTCGGAGCATTGGCCTGTACCTGATTATTTCCATCAATCCGACCATAAAAACCCTTATTTTCTTTATCATCCATCCGGTTGATCCAAAAAGGAAGTATACGATCATGTAATTCCGAATTAAGTTCATTTAAAAATTTTGTTATCTTCCTTTTCATTGTGTTTTGAATTAACAATACCAGTAACGCCGAACCGAATAGTTAATAATGAATGTGCATTTTCTAAGGGAGTTATTCATATAATTAAAAATCTTCCTTTCCGGTCATGCGCCGTATTACACTTTTTGAGAATGAAAGATTTTATGACTAATTAAATTAATTTAAGTAAATAAACAGTTTATTTTCGTTATTAATTTGATCGGTTGATCTAAATGATGCCAAAAATTTTCGTTCATACTATCCTGTTTTATTTATCATTGGAATGTGCCTTTGGACAGCAGGAAATTTTAACTATTTCCCAACTGCAACCTTCCAGTATCAGCAGGTTAGATCTGTTAAACAGCCCTTATCGGGAAACCAATCCTTGTTTGACTCCGGACGGGAGATATCTGTTCTTTATGTCCGGGCGTGGAGGCGAATCCTGGAGTAATCCGGATTATACTTCCTTTAAGGGAAAAACAGAAGCTGACGGAGACATCTATTACAGTCAATTGCGTGAAGGGAAATGGTCCGTTCCATTCAACCTTGGAGCCACCATCAATACCCCTATGGGCGAAGATGAACCAAATGTGACACCGGATGGGCAGTTTGTGATCTTTCAAAGCTGGAAGGATGGATGGGAAACTACCGGGGGCCCTTATTACTTTTCGGAATTATCCGGGAACGTCTGGGGGAAACCGGAAGGGATTGGCGGCAATATTCATCTATTTTTCCTGGATCAGATAAATAAAAATGATGGGTATTATGCGACAGACGGATCAAGCTTATCCCCGGATGGTAGGCTTTTTGTTTTTGCCTGCGGAAAATGGTATAATGAGCCCATGGATCTTTATTTCAGCCGGAAAGAGAATGATGAATGGATATATCCGAAAAAAATGTCCCTGAGTACAACGAAGGATGATAGATCGGTATTCATCGCAGCTGACAGCAGAACCCTGTTTTTTTCTTCTTCAGGATATGGAGGATCAGGAGGTCTGGATATATATAAAACGGTGATCGATGAGTATGGGAATCATGGGCAGATCATTAACCTGGGATCCGTTTTCAATACAGATGAAGATGATTTCGGATTTACTATGAATGCTGCCGGCACCGAGATCTTTTATACACAAAATGCGGACCTCATACAGGTGAACCTAAAAGATCCGGACCGGTTGCTAAAACCCCTTCCTTCCCTGTTGATTCAAGGGATTGTAACCGATTACTACGGTCATCCGGTGGAAGCAGAAATCCGGATCATTGGCAAGCAGGATGACCTGCCTGTTGCAAAAGCAAAAAGCAATGCTTTGTCGGGGGAATATTCTATTGCCATTCAAAAAGTGGATGAAAGGTACATAAAAGAAATAGTCGCGAAAAATTTCAGAAAACTAACGGAAGAATTTGAAATCAGGGATCCGGGAAAGAGTACCCGGATTGAAAGCCGGGACCTTTTAAAAAGAATAAATTCCGAGCTGATCTTTTTTGACCTGGATGAATCGGAAATCCGGGATTCCGAACATATTAAACTGGATTCCATCGTAAGTTACCTGTTCGATCATAAAAAATCCAATGTATTTCTGACCGGCCATGCGGATCAGCCTGGTAGCGACAATTACAACCTTGATCTTTCGCGGAAAAGAGTTGAAAACGTAAAAGCCTATCTTGAAAGCAAGGGAATTCCCGGGCGGATCATGCGAACAAAATATTTGGGAGAAAGCCAGTTGCTCGAAAGTCATCCCCGGGGTGAAGAAAATCAGGTCAACCGGAGAGTGGAAGTATTCATCGTTCCGGTTAATTAGGGATTTTAGCGAGATTGAATTACCACGATTATTGCGATACTACGCGCAAATAGTTTATGGATTTATTAAGTATATTGGATTATTAATTATTTTATTTAATTGGATGATTCATGATATTTATGAAAACCTAATCCATTTTACGACACATTATAATACAAAACGGGAATTTAGGATGATGCCAAAACCGGTAAACCGATGATTATCCTATTTTGGCTTTATTAGTAGAAATTAATCCATCCGGGAATGAAAGTCCGATCCCTTTTAGAAATTAGGTTGGATTCTTGAGATCAACCGTGTAGTGTTCGAGGACCCATGTCTTCCTTCTAAGTTCAACCTGCCCGGTCGATCCTTTCAAATACATCGGGCCTGCCTGAGTGAGGTTACCAAATGTGGCTTCAGACAACAGAACGTCAACCCCCAACTCATTACATCTGCAATCAATCCCAATGTGTTAACTTCTTTTTTATTTTACTTCCGTGCTTGAATAAACATGCTTCATTATAGAGGAAAGATGAAATTATACGGTTTAAACAGGATACTTTCCGGGATGATTCAAAAAAAATATTTTTATGTATTTCATCGTAAAATGAAGTCGCTTGAAAACAATTGATAAGATTTCATCAAGTCAATATCGTTTTCAGGCTTAATTCTTATTTAATCACGGTTGAATTTAATATTGTAGCTATCTTTGAAATCAAAACTTCCGCCCATGGCCCATTATAGATATTTGGTGATTCTTACCGGTCTTTTTTTCCCTTCCTTAACCTATTCACAGGAGCCTGCCATGGATTTTGAAAAGTACGATCCTGTTTCCACCCTCGTGGTACCTGAACACATCCTAACCCGGGCAAAATTCCCTTTCATCGATGTACACAGTCACCACTGGGGTATGGGTACCATGGATCTTAAAATACTGGTGAACCCGATGGACTATATGAATATGGCGGTGATGGTAAACCTGAGTGGGGGAAACGGGGACCGACTCAGGGAAATGATTAAAAATGTACGTGCTAATTTTCCCGACCGGTTCCTCGTATTCGCAAACGTCGATTTCGAGGGCATTGGGAACGAAGGTTGGGCGGATAAAGCAGCCGGCCAACTGGAAGAAGATGTCCATAACGGAGCGAGCGGTTTAAAGATATTTAAAAGTCTTGGTTTCCGGGTCACGGATTCCGCAGGTAAAAGGGTACCGGTGGATGATCCACGAATCGATCCTGTTTGGGAAAAATGTGCCGAGCTGGGCATTCCAGTCCTTATTCACTCCGCAGACCCTGCTCCTTTCTGGGATCCTCACGACGAAAAGAATGAGCGCTGGCTTGAGTTGAAGGAGCGACCTGGACGTAAGAGATCGGACACCGACCCGGTTCCCTGGCAACAGATCATCGATGAACAGCACCGCGTTTTCAGGAGACATCCCCAAACGACCTTTATCAATGCCCACCTGGGTTGGTACGGGCATGATCTTCAAAAACTGGGGAAGTTGCTGGATCAGATGCCCAATATGTATACTGAGATTGGGGCGGTCCTTGCGGAGTTGGGCCGTCAGCCACGAATGGCCCGTGCTTTTATGATTAAATATCAGGACAGGATCCTTTTTGGAAAAGATGCCTGGGTTCCGGAGGAATACTTCACCTATTTCAGGGTACTTGAAACGGCCGATGAATATTTTGATTATTACCGAAAGCGGCATGCCTTCTGGAAAATCTATGGACTTGATCTTCCGGACGAGGTCCTTAAAAAGATCTATTACAAAAATGCACTGAAAATAATCCCTGGAATCGAGGAATCCCTTTTTCCTGATTAGGCGGAAACTACACTTTTTATTAAATTGGACCAAAATATTTTTTTAATCATGAAAAACCAAAGAAGAGAATTTTTAAAAAAATCAGGAATGGCTGCCGCTGCCCTTTCCTCATTTCCCTACCTGATATCCTGTTCAATGAAAACTAAATCCGCGATAGGGATGCAACTGGGATTATGCACCTACCTGTGGGGTAAGGATTGGGATCTGCCAACCCTGATCTCCAATTGTGAAAAGGCGGATATCCGGGGGGTTGAATTGAGGCATCACCATGCACATGGTGTGGAGCCCCACCTGTCGAAAGAGGAAAGGGCCGAAGTAAGAAAAAGATTTGAGAACAGCCCGGTATTATTGATTGGCTACGGACCCAATACTTTTTTTCACCAGACCGACCCGGATGAATTGAAGGCATCCATCGACCTGACCAAGGATTATATCATGCTCAGCCATGATACCGGCGGAAGTGGCGTAAAGGTCCAACCCAATCAGTTTAATGAGGGAGTACCGCATGAGCAAACCATCGAACAGATCGGGAAAGCCCTCAATGAACTGGGAAAATACGGGGAAGATTATGGCCAGCAGATCCGGCTTGAGGTACATGGCCCTGAAACGGCACAACTTCCGAATATTGCGGCTATCATGGAAGTTGCCGACCATCCCAATGTGACTGTATGCTGGAATTCCAACGATGAAGATCTTCTCGGACAGGGTCTGGAATATAATTTTAACCTTGTCAAGGACCGTTTTGGCGACATAGTTCACATCCGGGAATTCAATGTCGGGGATTATCCCTACCAGCAATTGATGAATTTATTTCTTGCAATAGATTACCAGGGATGGATCCTTCTTGAGTGCAGGACCGAACCTGCAGATATCGTGGAAGCCATGAAGGAACAAAAAAGAATATTCAATAAGATGATTGGAAGAAGTTAAATGAAATCTTTCAATATAATTTCATTTATTTCCACGATTATCCTTATTGCACTTTTTAGCTCCGGATGCAAAAGAAAAACCGATGGCCCGTATTTTGCTACCGGGATTAAAATCGGTGAGGTAACCGCTCACAGTTCCATCCTCTGGGTCCGTCTTACGAGCGATTCGCTTCCTGCTTCTACAGAAAATCCATTCCCTCTGATCCGGTATATAGATCCGGAAACAAACGAGTATGTAGAAGAGTTCCGGAAAAGCAGGGATGCCTACACACCCGAGATTGCCTATCCGGATGGCTTCGATCTTTACAGTATCGAAGGAGCCACCCGTGGAATTCCGGGAGATGTGATGGCCTATTACAAGCCTGTGAATACCCAGCATTGGGAATCCACGGTATGGATGCCGGTTGATACCACAAAGGATTTCACAGTACGGATCCACCTGGGGGGGCTTTCACCGGGGACAAGATATGAAATTAGGGTAATTTCCAGGTATCCTAAAAGTAAGGCCATAGGAGAATCCATTACGGGGGAATTTAAAACGGCACCCGATCCGGAATTACCAGCGGAAATTCTTTTTACTGTATCGACCGGGCAGGCCTATGCCGACCAGGATGCACCTGAAGGTGGTTTTAAGATCTATAACCAGATGCTGAGACTTACACCTGATTTTTTTGTTCATACGGGTGATATTGTTTATTACGACGAATATGCTAAAAACCTGGACCTGGCAAGATGGCACTGGAGCCGGACTTATTCGCTGCCGACCAACAGAAGGTTTCATCGAAAAGTCGCAAGTTATTTTTTAAAGGATGATCACGATACCTGGCTGAACGATTGCTGGCCGGGCATGGAAAGCCGGTTTATGGGTGATTTTACATTCGAACAGGGGCAGCGGGTTTTCCTGGAACAGGTGCCTATGGCAGAAAAAACATACCGGACCTACCGCTGGGGAAAGGATCTTCAGATTTGGCTGATGGAAGGGAGGGATTTCCGGAGCCCAAACAACCTGCCCGATAGTGACCAGAAAACCATTTGGGGCCGTAAACAAAAAGAATGGCTTAAAACTACCGTAACCTCCTCCGATGCAACGTTCAAAATTCTGATAAGCCCTACTCCCATAGTCGGTCCGGACAGGGAAAATAAACTTGATAATTATTCCAATTCGAATTTCAGCCATGAAGGCAATGAAATACGATCCTTTATCAAGGGAGTGGATCGAATGTACGTAGTATGTGGCGATCGTCATTGGCAATATATTTCTGTAGATGATGAAACAGGCATTCGTGAGTATTCGTGCGGGCCTGCAAGCGATCAACACGCGGGTGGATGGACCAATGAAATGTACATGCCGGAACACCGTTACTTAAATGTCACCGGAGGATTTCTTGCGGGAAAAGTTATGAGGATTGAAACTCAGCCGATCCTGGTTTTTTATCATTACAGCGTGGATGGATATATATTGAATGCCGACACCTTACAGAGTAATTGAATCAGGAATCCAGTGTAGATATAGAAACTCCAAAATCGTACAGTTTAAAGCGGAATTTGTTCAATTATGAACAATAATCCATGTTTTTTAGCAATGCTGATTATAATATATTCCTACATCTCAACGATTTAGGCTTTTTGGCACAGGATATGTAATATTACAAAAAAAAAATTTCACCTTATGAATCCCGACGCATCCAAAAATATCTCGATCACCTACGGTTACACACAGGTTGTTTTCATAGGAGAACTGGAGTTTATCCTGATTCTTAATTGACCTGGTTTTTTTGACAAAGTGATCATACCTGTATTTATTTATTCTTCCTGTTAATCCGGTACTTCATTCCAAAATAAGAAAAGTTATTATATGGCGGGCTGTAATTGCCGATGTGATATGAATTCCCGATCGTTTCGCGAATCATAAAGCATTATCAATTGCTCCAACTGCGACTGCCACTCCAATTGAAACATTTTTCCATATATGCCCGATATCCGGATTCCGATCCGGATCGGCAACGGGATCCGGGAGAATCAGCTGACAGTATGATATCCGCCGGCACTTTTCTCCTCTGCTTCGATTCAAATCGGGGGAAGGTCCATTACCTCACCCTGAATACGATCGGCTTATCGGGTTAAGCAATGGAAACGCACTGTATTGACACATCTTCTCGAATCTGTCCGGAAATGAAACAAAATTTAACTAAAGATTCTTTATTAATCGACTGATCACCAGAAATTTATATTTTGTGGCACAGGTTTGGCACGATATAATAAAAAGATATATAAAACGTAATTTAGCTATGAAAAGAATTAACTCTCGAATTTTATTTCTTCCATTTTCAATCTTGCTGACATTTGGAGCGGGAAGCCTACTCTATGCTTCAGGTACCGGACAAGATGGAAACGAACGTAATGGCGAATACACGTTTGCAGAAGAAATAATGGATTTCCTGGTATCCGGGAGTTCAAATCCTGAAATTCGGATCATGGATTCGAATGATCAGGGAATCGCAAAATATGAATCTGATGACGCGCAAATGAGAAGTAGCATATTCCGCGATGAGATTACTAGAGAAATTGATGCTTATAAAAATTACCTGATCATAGACGAAAACGGAATACAACCCGAACTCCAAATGGTTCCCAAATAGTTTTTCCTAAATTTTCAATCCAATTAGCAAGTGAGGGCTTCCTGGCCAAGCCAGGAAGCTTTATTATTCAACAATAAAATAGTAATCCCCTGAACCGATCTCAATGACAATTTCATCATCCGGACTGTTTAGCCGTTTAAACTGGTCAGGATCTCCGGTAACTTCTTTATTCTCAAATATTACCTGACCGGATTCTATTATCTTTTTTTCATTGGAGACGGGAAAATGAATCTCGGAAAAGGTGTTCGGTGGAATGCTGACATCAATCTTAAATTGGCTATCTGTCTGATTCCACGAGACCGATAATAACCCATAAATGGTCTCAAGGCTTGCTTTGGCCCATTCTAATCCCGCTGCCGGTAAAGGTCTGATGATAGATCTTTTAAAACCTGGTACTTCCGGATCGGGCCGGATACCGGCCAGGTATCCGTAATACCATTCTCCTACTGAACCCAGGGCGAAATGATTCCTTGAATTCATTCCTTCCGGGGGTTCCGTATCCGAATTCCACAGTTCCCATACGGAAGTCGCACCATTTTCAACCATGTAACCCCAGGAGGGATAGGTAGTCTGGATGGCCGTCTCATACGCCAGTTGATGGTATCCGTAGTCACTCAGCAGGGGCAATATGTATTTAGTCCCCAGAAATCCGGTAGTAGGATGTTTTCCTTTTTCCAACACATTATCGGCAATGTTTCTGGCCACTTCATCCTCCAATCCTTCCGGTACCAATCCAAAGGCAAGCGGAAGCAGATTGGCAGTCTGAGTACCCCCCTCGTAACTGTTTGTTTCCCGGTTCAGGTATTTTTCGTTAAATGCAATTTTTATCCGGGCGGCAAGATCGTCATAAGCAATCGCATCGGATTCCTTTCCAATAATACCCGCCATTTTCCCAAGTAATTTGGTACTGTAATAATAATAAGCCACCGAGATGGGTTGAGCTGGTGAGGGTTCAACTGCAATCCAGTCTCCATATCCAAACCAGGTACTGTCTTCATTGGACCAGATATAAAGGTCATTTACGCTTTTGGCGCGCATATATTCGACCCAGGCTTTCATTCCTTCGTAACTCTCTTCAATGATGCGCTTATCTCCATAAAACCGGTATACCTCCCAGGGGACGACCACCACGGCATCACCCCATGCAGGTTTTGAAGGACCTTTTACGACGATTGCCGGATTTACATCATGTACAAACCCTTCCGGATCCTGACAATCAATGATATCCCGCATCCACTTCTTATAAAAGTTTGCCATGTTCATATTGTAACTGGATGTGGCTGCAAAAATCTGAGCGTCACCCATCCAACCCAGCCTTTCATCGCGTTGAGGGCAATCGGTCGGGACACTATGCATATTGCCTATCTGGCCCCGGAAAATATTCCCGTAAAAAGCATTCAGAATATCAGCAGAGCACGAAAACTCACCGGTGGCATCCGCAGCCGAGTGAAATACCAGTCCGGTCAGTGTCGATTCATCCGGGACCTTCTCAAGGCCTTCCACCTGAACATAACGAAATCCATGATAGGTGAAGAAAGGTTCAAATTCTTCAATTCCATCCCCCTTACAGATATAATAATCGGTGGCAATAGCCGATCTGAGATTTTCCTGGGCCACTGTATCTCCTTCATTCAATAATTCGGCAAAACGCATTTTGATACGGCTCCCTTTGCTACCTTCCACCCTTAACCGGACATATCCTACCATGTTCACCCCAAAATCAAAAAGATAAACTCCGGGTTTCACCTCGCGGATCGCCACCGCTTTTTTCCTTTCCGTAATTCGGATGGGAGGACCCTGCTGGGCGACAAGACGTCTTCCTTCATCCTCAATCAATATGGCTTTTTCCCATGAGGTGTCATCAAAATCCCCCTCGTTCCAACCAGGCTGTTCCAGTCGCGCATCGTAAGTAACTCCATGGTAAATTGTGTTCTCCACAAAGGGCGAATAGGTCAGTTTCCACGAATCATCGGTGACGATCCATTGTTCCTCACCAGGGGTTCTAATTTTCATTTGCGCAAACAACCTGAGAGGGCCATCACTGTAGGCAACTCCGCCTCTCCAACCCAATCCACTGCTCCACCACATATTGCCCAAAACGGCACCGATTGCATTTTTCCCATTTTTAAGATGGGAGGTCACATCGTAGGTCTGATATTGAACCTTCGTTGGATAATCCGTCCAACCTGGTGTCAACAAATCCTCTCCGACTTTCCTTCCATTGATATAAACAATATAGTTTCCCAACCCGGTAATATATAGACGCGCATCCTGGATATCTTCATCAATAGAAAACTCTTTCCTAAGCATAATCGACCTGGGAGGTCTTCCTTTCTCGTCTTTTCCAATCCATTTAGCACTCCAGTCTCCAGGGGTTAACATCGCCATTTCCCAGTAGGACGGCACACTGTATCCGGAAGCCTGATCATCCCTGTTCCAGGTTCTTACCTTCCAGAAATATCTTCTCCCAGAGGCCAGCGCAGGCCCGTCATAGGTGATCAGATGGTTTTGATCCGAAAAAATCTTTTCCGAATCCCACACATCCCCCCGGTCCTTTTCCAAAATATCGGCCGAACTGGCAACAAGTAACTGATAAGCAGTCTGAACGGCACCTCTTGATTCGTCGTTTACCATCCAGGAAAACCTCGGATATTCAACATCGATCCCAAGCGGATTTGACTGATATTCACATTTAAGGGCGATTGGAGTTCCTGGACCTACCATTTTTTTACATCCCGTTATAGATAAAATCAGAAAAAAAAAGATAAGAAAGGTGAAGAATTTTGCTTTCATGGCATAAAAAATTTATCAGGCTGGCTCAGAAGCCGGGAAAATGGACCACAAAACGTACAATAAAGATACGCAAAGATCGCAATATGCTGATTTTTAAATAGTTACCCCATACATTTTTTGCGAATCACAAAGCAACTTTTTTGTACTATTTACTTCTAAGACAGTCTTGGTTTAATAACAATTTTCACAAAACAAATTACAATTTAATCAGGAATACTTCAGCTTCTGATGATCCCAGGCCACAATCCGGTTATTGAAGTAACTTTCATTGGCAGCCAGGGACGGTCCGGCTGCTTTTAAACCATAGGTGGCATTTTCCACAATGGTTTTTCCATCCCGGACGGCAGCGATCAGATTGGCCCAGTGATCATTCCGGTCGTCATATCCCTCCGGAGGGCTGTAAACTCTTTCCGAGGATCCATCGATCAGCGCAGGCACATTATAATACGTCCTATTATATTGTTTTACAAACTCATCCTGGATTTGCTGAGGAAAGGTAAAAAGTGAGTCGTAGCCTCCGTATTCAGGCTTGGCAGGGAAAGGTGTCCGGCTTAAAGTCAATGAGTTACCGGCAAACTTCAGGGTACCTTCCGTACCAACCAGTTTCAGGGAACCTTCTCCTCCGCCACCCGCAACAAAATTGACCCGGATTTGCATATTAAATGGAGCATGCGTAGGGGCTTCGGGATAATCGACTACGCAGGTTAATATATCCGGCACGTCCCTCCCATCTTTCCAGTATCGCAATCCTCCGGATCCATATATCTTATTCGGTCCATCCGATCCAATGATCCAATGAAGCCAGGAAAACAGGTGAACGAAAAGATCTCCAGCAATACCTGTGCCATACGCCTGGTAATTCCGCCACCTGAAAAATCGGACCGGATCAAAGGGCACTTTTTCCGTATCACCCAGGAAGGTATCGAAATCCATGGTTTCGGGGGACGCGTCGGTCGGGATCGAATACTGCCAGGCACCCAGGGAAGAATGCCGGTCATAGGCCGCTTCCACCAGGATAAGGTCCCCTATCTCACCCGCCTTGTACAGGTCCTGAGCCTTTTTCATGACAATGGAACTTACTCCCTGGCTTCCTACTTGAAACTTGGCATCGTATTGTTTCTCAGCCTGGATCACCTTATGGCCTTCATTTACCTCCTGTACCATGGGTTTCTCACAATAAACGGCCTTCCCTGCCTTCATCGCATCGATACTGATGATGTCGTGCCAATGATCCGGTGTGGCCACCAGCACCACATCGATGTCCTCTCTTCCCAGAATCTCGCGATAATCTCTTGTTGTAAAAATATCTTTCCCGAAAACTTCTTTTGCACGCGTCAGTCTTCCATCGTATAAGTCGCATACGGCTGCTAATTCCACACCCGGTACGGTCAGCGCTGAATTGATATTGTAAAAACCTATAATCCCACTCCCGATCACACCCAGCCGGATCTTGTCATTGGCTGCATATTTTCTGTTCGGATCCGGCTGAGGTTCTTTTCTCAAAATAACATTTTCTGACGCGGTTTTACTCACGGCAATATAGGGGAAAGCCCCGGCCAATAAGGACCCATGAGCCAATCCCTTAACAAATTTCCTTCTGGAAAAATTCTTCTTTCTTCCCATAATTAATCAGTATTTATAAATGAATAATAAATAATTTACACACAAAGATCGTGTTCCGGAGAATATCAATATCAGATGGATTAAAAATATGTCTTTATTAAAAATTTAAAGCCTTAAAGTTCGATACGGTGTCTGCCACTTTTCAGTGAAATTGATTGATCATTCCAGATGAAATCGCCTGATAATCCGTCCGGTAAATATACATGGCCTTTAATTTTATCGCCTTCCTTCGTCAATTGAATTTCAATATAATCATTAAAATCTGGTAAAAATAATTTGCCTTTGACATTTTTGAGTGGTCCAAGATAAGGCCGGATAATAACCGATTTAAATCCTGGTGAACCGGGCATAATCCCGCAAACGGTCGCCAACAGATCATAATTTGGACTTGCACTCCAGGCATGACAGTCCGACCGCGTGGGATCCGGTTTTTCGGCAAAGGTGGTGAGTCCTTTATCCAGCATCTCAAACCAGGGCTTCAACTGCTCCAGATACAAATCAGCCATCCCTGTCTTTTTAAGTGCCTGTACAAGGTAAAATCTGAAGTACAGCGTACACTGGATCAGTTCCTCATTCGACAAGATCTGCTCCATCAGGTTCCGATGAAGATCGGGCGGAACCGCGCCGGTCAGGATCCCGAAAATATTTGCATGTTGACTGAAATATTTTTTCGCGGGAGAATCGGCAAGTAATTTTTTTTCATCATCCCAACACAGATTAAAAGTGGCACTTTTTATTTTGCCGGATAATTCCCGGTATCTTGACGCAAAATAGGATTCTCCGAAGGCCTCGTGTAATTCAGCGGCCATATCCAGTGAATAGGCAAACTGGAGGGATAAATTGGATGAATTACCCTCCGTAACTCCATAAGGAACACCTCCTGTTCCTCTTTCGATATCCCAGGGCCATTCGTCCGCCCAATCCACAAAATTCCACCACTCAAGGGATCCCAACATTCCGTTCCGGTCAAGCCTGTTCTCAAACCAGTGGAGCACATTCCGTATGCCCATCAGATACGTTTCGACAAAATCCGGATCGTCCCTGTAATACCAGTAATCATGGATCATGGCTATCCAGAATAGGGAATAGGGAGGAATAATCTGCATACTGGAACTGGGATACCTGCTCTGAGTAAGCCCGTCGGGGATCCTTGAGTTATCATACAATTCAATGGCTTTTCGCATCAATTGGTCTGTGCCATCCACATACAGACTGATCAGGGCCTGGATCCGGGTATCCCCAACGTATTGCATTTGTTCATAATAAGGACAGTCGTAATAGATCTCCCCTGCACATAACCGGGCCGTTCTGAAACCTGTATCCCATACGCCGGCTAAGGATTCCTGATCGGATTCGAAAGAGGACCGCTCTTTTAACGGAAAGTTGGTCGGAATACCGAATAATTGATGAATGAGAAGCGGTTCGTCCCGGGTTTCGATGTCGACTTGCAGATAACGGTACGTCCTGAACCACAAGGGCGAAAAAATTCTGGAATCCCCTCCATCCGCAATAAAAATATCGTAATTCCCAGCCATACTTTTCCCTTCGATTTCATTCCGGTTCCCTTTTTGCCCCTGCTCATCAATCAATGCTTCCGCATAGGTGAGCCTTATAACGGCATCGTTTCCCTTACTTATAATAAGTTTGGGATATCCTTTTGTCAAATACCCCTGGTCCAGTAGAAAAGAAATACGCTGCCCGGCATTTACCTTCACATCCTGACCGCTGTTGAGATCGGAAATTTCAAATTCAATTCCCTCCATCCTCCGAACTGCCTGAAAGGATTCGAAACCCATTTCCATTAGATCAATGGATCTGGGAACAAGCATCCATTCGCCATCCGTTCCCACTCCCCTGGGTTTACCAGGCGAAATAATCTCCGCCACCGGCCAGGATTGATCGTCGTATTCGATCTTCTCCCATCCCCATGGATATAAAGCGGCTTCAAGGTGATCACCAGGGCCCACTACGATGAATGTGTTCAGCAATTCTCCAAAACCTGAAATGGGTTGATAGGACTCATTTTTAACGACACGCCATGAATCATTGGTATTGACTACAGATTCTCCCGGTCCATTACCGGTCATAATGAATCCGGTCCGGTTCGACATTTGCGAAAAAGGCATATGCTCCCCATAATTCCAGACGACTACCGCCAGTACGTTTTTTCCTTTCCTGAGATCGGCCGCAATGTCCAGGCTTTCGAACCGCCAGTGGGAAAGGTCTCCCCGGGATGGGCCATAAGTAATAAAATTCCCGTTTGCATACAATTGATACCTGTTATCTGCGGATATATGTATGATAAATTCATCAGGTTCTTCCCCCAATTCAAAAGATTTCCGGAAGTGATATACCCCATAATCCCTGGCAGATGAATGCGGATCCGCAATCCAATGGGATGGCCAGGCACCGGTTAGGAGATCCGGATTGATATCCTGAATGTTTACTGCAATTTGTCCATGCAGGTTTCCTATGGATAAAATCCATAAAATCCATAAAAAATGTGAGTGATATTTCATGCAGCTTAATTTAGCGTACAACAATTATTTTTTTTTATTTTTAATGATTTTCCGGTTTGTACTAACTTTATCCCTTATAAAACAATTTAATATCAATTCCCGCTCAACTTTTAAGGTGAAAGGGGGTGTCCGGGAAGCAGTTCTTGCCTTACCATTGCCCCATTCGTTGGGCACCCGATCCTTCGCCGGTACGCTATTACAGAACTCCGGGAATAAAGGTACAATCCCTTTAAAAATCCCATCATTGACTATATTTTGGGAGAATAATCGGTAAACTATCTATAAATTATAAAGATATGTTATATTTAGTTTTATTTAGAAAGGTAATAAAACTAATCATCCAATGAAGCCCGACAAATCAAATTTTTTAGAATATCCGGACGATATTACTGGCTATTTTATCAGAATAATAATTCTTAATTTGTTTCTTATTGTATTTTCCTGCAACACCAAGGAAACATCCCAAACCTATCCATCCTATTCTTCCATGGCCGATACACTGGAAAAAAGTCTGCAGGAAGAGCTCCTGGAGGTTTGGTATCCCCGGATCATCGATTCGGTTTACGGGGGGTACTTTGCTAATTTTTCTGAAACCTGGGAAAAACTGCCGCGTCAGGAGAAATCCATCGTGTATACTTCCCGTCACGTATGGGCCACCTCGTTGTTCGCTAAACAATATCCTGACAGGGATGAATTTTTATCTTATGCCGCCCAGGGTTATGAATTTATGATCAATCATCTATGGGACGATACGTATGGAGGATATTATATCGTGGTCAATCAGGACGGGAGTCCAATGGATTCACTTAATGCCGAAAAACGGGTATACGGGCAGGCATTTGGCATTTATGGCCTGGCCGAGTACTATGATGTCTCCCGCGAGGATGCGGCCCTCGAATGGGCTAAAAAATCGTTTCAATGGATTGAAGAAAAGGCTCACGATCCTGTTCATGGCGGATATTATGAAAACCTTCTGAGGCAGGGTGCCCCTTTGTTATCGGCCGACACCCTTAAGATGGCACTTTCGGACCTTCTGATGAGGGGCTATAAGGATTACAACAGTTCCATCCATATCCTGGAAGCCCTTACAACCCTCTATCATGTCTGGCCTGATGAATTGGTCAGACAACGCCTGGAAGAAATGTTTCATGTGGTGAGGGATACCATGGTGACCGAACCCGGATACCTGAAATTATATTTCAAGCCGGACTGGACACACGTTACGGGAGACATGATGGAAGAGAATGACACACGAAATTCCTGGTTCTATGACCATGTAACTTTTGGTCACGATATCGAAACGGCTTTTCTGATTTATGAAGCCGCCGAGGCATTGGAAATGTATGACGAAGAAACAGCTGCCATTTGTAAAATGCTGGTGGATCATACCATCCGGAAGGGATGGGATGCGCAGAATGGAGGATTCTTCGAAAGAGGATTATACCAGACACCCGACAGCCTGGTGATCATCGACGATCATAAATCCTGGTGGAGCCAGGTAGAAGCATTAAACAGCCTTTTACTGATGCATGAACTTCACCCTGATTCGGAAATCGATTATTATGGTTATTTCCTGAAACAATGGACATATATCAACACCTACCTGATCGATCATACCTATGGTGGGTGGTATGGAAACGGATTGGATACGAATCCCCGTTCCAGGAGTGGTCAAAAAGCTCATAATTGGAAAACCTCCTACCATAACGGGCGGGGAATGGTGAATTGTATTAACCGGTTAAGATCCCTTCAAGTCATGGATTCCGGCAATGTCCATTAAAATTGAATTTAGAGATTAATTTTATCACATAAAAAACATCTTGACCATAGTTTTACGTTATAAAAAAAAGTGTAGACTAATTTTAGTGTGGACAAGATTTATTGAAATGAAAAAATACTGGTTAATTTTCCTGCTGATCCCTGTATTATCCTGTGAAGATGAATTCCCGGAATTTACCCCCACCGTTGATCATTTATATGACGGTCTTTTTCGCGTCTGGACCAAAAAGAGTATTATCCGGGATCTGGGAACAGGAGCAATCACCACAAATAAAGTACGCGACCTGGATCTGCAATATATTTTTAAAATGGATGCTCTATTACGTTCGACATCCGGAGGTGAAAGTTTCGATACGCTGACTGATTTTCATCTTTCCCTGGATTCTATATCCTATACCTATCCTAATGAGGGATTACAAGAATCTTTTTATGTCAGGGATATCTTCCGGATGAAAAACGGGGATCCACGTAGTAAGGACCTTGCAGAGCCCAGGGACGAAGTCTTTCCCGAATTAAATGAATTTTACCTATTTCTTGTACTTGAAAATAAGAAAAAAACGCAGGCAGAAAACAGCGAGATCACCGAGGTGCTTTTTCTGTACTCGGAAGGATTTGCCGAGTGATTGTTGTTCTTGGACATGTAATTAATTATCAGTTGGATGCCTCGTCACACGGGAACGCCAGCTCTGCAAACCAACAAAATCAAAGCAAATACATACTGATAGTTCTAATTATTCTTTTCAGCAAATGTAATTAGATATTTTATGCTATAAGTATAGATAGAAACCAGTAAGCTGCAGTAAGGGTTGATTTAACTTAAATGTGGTATTAGAATATTTTGATTTCTGAATATTTTCTTATTATCGATTCTAATTTCTGCTTTTTCCAATTAAAAAATTCTTGTCTTCCGAATCCAGCCAGGCCTTCACGCGCTCATGTTCCCGCTGAAATTTTATTTTTGCTTTCCTAAGAAATTCCTTGTATCGCGGATCTTCCCGGACATGAGCGATAAGCGGATCAAATTCAAAATAGGCCATCAGCCAGGCGGGATAAAAATCCTTTTCGTCAAGCAATTGTAGATGATGAAAGGCTTTCTCGTATTCTTCCAGGAATGCATAGGTGACAAACAGGTCATAATTTGAAAGTCCTCGCAGAGAACTAAGGTCATCCATCTCAATCTCTTTCTGATCATTTTCAATAGAACGGTTGAAATATTCCATTGCCTTTACCTGATTCCCCATTTTATAATAAATATAACCAATGCGGTGATTGAGATTCCTGTAATCCCGGTCTTCATTTCGGGTCAGATCAAAAAATAGTTCAAGGTATTTGTCTGCAGTTTCCATGTCACCCATATACGATGACCGGAAAGTAATAAAAGAAACTGCGGGTGGGTACAAGGAATCGATTTCGAGCGCTTTTCTGGCCCAGTTCAAGCCTTGCTGAACATCCTGCCGGCACCATTCCAGAAAGGCCATATGATAATAAAACGCAGCTGTGTCGTCTGTCAGCAAAAAAATTTCGTTTCCATAGTATTCTGCTTCGTTATAAAAACCGGTATTCAGATATCCCGATGCCAGATGTTCCAATATAGAGGGTAACAGATAGCTTTTATCCAGTTCATAGGCTTTGTAAAGGTATTTCAGGCCTTCCGTATAATTGATCCGATCCCAGATGTATAAGGATCCCATCTCCAGGTAAGCCGATGCATAGTTCGGATCGATCGCGATCGCCCTTTCCAGGTTTTTTATTGCTTCCGAAAACCTGCTGCCCACGTTCCGGTAGTAAATACCTTTTATAAAAAAGGCTTCATCCAGTAGCGGATTCAAAGAGAGGGCCTTATCTGCCAGGATCAGTATTGAGTCCTGATTCATATCAATTCTGAGATCGTTTAATTCGTATTTTTTTCCAAGTGCCAGGGCCAATCCGGTATAGGCCTCGGCGAAGGTGGGATCCGCTTCGATGGCATTCTGATACAACTGGATTATATGATTCAGCTCTTTCACATTCCGGGATCCAATGGAAAGGATCCCCAGTCCCAGGTTCGGCGAATGTTTCAACCAGTAAGCTTCATGGTAAAATCTCGCCCGGTTATAGTACTCGTAGGCTTTGAGACTGGAGGTAGGTATATTCTCTATGATCTTTTCCTCTTCCGGGGAGATGGTGGAATACAATTCCCGGACAATGGTCCTGGCGATCTCACTCTGGACCATAAACACATCCGTGAGGTCCCGGGTGTACGTATCCGACCAGATATGAAAATCGGTTTCCCCGTCGATCAGCTGGGCGTGTACCCGGACCTTGTTCCCCATCGGGGCGACGGTGCCCTCCAGGACAAAGTTTACTCCCAGTTCATCCGCAATTTCCGGTATCGAGAGGTTGGTGTCACGGTATTTTTCGGAGGAAGTTTTGGAGGTCACTTTCAGACTGCCGATTTTCGACAGGTTGTCACGGATGTCTTCCATCATTCCATTGACAAAATAAATGTTCGCTTCATCGGCGCTCTCATTCGAGAAAGGCATGACTGCTATTGATTTTTCCTTTTCCGCGATGGCTGAGGATACTGATTTTGAACGGTGGATCCATAACGCCAGAACAAGGATCATAACTGTAAATGCTGAAGCAGAAACATAGTACCATTGCCGCCGTTTAAATTTTCGGGTTTTTGGATACCCGGATTGTTGAGTTTCCTCACCCGATACTTCGTACACTTGGACCGCCTTATGGACATTTTTGAATTTTTTCGTTCCCAGTGGCTTGATTTTAAATCCCGGTTTGT
>Ga0209536_100004895_pt1 | contig 21057 bp, 14 predicted proteins | sample DeeMarSeWOR28_12_FD_187461 | JGI IMG/M metagenome (GOLD analysis project Ga0209536, IMG submission 187461) | Marine sediment microbial communities from White Oak River estuary, North Carolina - WOR-2-8_12 (SPAdes) (version 2) | ecosystem: Environmental > Aquatic > Marine > Intertidal zone >... | reverse complement strand
CGGCAGCTACTAATGGGGCAACATCTCGATTTGAATCGATCTGATCTCTTTCACGCATCACAGCTAATATGGATTCATAATCAACTTGCTCCCCACGGGTAATCCTTTCCCGGTACCTGCGGTTAGCTCGCTCCTCCAGGGATGCTACCAGAAATAGCTTCAAGTCTGCTTCCGGAAGAATAACAGTCCCAATATCTCTCCCCATCATCACCACGTCTCCCTGAAGACCAATCTCACGCTGTTTCTTACTCAATATTTTCCTCACACCAGGATATGCCGCCACGATTGAAACATGGTTGTCAACAGCTGCACTGCGGATATCCCAGGTCACATCTCTGTCTCCAATAAGCACATCACAATCCCGCCCGTCATCAACAGATGGGATCGATATTGAAATTTCGAGTCCATCCGCAAGGCGCGTGACTTGGTGTTCACTGCTGATATCGACACCTTTTTCCAAGGCGATCAAAGTCACCGCGCGATACATTACTCCAGTATCAACAAAGAGATAGTTCAAGTGATCTGCCAGTAATTTTCCAATTGTTGATTTTCCAGCTCCAGCGGTGCCATCAATTGCAATGATCTCAGTCATATGATCCACTTTGGATGTTCATTCTACTGGCAAAGATCCGTTTGGTAACTCTTCGTCAAAATCCCAAGAATTGGTTTCAGCATCTTCAAGAACACCCCCTGGAAAAAGATCCACCCTTGCCCACACAAGCACCTTACTGGTCTCTTGTGGGGCTTCTCGGAATACCAACCACCTTGGCCAATTATCTGGAATAGCGCCATCCCAACCTGGATCTAGCCACCAGGCAAAATCCTGTCCACGATAAGCAATAGCTAGATTAGGTTCGGGTTGATCTTCCGAACTGATGATCACGGATGGTAATTCACCAATTGGGACTGATGGTAAAAATTTGGCATTTTGCCAATTTCGCATTTCCCAGACCAAGGAGGGTGAAGATGTGGTTAGGACAACATCCAGCGTGTCTCGCATCCCAGTTCTCCACTCAGAAAGATCGCCAAGTGTGGTCTGAAAATCACCTGCAGCACCTGGGGCGGGAGGTACACCGATTAACTCAAGTTCCCCACCCGAACGAAGCTGTGAAGCTCCCCACATCACGGAAAATCCATAGAAACCAAAGCCCAATAGAAGACCCCAGACCAATCCTAGCTTTGCAGTATTCACTGACCATCCCAATCCAATTAGTAAGGTGGTTATGCCTCCGAGAACGATTGTCCCGCCGATAATTGCCCACCTCAGCTGATCAGTTTGTTGTACACCTCCGCTGACGTTTAATCCAGCCAGGTTTATCCAGCCAAGTGCCATCAGGATCAGGATGAGCATCGCCTGCCCAGCTGCTGGAAGGTATTCAGCTCCTTCCAAGCGGAAATACTTCGCAAGTTCAATGGAAGCTAGTGCCCATAATGGAAGTAACAGCCAAATCCAGCTGAACAATTCTTGTCCCGGATAAATAATCGCAAGCAAGAATGAAACTCCCGCATAGAGACTCAACCACTGTGCGATAACGACCTTTTCTCTCCAAGCACTGATGATCCCAAGCATCCCAAATACTGTTGATACTGGGTTGTACAAAAGAAGAGAAAGTATATGAGAGGATGTTGGAATACTAAACGAAGAAATCCAACCAGCCAAGTAGGCAGGGAATATTTCAGCAAAAGAGCCCATACCTGTTGGAACGAACAAGAATAAAGTCCCTACCGCCAATATCGTTACCAACGCAGAGAATATACCCAGAGATAAAGCCCGTGTATTTCTTCTGATGTGGAGAATTCCAGACAAGGGAGTAAGCCAGTTGATGCGTGTCAGAACTATCCCTACCAGGAAAGCTATGCCTGCTCCCAGCAATCCGTGCAGTGCGGAAGGACCGCTGATCATCGCCAGGCCGGCAAATATCCCGGCAGGAATGGGTTTCCGTTCAATTGTCAATCCAAGAGCCATCATGGAAAAACCAGCAACCATAATCTCGGTTCCAGCCAATCTGGAGTAAAAGACCATCATGGGACTGAATGCCAACCCTAGTGCCATGATTAATGAAGCTTTCCTTCCAATCATTAAGCGAAGGAAAAAGGGGAATATCACCAGACAGCAGCCAGCAATAATTGGCCACAACCGTGCATACGCATTTGCATCTGAAAAGAGCATGAATGTCAATCCGGTGAGGATTGGATAAGCTGGACCCGGTGATAAGGTCGGATTTTCTCCCCTGGAAATATGCAAAGCTTCCAAAGCTCTACCCGCTTCAAAATCAGACAACGGCGCATCACCGATACGCAGGATTCGTATCCCGATGGCTACCAGCAATATTAAGCCATAAAGAATCTGTTCTGTGGTTACTTTTTTGAGGTTCATTTAATGATTCAATTTGATTATAACTTGATCATAATCCATGATTTCATCTCATGTCATCCTTGATAACATGCCCTTCTAAGGCCTACTTTCTCACTCGCGTCCAGAGGTTTGAAGTTCCCTTGGAACTTCGTAAATTGAAATCTGTTCAGTTTTGAATACCGGTTCTCCAAGAAAACGATCAAAGTTTATTTCATTTACCCGGTAGGTGCGGCGTTCAAGTGGACCAATAAAAATATAGCGTATATCATAAAAGTCTAACAAAAGTCGATTGCGCTCCCAATCATTGGAGCTGTAAATCGCCATGATATCTTCTTGTCGAGTTCCAATCTCTTTACTTCCACCCCGCCATTGGCTCTCGTGACCAGGCCATCCGAGAACGTTTGGTTGACCGCTGTTGGTAGCAACTCGAGCATATTCTGAATATTGGGGTCCAACTGCTTCAACAACTACTCCATCTGGTGCTTCTTCGATCCAGCGAATACCCGCCATTTCCTCCGGATTGTTGCGCTCCAGATAAGCGGTACCATCTAGAGTGTATCCGGCTGGTGGCTTTAAACCATTCGTCTTGGTCCAAAGGCTTAAAAGGGGATATGTTAGGGAAGCGAATAGAACTAATCCGAATCCAATTCGAAACAGGATATTCCAGATACCGCGTAATTCTCTCAATAACACTGCTGTACCAAAAGCCGCGGCGACACCCCAGAATATCCATGTTTGGAAGTAAAACTTAAAAATCGTGTTCATCCGGGAGCCAAATTGATCGCGCAAGAAGAAAAATTCGACGAAGGTGACCAGCAACCCACCCACAAGAATTAAAATCAAAACAAAATCATATATCGCTCTTCTCGTGTCCAATTGAGATCGTGCCAGGTCAGGATCCTTAGTGTCTTCTTGACCTGTTACGGATTTTAATGGCTTCATCATGTGGATTAAGTAACCGAATGTAAATGTTAACAATAACAGCAGGGTCAGCCATCCCGTTCCAGATAATCTCCTCGAAAACGTTTCCGAAAGGAGTAGCGGAATTGAACCTCCGCCGATCGAAGACATGTATATATTTCCCAGTAATGGGAGGTAAGCAATGCCCAATCCAAACGCCACCGATAAGATCCACAAGACAAAGATCAACCCTCCAGCGAAGAGAAAACCACTTTTTCCATTGAAGCTGGATCGATATGATGATCTTGTATAGAGGAGAAACACAAAAATGGGCAGCAACAAGGAACCAAACATTACCCACAGGTGAGTGCCGCGGGTCGAATAGACCAGGTTCGGTAGAATTCCGCCAGCTTGCGAGGAGAATCCAATATAGAACGGGATGTATAACAAAATGCCTGTAATTGCGAGAGGGAGAGCGATACTCAGAAATTCCTTAAGCACCCACCAAAAGGAAAGATTCCCATCGATTGCGAATCGATTTAGTGTATTCCCTTCTGAAACAGGTGTACTTTTGGATGCCAGATTTCTTACAGAAACCCGACGCCAGGCAACATACACAAGGCTGAATAGCAACAGGTATATTGGAAAATCCCATGTATTAAGAAATGCTAACCCTCCAATAATTACTGCTGAGAACCAAAGCGTTTTTTTGTTAATTGCCAGCCTAATCCCCAGCCACTTTGTTCGACCACTGGATCCACCAAGATAAAGGTTCAAACTAAGCGCAATAGCAAGGAAAGCAAAGGGCATTGTCAACACATGCGGATGCAGGTCTCCAAGTAGGAATGAGAAGAATGGAAATTCATCGATCACTTCTCGCCAATTCCCAGCAAGATCATAATCCTGGATCACCCGCGAAGCTCGCCACCACCATAGATAACGAGAAGGGATCCATGAAAGGGGTAACGCAGGCGGTTGGCTTAGTTCTTTCATGTCCAGCCATTCCCAAAATCTTGAGATTTGTTGACCGGTTTCTCCTGTGGTCCACAGGATTCCTCTCGCGTGAATCATCTCGAGAAACCCTTCAAGATTACTGACCAGCAGGATAAAAGTTGGTCCTAACAAGGACAAAAATAGATTTTGGTTCACTTTATCCGGCGATGCTTTTACATTCTTGGTCCGCAGCAAGGTTAATAAAGAATACAGCAAGCCATAAGATCCAACTGCAACGAAAGCGAAGACAAGGGACAAGGCCAAATTGAATGCAATGCTTCCTGGAGTAGAAGTAAGCTTGGCAATCATCGCAGTCATCACATACCCAAAGTAGTAATACGAGATTGCGTATCCAGATAACCAGGGATCATGAGGTGGGAATTCTGGCGAACGGGTAATCGCATTAATAAATGCTAATTCCATTGGTTTTTCCGTTCCCAAAATCTCAGGATTAGTTGAACGGATGAATGCCCATGCCGCGAAAGAAATCAGGAATAATAATTCCACACTCAAGACAAGTGAGAGGTGATTTTTCAGCCACTCAAATATCTCATTTATCGATAGGTTGCGTAATACCCAAGCACTCAAACCAATCAAGAAAGCAATACCGAGAAAAAGTCCACCCAGGTCATTCTTGATTACCCCCAGGGAAGCCAGAATCCAGAACACATAACCCCATATCAACAAACCAAGGATTCGGCTGAAGGAATACCCGCGATCCGGCAATGCCGGCATCAACCTGAAAATTACTGGAAAGGTGATCCAGCCGAGTATCGTTATAAGGGAATACCAGTAGAAGAATAAGAGCATATAAGTAGATTAATCGTTTTTTTGATCAATCAAGCACATGGTAGATTGCTGTATCATCACGTTGAAAAACCTCTTCCCAGAGAATACCATCTTGTGTATCAAATTTTTTCAATCCCGGTCCTGGATAAAGGGCATGCTCCAATTGCCCAACAACGATGTACTCCACACCATATTGGTCGATTATTTCCTTTGCGCGATCAGGATCCGCTGTCAAATAAAATTCGTTGACATCGCTGATGCGGCTGGGAATTAGATCTTCGGGAGCAGTTGCCCTTTGCTGGCGTTGATGCCAGTTCCATCCTATCACGTTGGGCAAACCAGTGTAGATAGTGTTCCTGGTTCCCCAATGGTATTCCACCATATTTCCTTCAATAATTACTGGTGAACCTTTTACATTGTTTTGCAGCCAGCGGATTGCATCATAATCCTGGGATAAATCCATCCGCGTTCCAAGATCATCATATTCAGCATACTTCATGTATGCCATCCCATCCAGAGTCAATGGCACCCCATCGGTCATGCGATCCTTAATTTTCGCGGTTGTTCCCAGCAGGGGGTACAGGGCAGCTGAAGTGACCAGGATAATAATGACTGTCTTCCATGCAAATTGCCACCTGGGACTCCATAAGGATATCTCTCGCAGGGTCCATCCGAATACCGCAGCTGCACTTAAACCAAAGAGAGTCCAAACCTGGAGATAAAACTTGAACACGGTATTCATCCTGCCAATATCCCCAACCAGGACAATAATCTCTACCATTAAAGTCAATGCCAACCCTGCTGCTATCATCACCAACACGGCTTTTCTGGCATCGGATATCCCCGGCTTTACTAATAATAACCCTGCCCATAGCATCAGGATTATAACCAACCAGGCGATAGAAACACCAATAAATTGGAGAGCGATAATCCAGACAACAGATAGCACCGCGCATAATATGATCAATCCCTTATAAGGAGAAAGTTTGCGTAGATCAGCCAAGGGTGTAATCGCCATCCACTCCCTGGTTTCCCATCCCATCCAGACCACAATTGGAAAAAGAAATAATCCCCAGTGGGTCAAGTATGACCAGAAAGGTGTGTGAGACCCTCTCCAGAAATCGATGCTCGTATATCCCTGCACATACCAATGCGCGTAAGGTTGATACAAGAGAAATGCAGATATTCCCAGGACCATCATCACCAATAACGTGTACAAAATACGTTTGGCGAATTTCGATAAATGAATACCTGCATCGCTTCCTCCCTGGGAAGGACGTGAAGTTTTCCAATAAACAAAACCAACAGCAATCAACCCGAAAACAAGGTAGATGGGAAAATCCCAAGTATTCGTCGGCCTCAGGGCACCGATTGTTAAACCGCCAATCGCCAAGCTGAGAATTATTTGAAAAATTGTTCCCTTTCTTTCCTCCTGCAACTTGTACCTCAATCCCCTGGTGAAGAGAACTGAGAGAACCCAGACTATTGCTAATAATGTGAGAGGTAAGGCAAATAAGTGGGCATGAGGATCTCCATATAGCACAGTGAAGAATGGAAACTCAGTGATCGGTTCAACATCATTTGGTGCAGGAATAACTCTACTGGGTAGCCAATACCAATCAGCAATTCCATATGGAAGGGACGCCCCTGTTAACGTCATTACCGCACCTTGGATTGTCCATACCAGGCGTAAGATGATGTTAGCACCTTCAATGTTTCCTCCTGGTGCCGCAAGCATTTGATATCCGCGATAAATCATTCGAAGGGTGCCCAAATTCCCCAGTACTCCCACAGCGATTGCCGCAGACAGACCTGTTATGAAGGGTATAGAATTGATGAGTTTTCTGAAACCAAGCAGAGCAGATTTACTTCTGCTCACCAGGTTCCATCCAATAGAAAAGGCACCCATCACAATCATGCTGAACACCGTGGGAATGATCAGGTTGTATGCAACGGATGGAACGATGCCAAGCCATTTCACCAATACCCCCAGGTATACAAAACCGTAATAGTAATAATTTATATAACCACCTGAAAACCAGGGATCGTATGGCGGAAATGATGTACTCTTTAAGACCGCGTTGAGATAAGAGAAATCCATTGGTCTTTCTCCGCCTTTCCAGGGATGCCAAAGATCTGGATTCCCCAAGCGGATCAACAAGTCAAGAACGAAAAACAGAAAGAATAAACCTTCAACTGTAAGGAAATATGTCCGCCGTTCCCGCCATTCGGTTTTCAGGCTATCACGCTGATAATAAATCATGAACGCAGAAAATAATCCTAGCAGGAGCACAACAACCCAGATAGTAATCCGGCTGAATGGGATATTTGTAGAACCTGCAAACCACACAAGATAAGATAACAGGAGCAAGCCAGCAGTACGTGAAAGGGGGTATCCCCTGTCGGATAAACCAGAGAATGCAAAACGAATGATTGGGTAAGCGATTAAACCTAGTAATGCTACACTCAGATACCAGGTAACAACACTAAGAACAGGCCAACGATTGATCCAGGAATGAACATTAAATAGTTGAGACCATGTTCCACCCTTTAATTGATCTGCAAGCCTATCTATCGGTAACATCATGTCCTTCTGCAGTTCACCTGCTTTTTTGGGGGTGATATGTTCTACCTTTGAAAGATCCACTGCTCCAAGGAGCTGCCTTACCTTTTCAGGATCATAGTCATCGCTTTTCTTAAATATAAATACTTTCGGGTGGTCGTATACAGTAAACGCCTCCTCAGATGCCTGGTCATTTATACTAAAAGCACCGAGTGAAGGATTTGATTGGAATACTTTAACCAATTCAAATCCTAATACCCCTTTAAAATCTCCCTCCTCGGCAACATTGTAGCACCATTCAATAGTGAGATCAGGAGGACATCCCAGAAGATATCGGTAATATTCGCTGGACATTGGAAATCGCTCCGGGATGCGCGGCAAAGTTCCCCATTGCCGGCTTGAACTGAAAAATATATACTCGGTGTGATCCAGGATGTCATGGAAGCGTGCCAGCTTATTTGGATTGTCATCTTCGTACATATCGAAATTCAATCCAGGCTCATAGATGCCAGCAAATCCATCATAACCATCGATACGAACAGGTAAGCCATCATCCCAAGCACCCTCATTTGCTATCGCAGCACCACGCAATATCAATCTGGCATCACCATTTTCCAGCCCGATCTTTATATAATAATCTCGATCTTGCTCGAGATTTATGGACATTCCTAATGGCACGATGAAACCATTGTCCTGAGTTCCAGGTAAAAATGTGCTGGTCAATCTGCCACTGGCCAGAATATCCGTTCCATCAGGCTGAGAAGAAATCTCGACAGATAAGGTATTTTCGTTAGGTATGTTGGGTACATTGAGAGATAAATGAGCTTCGCTGAGAAGACCATCTACTGGAGCAGTAAAACTTAATATGCTGGGATTGATAAAATCAACCAGCGTATCTTCTAAATTGAGAATTTCCTGATGGTACTCTCCATTGGTAATAATAAGCTCTAACTGGCCATCCGGAGAAATCGGTCCCTGACCTGGTGGAAGACTCAATTGAACATAATATTGTTGGTTGGCAATTACCTCCATCGGCAGTTCAAGAACCACAGAGTCCTGGATTGGATTCCCTGTATCCGCCGGATTAATTTCCAGGACAAATTCTTCAGTTGCAGATCGACCTCCTCCACCTGGTATCTCGGAGACCAGCATTCGAATCGTTTTTTGACCAAAATACAGCTCCGGATCAACAATCCTGTGAATGAATATTTCCGTGATCTGGCCATCTTGCTGTGGTTTGAAGTTACTTATAAATGGAAGGTCAGAATTGATTTGAAGGTTGTACGGATACGAGATTTGTTGGAGAAATTCACCCTCTCCAGTTTGAATAGGTAAGCTGATTGGACCAGGAATATTTTGGTAAATCCAGCGCGAAGCCGCAATACGCGTGATCGGGTGTGTATAAATATTGGAGAACGAAAGAGCATAAATTGCAGTGGTGACTAATACTCCTGCGCCGATCATTACAGCGATAGCTGAAATCCAATTTAATGGGATCTTCCTTCTTGGTCTATAACTATCTCCCGGTTCAACTTCACCAACTTGTCTGGACTCATTGCCTTCAACATTTTTTTTCCTTCCCAGGTCATAAAGTCGAATTACTGCCCATGCAGCGAATATTGCCAGGATCGGATAAATAAGCAGCTGGTAACGCATAGATGGGTTAAATATTAAGGATTGCCATACGAATATTAATGCTGTCCAACCCCATAACAAGATATGATTGCGGAACTCTCCGCGAACCATCATCCACCCAGCCCATAAAAATCCAACCCATGATAGGATGCCTAATGGTATCCCCAGCCCCCACCTAACCATGTTCTCCCAAGCAAACCAGACAGGCCTGCGAGCCCACTGGAGTGCTGGTGGAAAATCAACATCTCCACTGGCTTGGTTTTGGAGCTCTCGCAAATTCGCCACCCAATCTGGATTTGGGATTAATCCGAAGAATCCAGGACCACTGAAAGCCATGGGTTGAAATATTCGAAACATCAGCAAACTGGTCGCACCAGCCAGGATCAGATATCCTAAGACCTCCCAAATAAACCGCTGATGGTTCGATCGCTTCATATCTGGAATTCTGAGTAGGAATGCCCCAGGAAGTAATAACGCTAATGGCGCAGCACTCACCTTGGATGCAACAGCTAGGCCTAATGCAACACCAAATCCAATCGAGAGGAAAAAATCGGGAGATCGAACGAATTCAACCACCAATTGGTAATTTGATCTCGCGCTTTCTTTGACTACTCCCATTTCTTCCCTGGATGGATCAAACATTTCTGCTTTCGCATCGAATTCATCCCTGGGATACAAGGTGCGAACCTTCGCGATCCTGATTGCAAAATAAATCGCTATCACTGCGAATAAAGTTGTAAATGTATCTACGGTAAAGAAATGGGATTGTTGGATCTGGAAGACTGCGATTGCTGAGAAACCTGCAGCTAACAACCCGACACGTTTATCATAGGCTTTTGATCCGATGAGGAAAACAAACAGGACGGTCAGCAGGTCTGCAATTGCGGATAAAAAGCGACCCACATTCGTCATTTCATTGAAACCAGATTGTCCGTAAATCCATTCAACCCCATACCGCGCCAAGTAAAGTGGTAGAGTCCCGTAGACATAAAATCCGTGACCACGATTATGAGGATTGAGGCTCGAGACGGATGAATCCCAGTATTCTCCCAAATTCTCTACAGGAGAGATATCCGTCCCAACCCAAACCATGAAGCGTTCATCTGGGTGCAAATACTGGTATTCTCCCCATAACAACCCCCGGAAACGCAAAAATGCCGCGGCGATCAAGATCAGAGTTATCAAGACACCGAAAGTTAATATTGTCCGGCTTCTCGTGTTTGAGGGTGAGTGGTCAATGGTAGCGGTGTTCAATCTGGGATTAACCTTTTCTATTCAGATAAATCAAAAAACTGGAAAAAATCCTTATTATCGTCGAATGATTCAAACCGTTGCACAATTCCATCCGGGTATATCTCTCGCAGTTTTGCCAAGGATTCCAGGTCGTCAATTTTAACAATGAACATCTTCGAACCAGGCGAATTCAATGTTTTAGAGAAATCTTCAGGCCAAATTGCGAAATCGCGTGTGGGAAAACCAGCATTTATCCCCACTAACCGGGTATCCACCCAATGAGGGTATGCTACTACGAAAGCGTTCTTTTGTTGACCAATCGAATCTGTAAAATCACGTATCACGCCACCGATTTCGCTCGTGTTCCAGGATGATTGGCGGTAATTTTGCTGGTATTGGTTAAATACAAGATCGAAATTTTGGTATCCCGCCCATAAAAAAAACAGGAGCCCAACTGCCCATATGACAGCTTTATTCAACGTCCCGGAAATTCTTAGGTTAAAACCAGACACGAATCCTTCCAGTGAAATTCCAATAATCAGGAAAACAGGCACAAGGGCACCAGCTGTTCGGTTCAAAGTAGGATTTTCTGAAGGAAAGGCCAGAGATAAAATCGAAGGCAACATTAATAGTGGAACCGATAATATCAAGAATATATCTAACCATTGCCTCTTGCGAACATATCGCACAGCCAGTAGGATCATTCCAAGGAAGAAGAGAGCCGCTGAGAGAACGTCCAGGGCAGGACGATGAGGGATAGATACCGGCCAGATCTCACCGTTGCTCCAGAAGAACATCGTCATTGCATTCCATATATTGTTAATCAATATCAGTCCAGCCGGACCTGGCAGAGGACTCTCAATATTTCCTAAGCGAGTAAATGCGCGATAGCTGAACATTTCTGGATTCTCAAGCCAATATCTCAATAATGGAAGAAAAACCATCAGGGAAACCACAATTAAGATAAGTAAAAAGAGAATAGTTTGTTTTCGGTATCCTTTCGATTGAGCGTGAATCAGGTACAACCCCACTGCTACCAAAATTACGAATGGGACGATTCTAAATGGAGTGTATCCGTGTAACCCCAAACCAAGGAACAATCCAGCCAAGATGAAATCATTCCTTCTTGATTGACGTATTCCCCGAATTAGGAAGTAAAGGGTCGGGGCAACGAAGAGCGGATAGATAGAGAAGCGTAACCCAACCCTTGAAATTACATTCGGCCAATATGCGATCCCTGCAAATAACACAGCAAATAATGCTGCCCGTTTATTCGCGATTTCTTTTCCAAGTAGATAAATAAATGGTAGAGCAGCTAATCCAGCAAGAATCGTCCCTATTTTCAAACTAATGAAGGAGTAGCCGGTGCCAAAAACCTTGATGACGAAGGCTGTAAGGTACATTTGGAAGCCTTCTCGACCGGTATTTCTTGGGAAGAAAATTCCCAACTGACCATTCAAAACATCCCAGATGTCTAATATTTTTTCTGCATGGTCGCTCACCATTTCCGGGGGAACGCTCGCAAACTGGTAGAACCTGAAGAAGATGATGATTCCAGCAGATAAGAATAACAATATTGACCAGGTAGATACCCTAAGGCTCCATTTCTGGTCACCGTTCCAATCAACAAGTCTCTTCCATAAGGAGTTAGATGTACCGTCATCTTGTTTCCAGAAACCTAGAGCTACTATAAGGATGGCGGATATCCATAGGATAAAATTAATCAATGTGAACCGATTCCCACCCAAGGTAAGGAACGCCAGTAGGCTGAGAAAACCTCCCACAGCCAGATATATCCATCGCACCTGCAGATCATCAATTCTCTTTCGCACTGATGGAAAATTCGGCAGGCTCCACTCGCCTTTGATATTTCCCCAAACGGCAAAGGCTGTAGATAGAATGTATAACCCCATTCCAATCCCCCATGTTCGATCTGGGCCAGGTTCGAGTGAGATTTGAGCAGCAAGTGCAGAGGTAATCGCTGCAATAGATCGCCAAGGAATTGCTGCTGCCCGAGGTAATTCCCACATTGTCGGTTCAGCAAGGATTTCATCCTCCGCCAGAATAGACTCTTGCCGAGCAGTACCGAAATCTGGTTCAATAGAATAATCCCTTACTTCATCCTGCTCATCATCAAGATGCGGAATGGGAGGAGGTGCTCCCCGCCAAGGAGTCAGGAGAGCCTTGAAATAGTCAAGTACCGTTAATTCATCAGGCATCTTTTTCCGCCAGAACAATCATACTCTCTCCCAAGCGGAGCGGGATCAAACTCCACCCCATGATCGCCTGCAAACCACCTGGTCCTCCGTAGAGTAATTTTTGGATCTTGCTTGGAAACCATGAGATATATGGGGCGTCCCAGAAACCATCGGAATAAACTTTCCGGGGTGCTATCTGGTATCTTTCCAGGGTACCTAACCACGCCTCAGGAGACCACAAACTTACATGCGTTGGATCCTGGTATCCAATCCAATCACGCTTTTTTATTGAACGCGTGATAGAACTCGTATTCGGAGTGGCTAATAACAATAATCCACCAGGTGCCAGTACCCTGCTCATTTCTGCAATCGCGCCCTCAGGATCAGGTAAATGTTCAACAACATGTTTGGCGATCACAACCTGAAAAATACCATCCGGGAAAATTCCCATGTCTTCTGCAGAGAGCAGAAGAAAATTTCCTTCCGGTACATTCCTACTGGCATCCCTCAAAGCCCAGGGATTAACATCAATACCGTATATTGAATATTTCTCTGCTAACCATCCCAACAGGTGACCGAGCCCACAACCAATTTCCAACACGCGTCCTGATTGCGGTCTATACTTATGAACCAGCTTTGCATAATATCGGTTCGACCACCAATATTGGCTGTAGCGATTAAACGATACGCTTGAATATGCTGCAGATGTGAAATAATCCTGATTAAATTTCTCCTTCACATCCGAAGACTCATGCATCATTCGCTAATTTTATCTCGCTTTGCAGAGGGTTAAAGGGGAGATTGGTGAATATTAATCCTGAAGCAATTGATTGAACAAGCTCTCGTATTGAATTGCCGTTGCGTGCGGTGAAAACTGTTTTCTAACAGACTCTTGGTCTTTTGCATACAGTTTCGGGTTATTGAGAATTTCGATAAGAGCTTGGGAAAGAGTCTCCACATCCCTGCTTGGAACAATAAGGCCCATACCTGTCATTTTTACTGGTTGGCGAACACCAGGCATATCTGTCGATACAACCGGTGTACCACAGATCATTGATTCTACCTGGACCATACCAAATGCTTCTGTGCTGTTAATACTGGGTAATACTGTCACTTCTGCCTCATGGAAGAAAACTGCCCATTCATCTGGTGGCAGAATCCCTAAAAACTTCCAATGGTTCCCAAGCTCTTCAATCATTGGCGCTAACTTATGAGCGTAGGCTTCCTCTCCCAGTACATTCAAATATTGACCTGCAAAGAGGACTCGCACATTTGGAATTCTCTCTATTACAGAAGGGAGCGCTTCGATTAGGTATTCAACTCCTTTTTCAGAAGCCAGACGGGCTGCCATTCCCACAATTCTATCGCCTGGATCAATTTCATACTTCTCTCGAAATGCAGTTTTATCTTCTTCGTATACAGTTTCAACATGGATTGGGGGTAGGATGGGTTGTACTTTATGAAGGTAACTTTGGAGAAATTTTGAGTTCTCAGCATAATCCAAAGATGTCGTAACAATTACTTTGGAGACCCTCGCGGAAATATGATTCGCAATATTGGAACCCAAACCAGCAAGTTGGTGAATAAAACCATTTGGGAGACTCAGGTCGCATTGATATGTCAGCACAAATGGTTTTCGATGAATCTTACTGATCATTGCCATCAAGGCAGCATCTGGTTGGGGAGCGTGGGCATTCACGATATCAGCATCTGTGATCAACTTTGTCGCCCAATACGGCAAAGTTGGCATAATAACTCCCTTGCTGATCCTGAACATCACCCGTGGACGGATGATATTTACACCATCCTTAATCTCCTGATCAGGAAGGGAATCATCAAAACGAGAAGTTAATACAGTCACATGATGTCCCCGCTCAGCAAGAGCCCGTGCCAGTCTCTCGGCATAGATTGTTAGACCAGAGTAATGTGGTCTGTAATACATCAGTGAGATCAAGATGTTCATCTTAGGGATAGGTATTAGATACACGAATCTTCCGTAGCTGTTGGTAGAGACCTGCCAGTGATTTCCCATCCCGGAATATACCAAACATTCCAACTATACCCGTAAAGGTGATGCTAACAAAGTGGACAACAATTGCTATCGCCAACCCATCGGATGTAGGCATACCTAGCAATGAAAAAGCACCTACAGCAGCTGCCTCAAAAACACCCAATCCAGCGGGGGCAGATGGAATGGCAATTCCAATAGAAATCATTCCCAGGATGAAGGCTACCATCCAGCCGGATAAATCCACTCCAAAGCTTTTGGAAATGAATACTAATTCAAGTGCACCGAAAATCCATGAGAGAACCATCAGAACCAGGCTGAGGATGAATTGTCGGAAATTTGCCAATACCCCAAATCCATCTAACAAGGAATTTATGCGCGGAACAATCCGATCCCAGAACACAAATCTCTTTAGGCTGAAACCCTCCAGTTTATTCATTATCCATCCACGATTACGCGCCAATAAGAACATGCAAAATAATCCCGCAATGGCAAGGAGGAATACAGACACAGCGATCGATTGACTGCTTTCAAGTGAAAGAATAAGGGGAATAGTCGCCAAGATTAATCCTGCCGCGATTGCAATATCATACATGCGCTCAATGATGATTGTTGATAAGACAAAAAATCCGCTCAGGTTTGTCGTTTCGGAGAGAATGAATGCTCTGCCAAGTTCCCCAAGTCGAAATGGAAAGATATTGTTGAGCAGGTATCCTTCGTTCAGGGTCAGGAAGACTCGCCCATAATTGACCTTCCTTTGAAGTAATACCCACCATGACAAAGCCCGCAGTCCAAGGCTAATCACGAATAATCCAAGCGCCGGAAATAACCAACCCAGGTCCATCCCCGAGATTGCATCCAGTACATCAGGCCAATTTGAAAACCTGGCCAACAAAATTATCGCAATCGCACTGATGATAAGACCTGGCAGCCATCGGCCTATTCCCTTAAGATTGGATGTGCTGATTGTGCTCAATTCTCCTCCAGGCGCAATACAGCAAAGAACGCTTCCTGAGGTATCTCGACGTTCCCCACCATTTTCATGCGTTTCTTTCCCTTCTTTTGCTTCTCCAGCAGTTTTCGCTTTCTGGTCACATCGCCACCATAACACTTCGCCAGGACATCCTTGCGAAGCGCTTTGACGTTGGCTCTTGAAATCACTCGCCCGGAAGCATACGCCTGGATAGGGACCGCGAATAATTGGCGAGGGATCAAATCCTTCAACTTGGATATTAGAGCCTGTCCTTTCTGGTAGGCTTTATCACGGTGGACAATTATAGCGAGGGCATCGACAGGTTCGTTATTAACCAAAATTTCAAGCTTCACCAGGTCATCCGCTCGATACTCAATAAATTGATAATCGAGAGATGCATACCCTCTTGTGCGTGATTTCAATTGGTCAAAGAAATCAACGATCATCTCTGAAAGAGGGATTTCAAAAATCAATTGAACCCTGGAGGGTGTTGGGTAATCCTGCTCAACGAATACGCCCCTGCGTTTCTTTACTAACTCCATCACAGTTCCGTAAAACTCAGTCGGAGTGAATATCTCGATCTTCATCCATGGTTCACGTATTTCGGATAACTCACCTTCATCTGGCAGTTCCGCAGGAGAAGCAATTCGATTCACGTCCCCACTTCTCATGACAACTTCGTATTCGACACTTGGTGAGGTGACGATAATATCCAGGTTGTATTCGCGCTCTAATCGTTCCTGGATAATCTCCATATGGAACATGCCCAGAAAACCGCACCGGAAGCCAAAATTCAAAGCTTGTGAAGTCTCGTGCTGGTAAACCAAGGAAGCATCATTGAGCTGCAATTTCTCCAGCGCTTCTTTCAAATCACTGTAATCTTCACCTTCCACGGGAAAAATACCAGCAAATACCATCGGTTTTGCTTGTTGGTATCCGGGTAAAGGTTTTGGTGCTTGATAATCTGCATTCGTCAAGGTATCTCCCACGCGGCAATCTTGGACGGACTTTAATCCGGTTGCCACGTACCCAACCTCTCCCGCGGTTAATTCATCCATCTCCTCGAGTTCCGGTATGAAAACACCAGCTTCAACTGGACGAAATTGTGATTTACTTGCCATAAGTAACAAAGTGTCATTTCCCGTGATCTTGCCATCCATTAATCGGATATACGCAATGACACCTTTATAGGAATCGTAGTGAGAATCAAAAATTAATGCGCGCAGAGGTGCAGTCGAATCTCCCTTCGGCGGAGGGACATTTTTTATTACAGCATCAAGCACCTGCTCCACTTGCAATCCCTCTTTCGCCGAAATCCTCAGGATTTGATCTTCTGGTGTACCCAGCAAATTTTGGATCTCTTCAGCAATTTCATCAGGACGGGCAGATGGAAGATCGATTTTATTAATCACGGGAATGATCTCTAAATCAGCTTCCAGTGCCAAGTACAGGTTTGCCAAGGTTTGGGCTTCAACCCCCTGGCTAGCATCAACAACAAGAATCGCTCCCTCGCATGCAGCCAGGGCACGTGACACTTCGTATCCAAAATCAACATGACCGGGAGTATCAATCAGGTTCAATTCGTACGAGATCCCATCTTGAGCGGTGTACATCATTCGAACGGCGGAGGCTTTAATAGTAACGCCCTTTTCCCGCTCCAGATCCATGCTGTCGAGGACCTGTGCCATCATATCCCTGTCAGATATCGTACCGGTAAGCTGCAATAAACGATCCGCCAGGGTGGATTTCCCGTGGTCGATATGAGCGATGATGCAAAAATTCCTAATGTGATCGGTCATAACCGCGCAGAAGTATACACGATATTCAGGTGAAAGACGATGGGGGACTTTCCTTATTTTCACACACCGGTGAACAGCCGCTCAACATAAATTTCCATTCTACTTTCTTTCCTGGCAGGATATTCAAACCAAGCAAGAAACTCCACATTTCCCTTGGGGCCTAATAACGGTGATTTAATCAAACCAGTTATTTGGTATTGATTCTCATCGGCAAATTTAATGACATCAGTTAATACCTTTTTGTGCACATTGGGATCGCGAATCACACCTTTTCCCCGTTGCACTTCGGATCTCCCTGCTTCGAATTGGGGCTTGATTAACAAGATCACCTGTCCACCTTTTTCTCCAAACCAACCCTTAACAACCGTCAGCATGACCTTAGACGAAATAAAAGACACGTCAATCGCGACCAAGTCAACTGCCTCAGGTAATTTTTCCAGGTTCCTAGCATTTATTCCTTCCATGACAATAACTTCTTCACGATTCCTCAGGTTCCAATGCAGAATGCCTTTTCCAACATCGATTGAAAATACCTTGATAGCTCCATTTTGGATCAAGCAATCAGTAAATCCACCCGTGGAGGCACCAATATCAGCACATACAAGACCGCCAACATCGATTTGAAATTCTTCCAACGCTGCATTTAATTTGTCCCCGCCCCTGGATACAAAATTTTTACCAGGATCTATCGTGATTTCAACATCAGGCGAAAAAGAGATGGATGGCTTTTGAACAACCTGGCTATCAACTCTGACCTGGCCTGCCATCACCAAGCGCTGAGCTTTTGAACGACTTTCAACCAGGCCACGCTCAACGAGCAGTGTATCAATTCGCATTTTCTTCATTGATATGGTCATTCGTCTTGGTTAGATGAGTTGTAAAAAAAAGAAGGAACCTTCCTAGAATCCAATTACCAGCTTCCCAGTAATTTAATCATAAACCAGCTGGACAATACCAGCTGGTTACAAATCAAGACTTCTCCTCAATTTGAATAAATCTGATCGGTTTTGGCTGCGCTGATCAAATCATTTATATGCAGTCCATTTACTGCATGAGTCCACCAAGTTACAGTAACACTCCCCCATTCAGTGAGGATAGATGGATGGTGATCTTCCCGCTCTGCAAGCTCACCAACCTTATTTGTGAATTCCAGAGCGGATACGAAGTTATTGAACTTGTATTTGCGTATTAATCGGTTGATTCCACTAACTTCAACAATCTCCCAATCTGGTATTTGTTCCTGGTAGGCGTGAATTTCAGATATTTCTATGGATGTTCCACCCCTCTTTGGAGTCCTGCAGCTCATCGATTTCAGATCGCTCATGGGTGTTAATCCGTGTCCGCTTTATTTCACTTCCAACCTTTGGATAACTGGTTTAAAGTTCCGCAATCTGTCTTAAGAGTGCCAGGATGATCAAGACCAATCTCACACCCTCCCCTGCAGATACATTTATCTCTTCACCTTTCCTTTCAGAATTCTTAATCCAAAGAAATGCACCGGCTAATCCAACGAGTGCACCGATGAATGATGCGCCAACTAATACTTTTGTGTCGTAAGGAATTTTTTGTTTGGTAATAGCAGATTCGTCACTCATTCATTCGTCTCCTTCTATTTTGATCGGCTGCAGGAATCGTAATCAAAGTATCTGATTATTTTCTGCGCAATGCGCGAAATCCTGCGAAAAAGCTATGTATTCGGTAGAAAGGTTCAACAGCTACATTAGAAGCATTTTTTGCACGCTGTTCCATCAAATATGCATACTTCTGAAACACAAAAAAGTAGTAAGGTGTTGCCTTTAATAATTTAGCAGTATAGATGACTATCACAACAAGGAAAATTGAGATAATTAGGAAAGCAATCATCGCCAGAGATACCATATACAACAAAGATATATCTGCCCATTTGCTTGCCCTGGTACCATCGAGAAATAGCGTTGCTACAATCGCGACAAGAATTAGGATTCCCGTCAAGATCAGAGGGAAGTAGATTTGCCAGAAAGATTGCCGACGGTGAGCCTCTTGAGTTATGGGATTGCGCGGTTTCTCAGGGGGAATAAAACTATTGTCAGGCATAAAAATATTTTAACACATATCAGAATTTTGAATCAGCCCATACTTTCTGGCATATTTGAGATTTGAATGCAAGGTAACCGCCATTGATTTTCTCATTGGGAAATCCGAGTTATAAGCATACCCAAGATACCTCAAGAATTAAGCATTTCGAAATCATTACAATTACCAGTTGGCATCTAAATTGTAACTTTCCCTTTATTCAATTTCATATATCCCAGGCGATTAGCAAGGAGTTCAAACATGTCAAATCCTCCCAGTCTTGATCCCAGCATCCCATTCGCTCCCAGCGAGCTGGTCCTTTTGAATGGCGATCAATTTGCGAAGAAGGTAATGATGGGTAATATCCAACTGATGCACACAGATGCCAGCGTGTCTTACTCCCAATTGGGTGAAGCAATCTTGGCTGCAGCAGAGCTGGCAGTAGAATCGAGCGGAAATTTACAGTATGAAGTTCGACAAGAAAAAGCCATGCTGGGTTTACGGAAAGTAAATACACTATCCGCAAAATCCACGCATGCACAAAATAATTGGCCAGAACACAGCCTCGAATCACGATTAATTCAAATCGCAGAAAGCAGCGAGCAGGATGGCGAAAGCGCGAAAGTTTCAGATTTAATATACCTATGGCTTGGACAGGATTCGGGAGCTCCCTGGCAGTCCGTTATCGCGATGGTCCAATCAGGCTTGGCAGACCGGGATTTATTGGAAAGATCAGAATCCACGAAGCTGAAGGTATTTACTACCATAAACTATTCTCTTCCAAGTTCCACGGCAGAATTTGCAAAACAATTCCCAATAAACTCTATCCAAGAACTTCTTAGGTATAACGAGAATAACCGCAAGGAGATTTGGGAATTGATCAAAAATGAGAACAAGAAGGCGATTAAGCAACGAACTGAACAAGATGATTCAGATTTTGATTAAATCTTCTTCAATCAGCTAAGATTAATGGATCGGGCGAATTATTGACAGAATTTCTTTTTGCTGATACGATTTTGACTGCAAGGATGCAGTAAGTTACCGTTGGATGTGAGAAAGACGATGGCCTGAGGCACTAGTCTTCGGCCATTTTTTGTTGACTGCTCCGATGGAACTCCAAAAGCATCACAAGTAACATTCTTTTTTATTTATATAGGAGTTGTAAGAAAATGACAGATCGTATCACCGGCACAGTCAAATGGTTCAACGGCAACAAGGGTTATGGTTTCATCTCCCGGGAAGATGGTCCAGATGTGTTTGTCCACTATACTGCCATCATGGCAGATGGATATCGCAACTTGACAGAAGGACAGATGGTTGAATTCACTGTCGAGAATGGACCGAAGGGCTTGCAAGCTGCCAACGTTGTACCCATAAACTAGCATCCCACAACTGCATAAAGAAAACACCCCGAGGAATCTGGAGTGCACCCTATAAGAAAGACACAAAATAAAAAAGTCCTCCCATGCTTCAACCAGACAGACACCTTAGCTGATAGGGTGTCTGTTTAGTTTTCAATTGTATCCTTTCATAGTTAAAAAAGTAAACATAATCATCA
>Ga0209536_100004894_pt1 | contig 21062 bp, 13 predicted proteins | sample DeeMarSeWOR28_12_FD_187461 | JGI IMG/M metagenome (GOLD analysis project Ga0209536, IMG submission 187461) | Marine sediment microbial communities from White Oak River estuary, North Carolina - WOR-2-8_12 (SPAdes) (version 2) | ecosystem: Environmental > Aquatic > Marine > Intertidal zone >... | reverse complement strand
ACGCGGCTTTCACCTTATCGGTGTGCGATGAATAAGGGGAATTACAGGCGATGAGTAAAACCGTAAGCGTTAGGATTATCAAGTAGTTCATGAAGTTTCTGAGTGGAAAAAAGAAAAATTGGCAGTTTTTTAATCGGAGTTTCAGAGAAATTCTTTAGAACACTTCTTTTACATATAAGCTGCAGCCCAAACGGGCTGCAGCTCCAAGGTCTTACTTAGAGCACTGCATTACTGCAAGTTAATGTTACCTCCTGGCGCTCCATTGCCCGCACTACCCAATTGAAAGGTAATGTCAGCCGGGTTGGAGTTTAAACTGGCGTTGTTATCCACATAGATACCGTAGTTCCAACCGCCTTGGCCGTCGGGTCCAAAGGGAATACCACCGTTGCCAGCGTTACCGGTAATTATAGTGGTAGCGCCTAGGGTTTCAGCTTGGCTGCTACCAAGCAAGACTAGACCGGCACTGGGTCCGCCGGCACCGCCGCCGCCATTGCCGCCGTGACCGCCGCGTCCACCGGTACCACCTTTGCCGGCGCGGGTGCCGCCATTACTGCCACCGTTACCAGCACCGCCTGTACCGCCGTCGCCACCGGCGCCGCCAATACCACCGTTGCCGCTTTGCAAAGTGCTGTCTTCAACGGCGACAAATTGCACGTTGTTAACCAGCACTGCGAAAGAACCCCCGGCGCCGTAACCCAGGCCGCCACCGCCAGCCCCGCTGCCGCCAGCACCACCTTTACCGCCGTTACCGCCGCCTTGACCGATATCCAGTCCGGGACCGCCGCCCCCGCCACCACCGCCGCCACCACTGGTGCCATTACCACCGGCGGAGCCGTTGGCGGTTGTGTAGAACACACCGCCGCTGGTGCTGTTAAAGCCATAGGATACCGTGGCGCCTTGGCCGTCACCACCATCGCCGCCCGCGCCACCGGGGCCGCCGGTTCCGCCGTATGTCCAGTTGCAGTTGATGGGAAACTCGTAAGTAGCGCTGCCGCCGCCGCCACCGCCACCACCTAAACCACCGCCACCGCCTCTGCCGCCAGCGGAACCGTCGGAACAAATTCCGGATGATCCAGAACCGCCGTTGCCGCCACCGTAACCTGCGCCTGCGGTACCGTTACTGCCAGGGGCTCCAGCCATACCGTTACCACCCAGGCCGGCGAGGATGTTACTGTTCACGATATCTAAACGCAATAGGTTTTCCGCGATGACGCCGTAACTGGAACCGGCTTGGGTAGCCGCGCTGCCACGTTGCGCCGGGCGTGCTTCCAATGTGGAGCGATCGATCACCGCCGCGCCGTCGCCTATTATGCGCAAGGCATAAGCCTGTTCGCTGCCTGGTAAGGGTTGTTCATTGGACTTATCAAAGCCCAACGCGACGCCGCTGATCCATGACGTTTGCCCTGCGATGCTGGGCAAAACCATAGCCCGGGCGCTGTCCACCACGATGGGAGTGGGTTGGCCCTCGGCCTGACGCAACCATTGATCCGCGAAACCGCCATAGAGACTAACACCTGGCGGCAAAGTCAAAGTGGTACTTGCACTGTAGGGCGCAGTGGCGTTGCGTAAATAGATATCGGCACCGATCGCGGTGGAATACTCAACGGCCTTGGCCAGCGTTTTCAACGGCGACCAAGGGGTCAACCCGTCGTTGTTAAAATCGTGACCGTTGTTGCCATCCACGAATACCGCCATGGCATCATCCGCCACTACCACCAGATTGACGTCGTCACTAGCCGTGGATTGCGCCAATTCGGTATCGGTAACCGTCACCCGTAAGTGCAAACTAGTAACTCGATCAGGCGCAAAAAAGCTAATGGTGCGTGAATTGGGCAGAGGGCCGATCGGTTCCCCCGCAACTTGTTCCCAGGTATAACGCAGAGTCGATTGGTCCACCACGTTTTTGGGCTGGGCCGACAGGGTAATATTGTCACCGATGCTGAACAAGTCATCGGCGCCCAATGACACGGCTAGTTCACCGAATGGATTACTGCAAGCGTCAAACTCCATTGCGTCGTCGCTGCCGTCATTGTCGGTATCCGGATTCAGTGGATCGCTGTGCACCAACACCAAGTTGTTACCCACATCGCAAGGCGCCTGAGCCAAATTGGTATACCAGCCAATGATTTCCAGGGCGTCATCCAGGCCGTCGTTGTCCGTATCGGTGTTGTTGATGTCCGTGCCGTTGACCAATTCCAGGCGATCGCTTAAGCCATCCAGGTCGGAGTCCGTGATATAAACCAAATGCAATACATCGCCTTTGCGCAAGCTGATTTGATCGAAATCGTAGTCTTCATTCAATAAATCATACAGTCGCGTTTGTTGGGTGCCTTGCGGTTGTCCACTAGGGGTGAAGGTATGTGCCACCAGCCAGTAGCGCTGAGTGAGCGAATTCATTTCCAAGCCACGCACAGCGGTCAAGCCGTTGAAAGTCGGCGTCGCCGCGGCATTGACCTCGCGGGGGAAATCACCGCTGCCGGTGTTGTAATCCAGATCGAGTATGTCTTGCATCAGCGCGGCCGCGGTCAGCTCCAAACCCTGGCCGTTGTCTATGGCCACACGGTAACGTTCGGTCTCAACGCCCAGCGCATCACCGTAATCGATGATGACCTCTGCAGTGCGCGCACGGATGTTTTGTTCCGCCAGGCGCAAGTCCACATCGGTGCGTTGCCCGGTCAATGAGAAATTGGCGGGTTTCAAAATGAGTTTGTTGGAGTTTTCCAACACCCGGCTGATTTCATCCGGATTGCCGTCCGCTACGTAGGTGAAAATAAACGGATCCGGCTCCAAAGTGTTCGGATCGGCATTGCGGCCCAGTGGCGTCAAGGTTTGGGTCAGGTCGCCGGCGTGCTGCAAAGTGCCCACCGGCGTGCGCTTGAAGGCGTCGTTGGGATCTTCGATATACGCGGTGAATTCCAGGTTATTGATGGTATAACTGACATCGCCATCGTTAATAAAACCCACTTGCACTTTGATTTCACCGCCGGTGGTTTGCACTTCCTGGGAATTAATCTGCTCGTAATAGCGACTACTGTCCTGGCGGTTGGTTTGCACGGTGGTTTGATTCCAGTAAGCCGTGTTGGTGGTGGTATCGGTGTGCTCATAGTCGTAACTAGCCGACACCTTGCCGGTGGTAACAGGTCCGCGTGTTTTCACTTCAGCGTTGACGTTCACCGCGTGCTGCTCTTCCACCACATGAGTGTTGCTGCGACCACGCGATGTAGTCACCTGGGTTTCGTTGGCCTCCGACTCGGTCATGCCTTCGGTGATTTGTTGTCCTGTGGTGGTGGTGGCAAACAACTGGATAACGGGTGTGCTGAGCATTTTAACGCGCAGCCTCGGTACATCGGCCACCAGGGGGTTAAAGCGCAGATGGTTACCGCCGCCGCGATCCCAGTTGTCCACTTCCTCTTTGTCCAGAAAACCGTCACCGTCGGTGTCGGCTACCTTGGGATTGGTGCCGTTGGTGATTTCATCGCAGTCGGTCAAACCGTCGTTGTCCGTATCGTCGGTACAGGCATCGGCGATTTGGTAGCTGGATGAACGCACGTTACTGCGGTTGCCGGCATCGTCCACCGCGTAATAACGCACCGTAGTGTCTTGCACCAGGGTGAATGGCCCGCTATACAGTTTGCCGTTACTGACCGGGTCGGTGCCATCGGTGGTGTAATAGACTGTGCACTGAGCACTATTGTCCGAACAACTCAGCGTCACTAATTGAGGCTTGCTGTAGGGTTGCCCGTCGCCGGGGCTTATGCTCGTGCTGGGCGGCTGGTTGTCGGGACCATCCCCGTTGCCACCGCCGTTGCCATCTCCGCCCCCGCCGCCGCCACACCCGGTGGTAAACACCAAGCTTGCGATCAGTACTGCCGATAAATAAACAGATATATTTCTCATCCTAAGTCTCCTAGTTTTTAAATAAGTAATGTTATTTATAAACAACACTACTCAATTGGTGAAATTATTAGTGGTAATGTTGCTTATCACGATAAATGATTGGTGATTGCAGCGAGAAAGCGCTCTGGTAGAAAAGCTATTAGCAAATTAGGTAGGTAGCTAGGATTTAATGAATACCGGCAAATTCGTAATGAAACAAGAGCACGACACCTATTGAATATAAGCTCGCGAATAAAATCAGCAAAATCAAAGGATTCTTAAATAATGATTTCATAATCATATTGCCCATCAATTTATTTCAATATTGCCATTTAATCGAGATACTACGGCTGCGGCGAGCTTAAATGGTCGCACTAGAACTTAGAGAAAAGTTTAGAAAGAATACGCTAGTTGTGAAATTACAAATGATGATACTACCCATCAAAAACGATAATGCATTACGCGACGGACAATAGCCTCAGGCACCAGGCATACTGGCGCAAATACTTTCAATAGCTAGCTTCGTGCTTGCGGGAAATTACGCTTTTATGGATACGTTAAAAGTTTCGGTTTTCGTCAGTTTTATCTTAATGTCGTGCGGGGAGAATATAGGCGGCACAGCAAGCTTGCTGGCGTGATTGTTGACGATAACTTCGGAGTTGGACTCCAGATGGGGAATCAGGCTTTGTTCCTCTACCGGACCTGGGTGATGCTCCCAATAAAAGACAACATCGTTTTCCAGCAAAACGATAGCGTTGTCTATAGAACCCATAGGCGTGGAATAAAATTCCTTAAGCAGAGCTTCTAAATTGGTTTTAAAATCGTCAGTCGTGTCACTGTCGGGTTTTTTTCCAACATAAACCCGGACTTTTCCACTGCGCCAATCCGCTTGATTAGGCAATAGATAAAAAGGTTGACCTTCGGCTAACAGGTTTTTATATAGTTGTGGAAATTCGGAGTGACTTGTACCAATTTTAGTGGATGTCTTGAAATTGAAAACCGCTCCATGCAGCTTCCCGTAAGCCCTGCCTGCAGCGTAGTTTTTGCTGGCGCATTTGTAAGCGCATTGGGTGGGATAAGCCACCAGGGCAATCTCGTCGGGCAAAAAATTGTCATCGTTAAAAATTACCGTGGGAATATACGCCGTTAATCCCAGCGGCGTCATCGCCTGAGCGGTAAACGGTATGAACACTTCGCCCAGCGCTTCATAAAAACCCACTCTGTCCTCCAATAAGTCCAACGATCGAAATCCCCTCCACACGCGTACTGCATCAGGGTCGTAGCCTGTATACTGATTTGTCATGCTAAATGCCTCTGTAATATTGATTGTCCAATGCACTGCAACGTTGCGCCTGCGTCGAAATCGCCCAACTTACTGTAAGCTTTTTACTGTATACGTACATTACACTGATTACAGGTAAGCCGCTATTACGATTCCTAATAGCTATTATCACAACCCATAATTTCACAAATACACACTGGTGACTTAGATTAACTATTACCAACACGAATTTATGGATTTTATCGACGATATGTATTATGAATGCGTATAAAACATTTACCAACCAGTCCGACGTTGAGTTGACCATGACCTTGCTGATTCGCAAGGGCGAAGATCCACAGGAAAACTATGGAACAAAAATCGTAACGTTAACGCCCAAGAGCACCAAAGGTGTCGAGTTTGGCAATGATAAAAATGCTTATTTGAATGGTATTAGGATAGAGGCCAGTTGCAATGGCTCAACCCTGCTGTTGGAGCAACGTGTTTACCATAGAGACTCTGAGTTTGATCAAATATTAAACAATTATAATAACGTCGTGATTGTCGCCATTCAGCCACTATTATTAGAAGCATACGACTAAACCGTATGCCTATATCGATACGACATAAAAAAATAAGGCAAAATACTTATCAATTCGCGATGACGACTATGTCATCTTGGAGTCGATTTGACTAGTACAGGGCTAAACAATCGCTGAGAGAATAAGCATGGATTTAACCAACAAAAATTTTTTAAGACTGGACCATCGGTTTTTCAAAGCCTTCATGGCTGCCGCGGAAACCGAGAATTTCACCCAAGCCGCAGAAAAAGCGTGCATGACCCAATCGGGTATTAGCCAGCAGATTGCCAAACTGGAAGATCAGTTGGGCGTGCCATTGTTTAAGCGCTTAGGGAAAAACGTAATCTTATCTCCAGCCGGTGAAAAACTCGTGGTCTATGTAAGGCATTATCTTGAAAACATAGAGTCGTTTTTTAACGATATTCAAGACAAACACCAATCCATGGACGGGCAGGTCAGTTACGCCATGCCGCCCAGTTGCATTTTATCGCCCCACTTTCCTATGTTACTGGAAAGGCGTCTTAAGTTTCCCGAATTAGATCTGAGAGTGGAATTACGGCCAAATGAGGAGGTATTTAAGTGGGTGCTCGCCGGCGATGTGGATTTTGGATTCGTTACCGAAAAAGTAGCTAATCCATTGCTGTCCTATCTACCGTTCTGCCAGGAAGAGTATATATTGGTCAGCCACAATCCGGACATTGCCCAAGGAATCAACGAAACTCAGTTGCTGACACAGAATTTCGTAGGCTATCCCGGGGTGGGGGTCTATTTCGATTTTTGGGTAGACCATTTCCTGCCGGAGTTGGACGATACCGACTTTCGCTCTATACGCGCGGCGAGCGAAATCAACACCATTGACGGGGCGATATTGATGGTGGTTGGCGGCCTGGGCATGTCGATTTTTCCTCGCCACTGTGTACAACAATATATAGATAACGAAAAGCTGTTCGAATGCCCTCCAGGGCCAAACGGACCTTTATTAAATGATATTTACATTGTGCAATTAGCAAAATACCAACCACCTTATCGCGTCGAACAGGTGATCCAATGGTTTATGGAGATGAAAGCTTGTACGCCCGATGCATAACAAAACTTTAAGGAAGATAAAGTCATGACACAGTTATTCGCACCGCCAAAACCGTTTAAATTGATTGCCCCATACGGTGACAATTTAATGACTCCCAAAGACACTGAAGTGGCCTATTGGTCCGCTCTAGGCGCAGGCGCCGATGGGATCGCATTGGGTGTCCGCTTAACCAAAGACAATGTTGTTGTGTGCACCGGGGAAGACACCTTAAAAACTACCTGCGATGACCCCCGCGCCGTGAGTGATGTGACCTGGGATGAGCTTCAAACGCTTGATGCCGGCGTTACCTTTCAATCTACACTGTTAGATGCTAACTACCAACCTACGGGTGAAAAAGGCGCAGACAAGCCCTGGACAGGTAATTTGGCGAAAAAAGCCGCCATAAGGATTCTTCGGTTGGAGGATGTGATGCGATTGTTTTCCCGGCGCACCAATTTGTTTATGGTGTTGCCTCAGTCTCCGCATGAGAACATGCAGAAGCTGATTGATGAAACCATGAAAGTACTTAGTCAGTACGGCATGCAGCACCGCGTATTATGGTTGGGTATGAAAGACGAATGCGCTTATTTGCGCAAGCAGGATCCCCGTTCGCTGCTGAGCATGGTTGCCGATAACAAGCAGCAAGCGTTGGTCAACATCGACAATGCGGCCAGCATGAGCGCTCAAGCTTTATGCATCAATATAGAAGACATCAGCTACCGTTCGGGTAATACCCTGGTGTTCGACCAAGCCGTGATTGAGGCGTTGGGCGACACGGATTTATCACTGCATTTAAGCAGCGCGGCAATGCCGTTTTGCTTAACACCGGAGTATTACCAATTGGCTGCGGAGCATAGCGCCTGCATCGACGCCTTGCTAATAAAAGGCGCGCTGGCGGCAATGGAAGTCGCCTTAACGCCGGCTTTAATCGCCTGCGATACCTTCAGCGGTAAAACCATCAACCGCGACCTATGGTCTGCCGGTTATTCGCACATCAATCAGGATACTCTCATAGAGCAAAACGATGGTATCCGGATTCACATCAAGGGAGAGGAAGGCGGCCAGTACTCCGGAGCGGGGGTTGTGAGCGTATTCCCAATCCACGGCGACTTCGACGCAAGGGTTTGTTTCCATGTAGCCAATCCGCATCAAGGCACCACGTTTGAAATGGCCGCCATCAGTGTGGACGCGGGCTATCATCATATCGACAATACCGATCTCAATACCCGCAACGTGAATTTGTGTTTCGATGTGCATGGCGCGCCGCCTTATGCCAGCAGCGAGCGGGATGAAGACGATGGGTTTCGCTGCGGTTGGAATAACGGCTTTACGCTAACACGTATTCTAGAAGACTGGCAGGCCGCATCGGTGAATATGTACAACAAATACGGTCGTGATGTAGGCAACGGCGCAAAAGACAACCCGTCCGGCGAGTTACGCCTGGTGCGTCACGGACCGGTATTTAATATGTATTATCGGGATAAATACAATCCGGCGTGGGTGTGTTCAGGCTCGGTACTGGTTCCCAACCTGAGTGAAGACGTTCATATACGCTTAGCTGCCAAACATTGGGCCAAGGGCGGGATTACCCCACCCGCAAACGACGTTACCTTTACTAATTTTGAACTTTACCAATATTAATCCCATGACTACAGATCCTAAAAAATTACCCATTGAAGTCAGTTTAGTTCAAGACGTTAAAACATGCCGTACTTGCAAATGGTTCTGGGGCGACATCCCGCCTTACGGCCCCTATCCCGCTTTCGATGTAAAGCAGGATTATCCCGAAGCTATGATAGACAAGGAGCCCCAATCGCCAAACGACAACAAACCCAGAAAGTGGCTGTCGGCACAATCCAATGGGCTGCAGTTTATTGATCCGGCTGTGATGCACGGATGTCGCAAGGCGCCGATTATGACCATAGGCATAAATCCCAACTTAACCGCGTATTACTCATCCACCAGCGGAACGCGCTGGGTTTATCCCAGTTTCTCGCGGCCTCAAGACTATGCGTATTATTACCGCCATAAAACGATTTACCAGGAAAGCATCGATCTTATCCAAGTCGCCAAGTGGTTACAGGATGAAGATAAAATCGTCGCCGAAGAAAACGGCTGGGTTGCGGATATTCAGCGATCAAGCGATCACCGGTGGTTGGTGTTATCCGTGCAGTACCAAAACAAAGATGCCATTACCCAATACGAACTGTCGTGGGGAACCCGGTTACACGGCGTGGTGTTGTACGACAAGGACTATCGATACCTTAAAGAAAAAGAACGGGCGCCATTTACCTTCAACAAAGGCGCGGTTCTCGCCGGTAAAATTAGTGCGGAGAAGGATGTTACCCTGGATGTGTATAAAAACGGCACCAAATACTACCAGCGCATGATCCCCATACTACAGGCGTTCAAACGCAACATCGGCGGTGCCCTGGCTAATGCCGATTTGCGTATCGGTGAGGATGTGGCGCAGCATGACATGATTCATTGCGCCAGCCCGGGTTGGAGCGACAGCTATGATATTCCTACCGATCAAATCACGTTTAATTGTGTTAAAAAGCAAGGCTTCGTCGTTTCACAAATGCTACAGGCCATGCCCAGCGTTATCATCATTGTCGGAGGTAGCTCCTTAAAAATGCTTGGTGAAGTGTTCTCTAAATACATCGATTTGGATTGGAACAACCGGGACATCTATCAACTGTTAAAACAAACCACGGAAAAACAATATTATTTAAACATCAACGAGGGTGGCGCAAAATTCAAGGCGCGTTTGATTGCCGTGCCTCATTTTTCCTATGATGACAATTATAAAGAACACGCGCGCTTGTCGCCTGAAGCGTGGCAGGCTTTCCAAAAAGACTTTCGCCAAGACTACAAAATACTTGATGAATTGAAACTTATTAAAATTGACAAAAACACTGGCGCGGCTGTGGTGAAGTTATCCGGCAGCGAAGATCCCATTCAAAACGACATCAGCGTTGAAGGCTGGCAAGTGCTAACGGCGTACTTTTTAGATGCCAACGCGATGGTCGCCAAGGCGCTGGAGCAAGAATACCAGGCCGGCACGCTGTCGTTCGATCCCACCACAGGGCATTTAACGCGCAGTGAAGGCGCATGCCGTTTTTGCGTCAATGATTTATGGTCTTTTCCGGAAGGCTGCCCCTATGGAAAAATTCCCGTTACTTCGCAAATAGACACGGAAAAAACGGTACTAAACATTCTGAAAAATAAACAGCGGGAATTTTACGTTAAACTCACGACCACCGACTTAGACTAGTTACTCTGTCCGTATGATTTGAAAGCTCAATGGCTAAATACATTGGATAATAGACAACCTGTATTGGCAATGATAAACGTTCAACCGCCTCTTCGATTCACCGGTTGACGAAACCGACACTTGACTGTGTAAGCTAAAGCGTTGGTTCGAAAGCTTTTCATGAAGTCGATACTTTGTTCACTCCGGATACCCCGCTATTTTTGCATCGGAAACTGATCGCAAAGAAATGAATCGACCCAAGACGCCACCCGGAACGCCCCTGTATTGTCCAGTTTATGTTATACAATACCTGACAGCAGTGGCGGCAATATTCCGAAGAAGTGTGGCATCGAACCCGCTCCGCAACCCGGGAAGAATGCGACGTGGAAAATTTTTCTTGAAACACATTGCCTTCTATTATTTTTGTTAAATCTATTAGCGCATATTCGGGGGGGGGTTCTAACCATAGACTCGTGGAGTTGGGACGAAATTCACTATTATTTTTTAGCACATTGCCGATATTGATTTTGATTCGCAACTAACAATCCCTGACCTTAATATCTCCCCATGGCAACAAAACCAACTATTTGGAAGGCTTTAGCGATAGGTTTCATGCTAGCATTTATCGCCGCCCTGGGGATTCGGTATTGGGCGTCCTCCAAAACTTTGCAATACCTGGGACCCACCCACATCGCCAGCAATGGCATTGTCCTCTTTGTGCATCTCAATGGCGATCTGATCAAATTGAACGGGCAGGGTAAGATGCTGGACCGTTATACACAACAACAAACCGGATTTGATCGCCCGCCCATTGATTTGCGGGTGTTATCGGACGGGCGCTTGCTGTACGCCGAGCATCAACCGGCGCGCATCCGGTTGTGTAACACAAACACCTGGCACTGCGAGGAACTGGGCAAGGGATTAGTCAATAAATTCAGGCGCGAATATAAGGTATGGGTGGATGAACCTAACGCACAACTTATTTTCACCGATGCGGCGGGCGGTGGCGTTTGGGCGCAACCGCTGCAAGGTGGTGATGCCAGCGCACTAATGGCGCCAACTTCTTGCGTGGCCAATGACCTGGCCGTCACTGAGCAGGGGCGTATATGGGTGGCCGATTCAGGCAACTATCGATTGATTGAGTTGGCGCAGTCAACCAATGACGCCCTCGCACCCATTGATGAGTCCATGCCGCAAAGGGAAATCAGTCGCGAAATCAGCACCAAACACGATCTGGTGCGCGGCAATCGCAACTTCCCCATGATGCTGGCGCAAGACCCAAAGGGCAACTGGTGGGTTACCCAGCCGACCGCCACGGCCGGACCGCACGCAGACATTCTGTTGTATGATCCCGACGAAGGGGTGAAATCCCGCATCGACTTACCGCAAGAAGTGTTTGCTTTCGACATAGCCGCGATGGGCAACCACATGATTATTTCAGAATTGGACGGTTACCGATTGCACAGCATCAATACCGAGACTTTTGCGATTAGCGAATTCGGTGATGAGCAGTTTAAAACACTTATGCAGGAAACCCAACAGCGCTATAGCGATTTTAACAATACATCCAACCACGCTATGGTCGCCATGCTGGTGTTCGGTAGCCTCATGATTATCGCCGCTTTTGTTGCGACTCCCAAGCACAAACGCTGGACCAAAAGGGCCAAACCGGTGAATCTGCAACCCAGCGATGCGCTTATGCCGCCAATCCAAGGCACTTACTGGTTAAAACGCAATCCCGCCACTGACAGATTTTTGAAATATGGCGAGCCGGTATTTTATATTTTGATAGCGCTAGTTGCTATCATGCTGATATCTGTTGTTATACCAATTGAAACGTTGGGTGACAAAACAGATGACCCTAAAGCGCAACAATCCTTACAACTGTTGTCGCAAATGGTATTGTTTTTAGCGATAGTTATAGCACTGCTTCCGATCATGGGGCGCATTGGTTTTAATGCAGCAAAACGATTACTGGGAACCGATGGAAATTGTCTTTTCATTAAGTTGCACGATGGACAACAGTTGCGTGTCGATCCAAAAGAGCTGGCATACACTAAAGCCACCCTATTTTACCGCCACTACGTACTACCACTGCAAAACGGCTACTATCGACCGTTTTACGCACCCGGCGAATTGCAATCCTACCTTTTTCCATTACTATCACAGGCGAGCAAACTAAATCCCTGGCAAGTGCTCAAACACTTGTGGATCTACCGCAGTGCGGCTACTGCATTCCACTTTATTTACTTCACTGCTTTATTCGTCGTGCTGTTTTGGTTTTCGCTGCGCATAGAGGCGTTGTAACCAGTAGTCACGCCAGAACGGTTTGATTTTTACCTTTGTTTTTCGCTTTGTACAACGCCTGATCGGCGCGCAACAACAAGGCATCCAGGGATTCATTCCCCGCTAAGGTCGCCACACCGATACTTACCGTGAAGCCAATGGTTTTATCTTGGTACACCACTTTGGACTGTCCTAGGAGTTTGCGAATCCTTTCGGCGAACTGCAGCGAGGTATGCGCATCAGCTTCGGGCAATATGTACATGAATTCCTCGCCTCCATAACGCGCAAAATGATCAATCTCCCTGCTGTTGTGCAAACACGTGGATGCAATGGTTTTCAACACAACATCCCCTCCCGGATGACCGTAGGTGTCGTTGATTTTCTTGAAAAAATCCACATCCAAAATGGCAATAGAAAGCGGATGCTTCAAGCGAAGCGCGCGGTTGCGTTCGTGCTCCGCCAACTCCAAAATATGCCGGCGGTTATAAGCCTGGGTCAGCTCATCTAAAGTGGACAGTTCCCTTAACAGCTGCTCCTTTTGATCCAAACGCATCAACAACGATAAGGTTATGTAATTAAACGCTGGAGCGATAGTGGCGGGCGCCAGTACGGCAATACTCAGACCCAGTTTACTGGGAGGCAATCCGAATACGGCGTAGGCGGCAGCGGTAATAGCCACCGAAATGAGAACAGACAACCAGGTTATTATCCATGTTAACCAATGAATGCCGACTTTTCTTAACAAACGAATAAACATACTGATTTTTTTGCGAAGTATAACGTTGCTGCAAAGGTTTCACCAGCGTGTCATCCTCGATTTATGCGATTTTATGAAAATCCCACACAGCCGCGATGAGTACGTTCGCCTGATTAACCGGATAACAATAAAAACTGTAACGAATATCTCTCCGAGATGGTGTGAATAGTTTGCGGGAGCCTCACTAATGTGCAAGGCCTCCGAGCGTTCTCAAAATCTAATCTCATATTTTTCTTCTGGGCACGCACTGCGGATTGAGCTCATTGGCGACTCACTGTTTATAAATCATGCGGCGCTATCAGATAAATCATTTGAATCGCCTTCTGTTATAACGCGCAGTTATAACGAATGTGCATTATTACCCAATAGCGGTCATAGTCCTTTCATACTTGTGCAACTGAGACTATCATAGCACCCCTTTTAATGGGCCGAATTTCACGAGCCCCTCACTGCAAAACTTCACTAATCAATAAAACAACGGGAGATAACACCAAAATGATGAGAAAAGCACTACTGCTTATACTATGTAGTAATTTCTACTTTATTTCTGCAAACTGCTTGGCTGCCCCTGAGGTTACTGGAAAACCTATCATCGTTCAGCACCTGGGCAAAGTCGAATGGCCCCAAGATGACGATATCACAACACCCTACTTGACCCAATTGTCCGCAAATGACATTAACGATCTGCATGGTGATGTTAGTTGCGATTTAATCATATCTACGCCGGGCAACTATCATATGGCGCTACTGGATGCGATGAAAGGTCGGGAGGACTTGGGCCACCCGGGTTTACAAAAACAAATCAAATCTCAATTTGATGCTACGGTATGCTGGTCCACCTCGCCGCCGGTGTCACTGCAGCAAATTCCTGCCGAAGATTTACAGTTTAAAAACATTCATTTGCAGGGCCGGCCGGCACTGGCGATGGGGCCCGGCGGAGTAATGAATAACCTAGTGGCGCAAGGTTTAGTGGAAGCCGATACCCGTCAACCATTTCTGCGTAATCAAGGCAATGTGATATTAGTGCGTGCCGACAAAGCCAAAAAAATCAAAAACATTTGTGATTTGGGCGGCAAAATCCGGGTCGCCACTCCAAACCCGGAACTGGAACCAGGCTCTTTCGGCAACTTCTCCGGTACGATTTTCGATGTGGCCGAGCAAAATGACTTCTGTAATGCCACAAAGTTATTTAACAGTATTTTCAGCCAGGATATCTCAAAAATCGATACCTCAGCCTTCGAGAACCCTTATGACATCAATAGCATATTGGCGGTTTTCGGCGTCGGCGAAAAACACCATCATCACAAAAAAGGCCATGATGATGATAAACACAAAAAAGAAGCAACAGCTAAGTGGATTGCCTCTTCACGCATCATGCACCGCGATATTCCCTACGCCTTGTGCCATAACGAAGCCGACGCCGGCGTCATTTTTTATCACCAGGCAATATATTTAAAACGGGTATTAGGTTTGACCGGTTGCCAATTAGATATCGTTCCACTGGGCGGCAGCGAAAGCGAGCCACAACCCTTGCCAGGCAATCGGGTAGGCACGTTACACATTGCTAAAGTCTCCGGAAGCTTTCCGCCAAAAGTCTTGGGGGCTCGTGACTTGGTTTATGATTTCCTCACCAAAAGCCCTATTTGGACGCAAATCATGGCTGAACATGGCATGATTGATCCAACGCCATAGTAACATCCATTTATATCTGTTAGGCCGGAGACCTGTGAAGGTTATCCGGCCTTTTCATAAGAAACACAATTCCAACCCCTTACTCTCCCACCGATATAAATTCCCATAAAAAATTTACGATAAATTACAAGTTATAAGTACAAATCCTTAATTTGTCACTTAATGATTTAGCCATACTGCCGACAATAAGTTAATGGTTTCTGATTTACAGAAAGACCGTCACAGCAACCTGAGTAGACAGTAATGCCGCGAGTTTTTTCGCTAACTGATATTGAACATACATTCGGCGAGGTTTTAGTCACACGAGCCGATATAAACGCTGCGCCCGGTTGGGACTCTCTGTCCTGTGCCCTGAGTTTTGCGCCTAACACACTGATCGAAAAAGACCATTTTTACTATCGCCCAAAGGCACTACTTTGCAAGCGCCGTCGATCCATAAACATCTAGCGGCCTGAGAGTGATGCAAGCACCTGACAGCCCAAAAAATGAACCGGAGCGCCTCAAAGCGCTGCATACGTTACAGCTACTGGACACCCCGGCGGAAGAACGTTTTGACCGTCTCACCCGGCTGGCGAAGGACTTATTTAAAGTGCGAATCGCCTTGATCAGCTTGGTGGATAGCGACCGCCAATGGTTTAAATCCAAACAAGGCCTACAGGCGTGCGAAACACCTCGGAATATTTCTTTTTGCGGCCACGCCATTCTCAGCAACACCGTTTTGTATGTACCCAACGCCTTGGAAGACCCCCGCTTTGCGGACAATCCCCTGGTAACCGGCGAGCCACACATTCGCTTTTACGCCGGCGCCCCCTTATCCACGTTGGAAGGTTACCGCATCGGTACGTTGTGCATTATCGACGACAAGCCCCACACTTTATCCGCAGATGAACTGCATCGTTTGCGCGAATTAGCCGATTGCGTGCAAGAAGAGTTAAACCGGGCCAGAGTGCATGCCAGCATCGCTAAATCGTTTTTAGGCAATGAGTTGCAAAGTGGTTCGTCCGTGCAAGCGCGGGTGGAAGCGGAGATCAAACGCAATCACCAGTTACTGGATACCATCAGCCGGGCGCAATCGCAGTTCATCAAAGAAGCCGATCACAAAAAAGTGTTTGATGATCTGTTGCAGGAGTTGCTGCAACTGACCGATAGTGAGTACGGCTTCATCGGCGAAATATTGCATACCGCTGAACACCAGCCTTACCTTAAGACCCACGCGATCACAAATATCGCCTGGAATGAGGAAACCCGCCAGTTTTACCAACAAAACGCGCCTGCCGGGATGGAGTTTTTCAATTTAAACACCTTGTTCGGTGCGGCCATTCGCAGTGGTGAGGCGGTCATTGCCAATAATCCTTCTGAAGATCCGCGCCGCGGAGGCTTGCCGCCAGGACATCCGCCGCTTAATGCTTTTCTAGGGGTACCGTTTTTCGCGGGTGACCGATTTGTCGGCATAGCCGGCTTAGCCAATCGAGCTCAAGGCTATGACGAACAGTTGGTGGAATTCATCCAACCGCTGTTGGCCACATGCGCCAATTTAATAGACGCCTTGCGCCTGGAACAACGCCGCCGCCAAGCGGAGCAAGAACTCAACCGCTTTAAACATGTCTTGGACGACACCTTGGACATGATTTTCATGTTCGACGCGCACACTCTGCAATTTAACTATCTAAACCGCGGCGCGGTGAAATCCATGGGGTATAGCCGGGATGAGCTGCTGCAAATGACGCCGCATGACATTAAACCTTTGATATCCGAGCGCAAATTCCGTGCGTTAATTGCGCCTCTGTTAAGCGGCAAACAATCCGCTTTGCATTTCGAAACCCTGCACCGGCGCAAAAACGGCAGTGACTTTCCCGTGGAAATATTTCTACAACTGGTGCGTGACACCGACTCGCAAGGACGCTTTGTGGCAATCGTCAGTGACATCAGCGAACGAAAAGCCGCCGAACAAGAAGCCAAATCGTACACAAACGCACTGGAACAACTGCACACGATTACCACTGACACCAGAATGGACTTGGAACAGAAAATCAACGCATTGCTGGCACTGGGCCGTGATGTGTTTAACCTGCCGCTAGGCATAGTCAGCCACATAAACGCCGATAGCTATATAGTGAAATATATCAGCGGCCCGCCGGAGGCACCGCCGCCGGGCGCCGAGTTCCCATTGGGCGAAACCTATTGCTTCCACACTTTGCAAGCGGACAAACCTCTGGGCTTTCACCACGCCGGTAAAAGCGCCATTGCCAGTCATCCGTGTTACCAGACCTTCAAACTGGAATCCTATATCGGTGTGCCATTAATGGTAGGCACACAACGCTATGGCACTTTGAATTTTTCCGGCCCCGACGCCAGAACCAAACCATTCAGTCAAACCCAATACTCGCTTATCCGATTGTTTGCTCAATGGGTGGGCAACGAGCTAGCGCAACACCGTACCAATCAAATACTGCACGATGTGACTACGTGGCGCCAAGCTATTTTGGACAGCGCCAATGCGTCAATCATCTCTACCGATATCCAAGGCACCATCCAGACCTTCAACAAAGGCGCCGAACGACTGTTGGGTTATAGCGCCGAAGAAGTGGTCGGCAAAGTCAGCCCTGCCATCATCCACGATGCAAACGAAGTGGTGAAACGGGCCGCGGAATTGTCTGAAGAGTTGGGGCGGACCATAGAACCAGGCTTCGAAGTTTTTGCGGCCAAAGCACGCGAACACACGGCGGATGAGCGCGAGTGGACTTACATCCGTAAAGACGGCTCGCGGTTTCCGGTTCTGCTGTCGGTGACCGCGGTCAGAGACGATTCGGATGAAATCAAAGGTTACCTGGGCATAGGCACCGACCTTACCGAACGCAAAAAAATCGACCGCATGAAAAACGAATTTGTCTCTACGGTCAGCCACGAACTGCGTACCCCATTGACCTCCATTCGTGGCGCCTTAGGTTTGTTATTAGGAAAGAATTCCGAAGAGCTCACCCCAAAAACGCGTAACCTACTGGAAATGGCCAATCGCAACAGTGAACGCTTAACACTGCTCATTAACGACATCCTGGATCTGGAAAAGATCGAATCCGGCCGTTTGGAGTTTCATTTTGAATTAGTGGATCTGGTCGACATAAGCCGCGCGGCACTGGAAGCCAACGAGGGTTATGCGCAGCAACATGAGATCGTACTGCGCTTGCACAACAGCGTGGATCGCGCCTTGGTGTGGGGCGACAGCCTGCGTTTGTTGCAAGTTTTTGCCAACCTCATTTCCAATGCCGTGAAATATTCGCCCACCCGCGGCACTGTGGAGATTGGAGTAAGCCCGCACAATAACTTTTTTCAAGTCAGTGTCAGTGACCATGGCAGTGGCATACCGAAAGAATTTCGAAGCCGCATCTTCCAGCGATTTGCGCAAGCCGACAGTTCCGACACCCGGGAAAAAGGCGGCACCGGCTTGGGCCTCAGCATATGCAAAGCCATAGTGGAACGCCACAACGGCCTTATTCATTATCGCAGCGAGATCGGCAAAGGCACGGTGTTTTATTTCGATTTGCCGCAGTGGCAATCCTCGCAAGACAGTGGTTTCAAAGACGCTGCACGGGTGTTGATCTTTGAAGACAATGCCGATGTGGCGACAATATTGCAGGAAATGCTCAGCGAAGAACATTATCCCAGCGACATCGCCACCTCGGCCAGCGCCGCCCGAGACTTCCTCCGCAGTCAAAGCTACGGTTTGTTGTTGCTGGATTTAACACTGCCGGATGCCGATGGCATAGAGTTTTTGCGCGAACTGCGCGCCCACGAAGCCACCGGCCGACTGCCGATTATGGTGATATCCGGTCGCGCCGAAGAATCCGAGCGCGCGTTCAAAGGCAGTGGGATATCCGTCGTGGACTGGCTGCAAAAGCCATTGGATAAAGCCAGATTCAGCAAAGCGCTACAGCATACTTTGGGTGAGCGGAAATCCCGTCCCGCCGTGCTGCATGTGGAAGACGATTTGGACATGGTGCAAGTCACCCAATTACTGCTTGAGGACACAGCCGACTACCAATACGTCACCAGCGTCAACCAAGCCAAGAGCGTACTGGCACTGGAACAGCGGCTTGATTTAATCATCTTGGATTTAGGCTTACCGGACGGTTCCGGGATTGAGCTGTTCAATGACATCCAAGGCCGCTGTCCGGTAGTGGTGTTATCCGGCAGCGAAGCCGGTAAAGACGTCTGTGCGCAAGCCGCGGCAGCGTTAACCAAATCCAAGACCAGCAGCGAACAACTGTTAACAACCATCAAACGCGTTTTAGACCAATCACAGGAGGAATTATGAGCGAGTCAAATGTGCGCGTGCTTTATGTGGAGGATGAAGACGATATCCGGGCCGTAGCGGAAATCGCCCTCGATGGCGAGGGATTCGAGTTACTGCCCTGCGCTTCGGGACAAGAAGCACTGGAAAAAGCCGTGGAATTCACTCCCGATGTGATTTTATTGGATGTGATGATGCCCGGCATGGACGGCCCAACCACTTTAGCTCAGCTGCGCAACATGCCACAACTGGCAAACATACCGGCCATATTCATGACCGCCAAAGTCCAGCCGTCGGAAGTCGCACAACTCAAATCGCTAGGCGCCTTGGACGTTATCGCCAAACCCTTCGATCCCATGGGATTGGCCGATCAGCTGCATTCGATACTGGAAGCGAGTTGATGGCGAGCACCGCGCTGAAGAAAAACGCCAAGCTCCTGGCTTTGAAAAAAGCCTATATGGATCAATTGCCGGATCGCCTGGCACAGATCCAATCTCAATGGCAAACCGTGCAGCATAATCCCGGCGACGAGCGCTACGAGGAACTCTACCGCGCCGTGCACAGCTTGGCAGGCTCGGCCGGCACATTTGGTTTTATGCGCCTTAGCCAACTGTGCCGCGAAACCGAACTGCAGCTTAAGCAGTGGAACACCCAGCCACAAGACATTGACCTGGTAAGCCGCATTGACCATTTATTACAGCAAGTTAAGGCCGGTATTGTTGAAGTCTCGATAGCACCCGCCGAGGAAGCCGGCCCATCCAGCGACTCGCCAGCGCCGCTAGCAATCGCGGAGCGTAAAATTTGCGTATTGGAAGAAGACGCCGAATTTGCCGAAGAAATCTCCAAACAATTGCAACATTTCGGTTATGAGGTAGTGGTTTACAGCGACTGCCGACAAGCCACCGCATCCGCGGAAACCACCCTTCCTGCGGCTGTTATCTTGGATGTGCAGTATCAAAACGATTCGGCGGCTGACGCTTTTGCAGAGCGCAAAAAGCTATTGCAAGAAAACAACATTCCGTTGGTTTATCTATCGTCCCATAACGATTGGCAGAGCCGTTTGGCGGCAGTTCGCACCGGTGGGCAGGCGTATCTAACCAAACCCGTTGATATTACCGCACTAATTGAACACTTGGATCAACTCACAGGGCGTCATCAGCAAGATCCTTACCGCATTTTAATCGTCGAAGACACTGAGTTGTTGGCGCACCATTACGCTGGGGTGTTGCAAAATGCTGGCATGGAAACTTGTGTGCTCACCGACCCCAGCAAGCTATTGGATAAATTGCCCGAATTCAAACCCGAATTGATATTGATGGATTTATATATGCCGGAGTGTTCCGGGGTCGAAGCCGCCCAGGTGATCCGGCAACTGTCTAACTACGACAGCCTGCCCATTGTGTATCTATCCACGGAAAACGCCTTAGACCGGCAACTGAGCGCCATGGGACGCGGCGGCGATGATTTTCTGCAAAAACCCATCAGCGACAACCATTTGCTGGCCGCGGTCAGCATCCGGGCACAACGCTTTCGCGCCTTAAATTCGTTGATGTCGCGCGACAGTTTGACCGGCTTATTGAACCATATCAATATCAAATTAAATCTGGAATCGGAAATTGCCCGCACCGCGCGTAATCACCGACCGTTGAGTTTTGTTATGTTGGACATCGATCATTTCAAGTCCATCAACGATACTTATGGTCACCCGGTGGGGGACCAGATCATAAAAAGCCTGGCGCGCTTGCTCACCGACCGCTTGCGCAAATCGGATGTGGTGGGCCGATACGGCGGTGAGGAGTTTGCGTTAATCCTCCCCGACACCGAAGCGCACATGGCGTTGGGTGTGGTCAACCAACTGCGCGAGGATTTCTCTGATCTGCTACACACCCACCAAGGCCGTGAATTCAACGCCACTTTCAGCGCGGGTATCGCCGCTTCACCACCGCATAGCGACGTCGACACACTGATTAGCGCCGCCGATGAGGCGCTTTATGCAGCT
>Ga0209536_100004893_pt1 | contig 21064 bp, 14 predicted proteins | sample DeeMarSeWOR28_12_FD_187461 | JGI IMG/M metagenome (GOLD analysis project Ga0209536, IMG submission 187461) | Marine sediment microbial communities from White Oak River estuary, North Carolina - WOR-2-8_12 (SPAdes) (version 2) | ecosystem: Environmental > Aquatic > Marine > Intertidal zone >... | reverse complement strand
CAAGTTTTAACTTAATCCCAACATGATAGTGATAATGTACAAGTATTTGTTACATCAACCCAATAGGTCTGATAATAATAGATATGTGTCAACTCGTTTTCCCTATCACCATTCCAATAGCTTATCCATCCTTCATCTGGATCATTTGTGAACACCCAGAATTCACCAGCATCTGGTTCTATAGAAGCAAATATCGTCTCAACTTTATTATCAGGCTGACAGGCTATCACTGAATATGGGAATACAACATGATTCATAGTGGGATACTCCGGGTTATTATCTCCACTGGCTTTAAGCTCCTGACTAAAACCAGCAGCATAATATATTGGTTCCTGCACTACAGTACTAACAGGCACATTAACAAAAACCTGCAGCAGAATCAATACAACTATAATGATTATAGCTACAAGAGCTATTTTTCCCTTCTTTGTACTCCAAAATAATTTCTTAGCTATTCTACCCCCGCTCCCATAATTTACATGTATATCATCACTATTCATTTTTATCTACCACCTTTTTTCATCCGACCAATCGGACCTTTTCCTTTCCCAAATCCTTTACCCTGCCCGCGTCCTTTACTACGAATACGACTACTAGGACACGGTGGTGCAGGATGCTTATAATCATTCTCACCACGTGTTTTCATTCTTTTAACTTTAGAAAGACTAACGCCTAAATGTTTAAGATGGTTCCTAAGTTTTTTAGATTTAACAGATAACTGTCCATTTTTTTTATCGATTTTTTTAACAGGAACCATAACATTCTGAGGTTGCCATTGTTGCTTATTTTTAACCTTGCCCATCACCTGTTTTATTCCATCACCCATATCAACAGTCCTCATCCTGCTGAAATTTTTTGGATCCCTAAGTCTAATATGTATGTATTTGCCATCTTTTCCATGAAATCCTCTCGGCATTTTATTTTCCACCTCTTTTTTTAGCATTAATATATTTAATCTTGTCTTTTGGGGATTTTCTTTTTATTGTTTTTTCCTCTTTATACATATTTGTTGATGGCATCCATCCTATCTCTTTGAAGGATTCAGCCCTCCCGACATATGTATTTTTAGGATTCCCATTTCTGATATCAGCTTTGTGTTCATTTATTCTTTCACGCAGTCTTCCTTTTTTAGCTCGCCCAGTATATATTCTTGTCTTTCCGGATCTAAATCTTAATTTAAGCAAATATACGATGCCCGATTTCTTATTGTTTTTTTTTCTCATTCATTTGTTTCCTCAATCTATTTATATATTGGTTTGTATTTTTTGGTTACAGCTTTCTTGCTTTTTCCACCCAATACCTTTAATTTCTTGGATGCTTTCTTTAAATCCTTTTTGGTTTTTTCCTGAACGATTCTTACTTTTGGTTTTGTCATTTTATTTACCTCCAGGACACACGGCCTTTTTTATTTTGTTTGGGTGCCTTGTAGATGTATATCAGGTATGTTGCTGCGCCTATCAATATCAAGAATATTGCTGCAATATAATACCATTCTATTTCGTAAATCAACTGCGGGCGGTATGACACTATTGCAATACCAAGCAGCATGCAGCATGTCTTGACAAGCCCCCAATCCCAAAGCGAATTGCTCTTTTTTATCTGCATCCATTCCCTTTGCCCCAATCCATCTCCGCGAAGCTTTGCAATATCACTCTTTGAAAGCGTCACTTTAGACCATTTCATATAGACTGGGACGACCAAAAGGAATGCCAGTATAACCCACCAGTACCAATCCAACCAGAACCTCATTGGAGGATAAAAATATGCTAACAATATGCCGAACACGATACATCCTAACTTCACCAGCCCCCAATCACCCATAGCCATTGTTGCAATGGCTTTCTTTTGTTCTTTTATCATGCTCATTTTTTCATCTCCTTTCTCTTCAACCACCTCTCTGCGATTGAGAGAATTTTATTGCACGTCCCTGCATTGCTGCAAGGCGCTTTGCACGAGTCCTTGATTTTTCATTTTTGGGCCTGTAATAATATTTCTTCCCAGATTTTCCCCATCTAAAGAACCCGACACGCTTCCCATCCTTTGTTGTTGACCCTTGTTCAACTGGCATTATTTGTTACCTCCGTTCTTTTTTGTATTTGTAAAGAAGATATTCACGGGGCGCTTGCTTTTGCTTTGCGAATGTTTTTCTCTTTCTTGACTTAATTCTCTTTCATATTTGATTCTCTTTCTTTTTTCTGCTGAAAGCTTCTGCTGAAGTTTTTGCTCTTTTCCTTTTTGTATCTTCAGCGCCCATTCTCTTTGCTCCGGGCTTCTTCTTATCTCTGTTTCACGTGCATATCTATGTTCCATATACGGTTTTATTAGATAGAATATTAATATCAGTATTATTATAACAATTAGTGAGAAGATAATTATAATGCTTAAAGGGACATTCATTGGATTATGCCTTGGCTGAACTGGGCTCTGCTGAAATTCATCTGGGATGTTATCCCCATTTAGATCGTCGTCGCTTGTGCCGCCAGTTACAATAACAACAACGCTGCTAAGCACTTCCTCAACCGGTCTGAATATTGTTGCTATCGGTTCTGGGAAAAATGTTTCAGTCCATGTTCTTGGCATTATTTGTCCAGTAGCATCAAAATATGTCCCTCTTTTCATAACTGTGACTCTCTCGACGTCTGTCCATCTTCCATCAATTGTCTGCCCCTGAACACATATGGTATGTTCGCCTTCAGAGATGTCTGTTGCACTTACTGTCAGCCCAAAAGACGCAGTTGACACGACACAACTCAACGGCACATTATATCTTTCATCCCATGCGAGAACTTTTTGCGGGATGCCGCCCCACATCATTCCAGATATGTCAATGTCGTCGTAATTGTAGTAGATGGCGCCATCTGCCGGTCCAGATAGAATTATTCTACAGTCGCCATGCGTGTTGATAATTACATCATTCAGATTGAAACCGTTCCCCACATAATATCCTAATAAAAATAAGATTATGATGCTGATTACAATTATACCTATTGTATATTTTTTTGACTTTTTACGAAGCCTGCTGATCGACTGCATCAATGTCCTCCATTTATGCCGGTCTACCAGCCTTTGATTCTAACTCTGCGCTTCTTTTTCCGTTCAGCTTTAAGTCTTTTCCGGCGCTTGCTTCGTGCTTCAAGTTTCTTGCCGGCTTTTGTCTTTCCAACGGCTCTTTTTATTCTGCCACCTGTATTGCTTTTGGCTTTTGTCTTGAAATTTGCCCATTGTTTCTCATTTGCAATTACATAGATTGCGCCCAATACCAGAACAAAACCAAATACAAGTGCTATTGTCAAATGAGTCGTGTTCATTGTCGCAATAAATGAAACAAAGTATGCAACGAATATCCATCCCAGTATCCAAGCACCAATCGCATACGGCAACTTTTGTTTTGGCAAATCTGGAAATACATTTTCTTCATATGTCAGTATGATAAATAAACCGACCACAAAGAATATTGCCATAACCCATGCTGCAGGGTTTGCTGGCTCCAGATATAGCGCATAGAACGAGCATAGTGCGAATATTACAAAAGCAACTATGGCAAGCTGTATTAGTATCCTGCCCGACTGCCCTTTTTGCCTGGCTGTCAAAAGATGCGTAGATTTGTTTCCAAATTTTGTTTTCATAAAAGAGATTAAATAATACTGATGTTTATATTGTTTTGCAGATTTGAATATGCACTAAATCTGCTATAGTTATGTATTAAATATGCTATAGTTCTGTTTTCTGTGATTGAAACTGCGACTGCGGTTCTTTCTCTGCTGTGCTATATAGCTTTTCGGCGACGTGGCTTGTGCTGAATGTTCGGACAAGTCTTTTTCCCCGCCTTTTTCCCCATATCAACCCAGCAGCAGCCAACAATACAGTTATTACTATTATACTTATGCCTGTTCCAAATACTTCCCGCAACGCAATATCTCTCAAGCTTTCAGTATGTGTCATGTTGTCCATCTTCTCAGACATCTCTAATATTGCTATATCCTGATTGGTGATTCTGTAGCTGAATATTCTTGTGAGATTATGTCTCCCCAAAATGCCTGTGATGATCTGTTCATCGATACGGTCAATTATCGAACGGAAATAATCATATTTCACATTGAAAAAACCTGCATCCATATATGTCACACTGCCAAAAGATACAGTAGCCTTACAAATATAGTCGCCTGGAGCAGATACAGTTAAATTATGGAGATATACACCACTTGTAAACTCAAATGGATGCGATCCAGCAATCATCAATGTCATATTTGGATAATAAACATAAAGCAGAATATCATCCGCTTTCCCAGTCTCAGGCAGCCCAACCGTAGGATTATTTACCAATATCAAAACAATACAGCTATCATTCTCATATATGGTATCAGTTGGCAGAAACAAAGATATTATACTCCCGCCACCGCCGCCTCCTGCCCCTAGTATAGTAAACTCATATGTACTGGATTGGGTGCTGTTACCAGTATCGTCCTCAGCATATATATGGAATGAATAAACACCAGCTGTAGAATAAGTCGTATTATAATAATACGCGGAACTGACATTATCCATATCGTATTCTGCGGAAGTGAAGTTTATCTTGCTGACAGTAATATTCCCATTGCTTACAATCGTACAAGATACATTCACATACGAGTTTATGCTAGCATATTCTGGATTAACAGTTACTCCAGAGATGTACAATCCCATTGTATTCAAAGGAGTAAATGTTCCAGACAATTCATCTGTCGCTACACCAATAGAATTGAATTGTAACAACATTAGAAGCAGAAAGACGAGGGCGAGGAGTTTTTTCACTTGTTACTCCCCCCTGAATTATTATTTTTTTTATCACCGCCAATTATAAATATTGGTCTATCTTCAACTTTTACATTATTTTTTTGCTCCATTTGCAGGTTATTTGGCTGCAGCGTGTCTATGTCTGTATCGTCGCTGCATTTGTGTCTCTTTTTATAAACAACTACAATTGTAACGCCTATCGCAGTAGCAGGTATGATTATTAAAATCAGCGTATTTAGCAGACTTGTGTTTGGCGCATATTTCCCATAAAATATTATAAATAATTTATAACTATAGTCGATGCCGACATTTGCGCCAGTAGCGTTTTCTATTGTTTTTTTGACGTTTATGTATAACAGATATCCATTACTGTTGTTATAGCTAGCCCATTCCGAAGTCAGCGGTATATCTACATGGTAGTAGAAATCATAGACATGAAATGGTGGGATTGTGGCAGTTGTATTTTCTAGAGTTATCCAATCCTTTGTTGGAACCGGATAGAAAGTTATATTGTATGATACTTTTGGATGTATGCGCGGTTTGCCATCCTCATCCAAATCAGGCGGTGATAGTTTTTTAACAATAATACTGCATTTCAAAAATACATTACTATCATATGTATTGGAAATGGTTAAAAAACCATCACCTGTCATTCTGTTCTGATTGCTGAATTCTGTGAGGTCAAATGTTAATACACCAATTCCGCTTTCAAGCCTAAGCTTGTTCAATCCTATTTCTTCGATTCCTTTTTTACTTATAGGTCTAGTCCCCGCTATGGAGTTAATAACTAAACCATTGATCGGCAACCACAACATCACTAATATTATGATTGCCGATATGGCTTTTCTTTTTTGCATAGTCCACCTCTATCTTAGCTAATAGCTGATGCAGTCAGATTCGCATAAAAAGTCTGCTGTCCGGGCGTGCCTTCTGTAGTATAGTCACTTACGAACACCTTTAGATCAAAGTGCGTGTAGTTCCAAGCAACGCCTGACGGCGGTAAATCACTTGCTACAGTCTGTTGAGAAAAAACGTCTAGATACCCAGTTGCATTTGGATTCATGTTGATACAGTATTCGTCATTGGTTGCTGGACTGCTAGTGCCCGCTACAAGATCCCAAGTTCCAGCCCCATCCTGAGCGGTCATGGTTACTGAACAGTTGGTATCACCATCATTAGTTACATTGAAGCTCACGTTCTCAGCTGAACTGCCAAGATCTATGTTGCCAAATGCAGGTGTGCTTTTATTGCAAGAAATTGCCACACCGGTTGAAATAGGAGTGAAAGTACCTTGTACTTCATCAGTTTCACCGATAGCTGTCGGTGTGAAGAAGCAGCAGATTATGCCCAATACAACAACTATTGCCATTATTTTTTCTTTCATATATTTCTCCCATGTTATTGCCTGATATTTCATATAGCCCCTCAGGGATCAGGGATGCTCAAACTCATTATTATGTTGACTCTGAAATTGTTAACACTATCTTGAAATCCTCCTGTTTTTGAGTGGTCATGGTTCTGGGCGTCCAGATTCGGACACCGAATTCAAAATCCCCTGTTGGGAAATTACTCTTTAAGACCGAACTTGGCGGATATCCTGGTGCAATATTGTATTCTGTTGCCCAACTGTCATTTGTGAAATTGGCACAATATCTATCATGACCAAGATACAGCCATTGTGAATACGTTACAAATGTGAAATTGGTGCTGTTTACACCAATAGTAATATCAATATTTGATGTGCCATTCTGCCAGAATGTGAAATTCTCGGTTCTGAACTCCCCGAGATAAACATTACCCAAATCCCACTGTACTGGACTCACCTCGCAATCTATTGCTGCTGGGCTTGTCGTATCTGTGTAGTTGTTTGGATCACTGCCTGACAGGTTTTCAAGATAATCATTCACACCATCATTATCAGTATCAGCAACATAAGGATTTGTAAATGTTACAAACAGCTCTTCATAATTATTAAGATTATCACTATCATTATCCCAACCTTTAAGTGTTGTATTATCCGGTAGGTTTATAATTACAAATGACATAAAACTTCTATTTGAAATAACAACTGGACGTGATCCACCAGCAACTTCCTCGTTACTTACACCCAACCTGAATTCATAGATATTATTTTCTGTTTTGTCAAAATTTATATTTTCTATCATCCCAATATTAAGACTCATATTTGAGGTATTGAACCCTGTATACCCCCAGCCCATATCCGCAGGATCGTAAGAAATGTTGCTTTTTGCTGTCTCTCTTGTAGCATTGAAATCATCATTGACAGTTATAGATGATGGAGTCCCTCTACTATCCATCTGCCCAATATGAATCCAAGATTGATTACTCGTCCACCATATATGAGCATACATATTTTCGATAGTAACTGGTTTAATACATTCATCCGTTTCAATGTAAAATAATACAAATTGACCACAATGTCTATCAGTAATGGTATCATCTGGAAGAGTGGTCTTTAAGAACCCTGTATCATTTCTTGTACCATCTGTTCCCTGATCATGAACTAACCGGTCCGCTCTTAATCTATCACCTTGCTGTAAACCAGTATGATTATACTCTGCCTTATATGTGTACCATGGAATGTTAGATATATCCAATGTTGGTGTACAGTTTAATTGAACAATTCTACGGACTTCAACACCATCATTAGTTCCATCAACACCAATCTTGATCCATTGAGTTATATTACTCCCCCCCGTACTGTTGGCAACAACATCAAAACTATAATTATTTCCTTCCCCGATATTGCTAATATTTCCAGAAGTATTAATATGCCAAAAATTGCTGTCTACATTGATAAAGTCATAAGTCCAGTTAGTCCATGTAGTTCCATTCAACCAGTTTAACCAGACGTCGGTAACACCACTTTCATCATCAACTGCAGATATATTAATAAAGATATAATCTTCAGTTTGTTTAGAATTGTTCGTGTAATATCCATCATCAGCTTTATCCGCAGCAGTACCGCTCTCTTTTGGTGGCTGATAGTATGGTCCGCCAAAATCTCCAGGATTGCCAGCAAAGTTAATAGTTATATCTGGTGCCGTTGTATCAGGTTCAGCCATTGTTGTAAATGAGAATGAAACGTTTGAATAAGTTGTGCCATCCGATACGTTTACTGCCCAATCATAGGACGTGCTGTAAGACGAAAAGTTAGCACCATTGGTCTGAGTTATATTCAAAGGCAACTGAGCATACGGGATGCTCAGGTTGTTCGCAAAATGCTTCCAAGTCCCGCTGTCATTCCAATACCAAGAGACATTCACACTATCGGCTGTATTGTTATCATTCACAACCACATACAAAGGCGGGTTTATCTGGACGCCGGTCTGACCATCAGATGGAGACTCTGAATCTGTTACAAAATAAGGTGCTTCATTTGGCTGAGATGAACGAGAGCCGGCATCAAGCGTATAAGCATAAAGCTCACCAAGGCTTCCGTTAAAACTGAAATTCAATTTATAATCCCCAACCGGGATATGCGTGAGATTCCTGATGCCCCATGTCGGCTCAATAACAGTGCTATTGGTTGCTATCACATCAAAATCATCCGCACCAAAATTATTATAGACCTCACCAGTTGTTGCATTCAAAACTTCAATCGTAAGATTATTAGCCGAACTGAAATTCCCATTTATTGTGAAATTCCTGCAGAACTGGCTGTCAATCGCCTTTGTTCTAATCCATGCATTACTACTGGTTGGCTCTGCATAGGTGAAACCATTAATCCTGTAATCAATCCTGCCGATTAATGCATGATTGTTGGGTGGGAGTCCGCTACCATGGATTTCATCAAAACCAGTATAATAACACCAATCGTTAGTTGTATTTGAGTTGTTCTCAAGCGTCACCCAATTCCAACACAGTGTCATTTCATCATCAAATGCACCACTACTGCCCCGTGGTATTATCGCGTTATTATGATCAAAATACTGCCAATTATAACCATCTCTGGAATATGCAAGATACACATCCATCGGCCCCTCCCCAGTTGTTTCTCCACTTTCATATAATAAATTGACAAAACCGATATACATACCATTACGAATCCTGCATCCCATACTATATGTGTCAATATATTGATTGCTCTTCAAAGTCCTAATCTGCGACCTAAGCCCAAGAACATGATTTCCACCCCAGGCAAGTGTCCAGTTTGAAAAAATATCGTAATCCCTGAACATCACCATATCAGTGATAACTCTATCGCCATCTTGTGTAAGGTGGGAATTATCAAAACCGAGAAGCAAATTTGCACCATAAATATCAGGTGACGACAACCATGTGCCATCCAGATAGTAAACATCCAATGATTCGCAATCTGTAAGAACCTCACCGTGCCTGTCATTTACTGCAACAAAATATGTCAGGTTGTCACTTACAGCAAGCAGTGTTCCATAGCGCGTACCATTATGTATGTTCAAAAGATATTTTCCTATCTCGCCAACCCAATAAACCTGGTGCCCGGTTGTGGCATATGTAGCATTATCTATATTTGAGTATATTGGCGTCCAAGTTCCGCTGAAATCTGCAGGATCGGAACTGTTTATATAAAAACCATCATCTGTGCTTCCCGAATAAGGGAACCAACTTATCAAATGGTACAGCCCATCCTCCTCAAAAGCGCCTGTGAGCCTGATATAATCAGTCTGGGAACCACTTGGAACTGCATTGCTGCCGTTCACCTTATGACCAATAGACTGCAACAACTCAATGCTGCTGTTTGCCTCCCATAGATAATCATCCATAAATTCATCCTGATAACCAGTCTCTGCTGTGAAACGGTCTAGTGTCGTAAAAGTCCCATTATAATAATCATAATAACTGCCAGCGGTGTTGATACGGATCGTATAATTATAATCAGTACTTGGTTCAAGACCGCGAATTATCATTATCCTATCAGTACTGCTGCTTCCCAACCATGAATTCCTGTCTTCAGCATTCATCTCATCTGGATCAACATATGTGTCAGTTGTTCCAGCTTCACCATCCACATTATATCGAATGTATGTCTTATCACTGTTTTGTGTAACATTAAAGCGAACTACCATATTTACCGCTCCAATCGTCTCCTCGACAGATATCGATTCGTATTCATAAGCGCCGATATCGTAACCACTACCCTGCGGACGACTGACCATATCAAAATCGTAGCCCACAGTATAAGAGCTATTGGCTGCATCTACTGCAGGACTATTGATTGTAAGATGAAAATCACCAGTTGAGACGAACTCTGGCGTTGCATTTACATAATCATCACCAAAATAAGTGCCTTCACTCCCATTCCACAGTGCGACTGCCGCCATGAAAGTGTGATTGAAAAGATTATTGGAAAGAGTGATATTCTCTGGCGGATAATCCAAATAATCAGCTATTATCAACTGATCAGCATCCACGCCAGTTAAATTTGATACGAAAATATTGTTTACAATAGTGATGTTATCATAATCGCTTTCATTGCTTGCAAGTCTCAAGGCAGCTGTCCAACCATAAGCACCATCTATATATATGGTGTTAAATTGGACTGTTATGTTTGAAAGTCGATTAGATTGAAGTGAACCGGAGTTATGCATGCCGATGCCGTAACGGACCTGCTGATCTATTGTAACATTTACAATGTTGTTCTCTATTAGGACATCGTCTATACTACCGCCAGACTGCTCACAATTGATTGCTATGCCAATTCCATCTACAGCCTGGATGTAATTATTGTAGACATGATGGCCTGATGAATGGCACCAATCAGGTAAATCCTTTGTACCACCCGTGAGATAAATCAAAGCACTCCAAGTGCTGATGTTCATGGTCCCATTATTATAAAGCCAGTTGTGATGAATGCTGCCGTTTGTCGTATTTGTACTTAAATCAACATATGCTTTTGTACAGTTTTCCATGAGATTATAACAGAACTCGAAATCCTTGCACCCTGCAAACGCGACTGCCTCACCATTGCTCTCGCTCGTCTGAATCTTGTTGAAGGTACAATTATTGATGGAGACATCATCTATCTGTTCACCCTCATAGTCGTCCGTCTTGAATACGATAGCGTAATATGTTGCATTGTATATGGTACAGTTTATCATAGTGAAACCGTCACCGCATGTTCCTGATGCTCTTGGCCCATATATGGTGACTGCACCAGCACCATCTATCGGCAATGAGTTTGAAATGTTTATGCCGATGATAGTAACGTTGTATGCTTCAGGCCAGCCGTCGTATCCCATGCCAAGAATACCTCTGCCGCTTGTGACCTCGACACCGTCGCCGTCGATTACGACGTTCTCGTTGTTGTACGCAGATATCGTCATATTAGATGTATCTAGATAAATGCCAAACGCTGCAGATGTAGGTGATGTCTCGTTGCTGAGCATATAACGACCGCCACGTGCATAGATGGTGTCACCATCGCTCGCAACATCTATAGCTTTCTTAAATGTATGATAAGGATTATCAATTGAACCATTGCCAGTGACATCACTGCCCGCTGTATCAATATACCACAATGGACCAGAATAAAGACCAAATGTTGTAAATGAATATGTCGCATTTGTCCAATTGTACCCATCCGATACGTTTACAGCCCATTCGTATTCTGTTTCATAACCTGAGAAGTTAGCACCATTGGTCTGAGTTATATTCAAAGGCAACTGAGCATATGGGATGCTCAGGTTGTTCGCAAAATGCTTCCAAGTCCCGCTGTCATTCCAATACCAAGAGACATTCACACTATCAGTTGTGGTATTGTCCTTGACTATGACAAACAAAGGCGGGTTTATCTGGACGCCTGTCTGACCATCAGATGGAGACTCAGAATCTGTTACAAAATAAGGTGCTTCATTAGCAAGCGTAATATTAATATGGCATATTGCATCTGGGCTGCCTGGCGCCGACTCAGGCGAACCGCTATAATTACCGATACTGTAGAACTGATAATAGCCAGTCCCATCTGGAAAATCAAAAGTCCAACCCCAAGGCGTTCCTGTGTCTGGATTGCTGCTGTTGTCCCATTCCTGCCACGATATGGGTGTCTCATTATACGTATGCAAATATATGCAATCTATCTCATAGGTATCCTGACTGGTATCGCCTGTTTCTATATCCCCCACCATTCTTATAGTGTATGTTGCTGAAGTCAATCCAGTTGCTGTAGTATTGTGCCAGCCTGTTGAAGTTATGGTATCTAATGGTGTCCAAGCTCCCAACCAGTAATATAGGTCTATATCTTCACTGCCTTTGCTCTGCACATAGATGCATAATGTCTCATTGGTAGCCGAGTAATTGGCAGTTGTCCATTTATATTCAAAATCAAGTTTATAGTTGCTAGCATTCCATGTATGAATACTAATAACATCTATCGTCCATCCAGTCATAACGGTATCAGTTGATTGATTTTCATCACGAATACGAATATAATAAGATGAATTGCTCAAACTTGATGATATGCTGAAATTTGTCCAACCTGAACTTTCAATATTACCAAGAGAACTCCATACATCACCAGTATGCCAATAACTAACGACCAAATCTTCATTAACTCCTCCTATCAAATAAAAACACAATTCTTCATATGTATCGGTATAATTAAGACCACTCCAGTTGTATTCAAAATCTGCTTTATATAAATCTGTAGAATCGTTCCAAGTATGAATGCTCATAACATCCACTTGCCAACTTGTTTGAGTCGATTCTGCACTTTTGTTCTCATCATATAACCTTATGTAAAATGATGAATTCTGAAGTTCCCATCCAACACTAAGATTATTCCATCCTACATGATCAATATTGCCCAATGTAGTCCAACTATCTGTACTGTTCCAGTAATCTACCACTAAATCTTCAGATACAGTCCCAGTCATATAGAAACAGAGTTCCTCATATGTATCTGAATAATTTAAGTTTGACCAGTTGTATTCAAAATCACATTCGTAATCTGGCGATGCAGAACGAGTGATTCTGATATATGATGCATCTATAGTGATTAGGTCTGGTCCTCCACCACCCTTATTATGGATAAACCTAACACGTGCATCATTAATCTCAGTATCAGTATCAAGACCAACTACTGAAGCTTGTCTCCAAGTCATACTTGCCTGTGAAGGAAAACTACCAGAAGCATCTGCGTTACCGTCATTATCCCAATCAATTTCCCACTGTGGATATGAATCCCCTGCATTATTATAATATGCCCAAAGAGCAACTATAAAACCACTACCAGTCTCAGATGTATCGGCAAATGTATACCACTGACCTACAAGACCATTAGCAGACGTGTAAATGTTAGATGCGTCTACTGCATCCAAATATGGTGAACTTCCAGTAGTAGACCAAATAGGTGAACCAGATAAACCATCTACATACTTACTTTCATCAACACCAGTTCCTAAATCCGCTTCTATAAGTTCCATGTAGTCGCTATCAGGAGTTATATCTTGAGCGTTAACAAAATTGTTTTCTGTTCCAACATCAGCACTACCATCAAGATTTCCTGCATTACCTCCAACGTATGTTTTACTTTCATCACCTGTTCCAGCAGTATTACTTTCATTGATATACATAGCATCTGGGTCTGGACTTGTATCCTGACAACCATAAAAAGTGTCTTCTTCACCAATATCTGGACTACTATCTACATCTGTTTGATTTCCAACTACTGCGGTTTTTTCATCTTGACCTGCGGTATCATTTTCAGCCAATGTCATATAGTCATCGTCCTTCAAATCCTGAGCATTTGCAAAATCGGTTTCAATACCTATATCCTCAATAGCATCCTGTTCACTATCATTGGTATCAACAGGATTTTTATATTCATCCTGCATGGATCCCGAGTCCCAACTATCATTGACTGTAGAATAACGATACCACAATGTGACATTATCAGGTGCATCCCCACTTGCTGTTGCTGTCATATCATATGTCTCCTGCTCAAGCCAATAAGGAGTTATTTCATCGACAGATGTACTGCCGCCACCTGCACTGTATTGTTCCTCCTCACCGATATTTAAAAATGGTGTAGCCCCGGAGATGTTGTTCATTGCATTATAACTAATTTCAAACCAATCGTCACTCCTAGTATCTTTATGCAGACGGAATTCGTCCATATAGCCATCTAATCTATGCTGGCTTGTTATTTCATCAGCTGAATAATTCCTAGCACCTATACAATGGTCGTTATCCATACCTCCTATATCAAAATCCACACTTGTATCGCTTCCAACCTTAGTGCCATTCACATAACCATATACAAACACATCAGCATCAAGACTTGTAGCATAATATTTAAAACCTGTTTCATAATCATGAACACGGTCAGACACAAATTCGACATTACTAGCAGGCGTATTATCATCATACCCATAGTAAGCACCAGAATTAGACACAGGAATTTCACCAGTCCCATGATAAAAATTAAGTCTAATGTCCTCTGGACCGGTAACAAAATAAAGACTACTAAACCAATAGTCTACATTTGTACTACTATATGCTATCTCTGGGTCGTACCAACATTCCATAGCAAACTCAGAATACGATGACAATGGCAGGGTGGTGTTGCGAAACTGAACGTCTCCGTCGAAATTAAAACAATAACCTATTTTTCCAGTAGCCTGATAACCTGTAAATGGTCCTGTTTCCTCTATAGGAAAGAATTCATAACCACCTCCAGATATATCAACTATATTACCACTAGATTCGTTAAGATGTGATACGAAGATAAAATTGGAATCCCAAGTATTATCTGCATCCCTCTGATTAGTAGCTGAACTATTTCCATAATACATCCAAAAACCTGTAGCAGATGTCAAACTTGTGATATTTATCCATGCCTCTATATTTCCATTTCCACTACTATTCCAATCAACCAAATCATGGAAATACTGAGTTGTGTTGTCATCAGCTACAAAGATGATATCATCGCCATCAGCCTGAGCATGAGCTTTCAGATCCAGGTCACTGCTGTTATAATATAAAACTGGAAAATTATACTGTGTAGATGGAACCTGACTGCTGTCGATAGATATCCATTTGCGGTACAGCCATTCACCGCTTTGATACCAAGGATCCAACATACAGTAATGACCACTGCTCAGAGCCTCACCTATCGTCTCCGATGATAGTTTTGCCATGAAATCAAACTTCCCTGATGAACTACCTGGCGGCAAACCATAAAACAACCTGGCCTTATATGTCCTGTTCTGTTTTACTGGAATATTAGTGATATAATAGTCATGTTTGCCATAAGCAGTTGTATATTGTACAGAGCTTTTCCTGCTAACCCATTCATCCCTATAAAAAGTATAACTGAAAGATACATTGGTATGCTCAAGGTTATCCCATTGGTAGCTGTCAAAACCGACTGTAAAATTCCTATATCCTGTCTCATTGCTGAATACTGTAACATTATAATAATAATCGCTTGGTATATCACCTAAGTGGACTTTACTCGGTGTATACCCCAAGCTTGTAAAATTCGTGATATTTACAAGTGAGGTAGTAAAAGTATATGATTTGTTAGACAGAAGCTGTATATCCTTATACCCAGTTAGCTGAACTGGAAAACGGAATACGACATCGATGTTTGTATCAGACCAATTCCATGTAAGCGCTACCTCCTGTTTGTGGTTGATAAAACCAACACTTGTGTGTGGATAAACACTGATATTGCAGTAGTCGTTCTCATAATAGACAGAATTGCCGCTTATTGTATAACCGCTGCTCCCCATCGGCAGCAAATCCACTGGTTCAACATCCATTGTTGTATGAAGATAGCTGTCTGAAACTACAGGAAACAGCATGGAACTGAATAGCAGGAGTGTGTTGAACAACACAAATACTATTGCCCGTGTCCTACTTCTTTTTGCCATTCCTATAAAACCTCTGCTTCTTAACAGTTGTCGTTACCAATGCACCTATCACTGTTGCAAACAGTATTGCAAATAATATCAAAAACCCATCTGGTATTGTGAATTTCATACCAGCCTCTGCATCACCACCATCATCTGGCGATTCTCCGGTATCAACATAAACTGTTGTAAAATTATATGTGGCATTTGTGTAGTTGGCCCCATCATAGGCTGACACATTCCAATAGTATGTTGTAAAGTATCCTGTGGCATTTGTATATTCCCACTGATATGTACCGTTTACAACACCATCATTTTGTTGTTGCAGTGTCCAATTTCCAGTGCTGTTCTCATAGAAACTGATATTCATCTCACCACCTTCAGGATCTGCAACCGTAATTCTGCAGGTCACGACTATATCAACACCTGAACTGCCGTTTGCTGGGTATGGATTGCTTAAAATTGGCGGCTCGTCAATCAGTGGATTATCTGATGTGTTGAACCGATATGAAGCGTTAGTCCAGCTGTTACCATCAGTAATGTTAACATACCATAAATAAGTTTGTAGATACTCAAGGCCAGATATATCGCAATATTTAGTTCCGTTTGTATCGCTGTTTGAACTATTAGTCCCAACATCTGGACTTGTCTCTATCGTCCAGTTCATTGGATTCCCCTCAGTATCGTTAATGTATATGGAAACGTTTGTAAGGCTTATAGAAACGCCTGTAGACTGGTTAGATGGGTCAGGACTGGACTGGCAAGGCGGGTTGTTGTATGGCTCGTCCGTCGTTGTAAATACATAATAAGAGTTATTTGAGTCTTCTCCATCACTCAGGTTCACCCACCATGTATAGACTGTTGAATATATAAGACCAGAAACACTGCAGACTTTTGTACCATTCTCCTCACCGCTCGTGCTGTTATCCTGATTTCCAACATCTGGACTTGTCTCTATTGTAAAGTTCATTCCATCGCCATCTGTATCATTGATATAGATAGATATCTCTGAGAGTGATATAGATACATTCTCAGAATTGTTGCTTGGTGATGGGTTGTCCTGCCATGGAGGGTTGTTCGGCGGTGGGGCCTCAGTTGTAAAACTATATGTAGCATTGTTCCAACTGTTATCATCTGTCAGATTCATATACCACGTGTAAGTGGTTGAATAACTCAACCCAGATATACTACAGGTTTTTGTACCATTAGCGCCACTACTGCTACTGTTATCCTGACTGCCTATATCTGGTGAAGTCTCAATAGTCCAGTTCATTGGATTCCCCTCAGTATCGTTAATGTAGATAGTTATCTGTGAAGTTGTAATCAACACATTATTTGAATTATTATTTGGACTGGGGTTGCTTTGATATGGTGGATTATTATAAGGTGCAGATTCAGTTGTAAACTTGAACCAAGCACTTACGTTATCATTGCCATCATTAGCATGAACTTTCCAGTAATAATCTGTAGAATAACTATTTGCTTGTGTATAAGTATAATTAACTGTCTCATTTAACACTGTTAAGTTAGTTTGTTGCCATGTCCAATCTATTCCGTTTGTAGAATTGTAGAAATCAACAGTTGACTGGTTGCCATCTGTGTCGTTTATCCAAGCAACCACAGTAGGCTGCAAGCTTATATCGACACTGTTATTCAACGGACTAGAAACTTCAATTGTTGGAGGAGTGTTAAAGAATGGCCCTTGCTCTGTTGAAAGCAGATAGGTATTATATGTACTGGTTGTGAAACTGCCACCTACCAATGCTGCATATTCCCCTATTGTCACATCATAAACACTATTGATCACTGGATCCACATCATACTCAAAAATGTCAAATGCAAACAAAGTCTGATTATCAGTCTCAGAATCATACCATAACGTTCCATTGTAGACGCCTGTCTCATTCAACAATACATGACGTTTATCCATATACTGGGATACATTATTATAATCCTGATTGGATTGATTTATAAATGCTTTTTCTGTATCATTAACATACCATAGATTAACTTGTAATGGTGCTTTATTTGCAATCCAGTTATAATAGTTAAAATCGACAGGATTGTAATTTGAATAATGCCATGGTGCTATAGACAGTTTATATGTAAGATACTCTTTGCCGTCAAAAGCATATGTAAGATTTCTGTCTTCTGGTGCATCTGTAGGAGTGACTAAACTTGCACCAACGCTAGACAAACCGAATACACCAAGAGACTCTGTATAAGGTGCAAACCCCAATTCCTGCAATTCAGAGATATATTGCATCGCTTGGTCTATACAAGGCTCAACAGTATATCTATCTGTATAGTCTACGTTTAGATATCCTGAAGAGAAAGAATCATGTTGCATTCCAGAAAAATTAAATTCGTCCTGTATCAAACCAACTTTGTAAAGAGCATATGGCAAATATCTACTTCTTAAACTCATTACATATGTATCCCCCTGACCTGCACTTGGATAAGTTCCGCTCGCAGAGGTAATTTGCCAATTATCATAATTATAGATTGGAGACTGGTTTGCATAACAGAATGACAGCCAGATAGTCATATTCAATCCAAGTGTATCCACTGCATTCTTGAAATATGTAATGTTTGTTATATCTTCTTCTGGAAATTCTATATCATGAACTGCTAACCGATTATTATTATACGGAGAACCAATCCTGCCATTACTCTTCCACATAGATAAAACAGAGAAACTATCGAAATTCAAATCTACAAATTCTGAGAGATTATTATCAGCGACCTCTACATAAGGATATGGGTCGCCTGGATCAGGATAATTAGATGCATTGTTTAGTATCTCTTTGACAAAGACATTAGAGATGAATGGTTCGTCTTCTAAACCATAGAAACTACGATAAATCCTAGTTAAGTTGTCGAGCAGATATGTATAGTTGTCAAGACCACCAGTATCGTTATACAGAATTATTCGATACGATGTATTGAAATTTGTAAGATTACCTACTATATATGTATCTTTGAATTCCAAATATCCAGAACCTATATCATTTTCTAGAGTATTACTAATCAAGCATGGTGGATAAACATATGAAGCCAATGCACCAGTAGCATCATAATGATAAACTTGACCGTTGCTAACTGCAGCAAACACATCCCCTATTTCAAATGTCTGAGCCTTCATAGAGTGACTCATAAATAGCAACCCAATTGATATAAGTATGCTTGAAAAATAATTTTTTTTCATTTTCTCCTCCTTATTAGGTTGTTGATTTTTATTAAAAAAACTTAAAGCAAAAAATTGTCAACTAAAGTTCGTTACTTTGCTAAACAGTGTTTCAAAATCTTATTAATATATGCAATGGAATCACCCCCTTTCAAAGGTTTCCTTTCTGCAGAATCAATCCCCCGATTATTAATATTATAATTTGAAAAATCTAATTAATTCTGCTTATATCGAAAAAAGTATTTATGGTTATTTCATTAATATCATTTTTTTAGTATCAATGAAGTTATTCGATCTCAATTGATATATATAAACACCACTAGATAAACTTGAAGCATCAAACTTTATTTCATAAATACCAGCTTCTTTAGTCTCATTAACAAGTTCAGCTATTTCATTTCCTAGAGCATCATAAACTTTCAATGTTACCAATCCAGCGTCTAGTACTTGATATTTTATCAGGGTTGTTGGATTGAATGGATTTGGATAATTATCAAATAACTTATATTCCTCAGGGATTAGACTTAAATTATTCGTCAACTCCTTCTCAAGTGTACCTATTATAATTACACAATCACTTCCCTCAATAGGAGTACCGTCCAATTGATTACCTGTGATTGTTAGAACCAGCTCTTCACCATTATTTACTGATCCTAGAGCTGCAACTATTTCTTGAGTATCAAATTTTATATTAAGATCTTCTAGACCGTCTGGTCCTTCGGTTGTGCAATCACACGGTTCACCACCTGATATTGGTGTAGAAACATCTTCAACACTCCAACGTAAGGGAGCAACTCCCTCTAACAATAATGTAACCGGATCAATGTTCAGCACACTAAAATCATTTGTTCCAAGAATTACTACAGGTAAGACACCTTTACTTTTTACATTCAATGGATTTGGACAGGTTTGTGGCTTTATATCAAAGGCAACAATTTCTACTTCTGGTTCGCCAATTCCCCATATTTCAAAAGGTAATCCTTGAGGTGTGCTGGTGCCACTGTCAAGAAACGGAGCCCAGGCTGTTGTATACTGCAGGGCATTTCCTGTTGTACTCTGTCCTAGTATTGCAATTGGGGGTGCCCAGGGACCGGATGAGAGACTTCCGTCCGTAGACCAGTCAATCCAGTATGTTCCTTCTGTTAATACTAGCCCGGATGTTCCAGCAACATTTCTCATTATTGGTCTTGCTGTGGAAGTTGGTGTGGTCTCAGATGCTCTGTAAATGTTTGACCAATAGGTGTTTGATAACCTGTTGGTTGTCAAATCGCCCCAGATAACAGTACCACCGGCACTTGGATCACCATCCCATATCTGGAAATAGACACCGGTTATGGTTGAAGTGGTTGTGCTGTTTGTCTGATATGCATAAAATACGAATGAGTCTATCGTCCAGGTTTCTCCTGCTGGTACAACAAAATCATCAGCCATTCTATAACCTAAAGTAAACTGATGACCAGCACCTAAGGTATTCATACCCAGAGTTGTGCTTTCAAGTAGGCTTAAATCAGCACCACCTGTACCACCTCCAAGTACGTTAAATGCTGGACCATTATCGTAAAGCATTACATCAGGTCCATCTGTTGGATATACCCAATTTGGATCTACCTGCGAGTAATCAAAACTGCTATGTGTATTGATTTGATTATCCTCTGAATCCGAAAACCTTGATACCGTAATATTATCTACAGTATAATCGTCCAAAATTTGATCTGAACTTATATCCTGTGCCATATTACTATTTGAGAATATCAAAATAGCAATTATCACTAATGAAAATTTGAATTTATACATCATTGTCCCTCCTTATTTAAGTTTTACATTTTATTAATTACTTGAAATTAATTCTTCTGCATCAACTGATGAAGTTAAAAAAGCTTACTATGCAGCTACAAAGAAATATCATCCAGACAAGCTGTTTAAAAGCGGCCCTGAAGAACTAAAAAATATGACTCAAGCCATTTACAAACGAATTGTCGAAGCATACATGGTTTTAAAAAATCCCACCAAAAAGAATTTGATGAGACCGCCAACTCCCCAAAGATGCAAGTACCCTTAATTAAAAGGAAGACACCAGCCGGAGCAGGGTAACCAGCGGTGGCATAATAATCTGTGCACGTATAGCGACCCTTTTTACATTTGTAGGGTAATCGCATATTCATGCATTTCTCCCACCGAATGAATAATATGGGGGGTGTTTGTGGGGTGCACACCCCACAAACACCCCCCATTCAACCGTTTTGTTGGG
>Ga0209536_100004892_pt1 | contig 21065 bp, 18 predicted proteins | sample DeeMarSeWOR28_12_FD_187461 | JGI IMG/M metagenome (GOLD analysis project Ga0209536, IMG submission 187461) | Marine sediment microbial communities from White Oak River estuary, North Carolina - WOR-2-8_12 (SPAdes) (version 2) | ecosystem: Environmental > Aquatic > Marine > Intertidal zone >... | reverse complement strand
GAGCCGGTCTCGCCGGGGGGCGGTTGGCCGTTCAGCGCGAGGGCGGGATCCGTGGACACGAGTTGCTCGCGCAGGTACTGCCCGACCGGCACGCCGGCTATCCTCAGCAGATCGCGGATACCGTAATTGGCCTGCACCAGCACACCCAACATGAAGCTGCCATCGCCACCGGTCACGACGCGGGAGGCGGTACCGATGCCACCCTTGAACTCGTGGCAGATCATGCCCGTACCGCCACCGACGCTGCCCTCGACAACCGGCCCGGAAGCCGCAGCGTCAAGTGCGCTGAAGGCATGTTCGGGCCGGACATGGAATCCATTGATATCGTTGAGATAGCCGTCCCAGGTCTCCGCCACCACCGGCAGCGACCACCAGTAGCCGGAATCGTCGGCACCGCCCAGGTTCACGCGCCACTGGATGACCGCATCGCGCACAACGCCCACGCTGTGCGTGTTGGTGATCATCACGGGGCCCTCGAGCATGCCGGACTCCTCGACCCAGATGGTGCCGGTCATCTCGCCATTGCCGTTCAGCGCGAAGCCACCCGCGAACACCGGCTTCTCAAAGCTCTCCCGGCCTCGCGGCAGGATGGCCGTCACCCCGGTGCGCACCCCGCGGCCGTTGTCGAGGTCCTCAATCAGCGTGGTGTGGCCGACGGTCACGCCGGCCACGTCGGTGATCGTGTTCAGCGGTCCCGGCTTGCCGTCGAAGGGAATGCCCAGGTCGCGCGCCCGCACAGCGCTGCTGTCAGCGTCTGCCATGACCGTGCCGGAACACAGGATCACACCGCAGCTGATCAGAACTGCAAGACGGTTTTTCACACACTTCTCCCACTGGAATCACCTTTGAATGGTCAGCCAAAGCGCCGTGCCGCGTCAATTCGACGCTATGCTATTATGCTCCGGCCTTCAACGGACCAAAAGCCAGGCAGCCCCTTGACCGAAACGAAGAAGAACGAAGTCCCGATTCCGCTTTGGCTGGCCCTGCTGCCACTGGCCCTGTTGATCTGCCTGCTGGCTCTCTCCGTCGGCCTGTTCAGCGACAACTCCTCCTACGGTCCGAACCAGATCGCCCTGCTGCTGGCGGCCGGCGCGGCCAGCCTGGTCGGCCTGAAGCTGGGTATCTACTGGAGCGACCTCGAACACGCCATGGTCGAGGGCATCACGCTGGCCCTCAAGGCCTGTTTGATCCTGCTGGCCGTCGGTTCGCTTATCGGCAGCTGGATGCTGGCCGGCACCGCCCCCGCCGTGATCTACATCGGCCTGGGCATTCTCGACCCGGCCTGGTTCTATCCCGCCGCGCTGATCATCTGCGCGCTGGTTTCGCTGTCCATCGGCAGTTCCTGGACCACCGCCGGCACCGTCGGCCTGGCGCTGATCGGCATTGCGCAGATCATGGACCTGTCGACCGCGGCGACGGCGGGCGCCGTCATTTCGGGCGCCTATTTCGGCGACAAGATGTCACCCCTCTCCGATACCACCAACCTGTCCCCCGCCATGGTTGGTGCCGACCTGTTCGTGCACATCCGCCACATGGCCTGGACCACCGGACCGTCGGTTATCATCGCCCTGTCCCTTTTTGCCATCATGGGTCTCAACGCCAAAGCGGGCCAAGCGCCGGCCAGCGAAATCAACGCGGCCCGCGACCTGCTCGAACAGAATTTCACCATCGGCATTCCGACCCTGGTGCCGCTGGCGCTGCTGCTGACCCTGGCCATGCGCAAGGTGCCGGCCTTTCCGGCCATTTCGATCGGCGCCCTGGCCGGCTGCGTTGTGGCGCTGATCTGGCAACCCGACCTGGTGCGCCATTTTGGCGATCCCGACGGCACCATGTCGTCCTCGGCCGCATCGGCCAAGGGTCTGCTGATGGCCCTCGCTGACGGCTTCAGCATCGAAACCGGCGACGCGGCGCTCGACGAGTTACTTTCGCGCGGCGGCATGTCGAGCATGCTCAATACCATTTGGCTGATCATGTCGGCCATGTGTTTCGGCGGCGTAATGGAGCGCACCGGGCTGCTGCAGCGCATCGTGGATCAGCTGATGAAGGGCGTACGCGGCACCGGTTCGCTGATCGCAACCACCGTGTTCACCTGCATCGGCATGAACATCATTGCCGCCGACCAGTACATCGCGATCGTGCTGCCCGGGCGAATGTACCGACTCGAATTCGAACGCCGCGGCCTGGCCCCGCAGAACCTGTCACGCACACTGGAAGACGCCGGCACCATGACCTCGGCTTTGGTGCCGTGGAACACTTGCGGCGCCTTCATGGCGGCGACTCTGGGCGTACCGACGCTGTCCTATCTGCCCTATGCTTTTGTCAACCTGCTGAACCCGATTACCGCCATCGTTTACGGCATGACCAACTTCAAGATTACGCCGCTGGCCACAGAGGAAGAGCAGGAAACCGCGCCGATCAACGCTTGAGTCAAAACAATTTGGGGTCAGAGTAAAAACCCCTGCGAAGGAACTTTTACTCTGACCCCAAATTGGTTACCCCAAATTGGTTAGCTAACCAGCCGCCTTCTTTGCTCCGCCGCCCTGAGCCCTCAAGGGTTCGGACAGTTCACACTCGATCGCTGTCATCGCGAGTTCTTTGTCAGCCATTTCTTGCGCGGATGGATCATTACCGGTCACGGGCCGAATGATAACGGGCCATACCATGTCCATTTCTGGCGTCACCGCCTCTTTCTTTTGTTTTTTGAGGCGTTCGCGGGTCTTCCGCCTTGCGGCGTCTGCTTCGGCCTGGGATTTCCGCATTTTCCAAACTACGCCGGATACCACCAGGGCCAACAAAACCAGAAAGATGAGTGCCTTCATAATCAAGCCCCCTCGACTTCCGGGAAACTGCGTTCCCCCGGCAAATCCTGGTCAGCTTGCCAACGCACCTCGGGGTGCGACGGTCAAGAAAACAGACACTTCCGTGTGATCCCTGTCGAATTCCCGACACTGCCTCCATGGCGTGCCATCCGTTAGTCACAGTTAGGCGTATTTTAGCACAAACGAGACCAGGCGCGGTAAGGTGGCGTGGGATTCACTTCGACCAGGCCATGGCATAAATTGGGCCTGACCCTCTTTTTGTGGTGCTATGATCGGAATGGGCAGTGCCCCGACTGGCAAGAACAGCTCTATCAACCATCGCCAAGGGGCCAATGGCACAGTCTTTCTACAAGAAAATCGACGGTGTTTTGGCCGAACTGGTACCCAGCTACATCTGGAGCAAGACCATGGTAAGAAATCTTGCGGGCGACGTGGATACGGAACGCTTCAAGCCCGTGCTGGTAACCCTCGACGACCAACTGCTGCTGTCCTTTGAAATGGAGCGCAGCCCAGACGGGCTGGTCGTCGTATTCATGCCAGGCGCACACGATGTCCATAGCGGCACGGTCGCCTATGTGACTGCAGACAGGGTCCAGCCGTTGGCGACGAGCCTGTTGGAAATCAACAGGACTTTGAGGCATATGGGAAAGGGCGCCGCGGCGCTCCTTCCTGCAACACCTTAGCGCTCTGGCCAGAGCAAACAACCACAAACTGACGCTGAGTCTGCACAGTCTGTTGATCGAGCGGGGAAGGTATCACCCTCACCGGAGGTCCAGCAGGCGCTGGCAGTCCTCCTCGGTCATGGCGTGGTAACCGGGGGTCGGAAAGGTCTGGAAGCCTAGCCCGCCGTCTATGCAGCAGGCCAAACCGTCTGACGATGCACATTGATGGCCACTGCCGAACACTGACCAGGCCGATTTCTTCACGCCCGCGCTCCCCACACCATTGCCTTCCGCACTTCGGCGATGCGCATTCTTCTTAGGTTCTTCCTACATTTTCAACATCGTCCTCCGCTCGATTGGAGGTCAGGTGATGCATGGATCGGTCACGACCAAGTGAAATCTTTGAGGAAATTGGATATTGTCGAAGCCTGAACCAAGCGATGGCGGGAATGGTTTGACGACATGCAAGCCTGTTACCGAATCCAACGTTCTCTGGACCGCGGCGACAAGCCGAAAAAGTACCGCGGCCCATTCCGCCTGATCGACGAAGACACCGGATTGGTCGCCGCCAGCTGCGATCTCGTGGGCAACGCCGCTTTTGCCACCGTCACCATCCGGGATGGCGAAAACCGGCACTGGCAGATGCGCCCCAACCGGAAGGTCATGCCGTCGCGCTGGATCGTGACCGACCCGCAGCAACGCGTCGCGATGCAATTCGATCAGAAAATACTGGCCAAGCTGGTCAATCCGCTTTACCGGACTGTCCTGGTGCTATTGACCGAGGACGACAGCGAAGCTTTCCGGCTGGTCGATCCGGTGGCCAACATTGCCGACAGAATGTTCGGCGCGAAAATCGGAGATTGGGCCGTCCTGAGCGGGGACAAGCTGGTGGCCAAGCTCACGCGGCTGAAACGAGCGGGCGAACCGGCCGGCGGCCTGCTGGGCAAGGTCAGGCATTGGCTCCAATCGTCGGACTTCGCGATCGTCAGCGCCAGCGAGGAACATGCGCTTTCCGCCCCGGTTGCCCTGTCCATGTACCTGATTTTCAGGGAGCTGAACGACCCTTCGGGCGGCTGAGCCTGAATGATGTGGAAATCCTTTCACACCTAATTGACCATGCGCCGCTTGCTGGTATCGGGCCATTGATAGGCGTAGGCTTGCTGCTAGCAAAGGATGGGAAAATCCTCTCATGTCCATTGTTCAGGAGCTCAAACGCCGTAACGTTTTTCGCGTCGCGATCGCGTACCTGACCGGAGCATGGTTGCTGGTCGAGATAACGGAAACGCTCTTCCCGATTTACGGCCTTTCCGATGCAGCAGTGCGCCTGGTGGTGACCCTGCTGGCTATCGGGTTCCCCCTGACTCTCGTGTTCTCCTGGATCTTCGAACTCACGCCTGAGGGGCTCAGGCTCGAAAAAGACATCGACCCATCGGTAACAGCCGCACATCCGACAGGCAAGAAACTGGATCGCGCCATTATCGTGCTGCTGGCATTGGCGCTGGGCTACTTCGCCTTTGACAAATTCGTGCTCGAACCCGACCGCGTAGTTGAAATTGCGGAGACGGCAGCCAGAACCGCAGCTGAGCAAGCGCTGGAGCAGCAGAAGAGAGCGGCTGTGCCGGCAGGATCCATTGCCGTGTTGCCGTTTACGAACATGGGGCCGGACCTCGAGAACGAATTTTTCAGCGACGGGCTTACCGAGGAACTGATCGGAGCCCTGGCGAAAATCAGTGGCCTGCACGTCACGGCCCGCACATCTGCGTTTGCCTTCAAGGGTGCGAACCAGGACATTCGTGACATCGGTAAACGCTTGAACGTCAGGACCGTGCTGGAGGGAAGTGTCCGGCGGGAACAGCACCGCGTGCGCATCACTGCCCAGCTGATCGACGTGGAGGATGGGTTTCACCTCTGGTCTGATTCCTACGACTACGAATTGGAGGGTGTGCTCGCCGTCCAGGAGGCCATATCCCGCGCCATCGTCGACGCGCTCGAGATCCAACTTTCGCCCCGGGTCGATGAGCAACTCCATGCAGGTGCTCAGGTTAATTCCGAGGCCTATGATCTCTACCTGAAAGGCCGGTATTACTGGGCACGCCTGAGCATGGGCGGCTTCCAACAGAGCATCGAGGCGTTCCAAAAAGCGATCGCCATCGACCCCGGCTATGCTCCGCCGCACGCCGGCTTGGCCAATGCCTACAGTTTCGCTGGCTATTTTGGAGTCATGCCACCGCGCGAAGCTTATCCCCTGTCTATAAACGAAGCCAACGCCGCGCTGGCGCTCGACCCGTCATCGTCGGAGGCGCTCGTCGCGCGGGGCATGGCCTGGCTGGTTTACGAATGGGATTGGGATCGCGCGCGTGAAGACCTGGAACTGGCGGTGGAATTGAGCCCGAACTCTTCCCTGGCCCACTGGGCCTACACCGAATACCTCATGGTCGTGGATCCCGCGGCGGCCATCGACTCGGCCTTGCACGCCCTCTCCCTCGACCCCCTGTCACTGCCGATCATGAACCTGGTCGCCTTTGCCTACCTGGACCAGGGAAGGTTTGCCGAAGCGACGCAGATGGATGAAGAAATGCTTGCCATGGATCCAAACTTCGCGGCCGCTCACTGGAACCGAGGCGTCATCCACATACTCCAAGGGCAGTTCGACGAAGCGCTCGAGGACCTCAAGCAAGCGGTTGAATACTCCGGCGGCATGCCTTCAACGCTTGCTGTACAGGCCCATGCCTATGCCAAGTCGGGTGATGAGACAAATGCCCTCGCTGTCCTGGCAGAACTTTTGGACCGCAGGGAAGCCCCAGGGCGGGGCTACGTGTCTCCGGTACAGATTGCTTATGTGTATGAGGGGCTCGGCAGGACTCAAGATGCGCTCGCCTGGCTGGAGCGAGCTGTCGAGGAACGCGACGGGTGGCTGATCTCCCTGAATTCCTTTCCACGCTTCGAGTCACTGCGCGCAGAGCCCCGATTCAAGGACATCCAGCACCGTTTGGGTCTGCCTGAAGGCGACCGCAATTAATTCAGAAAAGGTCATTATTCAGTAAAAATTGCGTTCGATCCGTGAGTGCAGAATTTACCCAAAAGCAGTACCCTCTGTCCCCGCGGCCCGCTACTCCCGGCTCTGCATGGCCAACTGCGCCAGGTCCGCGTCCATGCGCTCGCCGTCCCAGTCCGGCGGCAGGGTGCGCGGCGTAATGCGCAGGCCGCTGCGGACATTGCCGAGGCGCAACGGCACGACGTTTCCGCGGAAACGCCCATCGGCCGAGTCCGGCAAAGTGTTGCCGCCCGGGTAGCTGAACCCGATGTGGCCGGCGGGCCCCGAATGCACCCCGAAACCGCCCTCGTGCACCAGGCGGTGGTGTCGCCGGCACAGCAATACCAGGTTGCTCATCGAGGTTTCACCACCATCTACCCAGTGCACGATGTGGTGGGCGTCGACAAAGCGTCGGCAGGAACAGCCCGGAAAGCGGCAACCGCCATCCCTGCGCTGCAGAGCCCGCCGCAGGGCGGGTGGAATGCTGCGGGTCTTGCGCCCGACGCTGAGCGCCTCACCGGTGTCGCTCTCGCGCCAGTGCACCACCGAGCCGTCGCAGGCCATTCGCCGGGACGTTTCCGCGGAAACGCGTCCGCCGTCGTCGCATTCCGCCGTGGCGCCCGCCCCGTCGTCACGCAGCGTATCCACGTCGGTATGCACGTGCACCAGGTAGCGATCGCCGCCGCTGCGTTCGCCCTTTTCTCCTGAGAGATAGGTTTCGGCCATGCGCTCCAGCGCGTCGGCGCGGCGGGCGGCGATGGGCTCGGACGTTTCCGCGGAAACGTCTTCCGCCTCGGCGCGGCACTCCTCGAACAGTTCCTCCAGCACGCCGTCCAGCGCCTTCCGGATCAGCGCACCCTGCTCCGGCGTGAAACGCCCCTGCAGCACCCACAGGCCATCGGCGTCCGTGAACCAGCCCAGTTCACGTCCGGCATGGCGCTCATTTTCTTTCTCGAGCGCCTCCCGGCGCTGGTGGCGCCGGTAGTTGCGCACCACCGTCTCGACGTGCGCCGCCGTGCCATGGCGGGCGACGCTCAACAGGAAGTCTTCGTTCTTCGGCGTGGCTACGCGGGTCATGGCCCGGACCTTGGAGTAGGAAATACAACCCTCGCGGAAAGCCGCTCTGATCTGCGGCAGGCCGGGCAAGGCGCGGGCCACGCGGACTTTTTCCCGCGCGGCCCCGAGGTTGGTGCCGCACTGCCACTGCAGCCAGTGGGCGCAGGAGTTGAGGCCATGCTGGGCCCAGCCCTGTTGCTCGTCGTACTCGGCGATCAGCTCCAGCAACTGGAAAGTCGCCGCGTGAATGTGCGCAGCCAGCTCGGTGATGTCGTCTTCGAGGCGTTCGAGATCCTTGAAATGTTGCGGGTCGGGAAAGTGATGGAAGGGGCGTAGTTGACTGGGATGATTCATGGCGGAAATCCGTTCTTTTAAATACTGTATTATTATACAGCATCTATAAAGCCATCGCTATGTTTTTAAGAGACTTTTTAGTGTCTATTCCACCGCAACGCGCGCCTGTGCAGGTGGCGCCGATGCCAGCCTGAAAGCCTTCGAGGATTTGCACCAGAAGCACCGGCGTGCACGCCACGCACAAGGGCCAATACCTGGACTGCCCCGCGACGGGCAAGCGGATCGTGGTGAACGGCCTCGACTACTGGCGCCGCCGCGGCGACCAGTTCATCGAGAACTGGGTGTTCGTCGACATGATCCACCTGTTCCGCCAGTTCGGCGTCGATTTGCTGGCCCGCGTTCCGCGCACTGTTGCATGATCCGATGTGCCCGGGTTGAAGCGCGCCGAATTCGGTCTATGATGAGTATTACTCCCCCAGTCATTCCTGAAGGACGAAACCATGACTTTCCCGAAACCCGAATTCAAAAAACGCTACGAAAACTTCATCGGAGGCCAGTGGACACCACCCGTCGGCGGTGAGTATTTCTCCAATCCCTCGCCGGTCGACGGCGCCGATTTCTGCGAGATTCCCCGTTCGAAGGCGGCTGACATCGACCTGGCCCTGGACGCTGCGCACAAGGCGGCCCCGACCTGGACCAAGACCTCGGTGGCGGAGCGCAGCGGTATTCTCCTTAAAATTGCCGACCGCATGGAGCAGAACCTTGAAATGCTCGCCGCTGTCGAGACCTGGGACAATGGCAAGGGCATCCGCGAGACGCTGGCCGCCGACCTGCCGCTGGCCATCGACCACTTCCGTTACTACGCGGGAGTGATCCGCGCCGAGGCCGGCGAGGTTGCCGATCTCGACGCCAGTACCGTATCCATGGAAGTCCACGAACCGCTGGGTGTGGTTGGTCAGATCATCCCCTGGAACTTCCCGATCCTGATGGCGACCTGGAAAGTAGCGCCCGCATTGGCGGCAGGCAACTGCATCGTGCTGAAGCCGGCTGAGCAGACCCCGGCATCGATCCTGGTGCTGATGGAACTGATCGGCGACCTGTTGCCGCCCGGTGTGCTGAACGTCGTCAATGGTTTCGGCATCGAGGCCGGCAAGCCGCTGGCTTCCTCGCCGCGCGTCGCCAAGGTAGCCTTCACCGGCGAGACCACCACCGGCCGACTGATCATGCAGTACGCTTCCGAGAACATCATCCCGGTCACGCTGGAACTGGGCGGCAAGTCGCCGAACATCTTCTTCCCCAGTGTAATGGCTCAGGACGACGAGTTCCTCGACAAGGCCATCGAGGGCTTTGTGATGTTCGCGCTGAACCAGGGGGAAGTGTGCACCTGTCCGTCGCGGGCGCTGATCCACGAATCCATCTACGACGACTTCATGGCGCGCGTGCTGAAGCGCGTCGCGGCGGTCAAGCAAGGCGATCCGCTGGACCCATCGACCATGATCGGGGCGCAGGCCTCCAGCGACCAGTACGAAAAAATCCTCAGCTACCTGAAGATCGGCAAGGAAGAAGGCGCCGAAGTATTGATCGGCGGCGAGGCCGGCAGCGTCGACAAGTACCCGAACGGCTATTACATCCAGCCTACCGTGTTCAAGGGCCACAACAAGATGCGGGTGTTCCAGGAAGAGATCTTCGGCCCGGTGGTCAGCGTGACCACCTTCAAGGACGACGACGAGGCCATGGCGATTGCCAACGACACCATCTACGGGCTGGGATCCGGCATCTGGACGCGTGACATCCACCAGAGCAAGACCTTCATCAATGGCATCCAGGCCGGCCGCGTGTGGGTCAACTGCTATCACCTGTACCCGGCGCACGCCTCCTTCGGCGGCTACAAGAAGTCCGGCATCGGCCGTGAGACCCACAAGATGATGCTCGAGCACTACCGCCATACGAAGAACGTGCTGATGTCCTTCGACAAGAACCCAATGGGGTTCTTCTAAGACTGTGTCCAAGCGGGTCGACATCACGGAGAAGGCCCGCGAGGTCATCGACCGCCTGCGCGCGGATCACGGCGAGCTGATGTTTCACCAGAGCGGGGGCTGCTGCGACGGCTCCTCGCCCATGTGTTACCCGCTCGGCGAGTTCCGCGTCGGCGGCAGCGACGTCCTGCTGGGACGCATCCACGGTTGCCCGTTCTACATGGCGCGCGACCAGTTCGAGCTGTGGCAGAACACGCACCTGACGGTCGACGTGGTCAAGGGCCGCGGCGCCAGCTTCTCGGCGGAGATCCCGCTGGGCTTGCGCTTCGTCATCCATTCGCGGCTGTTCTCCGACGAGGAAATAGCCGCCCTGGAACCGGTTGAAGGCGCGGAGGCTTCAACGTAGCATCGCTGTAATGAATGATGATAAATCCGCGGCGCTCGACGCACTGATCATCGGCGCCGGTTTCAGCGGCATTTGCCTGGGCAAACGGTTGCTCGACGGCGGCATCCGCAACTTCCGGATCGCCGACAAGGCCCCGAAGGCAGGCGGCACCTGGTACTGGAACAGCTACCCCGGCGCCGCCTGTGACGTGCAGTCGCATTTCTACTCCTTTTCCTTCGAACCCAACCCGGACTGGTCGCGCAAGTACTCGCCCTGGAACGAGATCCAGGCCTACGCCGAGCACTGCGTGGACAAGTACGGTCTGCGATCGCACATCGACCCCGGCAAGGAAGTCGCCCAGTCACGCTTCGTCGACGCCTCGGGCCTGTGGGAAGTGTCCTTTACCGACGGCAGCCGCGTGCTCACCCGCCACGTGATCGACGGCACCGGCGGCCTGCACGTGCCGCTGATCCCGCACTTCGAGGGCGCCGATTCCTTCCAGGGCGAACGCTGGCATTCGTCCCTTTGGCGGCACGACGTCGACCTGACCGGCAAGCGGGTCGTGGTGATCGGTTCGGCGGCCAGCGCGGTGCAGATCGTGCCGGCGATCGCGAAAACGGCTGCGCAGGTGACCCTGTTCCAGCGCACTGCCAACTGGCTCATCCCGCGCCATGACCGTGCCTATCATGGCTGGGAGAAGTGGGTGTTTCGGCACGTGCCGCTGGTCAACAAGCTGTATCGCCTGTTCCTGTTCCTGCGCTACGACTGGCTGGCCTACCCCATCGTCAAGACCGGGCGCGACAACCTGGCGCGGCGCTGGGCCAGGAGCCAGTTCCGCCGCCTGCTGAACCGCAGCGTCAAGGATCCGGAGCTGCGGGCTGCGTTGACCCCGGACTTCCCGATCGGCTGCAAGCGGATCCTGATCTCGGACGACTTCTTCACCACGCTGACCCGGAACAACGTGGCGCTGATCACGGCCGCCATCGAGCGCTTCACGCCGGGAGGCGTGCTGACGACGGACGGCGTCGAGCACGCGGCCGACGTCATCGTCTACGCCACCGGCTTCGACACCCAGGGGCACCACCTCGAGGACCGCGTGATCGGCCCCGGTGGCCGCAGCCTGCGCGAGGCCTGGGCCGAGGCGCCGGCGGCCTACGAAGGCTGCATGGTGGCCGGCTTTCCGAACTACCACTTCGTGACCGGACCCAACACCGGCGTCGGTTCGACCTCGGTGATTTTCATGATCGAGCAGGGCGCCAACATGATCATCAACTGCATCGAGGCGGCGGGAAAAGACGGGCTGATCGTACCCACCGAGAAGGCCATGCGCGCCTACGACAATGAAATCCAGCAGGCGCTGGCCGGCACCGTGTGGGCGACCTCCTGCCAGAGCTGGTACAAGCGCGCCGACGGGCGCATCACCATCCTTTACCCTTACAACGCTCAGACCTACCGGCGCCGGCACAAGAAGCTGCGGCTGGAGGATTTCGAGATTCGGCCGCGCCCAGCCGCATAGCGGTTTTTCCTTAAGCAGCGGCAAGTCCTGCTGCGCCTGGTTCCCCTGATCGGCGCGGACCGAGCACTGGATCGGTACATCGAACCTTGAGGCGGGTACGTCGATCAGGCCTTTTCATTGGGTGAGATATATTCCAGACTGATCGTACCTGAAATCCGGAGCAATGCCTCATGAGCAGAACTGCAACAGACGCCAAGTTCATCCCCCTGCGTATTGCGGTCATCACGATTTCCGACTCGCGCACGGCAGACAATGATACGTCCGGCGATTACCTGGCCGAATCGCTGCTGGCGGAAGACCACCGCCTGGCCGCCCGGAAAATCGTCCGGGACGATCGTTACGTGTTGCGGGCCGAGATTTCCACGCTCATTGCGGACCAGGAAATCGACGTGATCCTCACCACCGGCAGCACCGGGTTGACCGGTCGCGATGTCGCGCCCGAGGCGCTGGAGCCGCTGTTCGACAAGGCCATCGATGGCTTCGGCGAATTGTTCCGCGCCTCTTCCGTAGCCGATATCGGGGCTGCGACGATCCAGTCGCGCGCGTTTGCCGGCCTGGCCAACGGCACCATCATCTTCTGCATGCCCGGCTCGCCCGGCGCCTGCCGCACGGCCTGGGAAGAGGTGATTCGCCCGCAACTGGACAGCCGCACGCGGCCCTGCAACCTGGCCAACCTGATGCCACGTTTTCTGGAGAAGTAGCCTACTTGCCTGCCTTTTCGCGCTGCTTCAGGTGCGCCCGCAGATCAAACCAGATCTTGGCCGCGATCACCAGCAGCAATACCGGTGTGGGGCCGCCCAGCAGCAGGGTCAGACCGCCGCCAAAAATGAGTACCAGGTGCATGAACACGATGCGGCTGTAGGGCTCACTCATCTGATCGCCCGCCGTGCGTCCCCGGTATTCCTTTCTTCCCAGAAAATTCGCGAAGAACGAGTAGCCATGGCTCAGAAACAGAGCCAGCAGGGCCGGCCAGAGAGCGATGAACAGCCCCGCGACCTCGGTCAGGTCACCGCCGGAGTCGCTGCCCTGGATGCCTTTCACGAACAGGGTATAGATAAACAGGAAGTGGACCGCCATGAAGCCGCCGAAGTGGCCGATAAAAAAAGGACCGGCCAGCAACGCGAACCACTTTCCAATGACCAAGATTTTGCAGACATTCCAGAAACCGATGATCGCGCTCTCGGCCCAGTACAGCACCATGACGTCGCTCAGTTTCCACCCCAGGAAGACAGTTCCGGCGACCGGCACCAGGTTCGCAACGATCAACGCGAGCGCGGACGGCGACGCCAGGGTGAGCGGCTCTCCCTTGGTTTCCATCTCCGGGGCCGGCGGCTCAGCCAATCGGGCGGGTCCACTCTCCCATTGCCCTTCCAGTTCCGCCGGCTGTGCTTCCCCGCGCCGGATGGTCGAGCCGGTGGCCGCCTCGATGGCATGGGTCAGTTCAATCGCGGCCGGACCATCGAGGTCCGATCCAAAGCGGGCGGCGTTGGCGCCGTAGTCGAACACCATGTGCCCGCCGCGCCAGGAATAGCCCGATTTTTTCGCCGGTCGCTCGAAACGGAGGTTGCGCATGCTCGCTGCATCGTGCACAAGGACGATCCCGAACAACGGGAACCCGATAAACAACTCCACCGTGCCCGGCCGGGCTTTCAGAACCTCGCGGCCAAACAGCATCAGCACCAGCACCGTCGTCATCAACAGGGGGGCAACCGACCAGCCGAGCAGCCAGGAACTGAGGAACAGTGCAGCTACCAGGTCAAACAACGAATCGAAACGACTCCACTCGGCGGCCGCTTGCCGGAAGGTCATGGTGGCGGGCAGCAGGAATACAAGGTCGAAGGCCGCCAGTACGCCGATTGCGAGCCAGGAACGCCTGAAGGGGAATACTCGGCGTAAGCCATCCTCCGCGCCGGGCCGATCCAGGCCAAATTTGAAGCGGGGCCGCAATCCGTGCCGTTTCATGGTGCGCTCACTTCCGCGGGTGATCCTCCCGCAGCATCTTCAGCAACGAGGAAGCCATCAGGTATCCCACCAAGAGCAACGGCAAAGACACGACGATCGTGGTGGAAAGAATCACCTTGATGCCGCCCTCGATGAACATCAGGGTGATGGGCAGCACACCGAGCGCGCAGGCCCAGAATACCCGCAGCCAGCGGGCGGGGTTTTCCCCGGCATGGAGGCGGCGGGTGGATACGGAGGCCAGCGTGAATGACGCCGAATCGTAGGTCGTGGCCAGGAACACCACCGCCACCACGAAGAACGCCGCCAGCGCCAGCCAGCCCAGCGGCAGCGTGGCGAACACCTGGGTTATCGCCGTCGCCTCGCTTTGCTGCGCCATGATCTGCGTGACCGGGAGGATGTCGTTCAATTCCAGGTGCAGCGCATAGTTGCCGAAGATGATGAAGAAGATCCAGGCGCCCATGCTGCCGAACGCGAGCATGCCGAGGATGACCTCGCGGATCGTGCGGCCCTCGGAAATGCGGGTGACGAATATACCGACAAAGGGTCCGTAGGCGATCCACCAGGCCCAGTAGAAGACCGTCCAGTTCTCGACGAAGCCGCTGTTGGCCACGGGGTCGGTCCAGGTGCTCATGCGCAGGAAGTTCTGCAACACCAGGCCGATGCTGTTGGTGCCCGTCTTCAGGATGAACAGCGTCGGCCCGACGGCGAGCACGAAGAACAGCAACGTCAATGCCAGCCACAGGTTGAAATCGGCGAGCCTCTTGAACCCCTTCTCCAGCCCGAGCCAGGCGCTGGTGCCAAAAATGGCGATGCAGAACAGGACCACGACGACTTCTAGCAGGAAGTCGTGGGGAATCCCGGACAGCTCCGAGAAGGCGGCGGCGATCATCGGCGTAGACAGGCCGAGCGAGGTGCCGGTGCCGCCGATCAGGTTGATCATGTAGAGAAAATCGATGAAGCGGCCACGCCGGCTGTTGACGCCGCCCGGCAGCCAGGCGCTGCAGCCCGTGCTCAGGCGCAGGTAGGGCACCTTGCGCACGTAAAACGGATAGGCGATGGCCAGTGCCGGCAGGCAATAGAACGACCAGGCGGAGATGCCCCAGTGGAACAGCCCGTAACTCGAAGCCCATTCGATGGCCTCCCGCGAACGGGGCTCGAGGCCAAACGGCGGCGCCTGGATGTAGTAGCCCCATTCAATGACCGCCCAGTAGAGCAGTCCCGCCCCGATGCCGGCGCAGAACAGCATGGCAACCCAGCTGAGCGTCGAATATTGGGGGCGGCTGTCCGGGGCTCCGAGGCGAATCCCGCCGAAGCGGCTGGCCGCCAGGTAAAGCAGGAAGCACAGCGCAGCGATGCCATACCAGAGATAGAACACCCCAAACCGCTTCGTGATGGCGTCATAAGCTTGGCTGACCAGCACCGCGGCCTGCTCGTGGCCAATGACCAGCGGTATTGAAAGGCCGGCGACGGTCAGCGCAGCGGCGGAGAACGTCCACCAGTCGATGCTTGCCCTGCCCTGCTTGCCGTTCGCCATGAGAACCCCACCTCTGCTGCTTATCACCGGGCCGGGTCGGCACTTGACATGGTCATGGCCGCACCCTGCCCGGCTCAGCTTACGCTGACCACCACGCAACCGCCAAACCCGCCCTCTTCGATCAGTTCGTGCGCCCGCACCATCTGCTCAAAAGGCAGTTCCTGGGCGATGCGGTGTTGCAGCCGCCCTGCCTCCAGCGCCGCGGTCGTATCCCGGACGGCGGCCTCTTTCGCCAATTCGGGCATGGCGTACACGATGACCATGCGGATCGTAAGGTCCATGAACATCATGTCGCGGAACGGCAGCTTGGGCTCGGGAACCTGGGTCGAGGAATAAGTCGCAATGATACCCCCGGTACGGATGCACTTGAGCACTTCGGGCAGGTTGGCCCCAAACTCCACGTCGACCACGCGGTCCACGCGGGCGCCTCCCACGCACTCCAGGACCCGCTGACCCCAATCCGGCTGGCGGTGATTGACGACATGATCAGCGCCGGCGTCGCGACAGGTGCTCTCATCCGCCGGCTTGCTGGCAGTGGCGATAACCGTCGCCCCTGCCATCCTGGCCCACTGAATCGCGTAGTGGCCTACCCGGCCGGCGCCGCCGGTCACCAGGACGGTCTGCCCGTCGACCGGCCCGTCAGCATGCACGCAGCGGTGCGCGGTCATGATGGGAATACCGATGCAGGCGCCGACCGCGAAGCCCGCCGCGTCGGGCAGCCGCGGCGCGCGGCCAGCTTCGATGGCCACGAATTCGGCGGCGGTCCCGAACCGGCGCCCGTACTGGGCCTGGTAGACAAATACCCGCTCGCCTGCCCGGGCCGGGTCGACACCGTCGCCAACTGCTTCGATGACGCCGGCGCCATCGCTGTGGGGTATCACCAGGCCATCGTCCAGCAGAGCAGGAAAGGCGCCGGCCCGTTTTTTGACGTCGGACGGATTCACCCCACTGGTCGCAAGCCGCACCAGGACTTCCCCGGGGCCCGGCTCCGGCTTGGGTTGTTCACCGATGACAAGGGTTTCGGATGCCGGTCCGAATGTCTCGAACCACGCTGCTTTCATGGTGAATCTCCTGCGCGTTGTCTTGTCAATCCAGCCAATTGGACAGAGTCTCCGTGTGGCCGTCAATGGCGATCGACTGGCCGGATATATTCCTGCCCGCGTCCGAACAGAGGTAGAGCACCATCGCCGCGATGTCCTCCGCCTCTGCGAAAGTGCGCATCGAACTCTGGCGCAGGTACACGTTCCGAATGGCTTCCGGCGCCATTCCCCGCTGCATGGCGTCACGTTCGATCACTCCGTCGATCCGCGCGCCCTGGACACTGCCGGGGCAAATTGCGTTGACACGCACACCGGCAGGACCGAGTTCCATTGCCCAGGTCTTGGTTAGCCCGATCAGCGCCCACTTGGACGCGGCGTAGGGTGAACGCAGCGGCACTCCGAACAGGGAGGCATTGGAGGCGATGTTGACGATGGATCCGCGCGTTGTCCGCAACAGCGGCACCGCCCGGCGCGTCACGTAAAAAGCGCTGCTGAGGTCGACTGCGATGGTGCGGTCCCAATCCGCTGGATCGATGTCTTCGACCGCCGCCGTGGGTCCCGAGATACCGGCGTTGTTCACCAAAACGTCCAGCCGTTGGTGGTGCCGCGCCAGATCGGCGAACATGGCGTCCACCTGCTCCACGTTGGAAACGTCCGTGCGGCTTGCGGTCATTTCCGTGTTGGCTGCCAGACAACCCTCAATCGCCGATTCGTCGCTGTCGCAGATATGCACCGCGATCCCGGCGCGCGCCAAGCACTCGGCAGTCACCCGCCCGATTCCGGATGCTCCCGCTGTCACCAGTGCTACCCGTCTGTCGCTCATTCCGGTTTCCTCGCAGTTGTCGATGAAGCGGCCAACTTCAGCGCCTCGCACAGGCGGCGTTCGGGATGCTCGATGACCGAGATCGTGTCGCCAATGGCGAGCGTATCACCTGCGACGGCGTCGAACCGCGGCCAGTCCGGTGCGCCCGCAATGTTCGGATCGCCGCTGCGGGCGAAATTCGACCAGTAGCGCCCCATGAGACGGCCGAGTTCCCGGTCGATCGGTTCCGTTGGCAGCCAGGCGTCGTGCGTGTCGAACACATAGGGCAACTCCGCACCGTGGTAGGCGCCGACGTCGCGGCCGCCGGCACCGGGCCGTATTCGCGTGAAATAGTAAAAGTGGACGTTCCTGCCCATTGCGGCAGCATAGCCGGCCAGGTCGAGCGACGGGCAAACGAACCGCTGCGCCGTGATCAGCCGGTCCAGCCTGGCGAGCGCCGTCGGGCTGTCCGCCAGGGCTTGCCTGATGGCGGCCTCGGCCGTGGTTTCGTACCCCTGCAGCCGGGCGGCGAGATCCGCCTCCACCGTGTCCGGGCCGAGATACATGCGCCATTCATCGGCGTTGCTGCCGATCATCAGATCGACGGCCTGGAGGCGCTGCTGGTCGAGTGCGGCACGAACCGAAATGGGCAGGGTGTGGCCGTCGATCACGACATTCGGCCGATCGTCGGCATACACCTCCGCCGCCGCGGCGAGCAGGTCGCCGGCCGACACGCCGCGCAGCGCATCCAGGCCGGAACCACCCTGCTCCGCCAGGACCCGCCGTTCCAATTCGAGCCCCTGCGGCAGGAACTGATCGCGGGTATGCGTGTTGATGAGCTGGTAACCGGCGCTCTGGTGAATGGCCCGCTGGAACAGGCCACGGCTCAGCGGTGAAGCCAACAAATAGCCGATCGAGCTGGCGCCCGCCGATTCGCCGAACACCGTGATATTGGCCGGATCGCCGCCGAAATTCTCGATGTGATCCTGAACCCAGCCCAGCGCGGCAACCTGGTCCAGCAAACCGAAATTCGAGACCTCCAGTTCCGGATGTGTGAAGAAACCAAAAACGTCCAGCCGATAGGGTATCGAAACAACCACCACGCCGTTGCGGGCCAGTTCTTCGCCAAGGTAGTTCGGCTCAAAGGCCCAACCGCCGCGGTGGCTGCCGCCGTGGATCCAGACCATGACCGGCAGCGCGGCATCGGGATCCAGCCGTGGCGTCCATACATTCAGGTACAGGCAGTCCTCGCTGAATTCCGGGACCGGGAAAACATCGGGATTACCGCCGAAGCGGGCAACCAGGTCCTGGTACCAGTTGACCATGTGCGGGCCCTGCATGCAGGCTGGCTTGAAATTTCCCGCGTCGATTGTTCCGGACGACACCAGGGGCGCCGGCTCGCGCCAGCGCCGCGGCCCGACCGGCGGTGCGGCGAACGGCACACCCAGAAAGGCTGCGATCGCCCGATCGGCGGACCAGTGGCCGACCATCGTTGCGTCCCGCACCTGGGCGGAGGGTTGCTCCGGCCCTGGCGGACTGCAGGCAACCATCAGCAGCACAACCATGCTGCTACAGGCCCGGGTAAACCGTTTAATGCCTATCACGCGCTCCAGCCCCAACCCGGCCTGCTGCCGTTGCCCCTGTGCCACCCAGCCGGCCAAGCCAGTTCGCGGCAAGGCTCAACCACTGGCTGGTGCCATCCTCCTCGCGACCGCTTCCAAATCCGTGGCCACCCCGCGCGAACAGGTGCAATTCGGCATCGATGCCATTGCGCTGCAATGCCTCGGCGTAGAGGGTGGACTCGCTGTAGTGGCAGGTTTCGTCATCCAGGGCGTGGACCAGGAACGCCGGCGGCGTGCTTGAATCCACGCGCTCGTGAAGCGTCTCGAAAGCGACTTCCTCTGCTGTCATGGGGCGATGGTACAGCGTCCGCTCCAGCCATTCGCGGTTTACGTCGTTCATCCGGCTCACGCCGTATACCAGGATGGAAAAATCCGGATTTGCAGACGAATCTTCCGAACGGTGCACGCTCACGCCGGCTGCGAGGTGCCCGCTGGCGGAGAAGCCCAGCACCCCGAATTTCTTAGCGCTGAAACCGAGCCGTGACTGCCGCTCCCGCAACAGCCTCAGCGCCTGTCGCACATCGGCGGCCGGCACCTGTTGGGGCTGGGTAGCCGACTCCGGGTTGGGCAGGCGGTATTTGAGCACCGCGGTCACCGACCCCTGCCGGGCCAGCGCTTCGGCAATTTCGTAACCCTCGTGGTAGACCGCTTCCACCTCGTAGCCGCCGCCCGGCAGGATCACGACGGCCGTACCATTGGGTTCGGCTTCAGGCAGGTATACGGCCAGCGTTGGAGTGACCACCTGGTGTACGCAGCGAACACTGCCCCAGCAATCAGCCTCGAACTCCTCGAGGGCATGGGGCCGCGCGAAGGGAGGCTCGCGGTCACCCCAGATTGGAATGAGCTGTTGCGCCTCCGAACCTGGACTGACCGCTATCAGCAGCAGGCAGAAGAGGCGGAGCAGTACCTGCATGATCTTCCTCTGACGTCCTGGTACCCAACCAAATTCTAGCCGATGCGAATCGCGTCGGGGCGTTTTTTCATGCCGGAGAAATGTTAATCTGGCCACCGGGCCAACCCCGGACGACGACACCGCCAAACCATGAATAAGCAACCCAATTCCGAGATGTGCTTCGTCTGCGGCCGCAGCAACCCGGTTGGGTTGTACATGCAGTTCGAGGACGACGGAGAGCTCGAGGTCGTGAGCAACTTTACGGTGCCCGCCCATTACCAGGGTTACCCGGGCATCGTCCACGGCGGCGTGCTCGCCGCCATGTTGGACGAAGTCGTGGCCCGTGTCTCGATGATCGGCGATCCGCACCACTTCATGATGTCGGTCCGCCTCGAAATACTGTACCGGCATCCTGTTCCGACCGAGACGCCGCTGCGGGTAGTCGGCAGGATACTTCGGCTGCGCGGCCGGCTCGGCAAGGCGGAAGGCAGGATCATCCTGCCGGACGGAACGGCGGCCTGCGAGGCCGCAATGACGCTGGCCGACATACCGCAGGAACTGCTGACCAGTGTCAACCTGAACCTGTTGAATTGGAAGGTCGATTGAAAACAGGCGCCGGAACAAAACCGACAAACCCTGAAGCTGTAAACGCCCGAACCTACCACCAGGTGACATACAGCCCCGCCAACATCAGGACGATCACCAGTGAAGCCCAGTTAAAGCTGGCGCTGGTGCTCGTGTCAACGGCCCCATAGTCGACTGCGTAAGGGCTGTCCTCGGCTCCCTGCAGGCGTGATATCAGCATGCCGAGCGCCATGCACAGGAGGAATACCAGCCCGACGCGGTCGATGAAGGGCAGTGCGGGCCACAACAGTTTGAAGCCGAGCGACAGCACGGCCGAACCGATGGCGGCGCCGAGCGCGCCGTTGGCGGTGGTTTTTTTCCAGAAGAAACCCAGCAGGAATATGGCCACGATGCCGGGCGTGAAGAAGCCGGTGAACTCCTGGATGTACTGGAAGGCCTGGTCGAAGTTGCCCAGCAAGGGCCGCGCCACGATCATCGCCGTCAGCATCGCGGTGACGGCCACGGTGCGGCCGATCAGCACCAGGTGTTTCTCGGACGTGTCTTCGGGCTTGAAGTGCTTGTACATGTCCATCGTGAAAATCGTCGAGATGCTGTTGGTCATCGAGGCCAGCGACGACACGATGGCGGCGATCAGCGCTGCGAACACCAGGCCCTTGAGTCCGACCGGCAGCAACTTCATGGTTTCGGGATAGGCTTTGTCCGGCGCCGACAGGTCGGGCACCAGGACCACCGCGGCGATGCCGGGCAGCACCACCAGGACCGGCATCAGCATCTTCAGGAACGCAGCGAAGACGATGCCCTTCTGCGCCTCGCGGGTGTCCTTCGCCGCCAGCGCGCGCTGGATGATGTACTGGTTGAAGCCCCAGTAGGACAGGTTCATGATCCA
>Ga0209536_100004888_pt1 | contig 21078 bp, 19 predicted proteins | sample DeeMarSeWOR28_12_FD_187461 | JGI IMG/M metagenome (GOLD analysis project Ga0209536, IMG submission 187461) | Marine sediment microbial communities from White Oak River estuary, North Carolina - WOR-2-8_12 (SPAdes) (version 2) | ecosystem: Environmental > Aquatic > Marine > Intertidal zone >... | reverse complement strand
AGCACAATTCCGAAGAGCCTCCGCACGGTCCTTCCTTTGAGCTTCTCTGCCATGATTCGCGAGCCCACCTGACCGCCGGCAAAGGAGAAGCAGGCAGCCAACAAGATGAAATTCCAGTCGGCCCTCGTCAAAGACACATGGGTAATGAAGCCGCTGAATGAGGAAAAGACCACTATAAAAATGGAGGTGGCTGCTGCAATCTTTGTGGGTACTCTCAAGATGTAAATCAGTAAGGGGACAATGAAAACCCCTCCACCGATTCCTAGAAGCCCTGCCATGAAGCCAATAACCAAACCTATGGCACCACCGCCAATGACCCTCCTCCTGATACTGACCTCCTCAGCCGCAGCCTCTATTTTGCCTGAGAAGAGCATGCGCAGAGAGGCCAGAAAGATCACCCCTGCCAGAATTGCAGTAAAGATTTTGATATTTACCCTGGAGGTGGTAAGCGCCCCCAGAGGGGCGGCCAGGGCTGAGGCGAGGATGAGGGGCACCCCGACCTGCACGTTCACCATTTTTTTGCGAAAATAGGTAATGGCCGCGGACAGAGCAGCGATGCCGTTCAGGAAAAGAGAGGCAGAGACCGCCGTTGAGACCGGGAAGGAAAGGAGAACAAATAAGGGGGAGAAGATGAGTCCGCCACCTAGGCCCACCATAGTGAGAACAAGCGAGCTCGCAAAGATGATCGGCATGAGCAGGAACCAGGACATACGCGACGAGCCTCGTAGTGAAGAAAAGAGTTTTCTCTCGACAACAGATGACGGCGGACCGCCTGGGAATTGAAAAGAGAACCTCTCTTTAGTAGTATAAAATCTTTGTGGTTGTCAAAATGTACTCCCATTAGAGCAATTAGTGATGAAACTATTCATAGGCTATGGATTGGCATTGGTGCTGGCACTGCTCAATGGAAAACTGGTTGCCGGAGCCATCAGTGGAATAATCCTCACTCCTCTGGTGAGTCCGGTCGAGCGTTTCAGCTGGATATCCAAATACCTTGTTCCCTTGATCCAGGGTATCGCCATGGGGTCGGTGGCCGTCCTGACTGCCAGATGGATATTGTCTTGGTTCGAGCTGGAAATGGGCTGGCCGATGGTCGCAATCATAATTGTCGGCTTTGGGATAATCTGTGGTAATCTAGCTAGAAATATTGAGGAAAGACACTTTCACCTGTCGGCAGGTGTGGGTGAATTGCTGGGAATCCTCCTTGTTGGTTACCATCTCTTATAGAACGACTGGTTAGCCTCTGCGTCAGGATACTGCTCAGAAAAGTGGCTTCTCGCTCCCCAAGTACGGTACCCGCTTATTTCTTTTTCCAACTACCAATTTTCCATATATCCTTTCTCCTATGAACCAGCACAGATAAATGAGCACAAGGGAAAGGACAAACCAGAAAGCAGCTCCCACCGCAAGCGTGTCTCCATGAAAGGTCCAGAGCCTGAGTATATAATCCCGCCCAGATAGCTTGAGTAAATGAGCGCTTTTGTAAGTCTCGTTGACATAAGCCAAAACAAGTAAAATGGGTAAATACATAGTTAAGACATTGTTCAAAAGCCCTTCAAGAAAGAAGTCATAGTAGACCTTGTTTAACTTGGCACTGTCTATATTTTTGGCAAGAAGCTTTCCTTTGTCGTAATCTTCACATCTTGTCGCCTCTTGACGGACATTGTACCAATGGACAAACTTCTTTTCTAACTCTCTGTATCGCTTGGTTTTAAACTTCCTGCTAAAGTACTTTGTTACAGCAACCGTGATCAAGGCCATCGTGGTTATGGCAACGGCCGGCCCCAAAGAATTGAGGGGGCCGAATAAAAGATCAAGAAAGCCTCTCAGATAATGAATGAAGACTTCTATTTTAAACCACAGAGTATCGAGGAATTCTTCCATTTCAGTTATATTTCTTTTTAGGGAAGGGGAAGGAAGCTGCTGCTTCCCCTCGCCTAATCTAAAAACAGCTGTTTAAAATATCCCCACTCTCAACATCTGGCGACAGCTTTTCTCTCGTAGGGGCGGGGTTAATCCCCGCCCGAGAAGTGCGATTCAGGCGCCAATGCGGGCGGGCATAAAGCCCGCCCCTACTGTGAAGAATTTCTTTCATACAAAATCATCAGCGAAACTGGATAAGATCCACAAGCTAGATCCAGATTTCGATCTTGAAAAAGCGGAAGAAAAGGAAAAATAGGGTAATTGCCAATACCCACTTCAGAACTCGCTCACTGAAAAGCTTCTGGAAGCGACTGCCGAGCATGCCCCCGACAAAGCCACCAATGATAACGGCAATGAATATCCACAAGTCGGGCCAGTACCTGTTCATGGCGTAGCCGATAAAGGAACCGACGCTGCTGAAGGAAGTGCCAATCAGCCCAACAGGCACGGCCACGTACATGGGCAGAGCACCCAGGGTAGTCATGGCGGGAACCAAGAGGAAACCGCCGCCGATACCGAATGAGCGAGAGACTATCCCGATTACTACGCCAAGGATACCGAAGAGCAATGGGTTAATGCTGAAGTCTTCACCCCAAAACTTAAAATGATAACTGGTGAGACCGGTCTTGACCGTTTCAATCTTACCCATTTCAACGGCGCGCCCTTCAGCTTTTGCCCGTGCAACCTCTTCATTGAACTTTTTGACCATGGCTTTGATGGCTTTCCTCTTTTCCATGACCTTGGGGGTAAGCTCATAAAGGGTTCGAATGCCCATAATCAGAACCAAAACAGCCAGCCACTCTTTGTAGCTCGACATGGGCAGGTATTTAGTGGCATACCTTCCCAACCAGATGGAGCCGATGAGAATACCTACACCAAAGGAAATGCCCACAGGCCAGGCAACCCGCTTTTCCACCACAGCGTACCGGTAAAAAGCGCCCAGTGGCGCGAACAGGGTCAAAGCTATGTTTGATGAGCGCAGCACGTTGGCAGCGTTAATGCCGATAGGACCGGCGGTCTGAACGACGATGACCTGATAGGCCGCCATGAGCATGCCGCCGGCGGCGCCGATCATGGTGAAGAAAATACCAACAATAATGGCGCCGATTGTGATTATGATCGGGTTCATGTAACGGTAACCCCTGCTCAGCCAGAAGCCTTTCGGCTGCAAGTTATAGGTTCCGGCCTTGGCACCGTTCACATAGACGTCAAACTTGGTGTCGGGCGGGGTGTGACGGAAAGTTCTGAAAGAGACCGTGAATTTTCCGGTGCTCTTGTCAAGCTGAATTGACGTGCCTTTATCCCAGTAGTTACCAGAGGAGGCGTAATCTCCCAAGATACTACGGGCAAAGATTGTGATTTTCCCTCTCTTGGCCCCTTCCTTGGTAATGGTGTTGATACCATAATCGGATTCGTGGGCGAATCTGAAGAAATCCCATTCCTCTTTACTCTTGATGGGGCCCAAAACATTCTTGGCCTCGGCATCGAGTTTATCAAAGGTGGCCAGCTTGAACATGGTTGTGCTGTAGAGTCCCGGCAAGAAAGACGGCCCGCCAAATTTTTTCTTGGTAACCTCTCCAAATTTCGAGGGGTTGGAGGTTAGCAAATAATAAAAGACGGGTATACTCGTCTCATTGGTGAACCCTCTTTTTTGGCCCTCTTTTTTGAGCCGAGCCACCTCGTGTACACCATCCGTGTCTTTCGGTGCAAACGTGGTATGCGAGACTACGGTGACGTAGAGATCTTTGCCAGGCTCGATGCTGCCCTCTACAGTGACGGTATCCCCAACTTTATAGTCGCTGGCAGAGATTTTCGCTGCTGCCAGAGTGCTGTTGGGAACCGCAGCCATGAGGGCAATTCCGACAATCAACAGGGTCAATACGATCGATACTTTCTTCACTGTTTCCTCCTTGATTTTTTTATAATATGGGAACAAAAAATGACGACTGACACCTCCTTCCTACAAAAACTTTTTCGATTTCATTGACTAAGTTTCAAATATTCTATTGCTAAAATTGCACCCAATGCAGTGCAGACGATACCAACCATTGAATAGACAAATAAATCAGGCTGTAATCGTCATATAATACCGAACGAGATTAGCCTACTATTAGGCTTTTCACCTTGCTTTCCAATACCTCAATGTCGACGGGCTTGAGCAGATAATCATCAGCGCCTTCTTCCAGCGCCTTTTTGGCCAAATCTTTAGCGGCGAGCCTGGCCAGGACAAGAATTTTGAGATTCTTGTTTACCTGTTTGAGTTGCTGCCAAACGTCATTCTGACTTACACTCGACCCCAGGCTAACGATGGCGAGGTCCACTGGGTTGGAGCGTGCCCAATCGAGGGTCTCTTCCTCCTCATCGAAAGCAACCACTTCATGGCCGTTTTCTAGCAGGACCCTCTTGATTAGTTCACGACAATCAGATTCTTCATGCAGCACGAGTGATTTGGCCACGGTTCTGGTGGGAGCTCTCTCCCGTCAACTCCTTGTGAATGATAAAGTGATGTGGCGCACCCTGAGAGCAAGGGCTGTGCCAGAAGAAACTGAAAGAGATGTGAAATGTAACTAACTAATATTGTTTATAATTATTGAGATAAAAAAGAAGATAGGGGCAAAATTGAGAAGATAGGCTGCAGGGAAATTAATGCAGAACGAGGAAGGCAGCAGAATTTCAACTTAAGAAACGGCAGGTTAAAGAAGGGAACAAAAACAAATGCAGTGCAAGAAAAAATATGCACCAGTATAGGCCCGATGTTTCAGCGAGTGAAAGCCCCAATTCTTCTACCTACGAGTTTCTGAGCCAATTGTGCCCTGACCATGGAAACATTCCGCACGTATAATTAGTCAAGGGCGTCCCATAAATATGAATTATCATTCTTCGACTTTAAGATCCTTTGCTCTAACCTTCATCGGCGCCTGCTACAAATAAATCGTAGTCAGGTTTGCTCATGAGTTCGTCAAGTTCCGCGACGTCTTTGATAGCTAAGACGACTATCCAGCCCTTGCCGTAGGTGTCTTGATTTATCAGGTCGGGAGCGTCTTCAAGCTCCTCGTTCACTTCGAGAACGTGGCCTGATATGGGCGCAGGGAGTTCTACACTGGCTTTGCCGGATTCCACTGCTGCGAAGCTGTCGCCCCTGGTTACTTCATCGCCGGCTTCTGGGAGTTCCACATAGATAATGGTGCCAAGAGCCTCGGCGGCAAAATCGGAGATTCCTACCTGTGCACCTTCTCCATTGGTCCGCACCCAGACGTGATCTTGACTGATCTTCAAAGCTCCGTTTGTCATCTCGCCTCCTCTAACAGTGTTATTTACAGTTCACAACATTGTGGGAGTGGCTTTCTAGCCACGACTTTATAATCGCGGCTGGAAAGCCGCTCCCACGGTCAAAGACAAAAGCTATTAAGCCATATTTTGAATCAGCTCAGCTGGAACTCTCTCGAAGACTTCACTGGGCAAAATCTCATCCCACTCTGCTGGAAAGAGTTCAGCAAATCTGCTCACCAACTTCTGTATCACTACTGCCATGGCAGGAGGTTTCCCCAAAAAACGTGCCATTGATGTCACTTGCTCATGTTGAAGCTCGCAGGGGTTAATGTGGCAATAGTGATCCAGATTAGTTAGGACATTCAGGGCAAAGCCATGAAAGCTAACCCAGCGCTTAATTGCAACTCCGAGGGCGGCAATTTTACGGTCTTCAACCCAGACTCCACGGTGTTGTGACTGCCGCCCAGCGCGGATGTTAAAATCGGCCAAAGTCAAGATTATGGTTTCTTCGAGCAAGTCGACAAACTGGCGGACTCCAATGCTCCTTTCGGCCAGATCGATCACCGGATAGCCCACCAACTGCCCGGGGCCATGGTAAGTGACATCTCCTCCTCTTTCAACCTGGTGTACGTTTATCCCCTGCGAGGCTAGCTGTTCAGAAGAAGACAAAATGTTGCTGGTACTTCCACGTCGCCCCAAGGTGATTACCGGCTCGTGTTCTACCAGGAGCAGAGTATCGGGAATTCTCTGCTCCTGGCGGAGTTTGACCAGTTCCCGCTGTAGGTCAAGGGTATCGAGGTATTTGGCCTGACCGAGATTAACGATCCAGCCATCTGGCAAAAAATTTGTCATAAGTCGTTATTCGTTAGTCATTGGGTCATTAGGCCACGCAACGTGGCCGTCATTTCTTCGCGCTCGCTGAGCTCCGCTCAATCCCGCAAGCGGGTCCCTAGTTTCGCTGCGCTGGCATTAATGGTCATTTATTCTTGAGACTTAATGACTCAATCACGGGCGCAGCCCTTATGACAGCGAAGCGCTAAAGCGCGGAGCGTAATGACCTCTTGACTGCCAGCTGTCTGCTGCCAGCTGCATGCTGATTTACAGTCCAAGATCCGACTGATGAATCGACAATCCCCTCACGTCCTCCACCGCCTCCCACAAGGCCTCGGCCACCGTAGGATGGGCCTGGATGGTCTTGGACATCTCCGTGAGCGTCACTCCTCTGGTTACCGCCACGCTGCATGCGGCAATCAAAGTGCTGGCATCAGGCCCGATTATATGGATGCCGATTATTCGCTCATCCTTCTTTTGTGCAATTACTTTGACAAAGCCATCAATTTCCCCAATGGCGTGGGACTTGCCCAGGGCTCGAAAAGGAAAAGATCCCTCGAGGTAACTGATTGATCGCTCCTCACATTGCTGGGCAGTAAGTCCGACGCTGGCAATCTCTGGACTTGTAAAGATGGCAATGGGCACAGCATCTTCGTCAACTGCAGCTTTATGCTGACCCAGCCCATGCTCCACTGCAACGATTCCCTGGTGGGAGGCAAAGTGAGCCAGTTCCTGCTTGCCGGTGACATCTCCGATGGCGTAAACATTCTCCATATTTGTCTGGCAGTGTTGATTTACCTGGACATAGCCGTTTTTTACGTCAAGGCCAAGCTGGTTGAATCCTATCCCCCGAGAGACTGGAGAACGCCCCACTGTAACCAAGGCCATTTCGGTTTCAATCTGCTTGCCTGATTGAAGCGTCAGCTTGACGCCTGATTCAGTGTGCACTGCAGCCTCAGGAGGATCTCCAAGGTGCAGTTTTACTTTTCGTTTCTTGAGCGCTCGTATCAGTATTCTGTTAACGTCCCGATCTAGGTCTTTTATGGGATCTTTGCTGCGTTTTGCCAAATGAATGGTGGTGCCTAAAGCACCAAAAAGTAAAGCGAACTCACAGCCAGAGACACCGCCGCCCACAATAAAAAGGCTTTTCGGAATTTGCTCCAATTCCAGCATGCTTCGGGTGTTCAGCACCTTCTGGTGATCCCAGGGAAGTAAATCCAGGGCGAGAGGCTGAGAACCGGTGGCGAGAATGAGCTGTTTGCCGCGAATGGTCTGCTTCCCATGGACAGTGGTTGCCACCTCAACCTCACCAGGTCCCTTGACGTACCCTTCCCCCATGATCAGGTTGACCTTGTGTTTTTTGAATAGTTGCTCAACCCCCTGGCGAAGCTCTGCAACGATCCGCTGGTTACGGCTGACAATTTTGTCCAGATGAGCCAGAGGTTGACTGCAACTCAGTCCAAATGTTTCGGCCTTGCGCATCTGCTCGAAAAGCACGGCGGATTTATACATGGCCTTGGTGGGAATACAGCCCCAGTTGAGGCAGGTGCCACCAACCAGTTCTTTTTCAATAATGCAGACCTTGGCACCCAGCTGGGCGGCTCGGATGGCGGCGACATAACCACCCGGTCCGGCCCCAAGGATCACAGTATCGTACTGGTGCATCTAGAATAGTCTCCTGAAGAATCAGGGCTCGGGGTATGTGATGATAGGCAAGAGAAATAACCACCAAATCACTACGACCAGTTACTAGCCGGGCTAGCTGCGGAAATCTTGAGATTTGAGACCGTAGCGTCTCAGTATTTGCTGCAGTGCCTGACGCTCCAGCCCACATTCACGGGCTGAATGGGTAACGTTTCCGTTGTTACGTCTGAGAAGTTCTCTCAAATACTGAGCGTGGAAGTGCCGCAGGACTTCCCCCTTTGCCTCTTTGTAAGGCATTCCGTGGATTTCACTTCCCACCGCACAACTATCAGGTAAATCAGCAGTCCAGCCTATTTCGTGAGGCTCGATAACGTCCCCGGTTGAAAGGAGAATTGCCCGGTTGATTATGTTTTCCAGTTCTCTGACGTTCCCTTCCCAGTTCCGCCTTAACAGCAAATCCATGAGCTCCGGGGACAAGGATTTGGGTGGTTTGCCGAACTCTTCGCAGTAGTGCTTCAGGAAATGCTCTGCTAACAGAGGGATGTCTTCTTTCCGTTCTCGTAAGGGAGGCATGTGTACGGTGAGCACATTCAAGCGATAAAAGAGATCTTCGCGGAATTCCTGCTGGCGAATTTTTTCTCTGAGATCACGATTGGTGGAAGCAATAACTCTGACATCCACCTTGATTGATTTGGTCTGGCCCAGGGGCTTGATCTCTTTTTCCTGCAGCACCCGCAACAACTTGGTTTGAATAGTTGAAGCAATATCTCCTATTTCATCAAGATAAACTGTGCCACCCCGGGCTTCCTCAAACAGTCCTGTCTTGTCACTGCTGGCATCGGTAAATGCTCCTTTTTTGTAGCCAAAGAGCTCGCTTTCCAGAATGTTCTCTGGAAGGGTGGGGCAGTTCACCGTTACGTAAGGCTGGTCGTTGCGATGGCTGAGCGCATGTATTGCCCGAGCCGCTAGATCTTTTCCGGTACCAGATTCTCCTGTGATGAGAACAGTAACGTCGGTTTTGGCTATCATTTGGATGGTCTGGTAGACTCGCTGCATGGCTGGGCTAGGACCGATCAGATTTTCAAAAGGCTCTTTCTTTTTGATTCGACGCTGAAGATTCAGGTTTTCTCGGAGAAGCTGACTGCGCTCCAGGGCTTTCCGCAGCAAGTGGACGAGTTCCTCGTGATCAAACGGCTTGGTAATGAAATCGTAAGCCCCCTTCTTGATGGACTTTACCGCCAACTCCACCACCCCATGAGCAGTCATCATTACCACGGTCAACCACGGATTGATCTGTTTGACCCGCTCCAGCAGTTCAATGCCGTCCATCCCCGGCATGCGGATATCCAGCAGTGCCAGGTCATAGTTCCTGGTCTCGAGTAATCTTAAAGCTTTAGACCCTGATGTTGCAGTATCTATCTCACAATCTAGTTCTTGACTGATACTTCGCTGTAATAAACGAAGCATGTCAACTTCGTCATCAACAACGAGAAGTCTGTCCCTTGTCATAAGGCATCAACTCACGTCTTACAGTCGTTATCTCGAGTTTAGTTGGATGTCGAGTAAGCGCCCGACGGGCTCTTGGTTAACCAGTCTCTTCTCCTTCATCGAAGGTGACGGGTAAGGTAATGGTAAATGTACTCCCCTTTCCCGGGGTGCTCTGAACAAAGATCTCTCCGTGGTGGTCTTTGATGATACCATAGCTCACAGACAAGCCCAAACCAGTGCCCTGCCCGGTTGGTTTGGTTGTAAAAAAGGGATCGAAGATTTTCTCTTGGACCTCAGGAGGGATGCCGGAGCCGCTATCCACCACGGTAACCGTTACCTCATCACGCGAAGAATCGTGATCAGTCACGATCTGAATTTGTCCCTGAACTTCAATGGCCTGTTTCGCGTTCATTAAGAGATTCATGAAGACTTGTTTCAATTTTTCCCCATCAGCGTAAAGGGCAGGAACGGAGTTGTCGAGTGTGGTCTCTATAGTGATATTGTCCAATTTGAACTGGTGATCCACCACCGATATGACCTCGTGGATGAGGTCATTCACATTGAGTACTCCTTTTTGGGTTTCTGAGCTGCGAGCAAAATTGAGCAAATCCTCCACAATGACTTTACAGTTGCGCGCATGCTTTTCAATGATTTTTAGATCATCATAATTTTGAGTGTCCTTTGGCTCGGTACGAAGCAATAGTTGCGTATAGCCAAGTATCATACCGAGAGGGTTGTTGACTTCATGGGCCACACCAGCGGAAAGCTCTCCGAGAGAGGCTAGCCGTTCAGCCTGCAGGAGCTGCTCCTCCATTTTTTTTCGATGGGTTATATCCTTGGCAATGCCCTCGAATCCAACTGCCTCCCCGTCGGTGGTTTTTCTGGCAGTCAAACTGAAAAGCCAGGTTCGGTTTTCCCCGTCCCGAGTCAGTACTTTGCACTCCAGATCTTTCCGGAAGCCAACGGCAGCGATCTCCTCCAGGAGATCTTTGGGATTTTGAGGTGACACAATTAAATCAGCAAGAGTTGCGCTTGCAATGAGTTCATCTTTGGAAGCATATCCAAGGATATTGAGCCCGGCCTGGTTTATGTCCAAAAATCCACTGTCCGGGTCGAGGACCATGATGATGTCCATGGATCCCTCGAATATGCGGCGATACTTCTCTTCGGACTTGCTCAGTTCCTCGGTTCTCTGACGTACTATCTCTTCCAGATTTCGGTTGAGCCACCTGAGTTCTTCGCTCGCCTTTTCAATGGCCCTCTTGTCGCTCAGTATTTGGACATTAATCTGTTGAACTCTCTGGAAAAAGAGAGTTATGCTACCCACAATAACGAAGGTCAAGCTGTTGATGGAGCCGCTAAATGGTCTCAGTTCCACCCAGATGTCACCCCTCTCGGACAGTAGCAATAACCGTTTGGCAATGTGCCCCACCGATCGTGAGACGGAAAACAGAGCCAATGCCAAACAGAGCCAAAGAAGATAGGTCCAGATAACGTTGTCTCTGTCGGTGCGACGGAGTAATAGGGCGTAGCGGACGCAGACAAAGGAGATGATGATCATCAGGGCCGAGCCCAGCATGTCAACGAGCCAAACTGGGAAGAGAGGTAAGGTACTAATCATGTTGTGCAAGCCGTGCGGTGCCCGTTTCTTTATAGAGATGGCGAAGGCCCATCAAGAGAAAAAGCATAGCGGGCACACAAAGTAAATGATCAAATTTGCCCAAATAATACACCCAACTGCGCCAGCCCCCGGTCATGGCAAGCCTCTGGGACCAGTCGAGTCCGGTTGTGATGAACATGTCTCTTGTCATAGTGTGTTCAATCCAGTGAACCGTGAACGTGTCCAGATTCCATAAAATGAACATAAAACAAGATAGTTGAATGAGGCGCCAGCCTCGCTCTCTGACGAGACCGGTGGAGTGCAGCCAGTAAGTGAATATGCCAAGGGTTATGATGAAAAAGACGTGTGCCAGCATGTGGGCATAGAGTCCCTCAGGGGCTGGGTGGGTCTGGAGGGCCCAGGCGGGTCCGGGCCAGAAGAAAAAGAAGCAGCAAAGAGAGAAAATCTTAACCCAAATTGTATTTCTTTTCGCGGTTCTAATGATCATTTCGTTGCCTTATATAACGGGAGAAGAATAGCGTAGAGGAAATCCCCCTAAATCCCCCTTTACAAAAGGGGGACTTTTCTTTACCTGGGCAGATCTTTAGCCCCCCTTTTTGTAAAGGGGGGTTGGGGGGATTTTTAAACGACTTCTACACATACTCAAGCTTGTACTCCCTGCTCCCCAACCCCAACTCTTCTGCATAACCCAACTGGATGGACCAATCAATGTGGGGATAGACGCCGCGAAACTTGTCTTCTCCTGGGCCTCTGTTGGTCTCGAGGCAACAGTCGGCCAGGGCTGGCTGCGCATTGACGAGATCCACAGAAGTCTGATCAATGGCCACTGGGTCCTTGCTTGCCAGAATGCCCAGGTCCTTTACGAGAGGAACGTCGCTAAATCCATAACAGTCGCACTGCGGGGTTACCCGGCTTACGAAACTGAGATGGAAGGCTCGGTCTTCCTTGTCTTTGAGGACTCCAACGGTATATTCCACCATTTTTTTCTGAAATCGAGCCGTGTCACTGTCCCAAGGGATGGAGACAGCCTCCTCCGGGCACACCGCTATACACTCACCACAGCCAATGCATTTTTCGGAATGCTTCTTGGCCTTTTTCTTGAGCAGTTCAATGGCGTCTGCAGGACAATGAGCCACACATTCGCCACAGCCTATACACTTCTTGGCATTGAACTCGGGTGAAATCTCACAATGCTGGGCAAGCTTTCCTTTTCTCGAGGCACAGCCCATGCCGAGATTCTTGATAGTGCCCCCAAACCCTGCAAGTTCGTGTCCCTTGAAGTGGGCGGCGCTAATCAGGGAGTCCGCCTGGACGACGTCGGCTCCTAGGTAAACTTGATCGTAGATGGGCAGATTCACTGGTACGGCCACTTCAGAGTTGCCTCTCAGGCCGTCAGCAATGGTGAGGGGGGCACCGGCCACAGCATAAGCAAATCCATTTTCAATGGCTGTGGTGAGGTGGTCGACGCTGTTGGTACGCGTTCCCACGTACAGTGTATTGGTGTCGGTGAGAAAGGGTTTTCCTCCCAGGTTATGTACTCTATTGACAAGGTGACGGAGGTGAGTGGGTGGGATGTAAGCGGTATTACCTTTCTCACCAAAGTGGAGCTTGATGGCAATCAGGTGCCTTTCCTTGATAATGTCGTCGAGACCAGCAGCATCCAATAACCGATCCAGCTTGACGTAGAGGTTTTCCTGCAAGCTAGCCCGTAAATCCATGGCAAAGACCTGACTCGGCATAGTTTCCTCCTTTTACTTAAATCCGCAATCCGCAATCCGCAATCCGAAATTTCTAATCACTCTAGATGTATTCCATTGACCGTGTCAAGGAAATCGCAGCTTAGGCCAGGTCATGATGCAATTTTTTTTATGCAGTGCAATTCTCATCTTTCACTCCCTATTATAGGGTTTAATCTGCATGTGAAAACTACTGTTTTCGATTGTCATTCTGAAGAGTCCCGCAAGGCGGGACGACGAAGAATCTTTTTGTTCCAGTTCTTCTGGAGATTCTTCGCTCCGCTCAGAATGACAATGTCGAGTTGTCAGAATGACACTAGCTTAACTGATAGGAGGATTTGAGACATCCAGGCGGTGCAAAGAAAAAGATGCGTTTTTTCTGAACTACAGTTAGGTTATAATTTAAGCCACTGGAAAAGTCTAATATTTTCAATGTATTGTCTTCTTTTGGTAATATTGGTCTTTAAGGCATCAAATTTGCTTTGGCATCCATGACGCTGAGGGTGTTCATGGTTTTTTATACAGATTGTTATTATTCCACCGTGCAGATCCGGTAAGCTTCACAAATCGGCAGGAAAATAGAAACACTCTCGCTTCATTCAATCCCAGATATTCCAACTTCCACTTTAATGCGCAGACCGATTTAAAGTTGATGGCAGTGTAGACAAACCATGGCGTTACGTGGTTTTCATAAAAAGGGCAAGGTCGTAACAAAGGCCGGCCAGAAGCTGATTCATTTTATTATAGTAAGGAGGACAGTATGCAGAAAGATGTGTACAGCATATGTTTTATGTGCACAGTGAGATGCCCCATCAAGGTGACAGTGGAAGACGGCACGGTCAAATGGATAGAGGGTAATCCTCACCAACTCAAAGGCGCGCTCTGCGCCAAGGGCAGTGCTGGGACAGCTCTGCTTCGTGACAATGAAAGACTGCGCTATCCCATGATCCGCGAGGGTGCCCGGGGAGAGGGCAAATGGAAGAGAGTCAGTTGGGATGAGGCCCTGAACTATACGGCTGAAAAACTCTCTGAGGTTATCGATAAAAACGGTCCCGAGAGCGTGGTTTTTGGTGAGAGACAAAATCTCAACACTCACATCAGTAAGACTTTCATGCGGGCAATTGGTTCGCCAAATCACTACACCCACGACGCCCTGTGCAAGGGTTCGGTCAACACGGCCTTCCGTTCCCTCACTGGGTATACTGATGCCCAAGTGAATATGGACTTTGCGAATGCAAAGCATGTCGTTTTTTATGGGCGCAATTTCTTTGAATCCCTGCAGCTCAAGCCAATACAGGCTCTCATGGGCGCCAAGGAAAAAGGGGCTAAGATCACCTACATTGATATACGGTCTACGGTCACAGCCTCTCACGCAGATCGTTTCTGGATGATAAGGCCCGGAACAGATCTTGCCCTGAACTATGCCCTCATTCATGTCATCCTGAAGGAGAATCTGTACGATGAAGAATTCGTCAATAAATGGTTCTCAGGTCTTAAAGAGTATAGGGCTTTCGTGGAGTCCCACACGCCAGAGTGGGCTGAGGAGGAGACCGGGATCCCGGCAGATGAGATCGTGGCCTTTGCCAGGGAAATAAGCAAAGATAAGCCTCGGGTGATTTTCAATTACGGCTACCGGGGCGCCAACCACGATAACGAAATCTGTTTCCGACGCTCACTCATCATTTTGAATGGACTGATGGGAAGTGTCGAGGCGAAAGGTGGGCTCTATTTTAAGAAAGGGCCAAAGGATGCGGGTTATGGGGCCTTCAAGCCACTTACAGAGCAGAAGGGGTTGCCAAAGGTCGATATACAAAGATTTGATGGTGTAGGGGCATCGAAGTTGCCCGTGTGTGACCCCGCCCATGGGGTGGGCTCAATGCTACCCTTTGCCATCCTGGAAGAAGATCCTTATCCCATAAAGGCAGCGATTTCAAATCGCTGGGACCCATTACTCTCTATACCCGACTACAATCTAAATAAACGAGCCTTTGACAAGCTCGACCTCATTGTCACCATAGATATAAACTTCAGTGAGACCGCATGGTACTCAGATGTGATCCTTCCCGAATCCATCTATCTAGAGCGGGCTGATTCACTGATGATGGCTAACAGCTTGAAGCCCACCATCTTCATGCGGCGGCAGTGTATTCCCCCTAGGTTCGACACCAAGCCCCAGTGGGAAATAATAAAAAGTCTTGCCGAGCGCATGGGGATTGGGAAGTGGTTTCCCTACGAAGGCATCGAAGATATATGGAATTATCAGCTACAAGATATGGGGATCAAGATCGAGGATTTTGAGGCCAAGGGATTCGTCACCTTATCGGACAAAGATATCCTTTGGGACCGCAAGAACGATTTAAAGTTGAAGACCGTCTCTGGAAAGTTCGAACTAATCTCCAACCTCTTGGAAAACAACGGCTTTTCCTCCTGCCCCAAGTACGAGTCAGTGGAGGCCCCCCCCGAGGGATCCTTCCGGCTTACTGTGGGGCGGTGTGCAGTCCACACCCACGTGTCAACCCAAAACAATCCTTATCTCAACGAACTGGTACCGGAAAACGTTCTCTGGATTAATAGGGAAGAAGCCGAGAAGTTTGGAATTTCAGATGGCCAATATGTTGAAGTCAGCTCCGATCAAGGGTTCGGAAAAATCAAGGCCTTTGTTACCGATTTCATCCACCCGGAGGCGGTGTTTATGCTTCACGGCTTCGGCCGTCAGGTACCCGCAACAACACGGTGTTACAACAAGGGCGCCAGCGACACAGCTCTTCAAAAAAATGTCACAGATATGGTTGGTGGCAGCCCAGGACTACACGATACCTTCGTGAGGGTGAGACCCCTCACTGAGTAATTGTGCATTCGATCTGCCGGTGGTTTGATAATTAAGTTGGTAATTCAAGGAGAAAAATAATGAGCGAATACTATCTTTTCCATGACAGCGCCAAGTGCATCGCCTGCCTGTCTTGCGAAGTTCATTGTAAAGAGAATAAAAGGCTGCCAGTGGGGCCCAGGCTTTGCCGCATCCAAACTGTGGGACCCCAGATGGTGAATCAGATTCCCAAGATGGACTTTATTTTCATGCCCTGCTACCACTGCGAAAGACCCTGGTGCGTGGCTGCTTGCCCAACTGGGGCCATGCAGAAACGGGCAAAGGACGGCATTGTCTTCACCGATGACGAGCTCTGTGTAGGGTGCAAGGCCTGCATGCGGGCCTGCCCTTGGGGTGCTCCGCAGTGGAATGACGAGACCGGCAAGGTAGTAAAGTGCGACTACTGCATGGACCGGGTTGATGATGGCCTCATGCCGGCCTGTGTTACCAAATGTGTGACTCATTGTCTCCATTTCGGCAAGCCGTCACTGATATCAGATGTGCGTCGGGAACGTCACGCCAAGGCCATGGCCGCAGTGGGCTGGGAGGTAACCTTGAGCCAGCCTGTTCCGGGACCAAAACGTAAAAAGCCGACCACCAAGAAGCAGGCCAAAGCCAAGAAAAAACAAAAAGAGGCCTAATCCATGTCAGAGACTGCTATCTGCCCGGTTGCCCAAACCTTAAGGAATCTACGAGAAGCTCTGGAGAGTCACAGAATAACTGTGCCCAGGGCCCAACAGAGAGCCGAATCACTATTGGAGCTCATGGAGGATGTCTCTGGCGGGCGGGGAGGTTCAGAGCACTTTCCTGCCATGGAATCACTGGCAAATCGTCTCTTGGAAGGGGACGACGAGCACGGGGTTCGATTCGGCCAAATTGCCTCTGAGACTTTGGCCCAGTACCGGGAAGTATACGAGAGTCATATCGAAACTCACAACTGTCCAACGGGCGATTGTGACATCCTCACACCAGCCCCCTGTCAGATGGCCTGTCCTGCGGGCATCGATGTCTCCAGCTATGTAAGCTTGATTGGCCAAGGGCGTGATGCCGAAGCTGTGGAGGTGATTCGCAAGGACAACCCCTTTCCCTGGGTCTGTGGCCTGGTCTGCACCCACCCATGTGAGTTTATGTGTGTGAGGGGACGCATGGATAGAGCCATCGCAATCAAAGACCTAAAGGCCTTTGCCGCTGAGAGAGCCATGTCTGCCGGGGAATACATCAATCCACCAAAAGCTCCTGACAATGGCCGCAAAGTGTGCATCATCGGCGCCGGGCCGGCGGGTCTCACAGCAGCTTACTATCTTGCCTTGAAAGGCTATAGCATTACCGTCATTGAGGCCCTACCCATGGCCGGCGGCATGATGATGGTTGGCATCCCCCGCTATCGACTGCCCCGGGAGGTTATCGACCGTGAGGTAGCCATGATCGAGGATCTGGGTGTTGAAATTCGCTATAACACCAGATTGGGTAAAGATATCACTTTGGAGGAACTGAGACAGGAAGGGTTTGAGGCCTTCTTCATAGCTGTGGGGGCCCACGGCTGCTACAAACTGGGAGTGGCAGGGGAAGAAGATTTTCCCCAGGTAATAGACGCCATAAGTTTCCTCTTGCAAGTGGCAACGGGTGAAAGGCACAAGCCAGGGAAGAGAGTAGCTGTTGTTGGTGGTGGAAACGTTGCCATAGACGCGGCTCGAACCTGTATCCGCCTGGGCTGTGAGGATGTGATTATTCTCTATCGGCGAACCCGTTCCGAAATGCCTGCCAGTGTGGAGGAAGTGGAACAGGCTGAGGAAGAGGGAGTGCGTTTTGCCTTCCTTTCTGTTCCCATTGAGGTGATTGGTGAAAATGGCCAGCTGACAGGTTTTAAGTGCCTCCGGGCCGAACTTGGGGCTGCCGACAAGAGTGGTCGCAGAAGACCGGTGCCGGTGGAAGACAGTGAGCACCTCCATGAGGTGGACGCAGTCATAACGGCCATCGGTCAAACGACTCTCTTTGAGGGTCTCGATTCATTAAAAAACCTGAAATGGTCCAGGCGGAACACCATTATGGCGGATACCATAAGTGGAACCACCGATGAGGAGAGTATGTTTGCCGGCGGGGATGCGGTTTTGGGACCGGCCACAGTAGTTGAGGCTATTGGTGCGGGTAAGTTTGCCGCAGCTGGCATAGACAGATATCTCCGAGGATTACCTCAACCTAAAATGCCTCAAGTACCGGTACGCCATCACAGGGTGGATTGGCTCGAGGTGCCAGCTGTAACAAAGATGAGTTTGAGTCGACCTGTAATGCCCATGCTTAACCCGGATCGAAGGAGAATCACTTTTCAACAGGTAGAGTTAGGGCTTTCCGAAGCCATGGCGAGGGAAGAGGGACGGAGATGTTTGAGGTGCGACATCTGCAAGAGATGCGGCCTTTGTGTCAGTATCTGCCGAGATAAAATGGAAGTAGATGCCCTCCAATTTGGCTACCTGGATTTTGACCAACCCAGCCCTAGTGATTTTAGAATCACCTCCGAGAGATGCATTTTGTGTGGTGCTTGCGCAGCAAATTGTCCCACCGGCGCCATCGTGGTGGAAGACAGAAAGGGCGAGCGCCAACTAAGCCTCTGCGGGACAATTTTATGTAGGGAGAAGCTGGAGTACTGCGAGAGATGCAATGAAGTTTTGGGTCCGGCCAGATATCTCGATTATGTGAGTAAGCGCACCGAGAAAATAAGCCCGGCCTTCGGGGGACGGAGAGTTTGCTCCGAGTGTGCCAGAAGCGCCACCGCAGAATTCAAATCAGAAATGTCTATTCCAACCGTGAAGAAGACCTAACCCGGTTAGAAAAACTTTGTGGTCTTTGTGTCCTTCGTGGTAAAACTGAAACTATTCATAGCATCGGCCGAAACTCATTTGAGATACTAAAACAGGAGGCAACAATGCAGCCGTTTCGGCAGGGCGATCGGGTTGAGATTTATCGAAAGTCGGATGACGAAAACTGGGAACAATACATGGAGGAGTATATTGGCTTTCATGGTTTTGTTACGGACCCTGATACAGTCATCAATGACCCCCAAGCACTCGTGCGGATCACTCTTGATGGTACCGGCGGCACCCATAGATTTCCGCAGGATTGCCTTCGCAAGCTGGAGGAAAGCTAAACCCTAATTTGATGAGTATCCTAAAAAGAAAAGGGCGGGGTTCAACCCGCCCTTTTCTTCCTTCCTAGAAGTCTTAATACACCAGGTTCCAATTGCCATTCCAGATCATAACCATAACCATAGAATCCGTACCCAAGCCGTTGTGATCTTCGGGGGTAATGTTGTAGATACCGCTGATGCCTACATAGCCGTCGGTCTGCTCAATGGCGTCCCTCAATTGAGCAGGATCAGTTCCGACTTTTTTCATGGCATTGGCTACGATGTAGATGGCGTCCCAGGCGTAGCCCGAATGGGCGTTGATGGGAAACTGCACATCGTAGTTGTATGTTTCGTTGTAAAGACGCACGAATTCCGTAATAATTGCCTTCTGTGGATCAGAGTCTGGAAGTTGATTGTAGGCCATTAACTTGGTTGAAGGCATGACATTGCCTTCAGAAGCCCTGCCAGCAAGCTCGATGTACTTGGGATCCGGGAGGCCGTGACACTGCACTAGAGGCAGTTTTATAGCCAGCTGTTTGATGTTCTTAGAAACGATGGATCCAGCCGGGCCTATTGTCCAGCAGATGATAACCTGTGCTTCTGTGTTCTTGATCTTGGTGAGCTGGGTAGTCATGTCAGCATCCCTGACCCCAAAGGACTCATCAGACACAATGGACAAACCGTATTTTCCGGCCAGCTTGGTTAGCCAACGCTTGCCATCACGGCCGAAGCCGTCCGAGGCAGTAATGAGAGCAATGTTCTTGACTTTCTTGGCCTGGAGATACTGGTAGACTTTCTGAACCGCTATCGAACTGCGCTGCGGCGACTTGAAGATCCACCTGGCAGTGCCGAAATTCTTGCCGCCGTGCATACCTTCCATGATCACTGGATCGCCGCCCACCGTCATGACCGTGGGAATTTGTTTGCCTTCCAGGTATTTCTTCACTGCCATGCCAGTGCCTGTTCGGGTGGGACCGATAAGGGCCACAACCTTTTCGTTCTCCACCAACCGTTTGGCCACCATGAGTGCCCTGGTGGGGTCACCCTCGGTGTCTCCGATGACAAGTTCCAGGGGACGGCCATTGATACCGCCTTCCTTGTTGATTTTCTCCACCACCATGGTCGCCACTAGTTTCGTGGGCGTGCCGATAAATGAGGCCGGACCGGACAGGTCGAAGAAGGCGCCTATCTTGATCGGTTCTGCGGCCGCTGCTTCGCCAGCTGAATACCCCCAGGAAAAGGCTACCGTTATGGCACAGAGCAAAACTAGAATCTTTCTCCTCGTGTTCATACTAGAACCTCCCTTTTTAGATAATATGATAAAATTATGAGTATACATGCCTCGTCAGTTCAGTATCACCTCCCCTGGTCATTTTGCATATCTCATTGCCCATTACGCATTTGTCATTTTGGGTTATTGCAAAGGTCCTGAAGTAGCTACAGTCGTCATGTCGGACCGCGGTAGTCCGTGATCCGGCATCCAGGATAAAGGTCGATCGTTTTTGATTCCCCCCCGGCGGGCGGATCCCGAAATGATTGAATCTCTGATTAGGTGCTGGGTGACTAGGACAGAAGACTACCACAAGGTGTGCATAATGCCAAATGAGAAATTTGGGAAGAATGCCAGAATGCTCCGTGCTTTGCACGGGGATGAATGGCATCCTTTCATACCCTCTCCCCTGGGGGAGAGGGTATGAGTGAGGGGGAAGGTAACGGGCATTCACCCCCACCTTAATCCTCCCCCCCCTCAAGGGGGAGGAGATATTTTCTTTAGAATTTGGGAGCCTCGGCCTTTGGTCGGGGAGTTTTACTGGCGATGATCGAAGACTCGTTTGGTCTTGCGCTCAGTTCGCGGCAGACTACCATGATCGAGAACTTCCACTGCAGCGCTCACCAAGATGTGTTGGCGGATGTCTCGGGCAATGCGGTCTGCGATTACTTTGTTCTGATCGGCATCGAATCGCGGCCTCCTCTCCACCTTAAGGATCATATAATCCCGACCGTCCTCCCGACGTTCCAGATGAACCTGGTACTCGCTACCTATTTCGGAAACCTGGGAGAGGACATGATCGATTTGTCCGGGATAAATATTTACAGCCCGGACAATGAACATGTCATCTGAACGTCCAAGAATTCGATCATGCATGGGCAAGGGATTGCCACAAGAGCACGGTTGAGGAATAAGTCGGGACAGATCCCGAGTTCGATAACGAATGAGAGGAGCGCCTTCTTTTCGCAAAGTTGTAATTACCATTTCGCCCAGGTCCCCAGGTTCAACGGGCTCGAGGGTGTCCGGGTCAATGATTTCCAGGATGTAATAATCAGCCCAATAGTGAACGCCCTCGTGTTTTCCACAGTCGAGACCGGTGCCGGGACCGTACAACTCAGTGAGGCCAGGGATGTCAAAGACGTCGTCAACAGCAAGAAGCTCCTTGATACGTCGATCCATTGACTCACTGTGGCGCTCCGCCCCCAAGATCACCTTGGTAAGTGCAATTTGGTCACCCAGGTTGCGCCTCTGTACCTCCTCCCCCATAAGGAGTGCCATGGAAGCAGTGGCGCAGAATACTGTACTTTG
>Ga0209536_100004887_pt1 | contig 21084 bp, 17 predicted proteins | sample DeeMarSeWOR28_12_FD_187461 | JGI IMG/M metagenome (GOLD analysis project Ga0209536, IMG submission 187461) | Marine sediment microbial communities from White Oak River estuary, North Carolina - WOR-2-8_12 (SPAdes) (version 2) | ecosystem: Environmental > Aquatic > Marine > Intertidal zone >... | reverse complement strand
TGGCTTTGATTTATGTATTCAGCTGGTTTTATTACAATTTTACAGGAGCTATCCATGAATAACCGGATAAAAGAACTGAGGGCCCGGTTCGACCTGACGCAATACGATCTGGCAAAATCGGTAGGTGTTCGCAGGGAAACCATTGTTTTTCTTGAAAAAGGAAAATACAACCCATCCCTGAAACTGGCTTATGATATTTCAAGGGTATTCAAATCCAGGATTGAAGAAGTATTTATTTTTGACGAGGAATTAAAATAAATTATTGATTTACAAACATTTACAATTTTTCAGATCTTTTGCACCGACCCAGGTTGCCGGGATGTTTCATTCGTTAATCACCGAATAAATTACTCGGATCAACGCGATTGATTTTAAATATATGGTCGTTTTAAATTTTTTTTATATGAATGTTGCTTCATATTATATATTCACATAAATTTGCCGGCTTAGCTGAATTACCGAAACCAACCGGATGATGGTATATTAAGCCGTAACAATTCTTACAATCGAAAGGACTATTCTGGAAAGTGATTAAAAAAATAAGTTATAAACTCGCCTTTATTAACCAAATCTTCTAAATATTTATTATCAATTAACTTAAAAAAAAATGGGACTTGTAAAAGAATTCAAAGAATTCGCCATGAGAGGCAATGTAGTCGACATGGCAGTTGGTATCGTTATCGGTGGTGCTTTCGGTAGGATTGTGTCATCGGTCGTCAATGATATAATCATGCCGCCAATCGGATTATTGATTGGTGGAGTTGATTTCAGTGACCTTAAAATAATCTTAAAACAGGCAACCGTGGATGAAGTAGGAAATGCCATTGAAGCCGTTTCCATAAATTATGGTGCTTTTATACAAACTGCCATCGATTTTATAATCATTGCCTTTGCCATATTTATGGTGATCAAAGGTATGAATCGACTTAAAAAGAAAGAAGAGGAAAAACCGGCCGCACCTCCGGCACCGCCCAAGGAAGAAGTACTGCTTACTGAAATTCGTGACCTGTTGAAAAATCGGTAAACTTTTTGTTATTTACCGTGGGATCTTCTTTAAGATTACCTATTTAAAATAATTCCAGCCTGATCCAATCCATCTACATTCGAAATACTCAGGATGTGGATGGATTTTTTTATTTTAAAATTATTTTTTTACTTCCTACCTCTCCACTGCAACGTCTTAATTTATATATCATGGAATAATCTGAACTGACCCGTTTATCGGCGAACCGGGTTTTGATCCAATATTTTACCGCTATTGCGGGCCGGAATAATTTCAAATTTTAACAGCCTGCTTTTTAGTTTTAAGGAATTAACATTTCGATTCATTACATTAAAATTTATATTCAATCATTAGATTCTTCATAAATAAATGGGATTGTTTATAACTCTAAAAAAAATACCAGATGAAAAATCCATTTTACTTTACCATTATATTTCTTTTCTCCTCTCACATGATAATAAGCCAGTCATTTTATGAGATGCCGGAAAATATTCAGACCAAATGGGCCAGTCCTGAAAATCCACACGCTGAAAAAGGAATGGGAGGTTTGGAGAATTTCGGAAGAAAAGGACGGCCGAGTGTTCCTCTTCTACCCGGAGATACCCTATTGCTGGCCTTTGAACCCGCCGGTACTTCCGGTACCATCCGGAGAATCTGGATGACCATCCAGGATAAAAGTCCGGAAATGCAACAGGGACTCATCCTTCATTTTTACTGGGATGGGCAAGTTAAACCTGCAGTTTCCGCACCGGTTGGCTATTTTTTCGGAATGGGACTTGGTAAAATGTTTGCTTTTGAAACCGCTTTGTTCTCCAGTCCGGAAGGACGCAGTTATAATTGCATTATCCCAATGCCCTTCCGCAACGGAATGAAAGTGATACTGATCAATGAAACCGATAAGATACAATCTTCCATATTTTACGATGTGGATTATACCGTAGGTGAATTACACGATAACCGGACTCTCTATTTTCATGCCTATTATAGAAGGGAGGATTCGACCCGCTTAAGGGAGGATTACGAATTTTTACCACTTGTGGAAGGCAGGGGCAGATTTCTTGGAGTTCATTTTGGAGTGCATGCCAATCAGGAATTGTTTGCCGATTCCTGGTGGGGCGAAGGTGAGGTGAAGATCTACCTGGATGGAGACAAAAAAAATCCCACACTCTGCGGAACGGGAACGGAAGATTATATTGGTACCGGCTGGGGTCAGGGCCGGTATTCACATGCTTACCAGGGCTGTCATCTGGCCGATTTTGAGAAAATGCAGTATTGTTTTTACCGTTATCATATCCCGGACCCCGTTTATTTCTATTCGGACATCCAGGCTACGATTCACCAGATCGGTTGCTGTTTTGGAAATCACCGCGAAAAACTCGAAACGCTCGGAACTGCCCTTTATGAAACCGGGGATAAAAAAAATCCAACTAACTACGATGAATTTGAAGGATGGCTTTTTGAACGGTATGGGGATGATTGGGCCAGCTGTGTTTATTTTTACCTGGATAAACCTTCCAGCAACCTGCCTCCTATCGAGCCCTATGTAAAGAGAATTGCAGGATATCAGGAATAAATTTTGGGGATTAAATAAAAACAGTTCAATGTTATATTCTCTATCCGAATTTCAGTATCTGAGAAGAATAACAGCTCAAAAGGAGTGAACCCATCGGACACCATCTCCAGAAAAAATCATTCCGATGGACTTCTATATGGAATCAGGTTGCTTCCTGAGGGACTACTATTTTATTATGAAGGACTGGGATTGATAATCAGATAGTCAACTTCTCCTCCGGGAATCCGGGTGGGAATACCTGGACTTTTTCATTTGTGCCGATGATCCACATTTTCCAGTTTGACCACAATGGGATTGGGCCACTGCCTGTCATTATAGATCCGTTGGGCTCTCATTACCGATATGACCAAACCTTCATCCGAATACGTAAACCTGGGGGCCGGATCCACTTCCGGTTGATATTCCAGAACCCGCCCATTATGGCCCAGGACAGAGATTCGGGTCTCGGCACCTGCCTTTACCGATTTAAATATAAATTCTTTTCGTTCACCGTAGATCCAATCAATGGCTGGCAGATAGATGAATATTGTATTTTCATTTTGTTTCTTGCTTAACCAGGTATCTCCCTCCCGGGTAACATACCAGGGTTCAATATGTTGCATGGATTCCTTATTGATGAACATCCAAAGTGCAACTTCATTCAGAATGGAGGCCTGTTCTCCGGGGATTTCACCATCCGGGGTCGGACCTACATTCAGAAGCAGATTTCCACCCTGTGCCCGTGTCTGAATCAGCATACCCAGGATATCACTAGCCGATTTATATTCTTCGTGAGTTGGGCGAAACTGCCACTGGTTTCCAATGGTATAGCAGGCTTCCCATGGCGAAGGAAGTGCCTGGTCGGGTAAGTACTGTTCAGGAGTTTCCATAGCGCCACGTGTCACGACTACGTCCGGATCGATCTCCCAGCAGATCCTGGCCAGTTCGGTTTTCGCGTATTGCTCATAGCCATCCAGAAATACAATATCGATCTTTCCGTATTGTGTCATAAGTTCCCGCATTTGCTTTTTCACATAGGCATTCAGTTCAGGATTGGAGGATGCCAGAGCCTCCGGACGTGTCCGGCTGATCAGGATTCCCTGATTATGGAGAAAATAAAAATCATCCGGCGAATAATAGATCCCTACGGCCAGGTCCTGTTTCCGGAATGCATCCAGTACTTCGCGGGTAACATCTCTTCCAAAAGGGGTATTGGTGACTTTGTAGCTCGTTGTATGGCTGTCATACATGCAAAAGCCATTATGATGTTTGGCCGTGAACACCACGTATTTCATCCCCGCTCTTTTGGCAAGGATGGCCCACTTTTCAGGATCGAAATGCTGCGGATTGAAACACTTCGGTAGTTCCTGGATATAACGGTCAAGATAATCCCCGGATGCACCCACCATGGAATGGCTGATGACCATGCCCAGGGTAACATCATAACTCCAGTGAATGAAAAGGCCGAATCCCAGATCGGTGAACCATTTTTCTCTATCCGGCTTATTCAGATTCAGGATGTTTTCCTGGGCATTTGCCATGATTTGTGTCAAAACAACGGAGAGCAGGATTATTAATTTTCTCATTGGTTTGGATTTTGTCTGTCGTCTTTGGAGATTACCCAATTTTAAAAATTTGTAATGTATTTACTAATTATTTAGCGTTTTATAACAAACCGGGAAGAGATTGACTGAATTGAATTAACCGCTAGGATTGCGGAGAAGATGTACCGTTGTGTTATCATTTCCCACAGATGCCGGTTCCTTCTCCCAACTAACTCAGCGTAAACCCGGCGGTCCCCTGCGGTTTTATTTAACCACAGAGAACGCGGAGACGAAACAGTATTTTTTTATCGTTTTGGATAAAAGCCAAATTCTTCCATATATCAAAATTAATTCAGATCAATAAGGCAATTCAATAGAAATTTTTCCCTGATGAATTTTTATCAATCCTTCATATCAAGACTATTTTTCTATTATATTAAAACTTGGACAGATTTTTAGTTTCTTTGCCATTCCATACCTGAATAAATCCCTTGAAAAAGGAATCGATGATGAAACAGATCCTGCTATACGGCATATTATTCCTTTATGGATCCGTTTGGGCACAACAGATCCCGGAGGATGCCATACGGGCTTCAGAAAAGATTCAAAAAAACGCAATCCGGGCACATATGCGCTACCTGGCCGACGATCTTTTAGAAGGCAGAAAACCCTTCACAAGGGGTTATCACCTGGCTTCCCGCTATGTAGCTTCGCAATTTGAAGAAATCGGACTTAAACCCGGTGTCGGTGATTCGTCCTATTTCCAATCCGTTTCTATATACAAGAATAAATCGACCGTGTCGGGATCATTGATCCTCAAAAATAACGGAGAGATAAAACATTTGATGCCAGGAAGGGATTTTTTACTGGTGTCCGAGCCGGAAGGAATGGAATCGAAGGAGATGGAAATCGTCTTTGGTGGGATCGGTGTGCAGGATCCTTCCCTGGATTATCAGGACATGGAAAATTTAAATGTCAAAAATAAGTATGTGATTCTATTTTACTGGCATCCGGACGACAGATCGCTCCAACTTTCACTAAAACATATGGATAATCAGAGGATACTCCGATTGAAGAAGGCAGGGGCTGCAGGCGTCATATTATACATACCCCCAAATGACCAGCCTAAATTTACATGGGAAAGGTTCAAATATTATTTCAGTAGGGAGAGATTTAAATCAACCTACTTGGATCTTCCGGTGTTGTTAATCGACTGGGAGATAATCAATTTTTTGTTTCATTCTGCAGAATTTTCCCTGGACTCCTATGTAAACGGAAATGCCCTTCCCTACCAGTATCACCTCAACGCCTCACTTAATCCGGATATTCAAATAGAAACCGATTATGAGATCAGTGAAAGCCTGAATGTATTGGGTTACCTTCAGGGATCCGATCCTGTTCTGAGCAATGAATATATGGTCTACACCGCTCATCTGGACCATGAAGGTATCGGAAGACCGATAGAAGGTGATTCAATATACAACGGCGCCTACGACAATGCCTCCGGAATAGCCATCATGCTTGAAATCGCCAGGGCCTTTTCAGAATTAAGGGTACCGCCTAAAAGATCGGTGCTGTTCATTGCGCTTACCGCAGAGGAAATGGGACTGTTGGGGTCAGAATATTTTGTCAATCATCCTACGGTGGAACTTGAGAACATGGTTGCCTCATTGAACCTGGATATGTTCTTGATGGAAAAACCACTGACGGAAATCGTTTTGCTTGGAGAGGATTTATCCGGTCTGGGGCCACTGGCTCATCATGTATGCCAGAAATTGAAGGTAACTGCCGTACCGGATCCACTTCCCGAAGAAAATATATTTTTACGGTCGGATCATATCAACTTCGTTAAAAAAGGCGTTCCTTCTCTTTTCCTTGTCAATAGTTTTCAAAAGTCAACTTCTCTTGATGAAAATACGGATGTCAATTACAGGTGGTTGAAGACCCTTTATCACACTCCCCTGGATAATTTCCGTGAGGATATTTATTTTGAGGCGGGTGTTACCTTTGGTCAGATCAACTTTCTGACCGGATATCTTGTTGCAGAACTAAAAGATAGGGTACATTGGAATTTTGATTTCGTGGAAGAGAATTCACGGTAAAAAAAGATGATCCATACCACAGAAAAATCACGGGATTACATCCTCTCAAAAAAATGACATGATCCGAATGGTTCACATTACACATCATACCCCGGTCGATCCGAAACTATAGGCATAAATTTATTGTTTTGAGTTCAAGGGAATGTCCCCTAAGAAACGGTTATCAAGTTGCAGGTTAAAACATTATTACCAGTACCTATCCCTATGCGGTCCGTTATGCCCGACTCACCTCCAGCATTTTCAGAACCGAAGAGGAAGTAATGAATGGTATTTATGCACTGAAATCACTGAAAAAATGACCACAATAATCGAGGAAGATTCTGATAATATCAGTTGGTACGACGGCTGGTTTTATGCAAATATAATTGATCGGCTATCCGGAAAACCCTTTTCAAAAGTCATTAAGAGTATGATCAATCCTAATGACTCTGTGATTGATATTGGTTGTGGTACAGGCTCTCTTGTATTAAATATTGCGGATCATTGCGATCGGGTTATTGGCCTCGACATTTCTCCGAAAATGATCCGTTATGCCAATAAAGCAAAAAAGAAAAGTCCTCATTCCCGGGTAGAATTCAGATTGATCGATAGAAATGCGGATCTTTCCGCCATTTTCGATCAACCATTTGATTGCGCCATTGCGAAAATGGTATTGCATGAAACCCGCCCTGAAATCCGGAATCGTTTGATTGAAAATATTAAAAAAATTTCAGGCTATGCCATATTGACTGACTGGATCTACCCGCAACCGGGAGGTATCCCCGGCATCATGACTAAAATGATCGAATATACAGCCGGAAAAGAACATTACCGGAATTTTTTGAACTGGTGTAGCTTGGGCGGCCTGGACGGATTTTTAGAAACTCATCGTTTTAAAATAGTCGCTGAAAAATTATTTAAGAATAGTACCGGTAAAATTGCAAAAGTGACCTGGGATTAAATCACGTACCTACCAGGTAATTGGCTTATTGAAACCGAATAAAATTAGATTAGCGGACTGCGATTTACAATCTGTGATTGCAGGATTAAAAATCACCACTCGCGATCCGCTAATCGGAATTTATCAATTACAATTGATAACTTACCACCTCCGCCACACTTGTCTTCAGATACACCTGCCCTGTCACATCATCGACGGCATACTCCGGTTCCCTGTCTTTCCCAAGGTCGATGGATCCTTCCATTTTTCCTGTATCCTTATTCACCCTGATCAATAAATTATCATTATTCATACGTGATAAAACGATCAGAAAATCCCTGCCCTGGGCGGTTGCTTTAAACCGGGCATTGGCCTGCTGGAATGTTTTCACGGCAAAATCAGTAGCGGCATCTCCCAGTTCTCCGTACACCTTGCCAAAACCCTCCACGATGGCACCGGAAACGGGATCTTCTGCTTTTACTTCATCCTCCACCTGTTTCAATTGAGCGGAGGCATAATAAGAATTGGCGCCGATGTATGCGGCTCTCACAGCCTGGGCGTACATCAAAGCCCGTTTTAATCCGGATTCACGAGGAGCCGGGAAATAATTCTGAAATTTCAGGTTCCCATCGTAATCAATCATGGCCACATTCTGATCGGAATGAATGAATATGCCCAGGTCCCTTAATTCGATTCCTCTCGGAATCTCCTTTCCTTCAAACTTGATCTCCGACCTGGAAAGTACCTTTACATTACCTGACGATTTATCAACCACCTTTATAACTCCTTCCCTGGTGTCGAACGCATAAATAAGGTTATCCTGGTCGGCAGTCAATGCGGGATAGGTATTGATCGATTTGTCGAGGAGAAGCGAACCGGATGACGGTTCGAGTATATTGATTTCCTCCGTTGTGATATATAATAATCCCTTGGGAATATTTACTACACCGACGACCGTTCCGTTTACTTTAACAGGCTTGTCGAAAGTCATGATACCCAGATTGGGATCCAGTACATTCAGATAATCATTGGTCCCCGTCCGGGTAACGATCAGGTATCCTCTTTCCGTTGGTATATAATTATATACGCCTCCTTTGATGCTGGTCCCGTTCCCTTTTTTACCCCACAGTCCTTTTTGTGTTTTTAATTCAAACATATTGATCCTGGTCCGGTTCCCGTTATCGGGAAGAACGATCACATGGTCACCATGAAATACCAATTCGCCGATCAGTCCATTCATGATGACAGGATCTTTCCATAACATGGAACCATCGGATATATTGTAAGCATAGTAGGAACTTTCATAGGTAACCATAGTTGAAGTACTCATGCTCGAGGTCTTCTCACTCTGAGAAGCCAGAATGAACAGATCTTTCTCCGGATGCCTGTAAAACCGCATTTCAATATTCATATCCTCCGCCATCGACTCTGCCATATTTTTCATCAAAGCTCCCAAAGCTCCCATATTTTCCATTTGGGCCGTTTCCTTTGAGGTGGCATTCTGCCAGATGACCTTACCCGTATTACTCTTAATTTTATAATTATAAAATAAAGTGACCAGGAGAAAATCATCATTAGATAATTCATTCACTGCAACGATCTTCCCGAATTTCTCTTCTTTCGACCAGAGAATGGACCCTGTGGATACATCTACCATCAATAATACCGGTTCTTTGGAGCCGGTTCTTTCACCGGCAATCAATACCCCGTTGGCCCGGAAAAGAACATCCTGAAACTGAAGATTATAAATCCCTGCACTTTGGGAATTAAAGACAATGTCGCCGTTAAATGGATTGATCATATAAAAATTCTCTCCACGGGTGATGGAAAATAAGGGTGAATTCTGAAGATTTTGATAACTCTCCCTGCCTACACCACCAAATTCACCCAGAGACCATAGATATCGCCCTGTGGCAGGATCAAGTCCCTGGAGCGATTTATCGGTACAAATGATCAGATTTCCTAACGGAGTTACCTCCTGCCAGATGATCTGTCCACCCAGATCGGCATTCCAGGATTGTTGCACCTGGGCACCTGAAAAATGAAAAATGAATGTAAGAATTACTACAAATAATTTTTTCATAGCTCATGGATTAAATAATGATAGAATTATAATAGATTAAAATAAATCGTTTACCAGACAATTATTTTTGTCAACTAAAGGGCAGGTAAAGCTGTAAGAGAACGAAAAAGTTCTTAAATTGTAATTCGGTGCAATTATTTACTATTAATACGATTACTAGAAAAAGATAACCATGAAAACCCTATTTTATTTATTTTTCCTGGTAATGACGATTCCATTTGCCAGGGGCCAGGATGAATATGAGCATGATGTGATCAAGACATCGAGCGGTGATCTGACCATGTATTTTATAAATCACGGCACACTGATGTTCACTTTCAATAACCTTGTGATCCATGTGGATCCTGTAAGCCGGGCTGCAGATTATACCGCCTTTCCAAAGGCAGATATCATTCTGGTCACCCATCATCACGGGGATCATCTCGATCAGGCTGCCATAAACCTGCTTGCGAAACCGGAAACAAAATTAATCCTTACTCAAACCTGTCAGGAGCAGATAAAATCTGGAGATATCCTGCGGAATGGCGAATCCGCCTCCGTTGCAGGAATCAGAATTGAAGCTGTCCCCGCCTATAACCTGATCCATACGCGTGATAACGGAGAGCCCTTTCATCCCAAGGGGATTGGAAACGGTTATGTAATCAATTTTGGCGATAAACGGGTTTATATCGGAGGAGATACCGAAAATTTCCCCGAAATGAAGGAATTAAAAGACATAGATATTGCTTTTCTGCCAATGAATATTCCATATACTATGACGCCGGAAATGGTGACGGAGGCAGCTTCCATGTTCCATCCAAAAATATTATATCCCTATCATTTCGGACAAACAGATACTCAGAAATTAAAGGATCTGATGAAAAACCAATCAGAAACGGAAGTCAGAATCAGGGATTTTTATTAGGATCGCCCCTGATGTTCAATCCTTCACAGAAATTTAATATTTTAGAAGACTTATTTTTCAGGTTTTAAATAAATTAAGCCGATATGCGGTCTTCTTTCACAATTGTATTTATGTTTTTGGTAACTTTTGCCGGGAAAGCCCAACAATTTGAAAAAATTTTTGTGGATCCCGGATGGTTATATTCAAGGCTCAGGAACGATTCGATCATCATTCTACACCTGGATAAACCTGAAAATTACAATAAAGGTCATATTCCCGGTTCCCTTTTCCTGGAACCCGATAACTATACGGCCACCAGGGAAGGTCTGTATTACGAAATGCCCGATTCATCGGATTTTGAGGAATTACTTAAAAAAAGAGGGATCGATAATACTAAAAAAGTAATCATCAGTTCCGGATGGGAAACTTTCGCCCATGCTTTCCGTCTTTACGTAACTTTCGAATATTTTGGTCTGGCGGATCAGGTAAGGATCCTGGACGGTGGTATCCGGGGATGGCAATTTAAAGGATTTCCTGTTTCAAAGGATACTTCAATCGCAACAGCCACCGATATTACGTTATCATTGAAACTAAATAAAAATATGCTGCCGGATAAAGAATGGGTCCGATCGAATCTGACCAATCCGGAAATTTGTTTTATGGACGCGCGGAGGGATCGATTTTACTCCGGTGTGGAAAAAGGAAATTACCGGCGTTCCGGACATATTAAAGGTGCAAAAAACCTGACCTGGACTACCCTGGTGGATGAAAACTTTTTTTTACTCAAACCGGAATCCCTGCGGCAAATGTTTGAAGAAATCGCTGAGGATCCTAACCGGATCCTCGTGATGTACTGTCATGTGGGGCTCAGGGCATCCGTGCTTTACACGGTCGGAAAGGCCCTGGGATACCATGTCCGGCTGTATGATGGATCCTATAATGAATGGGATGGACTGGATGCCACTTATCCGGTTGAGAGTGAATAATTTAAATCAGGAGACGATCGATTAGTATAATAAAAAAGCGTAAAAGGTTTCCGGTATTTCTTTTTCGATCCTGAAAATATCCTTACCGCGAGGATGATTCCGCGCCGGGTTAATCTTTATCGATCAATTCCGATAAAGATTTTTTTCCTGACCCCGATCTCCTGATAACGATTCTCTTATCCCGGTCCAAATCGGAGGAGAAATCAGGAATAGGATCTGTATATTCCTTCAACCAGCTTTTTATACTTTGCCCTGCCGGAAATTTTATTTGAAGTAAATCCGGTTACCTTGGCCCATTTCCGGCCCATAAAATCCTCCCGATCGGGCCTAGAGTGAGATTAATGCGGAAAACAGTGGAATGATCAGGTTCAGAAGCATTCCCAGCAAATGCCGTATTTTATCATTGGCTGGGATACTGCCGGATACGCCTTCTTCCGAATTTACCTGGATCAAAAAGTCATTGTTAACCTGCAGGACATCGATTTACTTTATGATTCCCGGCATATTATTCATTCCATTGATTCTAATATCCGGCCGGTTTTCAGGAAGTTGTGCGGACGGGAAATCCGGAGTGAACAAGAGTCCAGCAGAAATACCACGTGCATTAAAAAATCTCTGCGCTTCATAATTATCTGATTGGTTCAGTCCGCCGGAATAGTACGTCAACAAGTATTATAAAATTCCGGGAAAAATTAAAGTGGTTTGTGATAGATCAATTTATGATCATCAATGGCATAAAAATCCTTCAATTCAGCAGCAATTTTATAATTTACTTTTTCATAAAATAAACGGGTGGACTGGTATTCTTTCCTTGACGAGGTTTCTACCCAGATATTATTGCCCTTCATTTTCCGTATCATCTCTTCTGCTCTTCGGATCAATTCAGATCCGATCCCCTTATTCATAATATCTTTTCTCACCGCGATCCAGTAAATATCCCAGCTTGTCTGCGTACAGGGGACCGGGCCGTAATTCACATATCCGATTACTTTTCCATCTATTTCCGCTAGAATAAAATAATAGTCGCTTTTTTCTTCTTTATGGTAGTATTCGTCAACAATTTCCATCGCTATATTGATCTCAAAATCATGAAAGACTTTGGTTGTCTCAAGAATATCCCGAATGTACTTCTTATCAAGGGGTTTTAATAAATACCGGAACTGAACTTCCATAAAATCAATTGATATCGGTTAATATTCTTTTTATAACGATCCGGGGTGTATATCCGGTCTCCAAGGCTGCTGTTATGAACCCACTGTCTGGTGAAATGCATGGATTTGCATTGATTTCGAGCACAAATGGATTCCCTTCCCGGTCTACCCGGATATCCACCCGCGCATATCCTTTTAAACCAAAAACTTCCCAGCACTGAAGTGCTATATTACGCATTTTCCATATCAATTCTCCTTTTTCATCGATCCTGTGAAAAATTCTCCGGGTATGGCCGTATTCAAAAGTATTTGGATTCCATTTTGCATCATAACTCACGATCTTTTCTTTATCTTCCGGAAAATCAATAAACAACATTTCAGCCGGAGATAAAACTTCAGGTCCATCCGGATGGGTTAAGAGGCTTATATTAAATTCCTTCCCTTCAATATATTCTTCGATAAAAAAATTGGATGGATCTATATTGGATAATTGCCTCATAGAATCGGTATCAGACGGTTTGAAAACGGCCTTGGCATCAAGACCTACTGAGCCATCTTCGCGAATAGGCTTCAGAATGTATTTCTTTTCCTGACTTAAGCGATTAAAATTATCGGCCTTATACCAGTGTGGAGTGGGAATACCTGCCTGTTTCATCTGATCTTTGGCCAGTACTTTGTTGGTGGTGAGAAAAAGTGATTCAACAGAGGCACCGGTATAGGGAATCTTGAATGCCTGGAGCAACGCAGGTGCCAGGTAGAGCAATTCGTTCTTCGAAAAAACGGATTCAACCAGATTGAAAACTACATCCGGCATTTCCTGTAAAATGTTTTGTATATCCAGGCGCAGGTTTTCGTCCATTTCCATGATCTTTATTTGATGTCCGAGCCAATTAAGGCTCTGGCTCACCAGTTTCACCTGCTTGAGTACATCCGCCTGGTCCGGAGTCGATGTACCTTCAATCCGGTTATGTAGAATGACCACCTTCATTTCCAAAAATTCTATTAATAGCTGCCTTCATGATCCTTTCAATCAATTCCTGGTAATTAAGATCGTACAAACCTGCTAGTATCGGAAGATCCGAATGATGCGGATTGATCCCGGCCAATGGATTAATCTCAATAAATTGCAATTTCCCGTGTTTATCCTCCTTCAAATCAATCCTGCCGGCATCAAGCGCTCCGGTAACTTCCCAGACCTTCAGGGCAATGGATTCACATGCTTTCATCGTTGAAACGGATACTTTTCTATATTTGATCCGGTCTACCCAGTTTTCTTTGTTCTCGTACGAATAAATCTTACTTTCCTTGTCGTTAAAGATCACCTCAACGGCTCCGATTACCTGCGCCTTTCGTCCATTACCGATCACACCGATTGTAAATTCCCGGCCGGGTAGAAATTCCTCCACGAGTACAGGTTGATTAAATTTATTCAACAATTGCCTGCAGACTTCACGGAATTGCTGTTCAGAATAAATTACCGAATGGTGGTCAATTCCTTTACCTGTCCCTTCCGATACCGGTTTTGCAAATAAGGGAAAGGCAAGCTTGTGGTTTGATAGATCTTCTTCGGATTGAATGAGCACAAAATCTGGTGTAGGCACACCTGCATCCCGAACCAGTCGTTTGGTCATGTATTTATTTAAGGTAACGGCCAGGGTGGCCGGGCCTGAAAAAACATAAGGAATCCGGAAGGAATCCAGTAATGCAGGAACAAGCGATTCCCTTCCATCACCGAAAAATCCCTCACAAATATTAAATATCAGATCCCATTTGTCCCCGATTAACAACCGTTTCATCAGATTCCGGGAATGCCCGATCCGGTCGGTCCGGTATCCGGCGTTCTGCAATGCCCGGTCAATGGCCTCAATGGTATCTTCCTTATCAAATTCGGCTGTTTCTTCTTCTGAATATCCCATTTTAAGGTACTCCGAACGAAGATCATATGTGATTCCTATTTTCATTTATTTCAATTCACCTGTACTCCTGTCTGCTCTTTGAAAAATCCAGTAAAAAATTGCCTCGCATTAATTCCTACGGATCGCGTGAAATATCCACCTTCCTGTACAAAAAGGGTAGGCAATTTCATACCTGCGATCATTCTTCCATTGACCTCAAAATCCTTTGCCCCTAATTTCCAGGTGCCTGTTGGATCGCCTTTTCCCGTATCAAATCCTATAGCAACGACCAGATAGGATGGATGAAATTTCCTGATACGTCCGAGTGCTTTTTTGAGATGTGTCTGATATTCCGGGCCCGTTAATTCTTCTTTCAGCGGAATATTCAAATTATAATCCTTGCCCTCTTCCTGACCTGTTTCTTCAATAAAGCCTGAAAAGTAAGGGTAGGCAAAAGATGGATGGCCATGGATGGAAACGGTAAATACGTCGCCCCGATCATAAAAAATCTGTTGCTGACCATTTCCATGATGATAATCCACATCAAGAATTGCCACTTTTCCATATCTGCTGAGATAATTCGCAGCCACGGCATTGTTATTAAAATAACAGAATCCGCCAAACACGTGATGCTCAGCATGATGTCCAGGAGGCCTTACGAGTGCATAGGCTGCCCTGGCTCCTTCCAGCAGACTTTCAGCAGCCGTCAAGGTACAATCTACAGCTCTCCGGGCTGCAATATAGGCATTGTGATTAAGCGGTGTAAAGGTATCAATACAATAATATCCCGCCCTGACGGAGAGTTCTTTGGGTGGCCGGGTAGCATTTCGAATAGGGAAAACATAGGGATATATGGATCGGCCTTCTTCTAATCCCTGGCAGACATTCTTAAAATACCTTATATATTTTGAATCATGAACCTCTTCAATCCACTGGATTGTATAATTTCTGGGAGGTATCTCCTTAAAAATCCTGTTTTTGCTGATCTCTTTCAGAATGGCTTTTATCCGGACTGGGGATTCCACGTATCCTACTTCCTTTACATGGTGGATGTGATGCCTGTCGTTGATTACAAGGACCATTTTTCTCTTTTCATTAATCCCATTCATCAGGCTGGCCACAGGCAGTTTCCGGTAATATCGGAAAGGCCTGAGCATCACCGGGTCTTTTATCGATTGAATCACCATTTGAATGTAATCCGGAGGACAATAATCCCCGTATTTCCTTTCAAGGATGGCCCTCGTAACCTTTTTCAACCTTTTTGCATCGGGAAGACCTTCGGTCCCGAGCGGATCAAGGCAGAGGTAAGGCGAACAATCGTCTCCAGGATTAACCGGAATTTCATATTTTGTATTGATAATGGGCCTGGCACCAAATTTCTCATAAAAAGCAAGCCTGCGTTGATTATCAAGAATTTTCAATTGATTCTGACATAGGGAGGGATCATCCGGAAGGCATTCAAAATATAATTCTGAAAAACCATAAGCGAGCACTTCATCACGGATATATTCATACAGGGCGCTTCCAATTCCAGTCGAAGTCTTGCCGGAACGGGTGGCGATAAAATCCAGATAAAAAATTTTTAAGTCCGAGGCGATCATCAAGAGGGCAAATCCTTTGACCTGCCCCCTCGAATCATCACTTACCATTAATACCGATTGAAACCTGTACTTAAGTGGATTCTTCAACTGGTCGACAAACTGTTCAATCTTTTCATCACCCAGATCAGGAATCTGGATTCTGAGTATTTCCTTAACCTGGTCTATCGTCTGTTGATTCTTCGCTGCGACAATATCCGTTATTTTTCGAATGCGGATCATGAACCATCCTCCATATCCGGATATTTAAAAATCCGCCCCTGATAATTTCTGAGTAAGAGATAATTCCCTTCCTTTCCAACGATATAATCAGGGAGCAACGGGATCTTTCCACCTCCACCCGGGACGTCTATAACGTAATGGGGCACTGCATAACCCGATGTAAATCCTCTCAATCCCTTGATTATCTCCAGCCCCTTACGAACAGATGTCCTGAAATGGGCCGAACCCGGGATCGGATCACACTGATAAATGTAGTATGGCTTTACCCGCGTCCGTAACAATCCGTGCATCAAATCCTTCATAGTCTGGATATTGTCGTTAATCCCCTTTAACAACACCGTCTGACTGCCCAGAGGGAAACCACTATCGGCCAATCTTGTGCAAGCTTCCACGGTTTCAGGTGTCAATTCGCTTGGATGCATAAAATGGATGCTGAAATATATGGGCTGATATCTTTTTAACATCTGCACCAGGGACCGGGTAATCCGCTGAGGTAAAACGATTGGCACTTTTGTACCCAGCCGGATAATCTCAATATGAGGGATCCTTCTCAGACTGGCTATCAAATGCTCGAGATGAATTTCGTTGATCGTCAAAGGATCCCCTCCTGAAATTATTACATCACGGACCTCCGGATGGAGGGAAAGGTAATCAAATGCCTGGTTCCAATGTCCAAGATCATAGTGTTGCGGATCCTTGGCAACCTTGTGGGAACGTGTACAATACCTGCAGTAAGCCGAACAGAAATTAGTTGCCAGGAAAAGTACCCTGTCCGGATAACGATGCACAAGGCAAGGTACAGGACTTGCTGATTCTTCCCCCAACGGATCCTCTTTTTCTCCAGGCGAAATCGTAAGTTCCGCCATGGTTGGAATCATTGATTTACGTATCGCATTGTGATCATCATTATCGGCCAGAAGCGATGCGTAATAAGGAGTCACCCGTAAAGGTAGATGATACCCGTGATCACGAATTGCATCCTTTTCCAAGTCCGTGAGATTGATAATTTTTGAAAGATCTTCAAACGAATGAAAACTGTTCCGAACCTGCCATTTCCAGTTGTTCCAATCCTGTGAACTGGCTTCAGGAAAGTATTTTCTCAAAAAATTGAGGGAATTTTTACTGATTGCTCTTATTTCAGAGATTTTCGGGCTAGCTGGTAAAGGTTTTTTAACCTTTTTAAGGCTGTGAACAAAAGCAGCCTGTTGAAGCGGTACCTCTCCATCCGAGGAAGGGCTTTCCGCCGCCTGGTTACTGTTCATGGTTTTTCTTGATAATCATTAGTCTGTAAGTAGTATAATTCATTGTTATTCAGTGATTTATTCAATATTATAAGAATATTTAAAACCGCGTAATATTAAGTATTTATTTTATCAGTTATTAAAATTTCTTTTAATTTATTTCACGGTACTTTCTATCAAAAATTATTACGTTTTTAACATAAATAAGTTCTTAATTTTGCATCTTTTATGCAGGTATTTTTTTTTATGTAAAACTTAAAAATAGTGTACCAGGAATTAAAATTAAGGATCCTGCTGGAATCCTGCATCGATAGGTTTCAGCAACTTTTCAACATGTGCAAGGTTTACTGAATTCGGGAAAAAATCACCCATCCACCGGGCACATCGGTTCGCATCAAGCGGAATTCCCAGGGCAGGAATATCGTATTTCAGGCATTTTTCCATACCGGATTTCAATTCAGCCAGGCAGGCAATTCCAAAAATCCCCAATACCTGATTGCTTCGTTTCATTTCGAAAAACAATTTGCGAAAACTTCCTTCCATCCAGATAAAAGGTTCCACCTGATACTTTATTAAAAGATCATTCAACGCATGTATAAAACACTTGCCGGAACATTTTTTACATACCACATCAAATCCATCCTTTTCTGATCTGCAATCTTTGGTCAGATCGCGTAAACAATGAGGGAGTAATGCAATTTTTCTATCCGCTTCGTAAAATCGCTTTTTATTAATCCGGTTCACAAGCTCTACTTCCAGCATCGTCAGATGATATTGTTCCTGTGAGGTAGCGATTCCCGGATCCCGGATTTTATCCATCCATGTGAGTGATTTTATAAAACTTTCCGCTGGAATAGTATATCGGTACATTTCGGTATATAATTGACTGATAATTGCTTTCATTCCCTCCGGAGCCGGATATTTTGCCCATTTCCGGAGTTTCCTTCTGGCATTCCGGTATTTACCGGTGATTGCAAGTACATTTTCAGCCGAGCCGTATCTTTCAATAAAACTATCCGTAAGTTTACTGATCTTATGATAATACCCTTCCGAGGATCCAGATCCCGCAAATAGAGAATAGGTGCTACCGGCTACCGGATTGTATTCATTCCATACCTTCTTCATAAATGCCAAAATCTTATCCTGAATTTACATAGAATCCTGTATTCAAACTGCTATATTTTGAAGCGGGTTCATTTAAGATCCGAATGGCCTTCCGGATTGAAAATATTCATATAAACTTACATTGCCTAAAACCAGGAGCATACCGTAAAACAAATCCTCAATAGGTATCGTCACCAGCCGGAATCCCAGATTTTCCATGTCGTTATACCATACCACCTGATCCTGAATTCCAGAGCCTGTTAAAATACCATTCACGAGAAAAAAAGGGATCAGAACTATCAGGTAGGAAATAAAAAACCTGCCCAGATAATCCACCTTTTTATACCCCAGGTAAAATAATAAGTAGGAAAGCAAAAGGAAAGTCAGCGCGGTATACCATTTCATAAAATTAAATATGCCAATCAACATCAGGATAAGTGCCAGGATCAGGGCGATCCAGACTCCCTCTTTATAAAATCGCAAATCAGGAAAATAAGCTTTTATGCAATCATAAATAAAAATACTGGCGTAAGGAATGGTAAAAAAAAACAACCATTCTTCCATCGGCAGATTGATCAATTCGACCCCGGTAAGATACATCGAATTGAAGCCCCATATTCCATAACGTGTAAAAAAAACATCCCAGACGATAAAAAAAGCACCCACAATCAGAAGGGATGGCAGTAAATATTTCCACCTTTTAAAATAAGCCACTTTTTTATCAAAACTTAAGATAAAAGGCGGTATCCATGTGGCCAGGTTCAGCAGCAGGTATAGGTACTTCGTTTCCAATTCTACAAAAGATTAATCATAAAGGATAAAGTCATAAAAAAGATCCACTGGATAATAAACAGTACGATGGCAAAACGGTTAATGGATCTTAATTTAAGATTTTGAAAAATACCGTGAAACATAAATGAAAGTATAAACCAGGAAATATAATTCTGAACGGGGATGACATTGTTCTGCCACGTCCAGAAATCATATGCTGTCGCTACCGGTTCAAGGGACATATCCAGCAAAACCATCAGCAATGCTCCAAATAATGCCTTCCAGTACCAGTTTGCTTTTATTAAATTCGTTATCATCCCGGAAGAATACACGAGAATGAACCAGTTTACTCCGATGATCAATGGGACATTGAATACTTTTGCACCGAGCGTTTTTCCATAGGTATACTGACCGAATATCAAACCCGTTTCCACCCCCAATACCTCAGCGATAAACCCTCCCATCATAATGGACAACATGAATAGCACAAAAAACCTGTTCCACTCCCGATGATTGAGCATAACAAGCAACCAGGATAGCAATAATGTGACAGGAGTCAATTGGATCATTATATTTCGATAGATGGTCAGGAATCCAACCAGTCCTACCCCGTAAATAATGATTAGAACGACAAATGAAATTCGATATACCAGCTTATGGGAGATCATAGTCATTTTTTACAAGATCATGTACAATTTTCCCGGACAAAAGTGATAACGGAATCCCACCTCCCGGATGCACGCTACCCCCACAAAAATAAAGACCTTTCATTTGTGAATGAAAATTTGGGTGCCGGATGAAGGCGGATAACCAGTGATTTGAGCTGGCCCCATACAATGATCCCCTGAAAGAGGAGGTTTTCGACTCGATTGTCCGCGGCTCAAGAATAGATTCATTTACTATCAAGGATTCGATCGATATGCCTAACATCCTGGATACTTTTCTGATGATCCTATTTCGTGCCATTTGAATATAGGAATCCCAGTCCTGCCCGATATTGTAAGGTACATTGATCATAACAAACCAGTTTTCCATACCCTTCGGAGCATCGGATGGATTTACCTTGGAACTGATATGAATGTATACCGTTGGATCATGGTATAGTTCAAATCGTTTAAATATCGAATTAAATTCCGCATGGTAATCCCGACTGAAAAAGATATTATGAAGATGGAGCTGGGGAAATTCTTTCTTTATTCCCCAGTAAAAAATAATGGCAGAACTTGATCTTTCCTGTTCCATAACCTGCCGGGGTTTTTTTAATTCCGGTAATAAGCGCTCATAAGTGGGCACAATATCCATATTACTGACCACCAGATCAGCCGGAATCGGATTTTCATTTATGCGAATCCCTTCTACCTTCCTTTTGTTAATGATTATTTGATCTACCTTTTTTTGAAAATGAAAGGTCACCCCCATTGATTTAGCCAGATTCACAAGGCTCTGTGTAATTGCATGCATACCTCCTTTGGGGAAAAAGGTTCCAATATTAAACTCAAGGTGGGGTATGAGTGTCAGTACGCCTGGGGCAAGGTATGGACTTGATCCATTGTAAGTGGCATACCTGTTAAACAACTGAACCAGTTTTTCATTACGGAAGTATTTTTTATTTACCTGGTCCATATTCGTCATCAGATGCAAGGTATGTATCCTGATCAATGCCTTCAATACATCGCCGGAAAGATAATTTTTCAACCGGTGCAAGCTTCTCTTAAGGAATATATTATTAGTAAGTTCATAGATTCTGGCACTTTCCTCAAGAAAACGAAGGGTATCCGATCCGTTTCCGCCCAGCTTTTCATCAATTTCTTTTTTGAGTTTACTTTTATCGCTATAGGCTATGATTTTTGTTCTGTCTTCAAAAAAATAAATACAACTAACCTGTATTTGTTCATAATTGAAATATTCTCTTGGATTTCTGTTTGAAAGAAGAAAAAGTTCATCTACCAACTCAGGCAAGGTAAACAGGGAAGGTCCTGCATCAAACCGGAATCCCTCCTGGTCGAAGGCGGTTAGTTTACCCCCCGGAT
>Ga0209536_100004886_pt1 | contig 21084 bp, 15 predicted proteins | sample DeeMarSeWOR28_12_FD_187461 | JGI IMG/M metagenome (GOLD analysis project Ga0209536, IMG submission 187461) | Marine sediment microbial communities from White Oak River estuary, North Carolina - WOR-2-8_12 (SPAdes) (version 2) | ecosystem: Environmental > Aquatic > Marine > Intertidal zone >... | reverse complement strand
TGGGCTTCATCATCATCAGCGCCCACGTTTTCTGAATAAGTATAATCGACGGAAAAGGCCCATTTGCCGAATTTGTAGCCCACTTTGCCGTAAAGATTGTAGGGATCTTCATCTCTGTTGTCTGCATCATAACGGTTGGCACCGGAAAAAGTCAAATTGATTCCGGAGTTGTGTAAAAAAGAGATCGAGCCGCTGTACTGCTTGAAAGAGTCGCGTTGGGTATCGGCGGGCAGCCAGCTGGCAGCAGCCGCCAGTTTACCGAAGCCATCCCATTCGTATGCAAAACGGCCGGCAAAATCGTAGCTTTGACCGTTCATATAACTTGCTGAAAAATAAACCGGGCCCAACATGGGCGAATCGTAACGGATGCGGTCCCGCCGGCTGAATCCGTCAAAATCGCTGAAGGCATTACCAATAGAGGTGATGATAGTGTCATTGCCGTCGCGAAAGTTAAAGCCGCCGTTCATGTCCGAAATAGAGGCATAATTGACCACATCGGTGCCGGAAAGGTCCACTTCGGAGGTACTGTCGGAGGCCGTGGGGCCCTGGCCGAGGGTGAGTGTTCCGAAAGATTTGTGCTCGATGTAAAACTCGATTTTTCGCTCGTTGAAATCCACATCCGTGCTGTCGTCGTTTTGGCCGATATCAATCACCGTATCGTTTGAAGGGTTGGACTGCATTTCAACTTCCCAGTTGATACCGGCCGTCCAGGCCCCTTCAAACTCATTGGAGCCGGTAAAGCGAAAGCGGGTGGATGAGTTGTCGTTGTCCACAAACTTCAAATCATCGTTTTTGCCGTTGTCGCCGTAGAGCATGGCCCGGTTGATCTGGCCCGAAATCTTAAAATCCACCGCCTGGGCGGCCGGCAAAACTAACAGGACTGTCAGTGCGATTGTGAATGTAAAAATGCTTAATTGTGATAATTTTTTCATCTTAAACTCCTCCTTGGGTTGATTGGTTTTACCAATTCCGTTTGGAATGACATATGACCGTTGCTTTTTTACCACCTCCTTTCCCCTAAAATGTATGCATATCATTTGTTTTCGATTTTAATCGGATGGTCTATGCCGGCATCCAATAATATCGATTCAACCAACGCCAGGATATCCGCACCGGTCCAATCGTCTTTGGGGATCAAGTACGTTACTCCGGAATCGCTTGCTGCCGCTTGATATTCCGGTGAATCGTACGTGGCAAAGATGGCGATAATGACTTGCGGATGAGCAGCCCTGATCGTTTTGGCTAAATCGAGGCCATTTCGATCGGGCAAGTAAATATCGATAAAAACCAATGCAGGATTGGATCTTTTCAGCCGGATCAAACCCTGGTCTCCGGCCGAGGCCTCCAGAATTTCGATGTGCGGAAAACGATCATTGATAATTTTACGCAGGGACTTTCGAAATGGGATATTCGGATCGATGATTAAGATGCTAAACATGTGGGACTGGCTCCGCAATTGAGCGAGGTTAATGTTTAGAATTCCCTCGTAGAATAGCTTGTCCGGACCCGATGCATCGGCCCCAAAAGTCGACTCCAGAGCATCCAATGTTTACTAAAGCAGACCATCATGGTAAATTGGCCCAACACTGTAAATTGGACTGAGAAAGACTTTATATTGCCGTGAACGAGTCTGTATATCCGGCACAAGAAAATGGTATATTCTAATCAATGGGGTAGGGTAATACGGTATCCGGGGACCCACTATGGATAAAAAAATCAGAATTGTTCTGGTGGAGGATCATACGATTCTCAGAGAAGGGTTGCGGGCGCTTTTGTCTGCGGATCCAAAATTTGAAATCATTGGTGAAGCAGACGATGGTCGCGAAGCCATTCGCCGGGTTGATAAACTGGCGCCGGATCTGGTGGTGATGGACCTGTCGATGCCACGGATGACCGGCATGGATGCCATCAGAGAGATTAAGCGGCGACATCCGGCAACGAAAATAATTGCCCTTACCGTTCACAAAGCGGAAGAATACCTGCGAACCACTCTGAAGGCGGGCGCCGACGGTTATGTGCTAAAAGATGCCACCCATGTCGAACTCTTGCTTGCCATTCAGAACGTCTTGGCGGGCAAAACGTACCTGAGTCCGAGTGTTTCTGATACCGTGATCGAAGGCTACCTGGGAGGAAAAGAAGATCAGATACCCAGCCCAAGGCTCGGTGTGCTCTCACCCCGGGAGCGGGAAGTGTTAAAACTAATTGCCGAAGGGTACAAGAATAAGGAAATTGCAGGCGATCTTTTCATCAGCCTCAAAACGGTAGAAAAACATCGGGCCAATCTCATGAAAAAACTGGACTTACACAACGCAGCAGCTCTGACCGCATTTGCCATCGAACAGGGACTGATATAGCGTCAGTCGGATTTCGATATCCAAAATCTAGTTGGCCCAGACAACCCTGATCGTCGTTCCGGATCCTACGGTTGTATCAATCTTAAAACATGCGCCGGACATCTCGGCGCGCTCCCGCATACTGGCAAGACCAAATCCTCGCAGAGCTGTTTTTATGCCCATGGCCTGCTGCAGATTAAATCCCCGTCCGTTATCCTGAATGCTCAAATGAGTGCCGGTTTTTGTTTTTTGTAAATGAAGATAAATTATACTGGCCCTGCTGTGTCTGGCGACATTGTTTATGGCCTCCTGCATGATACGGTAAATTGTGGTTTTCAGATACAGGGGGATGTCGTTTTCTTCTATGTCAATGGCGGTCTCAATCCGGATGCCGGTGCAAACATTTTGAAATTCGCGGCAAAACCATTTTATGGTTGCCAGTATGCCCAGGTCATCCAGAATGGAGGGCCGCAGATCTTTTACGATTCTGCGTACTTCTTCAATGGTTTTTTGCGTCAGGGGGATTACGGCTTCCAGAGACTCAAGATCGACCGGGTTGGCCGCCGCACGCAGTTCGCGCAGCGCATTTTCCACGCTGAACTTAATAGCGCTTAGGGCCTGACCGATGCTGTCATGCAGATCCCGGGCAATCCGTTTTCTCTCCTTTTCTTCAGCGGATAACAGCTGGTTGGACAGAACCCGCAATTCCTTATCTGTTTTGCGCAACGCTTCTTCAGCCCTGCGGCGCTTGCTGATGTCGGCAACAATTCCTGAAATGGCGGGGCGTCCCTTGTATGTGATCGGGGAAAAGCTTCTCGTCACCCATATAGTTTCGCCATTTTTCCTCAAACCTCTGCTTTCATATTCGACCGGCACCTTTTCACCTGCGAGCCGTCTTGCTTTTATTTGCCTGACCAGTGGACGGTCTTCCGGATAGACCAGATTCATGGCTTTGCAACCGATGAGCTCATCTCTTGAGTATCCGTAGATATCGGCAAATTTTTCATTGGCAAATTCTATTTTATCGTCCTGGATGATATAAACGCCGATTGGCGCATCTTCAACCAGGATTGCGTATTTGAGTTCTGATTCACGTAGCGCTAGCTTGGCCTGTTCGCATTCCGTTATTTGGTCGCGTAATTTGGAGTTGATCTCCCCCAGTTCGGTGGTGCGTTGGTTCACCCGGCGCTCCAGCTCTGTACGCATCTCTTTTAATTCGCATTCGGCCTGCTTGCGGTTGGTGATATTGGTTATGGCCGTGATAAATTGATGTCCGTTTAATTTGGTGCCGACTGCCGGCTCGACGATGCTTTCCAACTGGACCCATAAAGATGACCGATCTTTGGTGGACAGCCTTAAATCACAGATTTCGCGCTGCCCGGTTTCCAATACTTTCTGGCAATGCTGTTTGAATCCATCCTGAAAATCGTCGACAATAAAGTTCGCAAATTTTTGGTTTAAAAGATCCGAGCGTGTTTTTCCCAGAAACTTTGCACCGGTCTGATCGACATCCAGTATCTGACCAGCTTGACCGAAGGTAAAAAAGCCGATGGGAACAAATGCAAACATGTCCGCATAGCGCCTGTTCAATTGCGTTTTCATCTTTCCCCTCCTCTGGTTCAACAACTTGTGCTTATACCTGTTTTCATCTGCTACTCGACTGTTGATAAGTCCAACCCTGAAAGCAGCGCTCTCTGGAATTTGATAGGGACAGGGAGGCACTTAGGCGACAAAAAAAGGCAGATTCAAAACGATCATCTACCGATCGGTTCTGTCTGCCTTGATATCCTCACCGAAAAAGCCCTTTCTTCATCTATTTTAGCAAAGGTGCAGCCGTTGCTTGAATCCGTGCGGTGTATCGGGCCGGAAAGAAAAAATTACAACACATTGATAATAAAAAATAATAATCAATACTATTAGCCATAACTGCATGTGATTGTCAAACCAGTTGTACACTAACAGCCGCTTTCATCGCTAATCTTTGAGCGAGGCGCGGCCGATTGCATCTTTGCCGAATTTCCGGCTGATGGAGTCCAGCGCCTTATCGACCTTTTCCCAGTTGTCCCCGGGTTTTTCTTTTTGATCAAACAGGCCCATCTGGACGGATGACGTCACGGCTGAAAATCCGGTGGCGCCCACACCAATCAGCCTAATTTTCTGGGTGATCTTGAAATCATCGAGTAATTGGGCGGCGTGTTTGTAGATCGTTTCAGAGGATTGCGTGGGTACGGCAATCGTGGTTCGCCGGGTAACCATTTTAAAGTCCGCATTTTTAATTTTGATAACAATCGTTTTAGCGCGCATCCCTGCCTGTCTGAGCTGGCGGGCCACGTCTGCCGACTGACTCAAAAGGTGGCGTTTGAGCAGCTTGACATCGCGCGTGTCAGCTGCCAGGGTGCGTTCACTGCTGATGGATTTGTGGGGCGTGTGCGGTGTGACCGCAGAGGCGTCGGTGCCCGCTGAAAGCGCGCGCAGGCGTCGGCCGAACTTACCCAGATGTTTCAACAGGGCCTTTTCCGAAAGCCGATGCACATCACCCAGGGTACGGATACCCAACACCTCGAGCTGGCGCACCATTTTTTTGCCCACGCCGGGAACTTTTTCGATGGTCAGCGATTCAATAAACCGGGGTACCTGTTCCGGCATGATCAGGGTCAGCCCGTCGGGTTTTTCCAGATCAGAGGCAATTTTGGCCAGAAATTTATTGGGCGCCACCCCGATCGAACAGGTCAGGTGAACGCTTTCAAATATTCTTCTTTTAACTTCCCGTGCGATTTCCTGGGGTTCACCAAACAGACGCTGGCAGCCGGTGATATCCATGTAGGCCTCATCGATGGACACCGTTTCCACCAGCGGAGAAAATTCCTCGAGCAGGGCCATGACCTTTTTTGAGACCTCTTTGTAACGACCCATGCGGGGCGGCACGAAAACACCATGGGGGCACTTCTGTTTGGCCTGGTAGATGGGCATGGCCGAATGGACGCCGAAGCGCCGGGCCTCATAGCTGGCTGCTGAAACCACACCGCGGTTGGAAGTCCCGCCGACAATGACGCATTTATGCTTCAGCCGGGGATCGTCCAGTTTCTCCACGGAGGCGTAAAACGCATCCATGTCGATGTGCAAAATCATTCGATTGTAGATTTCAGATTGCGGATTTCGGATTAATAAAGAATTTTGATCCTATTTTAAAATGATCAATGCCATCCCTTAACCAGCAGCCGGTCGCAAGTTTAAGCGAGCGACGGAAATAGCTTGCTATTTGTTACAAAAATGTAGTATTCAAGTTGGTCGTTTACAGATTCGTAAGCGATTGTTTTCGTGGTTCGTTATTGCCATTTGTCAGGGCCGGGAACAGTTCACCTTTAGGAAGCGCTAATGTCAACACTGAAAAAATTTGAAGAAGTCACCCTGCTGTATGAAATAACCACGGCGCTGAATGAACATCTGGATTTGAGAAAGTCGCTGTATAAAGTGCTGGACATTCTGTCCAACTCAATGAAGATGGTACGCGGAACTATAACAATTTTAAACCCGCTGCGCAACGAGATTAACATTGAAGTGGCCCACGGTCTTGCGCAGAGCACCATGAACCGCGTCAAATACAAACTTGGCGAGGGTATCACCGGTAAAGTCATCGAGACCGGAAAGCCGGTCGCGATTCCCAAAATCAGCCAAGAGCCGCTTTTTTTGGATCGCACCGCCAGTCGCAAAAAAAAACAGGACCGTGAGCATTCCTTTATCTGTGTCCCGATTAAAAAAGGCAAGCAGGTCATCGGTGCCCTGTCGGTCGACCGTCCCTACCAGAAGTCATATGCACTCAAAAGCGGCCAGAAGCTGCTGGCGGTGATTGCCACCATGATCGCCAGCCATGTGATCAAGCTGGAAACCATTCGCATGGAAAAGGAGCGGCTACGCGAAGAAAACCGGCGGCTGCAAAACGTGCTCAAAGACAGATACAGTATCGGCAACATTGTGGGCAACAGCAATAAAATGCGGGAGGTCTTTCAAATGATCTCTCAGGTCTGCAAGAGCAATGCAACCGTGCTGATTCGAGGCGAAAGCGGAACCGGTAAAGAGCTGGTGGCCAACTCGATCCACTACAGCAGCCATCGATCCAAATTGCCCTTTGTGAAAGTCAACTGTGCGGCCCTGCCGGTGAATCTGATTGAAAGCGAACTGTTCGGCCACGAGAAAGGTGCTTTTACCGGTGCCATCAAACAAAAAATCGGCAAATTCGAGCTGGCGCACAAGGGCACCATTTTTCTGGATGAAATCGGGTCTCTGGGGCTGGATGTGCAGGCCAATCTGCTGCGAATCCTTCAGGAAAAAGAATTCGAGCGCGTCGGCGGGCATCAAACCCTGAAAATCGATGTGCGTATTATTGCGGCGACCAATAAAAACCTGGAAGACGCTGTCGAGGACGAAACCTTCAGGGGCGATTTATATTACCGCTTGAATGTTTTTCCGATCTACCTGCCACCGCTGCGCGAGCGCAAAACCGATATTTTGCTGCTGGCAGACCATTTTCTGGAAAAATATGCCAAAGAAAATCATAAAGATATAAAACGGCTGTCGACACCGGCCATCGACATGCTGATGGAATATCACTGGCCGGGAAATGTCAGAGAGCTCGAAAACTGCATTGAGCGTGCGGTCCTGCTGTGTGAGGAGGGGGTCATTCACAGCTACCATCTGCCGCCAACCTTACAGACCGGCAAGGAATCGGGTACAGTGCCCGCCTTGTCTCTGGAAGATGCCGTCGCCCGTCTGGAAAAAGAAATGATTATCGACGCCCTCAAAAACACTCGCGGCAACATCACCACGGCCGCTGAAATTTTAAACACCACCGTCCGAAAATTTGCCTACAAGGCTCAGAAATACGGGGTCGATTACAAAAACTACCGCTAAAACTGGTTCATAAGATTCATCTTCTGCCCGCTGACGGTGTTATAAATTGATTCAAAATGCTCGCGTACGAACGTGTACGCTCCGCTTTTGAATCAATTTAAGCCGTGTCAGCGAGCAAAATCTAAACCTTCTGAAACCAGTTTTGGTAAATTCTTAATCAAAAAAAACAGCCCCGCCACTGAAGGCGGGGCTGTTTTTGCTTTTAACCGGCTTATAGCGATTGTCAAAAAAACGTTCCGTTTGCGGAAGGTTTTTTTGTTACAACCGCTTATGCCGCCATCCTTTTAATCGGAACGTATTTATCCACAAGCGGTATAACTGGAAACGGACTAACCGGCCCACCGTTGATTAGATATCGTAATACAGGAAAAATTCATGCGGATGCGGCCGCAGTTTGACATCGTTAATTTCATTTTCGGTTTTGTATTCAATCCACATGTCGATTGCATCCTGGGTGAACACGTCGCCCTTTAACAAAAATTCCTGATCGGCTTTCAGGGCCTCAATGGCCTCTTCCAATGAGCCGGGCGCGGACGGAATTTCAGCCAGCTCTTCGGGCGGCAGATTGTAAATGTCTTTGTCGAGCGGATCGCCCGGATCGATCTTGTTCTGGATGCCGTCGAGGACAGCCATGAGCATGGCTGAAAATGCCAGATAGCCGTTGCAGGAGGGATCCGGGGTTCTAAACTCGATGCGTTTGGCTTTAGGTGACGCCGAATACATCGGAATGCGGATTGCAGCACTGCGGTTGCGGCTGGAGTAAGCCAGGTTGACGGGCGCCTCAAAACCCGGCACCAGGCGCTTGTATGAATTGGTGGTCGGGTTGGTAAAGGCGGTTAAGGCACGGCAGTGTTTCAGGATGCCACCGATGCCGTAAAGTGCTTCCTGCGATACGCCGGCGTATTTGTCACCGGCAAACAGAGGCTGGTTGTCTTTCCAGATGCTGATGTGGGTGTGCATGCCGGTGCCATTATCCTCGAACAGCGGTTTGGGCATGAACGTGACGGTATGATTGTGGCGATAGGCCACATTTTTAAGGACATATTTAAACCACATGAGCTGATCTGACATCTGCAGCAGGGGCTTGAAGCGCATGTCGATTTCGGCCTGGCCGGCGGTGGCGACCTCATGATGCTGAGCTTCGATTTCGATGCCCAGGCTCTCCAGGGTCAGCAACATCTCGGTGCGCAGATCCTGAAATTTATCCATGGGCGGAACCGGAAAATAGCCTTCCTTGTGGCGTGGTTTGTAGCCCAGGTTGGGGCCTTCCTCCCGGCCGGTGTTCCAGTTGCCCTCAACCGAATCGATTTCATAAAACGCCGCATAGCGGGTGGATTCGAAGCGGATATCGTCAAAGATAAAAAACTCGGCTTCCGGGCCAAAATAGGCCACATCGCCGATGCCGCTGCTCTTAAGGTATGCGTCTGCTTTTTGCGCAATATTGCGGGGATCACGGGTATAGGCCTCCCGGGTGACCGGATCCACGATGTTGCAGATCAACACCAGGGTCGGGGCCTCATAAAATGGGTCCATTTTGGCAGTCGTCGGGTCGGGGACGACCAGCATGTCGCTGGCATGTATCGGTTGCCAGCCGCGAATACTGGAGCCGTCGAAGCCGAATCCATCCTCGAAGCTGGACGCCTCCAGCTCGCTGATCGGAACCGTAAAATGCTGCCACAATCCCGGAAAATCCATAAAGCGCAGATCGACCACTTTTGCGCCGTTTTCCTTTGCCATGTCCAAAACATCTTTAGGTGTCATTAGATCATTCCTCCTTTGTACGAATAATACATAATTAAAAGATTTAGGAATTTTGGTGTTCAGGAATTAATGCCTAAATGCCTCAATTCCGTAATTCCTGAATTTATAATGCATCAGAGCCCGTCTCACCTGTCCTAACTCTCAAGGCCTGCTCGACCGGTACCACGAAAATTTTGCCGTCACCGATTTTACCGGTGTTGGCGGCCTCCCGGATCGTCTGCACAACCCGGTCGGCCTGGTCGGCATCGGTGACAATCTCAATTTTGATCTTGGGGATAAAGTCAACGGCGTATTCAGCACCGCGATATATTTCCTTGTGACCTTTCTGGCGCCCGTATCCCTTGACCTCGGAAACGGTCATTCCCTGGATGCCGATTTTATTCAGGGCCTCTTTGACGTCATCGAGTTTAAAGGGCTTGATGATCGCCTCGATTTTTTTCATGTTAAAACCTCCTTTTTACCTTTATTGGTTCCATGCGCCTGTTCATGCGGCAATGTTGATTAGTGAATTTCAAAGCCTCTTTCACCGTGGATGGAGCTGTCGAGCCCGGCGACTTCGGTTTCTTCGGTGACGCGCAGGCCGCCGGTCAAGAGTTTGGTAATATAGATAACGATCAGGGTGCCGACGGCGGTAAACGCGGCGGTGGCGACGATGGAAATCATCTGTATCCAGAGTTGTTTCGGATTGCCGTAAAACAAACCTTGGCCGGCTTCATTTACCGCCGGATTGGCAAACAAGCCCGTGGCCAGCGCCCCCCACAGACCGCACATACCATGAACCCCGAAGGCGTCCAGCGAATCGTCGTAGCCCAGCTTGTGCTTGACTTTGGCCACAAAATAAAAGCCCACCAGGCCGGCGACAAGCCCGATGATCAAGGCGGCCGGCAACCCGACGAATCCGGCAGCCGGCGTAATCGCCACCAGACCGGCCACAATGCCCGAGGCCAGGCCCAGCACGGTGGGCTTTTTGTCGGTCAGCCATTCTGCAAACATCCAGACCAGAGCGCCCATGGCCGCCGACGTGTTGGTCACCAGAAACGCCGAACCGGCCACACCATCGGCGGCCAGCTGGCTGCCGGCATTAAAGCCGAACCAGCCAAACCATAACAGAGCCGCCCCCAGGGCGGTGAAGGCAATGCTGGACGGAAACATGGCTTCCTTGCCGTAACCGATGCGTTTGCCCAGCACCAGGGCCAGCACCAGACCGGCCACCCCGGCATTGATGTGAACAACCGTGCCGCCGGCAAAATCCAAAGCGCCCATTTCTCCCATCCAGCCGCCGCCCCATACCCAGTGGGCGATCGGGCAGTAGATCAAGGTGACCCACAGCATCGTAAAAACGATCCAGGCTGAAAATTTCATCCGATCGACCACGGAGCCCAGAACCAGGGCAACCGTGATACCGGCAAAGGTCATCTGAAAAAGCGCAAACACATAGGTGGGAATAGTTCCCGAAAGACTGTCTACGCCGATACCGGCCAAAAAGATATTTTCCAATCCTCCAACAATACCGCCTTTGCTCGGTCCAAAGGCCATGCTGTAGCCCCACATCATCCAGACAATGCTGGCCAGGCAATAGGCCACAAAAGTCATGGCGAAGGTGTTGAGCAGGTTTTTATACCTGGACATGCCGCCGTAAAACAGGGCCAGGCCCGCCGGGGTCATCATCATCACCAGGGCGGTTGAGACAATCATCCAGGCCGTATCACCCGAATTTAAGCCCTCCGACGCTATCGCCGAAGAAACGGGAAACGTGAGCAGAATTACAGTTGTCAGCATACTTTTCGATTTCATCTTCTGGTGTCATCCTCCTTTTCAGCATTATTCCGTATCCATCCGCAATTTCCAAAGCACATCAGCCAATGTAAATTTGTAATCATTGCGTTATCCAATCCGGTTGTGACGCCGGCAGTCTGTCCATAATGGCTGCTTTGATAGCGGTGACCTGTTCGGGCAGATCTACCTTTTGTCCGTTGATATCCCTGACATAAAAAACATCCACCACCTGATCCGCTTTGGTCGCAATTTTGGCGACCCAGATGTTCAGATCGCAGCGATAAATCGCATCGGTGATGCTATACAGCAAACCGAGGAAATCATAGGTAAACACCTCGATAATGGTAAAAAAACTGGAGCTGGTGTTATCTATCTTGACGCGATGGGGCTTTTTAACCAGGCCGGCTTTTCCGTTGCGGTAGGTCTGCACCTTTTTTTTCAGGGCGGCCGTCAGATCCAGATCGCCGCACAGTGCGGCGGCAAGGTCAGCAGCAGCCCGGCTCCATTTTTCATCCTCCAGGATCGGGTCCGGCGGGGGCTTGACCTTAAAAATATCCAGGGCGATCTGATTGCGCCAGGTAAACACCTGAACGTCCAGGATGTCAATGTTGTTTAAGGTGAAAACACCGGCAATCTTCGACATCAGACCGGGACGATCCTGGGCGCAGATGGTCACCGAGCGGGTATTGGCATCGGCCGCGTGCTCAACTTCCCATAAAAAATCAGATTGGCTGGCAGATAGCTCATGGTAGAGTTTAATATGCTTTTTGATTTTATCAGCGGGCATGTACAAAAGATAGCGTGGCGACATGGCCTCCAGCAGCACATTGACGCTATCGGTGGCGTTGCGGTTGGGTTCCGAAGCACGGATTTCATCTTTTTTCTGCGAGATAACCTCAACGGCCTCAGCCGTGGCCAGTTCCCCTTTTTCAAGTACATTCATTACCTTGAGGAAAAAATCCCTTAACAGAGCTGCCGTCCAGTCGTTCCAGGCTTTCGGGCCTGTCGCAATTGAATCGGCGACGGTCAACAAATACAGCATTTTTAGCCGCTCAATATCCTTTACCTTGCGCGCACAGGAAAGGGCTGTTTCCTCATCATAGATATCTCTGCGGGTGGCGGTCTTTATCAGCAAAAGGTGTTCCCGCACCAGGAACATGACCGTTTCAACATCAGCAGGTTTCATCTTTTTCTCGCTGAGAATGGCCTGAACGACCTCCGCACCCTTGGCAGAATGATCTTCGACGGATTCGCCTTTGCCGATATCATGCAGTAAAGCTGCCCACAGCAACAGCTTCTTTTTCTTCAGGTTGCGGTACAATTTCTCGCATAAGGGCTCCAAACTGCTGTCTTTGGTGGTGCCGAACAGTTTAACGGTTTGCACCGTGCGCAATAGATGTTTGTCCACCGGATACAGATGATATTCGTCATACTGGATGCGATTGCGGACCACGCGAAACTCAGGTATAAATTTTTCCAGAAAACCGGTGTTGAGCATTTCGTTGAGGACGCTAAACTTGGGAGCCGGGGCCACCAAAATGCGCTCGAATGAACGAATGATCGGCTCCGATACCCGATAGGTTTTATTGACCAGATAAGAGAATTCTTTTACCAGCCGCTTGGCCTCAGCGCTCAGGGGAATTTTCAGGCGTGCACTTTCCTCAAATATTTTCATCAAAAGCGCCGGGAATTTCATAATTTTTTCGGGGCCGACAAAATTAAGCATTCCCCATTCAATGACTTCCAGGCCTTTAATGTCGCTCTTTTTCTGTGATTTTCTTTTCCGTTTTCTGGGTTTCTCATAGCCGAGTTCGTGCAAAAACATCAGGTGCTGTTGTTTTAAGGTCTCCATCTGCCCGTGGAGCTCACCCATGAATTTCTCAACCGGCGCCTGTCCGTTATCCGTTTTGTAGTTCAAAGCGCGGGCCAGCTTAACCTGATTTTCAAAATGCAGCTGGTCACATTTGCGCCCGCAGATGTAATGGATGCGATTGCGGACATGCCAGACAAAGGAAACCGATCGAATTAAGTGCTGGAACTCTTCATGGGATAACAATCCGAGATATTCGAGGTCTCTGAATTGTTTGGCGTTAAATGCGATGCGCGCAATCCACAGCATGGTGTGATAATCTCTGAGACCGCCCTGGCCCTCCTTTAGATTGGGCTCCAGAAGGTAGGCCGAATCGCCGAATTGGGCATGCCGCCGGCGATTGCGTTCAACCAGCCAGTCGATAATGGGGCGGGATTTCGGTTTTATGATTTTTGCGCGCAGCGCATCGACCAGATTCGCGTAAAGCATCGACCACCCGCAGACAAATCGGGCATCCAGCATCGGTGTCAGGATTTCATAATCCTTGCCGGCCAGCGCCAGACATTCCTTTAACGAGCGGGTTGCATAGCCGACATCCAGGCCGATGTCCCACAGCGGATAAATGATTTCCTGAACCAATTTTTCGGCTTCCCGGGGAACCTTCTTTTTAAATAAAAACAACAGGTCGACATCGGAATGGATGCATTGTTCCTCTCTGCCGTAACCGCCCTGAGCAATAATGGCATACGGGTTTTTGCGAATATCCATGCGCGGGCCGACCATACTGGTTTCAAATGCCCGGCGAAAATAATCGTCCAGCAACCGGGTATGCTGCTTTAAAAAGTCAGGCTCTTTGCCTTCCAGAAGGCGCGCAATCAGGCCCATGGTGTTGTGCTGTAACTGCTGGGCGGTTTTTTGGTGGATAGCGCTCATTGTCTTAGTATCTTGATATTGATTCAATCAGTCAGCGACCACCCGAACAGCGGGTGGTCTGGATTTTGTCGTCATAAGCGGTAAAAGACAAGGGCACAAAGTGCCCCGGTCGTTGCGGGTTCAACCACGTGCTTGGCCGCCGGTTTGAAAAACCCAATCACTGATTGCTGAGCAACATGCATGCCATCAGAGCCCAATGTATGAAAAAATAATTATTACAAATGGTTAAACTGTAAACGGTTTTTCCCGGGAGGTGTCGGATTGTTACAAATTTGCCAGAAAAACGGAATTAATATTACAAAAATGTAATATATGTTTTTTAAAAATGCAGATTGTCAAGAGGCGCTTTGCATTGAGATTTGCGCATTTAATCGCTATCGCGCATGCAAAGCGGCCGGCAGGTTCGATGGTGGTAAGCTTAAAAAAACATTTGGAGAATGGCAGTCATCAGGGAACGTCGACGGTGTCTAAATCATCACAGGCTTTATCCGCGCCGCTTCTGAACGGTTGATCGACATCGGGCTCGGAATTATAAAAATAACGAAAATAAGCATGGGTCGTTCGGATGCGAGCGGTCTGACCCTGATTAATGCGGCCCTGCCAGAGGAGTGCGCCCATGTTACCGTCGCTGTCAACGTCAAATACCTTGAGATAAACATCGCCGCGGGCGGCCCTGAGGTAGCAGGCACCATCTGATGTTTCAACCTCGGATGTGGCCGCACAGCCGGCGAGCACAACACCTAAAAAGAAAAAGGTTAAAAGGGTTCCGATTCTGTTCATATCATGCGCCTCCCGTCCTAAGGGACCAGGACGGTATTCAGATTGTTGCACCAGCGATCAGCGCCGCCGCTGAGAGGCTGGTCCTGGTCAGGCTGGTCATTATAATCATAGCGGAAGCGGCCATGGGGCGTCGTGATTTTTACAGACTCCCCCTGATTAAGTCGGCCCTGCCAGATCTGGGCACCCTGGTTGCCGTCGCGGTCCATATCATAAACGATTAAAAAAACGGCTTTATTTGACGCTTTCAAAAAACAGGCCCCTTCTTCAGCTGTGGCATCCTCAGCATTAAAAATAGCAGCAAAAGTCAGCGCACAAAGTGTGATTGACAAAAGTAAATAGGATTTTTTCATCTTATTTCCTTTCTGATTGCCGCCCATTTTCGGTTTTGGATCCAGCCTAATTCAGACGCCAGAAGATAACCCAACCCAGATGGAAAGTCAAAGATAACTTTTTGATCATATTCCCGTCATGTTGCGGCCAAGCAGGTGGTCTATGATTCAGCCCAACCCCATTGACATCTAAAAAGGCTTGGACACCATGGTTATTTTATTTTCCGCAAAACCCAAAAATGAAATCTGTCATGATACCCGGGTGTTTTTTACAGGATCGCCGGAATTGTTGTCCGTGGAAATGGACCCGGATTTCTCAGAGCATACGAAGCAACGCCGGGCACATGAGCGGGTCTGGTCCGCACAGGCGCCCGAGGATTTAGCTGAATCGTTCGATCCGGATTGGGTTACAAAACCAACCGCCAGCTATCTCCAAAATATCGGCTGTTTTGCACGTTTAAGCCCGGCAGATGAGATTGCGATTGCCAAGGCGATAGAACAGGCAGAGCTGGACCTATTGCGGGCGATTTTGACATCAGAAATTTTCATCGACCATCTGATCGACCTGGGCAGCCGGATTCAACATACGCGAAGGGCACCTGCCAAACTCCTCAAGAACATACATATCCGGGGAGCCCTGGTGGCTGACAGAGAAAAAATTCAGTCTTTTTTGAAAACCACCCGGCGGCTGGCTCATTTGCATGCGGCCGCAAAAGCAAATCGAGTTGACCTCCGTAACGCGCGGTTAAAACCGGATGAGCGACCGTCTTTGCAGGCGCTCTTAACCCGACGGATCGATCAAATGTTTGATATTTTAAAGAAATGGCGCCTTGAACCCTGTGTCATTGATGAAATTGAACAAAAGATTCGGATACGGACCGTTTCAACTGATTCGCGGGATCGTACCTGCACCTTGACGCGAATTGCGCTCAGCCGTGCAAGCGTCAACGCTGAGCGAGGCAAACTGATTGAGGCCAATTTGCGCCTGGTGGTCAGTATTGCTCGACGATATGTGCAACGCGGACTGTCACTGGTTGATCTGATCCAGGAAGGTAACACCGGTTTGATCCGGGCGGCCGATCGCTATGATTACCGTCGCGGAACGCGTTTCAGTACCTGCGCAGTCTGGTGGATCCGGCAGGCCATTCTGCGGGCCATCTATAACCAGGCGAGGACAATTCGGCTGCCCATTCATATCAGAGAGCGGTATCGCAAGATTCAAAAAGCAGCCAACAGTTTGCGGATCGGAAAAAACGGTGACGACAATATTCAAAAACTGGCCGACCGAAGCGGGATACCCTTTGATGAAGTCGATCGTATTTTAGCCATTGCCGGAGAGCCACTTTCGCTGGATGCGCCCTTGAATTCGCAGGCGACACGCTTTGTTGGTGATGCTGTAGAAGACCGTAACCTGAAGGATCCCTTTACGCTTGTCGCCAGTCAGCATCTGGCAGAAAAAACACGCAAAATCCTTTCTGTTTTAACACCACGGGAAGAAAAGATTTTGCGGATGCGATTTGGCATCGGTGAAAAGAGCGATTACACCCTGGATGAAATCAGCCAGGCATTTGATCTGACCCGCGAGCGCATCCGTCAAATCGAGGCCCGGGCCCTTAAAAAGCTGCAATGCTCAAAATACAGCCGTAATCTCAGGACTTTTATCGAGCGTTGAATAGATTTAATTAATTTAGGGGTCGGGGAGTTTTTTCCGCCATGCCCTTGCGGGCGGGCATCCAACCCTTTTCCCCGCGGAGGCGGGGATCCAAACAAAACATTTTCTGGATCCCCGCTTTCGAGGGAATAACGAATGTTGAAGAAATAACTCTAAAACCGCTCCATTATTTGAAGCATATGTGTGCTTTTTATTCAGGATTTGAGCTGCCGGTTTCAAGGGCTCTGTTTGCCGGAAATCGCTCTTATTTTCTGGCGGCCTGCCAGGTGCCGTTGTCGGTATCAGGGCTCGTCAATTGATAACTTCCTTTGATCTGGCCGCCGTCTGTGGTTTTTGTCCCCGACAGACTTCCATCCGCCGGTGCGCTAAGTTCACCGGTGAGCTGATTTCCGGTAACGGTTCCTCTAAAAAACACGGTGACATTTTCTTCTCCCTCAAAATTTCCTTCAAAGCGCTGGGTGCCGTCTGCCAGTTCGAAAATGTCAATCCGGCAGTTGCCGTCAAAGCGCGTTCCGGAAAAAGTGCCTTCGAAAGTGGCCATTTTGGTGGAGCCCTTTGGTATATACTCTGAAGATGAAGCGCACCCGATCAAGACAACTGCGACCAGCATGAGCATAGAGCCGATTAAATATAATGTTTTCATTGCATTTTTCCTTTCAACGCATCGTATATCTGCATATGTCGATTGTGGCTATTCTTTTTGCAGGTTTGTTTTAAGAGGGTGTTTTTCAGCGAATTTTACGTGTGTGTTGCAGGGCTGTTATTTTACCTGCGATGAAACCGCACGCCTCGTCGGACATTCTGACGCTGGTCGCGCATTTCTTTTTCGGCTTCATGGCGCCGGATGATTTTGCCTTCCCGGTCGATATAGGTCTCATCATCATCCTGCTGGACAGACGCTGCGCCTGTTTTAGGTGCCCGCGGCCGAGTCTCTTTTTGCAGGGCGGTTTCGTCCTGCATTTCCTCGCGGCGCTCTTCTGCCTCAATTTTCCGGATTTGAGCCTCGGTCTGGGGCTGGTAGTTCATCACATCCTTGGTTTTGGCATTCTGGGGGGGCGGGTGCTGGGTGACGTGCAGATTTCCCTTTGCATCGGTCCAGGTGTAGACTTTGTCAGCTGAAATTTCGGTATTTGCCATGAACAGGAGCATCAGGCATATTACCATTAATAGATATTTCATGATCTTCTCCCGGCATCTGGTTTTTTAAACACCCAAATATACTTACGCCTCCAACCGATGTCAATTTACAACGGATTTCAGTATGTTTAAAAAAGTAAAAAATGGCAGAAAGCCAGAAGCATGGCCGCAGACATGGTCGCCCGGCATCGCACCCGGCGCATCGGGCGCGATATGTTGCAGCTGATCGAGAAAAAGTTGAATTAAATCAGACAGGATAAAGTTAAAGATTTTAGAAGATGAGTCCGGCAGCTAAAGACCTTTTCGTTTATACCCGACCTAAAGGGCCTGCCAGCTAACCTAAAAATGAATTCCAGATTTTTTCCACCCGCCGGCGCAGGTGGCTGAATTTTTCTTCAGGGGCTTTGGCCGGTTTTTCCTGCAGACTGGCCTGATGGGCTGCAGCGCGATAAATCAGATACGCGTGCTTTAAAATGTGGGCGGTATATTCATCGATGGCACCGGTTGTGATCAGCGTTTGAATCAGGCGCACATTGTCGGTCCATTGCAGCAAGGCCGGGTATGCATGTGATTTTAGCAGCACCAGATACTGCACCAGAAATTCGATATCCACCATGCCGCCTGTATCCTGCTTCAGATCAAAAATGCCGGCCTCGGGTTTTAACAATTCCTGACGCATGCGATTGCGCATGCGGGTGACTTCTTGCTGCAGCTCGCGCCTTTTCCTTTGGCGCGCCAGAGCCGCGTTGCGCGTTTCTGTGAAGTGGTCGATGAGCAGCGGATCTCCGAAAATGGGCCGGGCTTTGATAAGGGCCTGGTGTTCCCAGGTCCAGGCCTGGTTTAGCTGATAATCGCGAAATCCCTCCGCGTAGCTGACCAGAACCCCGGACCCCCCGCTGGGACGCAGACGCATGTCGATTTCATAGAGTTTGCCCGCTCGCGTGTGGGTGGTCAGCATATGGATAACGCGCTGACCGAGACGGTTATAGAATTGGGCACTGTCAATGGCCTGCTGACTGCCCTTCGTTTTTTCGCCTCGCCCGGAGTGCAAAAATACCAGGTCCAGATCTGAACCGTAGCCCAGTTCCAACCCGCCGAGCTTGCCGTAGGCAATCACCGCAAAGCCGCTATCACCCCTTTTCCCGTTCAACTCGCAGTGCGGCGCGCCGTGTTGGGCAAGCAGATGGTCATAGGCGATGTTCACAACTTCAGCCAGCACGGTTTCAGCAATACCCGACAGGTGGTCGCTGACACGCATCAATGGCAGTGCTCCGGTTACATCAGCTGCAGCCACCCGCAGCACGTTGATTTCTTTAAATACACACATCTGCTCGATCTGATGTTCAAGGTCATCGGCAAGGCCGCCGTGCATGCGCCGCATGAGGTCGACCTTTATCTGTTTGATATCCGGTGGGCGATATAACGTGCGGGGATCTAAAAGTTCATCCAAGAGCACCGGATGCAAAGCCAGAAAGGAAGCGATCCAGGGGCTCGCCTCTGTCAGCCGGACCAGGTGAGTGAGGGCATCGGGATTTTCCAGCAGCAGCGCCAAATAACTGATGCGTCCGCCGATTGATTTTAACAGGTCAAAGATTCGGCTTAGCACCCGCTCGGGGTGATTGGCGCCGCCAACGGTTTTAAGGACCTGAGGGATTAATTTTTCGAGGCGCTGCTGACCCTTTGATCCGATCTGATTCACGCCGAGTGCATTGCTTAAATAGTTGAGTAACCGCATGACCTCCAGCGGTTGGCCGAAACCAACAGCGGTGAGCACAGCCTCAGCTTGAACATCGCTGACCAGGCCCTGCCAAATCCCCAGCAGTTGATTTTCGATGGTTTGTCTATCGGTATGAGCATCTTTGGCTTCCAACAGCATCTGGAAATGACGGTGAACGCTGTTGCGATGTATTTCCAGCTGCCGCATAAATTCGGTGCTGTCAGAAAAACCCATGGCAGCTGCCAGACGGGCAAGATCCGCCGGAGTTGTCGGTAAATTGTGGGTTTGCTGATCGGCAAATTCTTGCAGGCGGTGTTCGGTATCTCTGAGGAAAACATAAGCCGTCCTGAACGCGTCACCCACTTCGCGGGGGATATGGTTTTGCCGCACCAGGATGCTGAGCACTTTTTGGATACTCCGCTCCTGCAGAGCAGGCATAACGCCACCGCGGATCAGTTGAAACACGTGACAAAAAAATTCGATTTCCCGAATACCGCCCCGTCCCAGTTTAATGTTGTGTTTCATCCCCTTGCGCTGTACTTCCAGGGAAATCATTTGCTTCATTTCGCGCAAGGAATCAAAGGCGCCGTAATCCAGATAGCGTCGGTAAATGAATGGATTTAATCGTTTCAGCAGCTGGTTGCCGGCTTTTTGATCGCCGGCCACCACTCGCGCGCGAATCAGGGCGTAACGCTCCCACTCCCGACCCTGCTCCTGATAATAGTTTTCCATGGCGTCAAAATGCATGACCAGGGGGCCGTTTTCACCATAGGGCCGCAGTCTTAAATCGGTTCGAAATACGATTCCATCATCGGTGGGTTGACTGAGGACTTTGATCAGCTGACGGCCCAGTCGGGTAAAAAAATCGTCATTACTCACGGATTGCGTGCTGCCGGTTGTCCGGCCGGATCTGGGGTAAGTGAAAATCAGATCGATATCGGATGAGAAATTCAACTCTCCGGCCCCCAGTTTGCCGAGGCCCAAAATAACCAGATCCTGACGGGAGCCATTTTCGGAAACCGGCACACCGTATCGACCGGATAGCCATGTGGTCAGAATTGCAGCGGTCTGTGCAAGGCAGGTGTCCGCCAGGGTGGAAAGATCCGTGACCGTTTTCCCCAAATCGCTCCAACCGCATAGATCCCGGAAGGCTATGCGAAGCATTTCCCGTCGTCGAAAAGTGCGCAAGTTTCGGTTTAATGCCGCCTCATCGGTTGTATCGCAAAGGATCGTTTTCAATTTTTGATGATAGTCTTCTGGGGCATAGCGACGCTGCAGGTCGCCGCTGTCGATCAGATCGGAAATTAAAGCGGGGTTACGAATGCCGTTTTCGGCAACAAAGTTACTCAATGCCAACACGCGCTGAAGGGCGCTCAGAATTTGCGGGTTTTGCGGGAGATGGATTCCGGCTTTTTCAGATGAATTTTTAAACGCCTCCCATTTTGTTTCAAGATCTTTTTTGAGGATGTCAGGCAGGTCAGTAATTATCGTCATGGTTGGCCAAGTTGGTCGGCATTCGATTCGGGTGCAAAGCGAAAATCAATACCGTTTATTTTAGATTTTGGAATTTGGATTGCGGATTAAAAGTATTGAAGAGCAATTGGGTAGCCAATCTTCAAATTCTAAAATCCAAATTCTAAAATCCAAAATGTGAATGCTATTTTATATACCCCCAATCCACCAGGCGGCGATAGGCATGCTGGGCATATTGGCCCTGCTGGACGGCCTGTAAAAAGCGCTGGTAGTGCTGGGCTGCCTGCTGGGTGTTGGCCATGCCTTCCAGGCTGTAACCTTTGAAGAAAATAATATTCGGATTGCCCGGCATCAGTCTGTCATAGGTGTCAAATTCTTCATAAGCGCCTTCGAAATCCTTTAGCTGGATCTTGGAAAATCCACTCAGGTGATAGGCCTGGGCTTCCCGAGGATAG